>WNFI01018646.1_pt1 | contig 17893 bp, 15 predicted proteins | sample 5400471 | NCBI WGS metagenome assembly WNFI01 (sample SAMN13153348, study PRJNA577476) | soil metagenome | isolation source: 100 cm saprolite on Douglas fir-dominated hillslope | place: USA:California | collected 2013-09-17 | reverse complement strand
GTCTTATCCCAACTTGAGGAGATTCATGTCGAACGAACTGCGTAATTTTCTCGCCCTTTCCTATGACGAGCTGGAGCAGTTGAATCTGAAGGCCAAGGAGCAACGTCAGAAACGAGTTGACGCGCACAAGATTCAGGAAGAACGCCTCAAGTATTTGACGGATGAAAAGCGCATCAAGGCGGTAACCGTGCTGTTCAGCGACCTGGAAGGCCGCCTGCACATGCTCGACTATGACAAAAAGTTTCTGATCAAGAGCTGGGACAACTTGACGTTCGACGGTTCTTCGATCCGGGGATTCACGGCGCAGCGCGAAAGCGACTTGCGGCTGGCAATGGATTGGGGCGCGTTCTACTGGGCGCCCGCGGATGTGTTCGGGTCCGGAAAGGTCCTGGTCTTCGGCCACGTGATTGACAAGGACGGCTCGCCGTACTCCGCCGACATCCGCGGCGTACTGAAGGGCTATGCCGATGGTCTTCACGAGAAGAAAGGCTACACGCTCAACGCCGCCAACGAAATCGAAGGATTCCTTTTCAATGGCCAGAATGCGGAGCGCAGTTACAACGAAACCGGCAAATTCGAATACGTCAATACCGGCGGTTACTACCATTCTCTTCCTGGCGATCCGCTGCGCACTTTTATTGACACGACTGCTGAAGTACAGCGCGCTATGGGTTTCCAGAACGAGAAAGATCACCCGGAAGTGGCGCCTTCGCAATTCGAAATCAACTACGGTTACGGAGAAGTCGTCGCCGCTGCCGACCAGATCCAGCTTTACAAGCTGATTTGTCGCCAGGTGGCCACCAACATGGGGTTCACGGCTTGCTTCCTGCCGAAGCCCGTTGTTGGCGTCAATGGCAACGGCATGCACACCAACGTTTCGATCAGCAAGGACGGCAAGAATATCTTCTGGGATCCCAAGGGCGAGGAGAAACTCAGCAAGTTTGGCTGGGAGTTCGTGGATCGCATTCTCAGCCACGGCAACGATATTTGCTTGCTGATCAATTCCAGCGTCAACGCGTACCGCCGGCTCGACCCGCACTTCGAGGCGCCCAATCAGCTCAATGCTTCGGCCGTCAACCGCGGCGCCATGGTACGCATCCCCATCGGTAACGAGAAGAGCATGCGCACGGAGGAGCGCGCCGTCGCTCCCGACTCCAACCCCTACATGGTCATGTATTCCATCTTCAAGACCGGCCTCGACGGCGAAATCGCCAAAATCAAAAATCTGCGCTCCGCCCAGCGCTACCTCCCGGATAACATCTACACGGCGCTGGAGAATTTCGAGAAGGCTGACTGGACCACCACGCTCTTCGGTGCCGACGTCAAGGCTCGCTACGCTGAACTGAAGCGCGCCGCTGCCGATCGTTGCCCGCGGGCACTCGGTACAGTCGTAAAAGTCCCCGAGGTCCAATTTCACCACGAAGTCTACAACCAGTTCCTCTGGAACCAGTTCTAGAACAATTTCAGCAACGGAGAATTGAACGCCCCTGGTTCAACCGTGCGCGTTATTTTGTGGCAAGATGTTTTTTCGGGCGTCTCAGTTTTTCTTGCCGTAGGCGCGCGATGCGGTGATCCCTTTTCCTTCGGTCACGGTCACGGTCTGGCCTGCGGTTGCATTTGAAAGCCGGTCGATCTGGCCGCTGGGCCAGCGAATCTCGATGGTGTCGGCTTTTTCATTGTGCGCGAGCCCGAAAGTCAAAACGAGTTCGCTGGCGGAAAGATAACTGGAGCCGCTGCGGAGCATTTGCGTTTGCGTTTCGCCACCTGCGGTCAGTTTGACGGTTGCGCCGATGCCATCGCGATTGGATTTTGTGCCCATCAACTTGATGCGCAGGCTCTTGTTCGAGGCCGCATCGTCCTGTGCTTCATTCCGGAACAAATATACCGGGCCGCCGTTAGTAGAGAGCAGCAAGTCCGGCCGGCCATCGTTGTTGATATCGGCATAGGCGGCGCCGCGCCCCACTCGCGGAGAAGCGAACGCTTGCCCGAGCGATTTCGTGACTTCTTCGAATTTGCCCTTGCCGATATTGCGGAACAGATGCGGCGGCATGGCGTATTTCACATTTGCCTGAACGCGCTGGATGTCAGCATCGATGTGGCCGTTCGCTACCAGAACGTCTGGCCAGCCATCGAGATCGTAGTCGAAGAAAAAGCATCCAAAGCCGAGAGTAAGCAGGGAAGCGCGGCCGATTTCCGAGCGCGGAGCTTCGTCAACGAAGAGGCCTTTGCCTTCGTTGTGATAGAGCGAGAGCATCTGGTTCGAGAAATTCGTAATTAGCAGGCTGGGAAGGCCGGAGTGATCGTAATCGGCGGCGTCCACTCCCATGCCCGCGCGCGCCACGCCGTCTTCGCTGAAAGCGATTCCCGCGACGACCGCTTTTTCCGTAAAGGTGCCGTTGCCATTGTTGCGATAGAGTTTGTTTGGCTGGGTATCATTTGAAAACAAGGCCGTTGCCATTGTTGCGATAGAGTTTGTTTGGCTGGGTATCATTTGAAAACAAGAGATCGGGCCAGCCGTCATTGTCGAAATCGAGGACGGCGACACCGAGAGTTTTCGATGTGGGCTCACCGAGGCCCGCTTTCTGCGTGAGGTCCTCGAAAGTGCCGTTGCCGCGATTGTGCCAAAGACGGACGGAAGTTCCTTTGTACGATTCTGGCGTGCAATACGATTTGCTTTTGCCGTCGAGAGTGCAATAGAGATCGGTCTCCGGCGTCCACTGGACATAGTTGCCGACGACCAGATCCAAGTGCCCATCCTTATCGTAGTCGACCCACGCGGAGCTGGTGCTGAATTCTTTCGGGCCTTGCAGGCCAGCTTTTTGCGTGACATCGGTGAAGGTGCCGTTGCCGTTGTTGTGAAAAAGATGGCTCTGGCCGTACGCAGTGACAAAAAGATCGTCGTAGCCATCGTTGTCGTAGTCGCCAACAGCGACCCCCAAGCCGAACATTTCCACGTCCAATCCTGCTCGGTGGGTCACGTCTGTAAACGTACCGTCATGATTGTTGTGATACAGCTTGGGCGTCGAGTGCTTCTGAACGTGGCCGGGCCAGTCCATGCTATTCACAAGAAAAATGTCCGGCCAGCCGTCGTTGTCATAGTCAATGATGGCGACGCCGGGCCCCATGGTTTCCGGCAGGAATTTTTTACCGAAGGCGCCGTTGTTGTGGACGAAGTGAATTCCAGCGGTGTGCGTGACGTCCCGGAACTGAATCGCGGAGGTCTCCGGAGTTGCCCCGTTTCCTGTTTTTCCAACTAAAAATATTGCCAGGGCAAGAACTAGAATTGATGCGAGCGAATGCTTCACCATTCCCCCAGATTTCAGTCGCGGCCTACGCCGAGCGCATCGGCGGCGCGATTGATGTAGTTAAACCAGGACGCGATCAGCGTGATCTGCAATATGCCGCGGTCGTCGAAGCCAGCAGCGCGCAGTTTGTCATGATCTTCCGGACCGCATTTCGTCGCGTCTTTGGTCAGCTTCACAACGTAGTCCAGCATCGCCCGATCCGGTTCGGTGATTGGCGCAGTTCGATAGTCGCTGCGCAGCGCTTTGACCATTGTTTCATCCAGCGTGACCCTGCGCAGAAACTCTGCGTGTGACTCGATTCAATAGTGGCAATGATTCGTCACCGAAACCATCGTGGCAATCATTTCATGCTGATGCCGCTGGAGAGGCAAGTCCGGCGACATGAGTGCTCCAAATGTGCTGAAAGCGTGAAAAAGCACGTCCGGTAGAAGCGTGTGGCTGGCTACGATACCTGCCATTTCGTCGTTATTCACGGAATGGACGGGTGTCGCGTATTCGATGGGATAGAGTTTGCGTTGCGCCTCGATCGCGCTCTTGACGCCGTCGTCTTCATCCATTCGGACAGTTTTGATCCAGGTCATTCGTCGCGGCTCCTTGAACCAATGTTGTTGTCTTCCGGATGGGTCTGGCGATAAGGACCCGTGATAGCCTGCGCGGACTCGTCGGCTTTGAACCGTAGATATCGCGCCTTGTGTTCGTTTGCTTTGGCATCGTCGCCAAGCCCGTTGTAACACAGCATCAAGTTGTAATGCGCTTGCAGGTCTTCGGGATCGATGGAGAGCGTTTGCTCAAATTCTTTCACCGCATCAGCGTAGCGCTTCTGCAAAAAAAGGACGCGGCCTAGTTCGTTGCGCACGACCCGGTCGCGTGGAAATTGCTCAAGTACGGTCCGTAAGTGAGTCATCGCGCTTTCGTAGTCGCCATCTTCCCTGAGGGCGCGCGCATAAAAAAAATTCGTCGACGCCAACCGCGGATTGATGGCCAGTGATTTCTCCAGCACTTTTCTTGCGCCTGTGGTGTCCCCTTCCTGCACCAGAACACGGCCGATGTTGGTCCATCCATCCGGATTCTGCGGATCCGCTTCCGTGATTTTCTGGAAAGCTGCCGCAGCCGCCTTCAAATCGCCCTGTAAGAAAAGACCAATCCCATAATCGTTCCAGCGCGTCCAATCTTCCTTTGCGCTGGCTGTCTTGGGTTGCGGAACGGCAGCGCCGCGAGGGAGGACGCGCAGCGTCTTGGTGTCCTCGGCAATTGTGGTGATGGGAAGATCCGGAGTCGTCTTGAGATTGCCAGAGACATTCGACGTGTCGCCGTTGAACGCCCATTTGCGGTCGTCATAATCCGGCGTAGTCACGGTGCCGGTTTTTTCCAGTCCCTTTTTTCCCGCTTCAATGCCCGCGAACGAAAAATGAGTGTTGAACCAGCTGAACTTCCGGTAGTTGAGCTTCGCGTGCAACGTAATCCTGTCGCCGGCATTTTCCGGAATGTGCAAACGATAGTGCGCGGTGTCGGCCGCGCCCGGCGGAATCAGATGCACGTAAACCACCGAGCGCGTCGCCCACGCGTTCCGCTTGTTTATGGGGTTGCCGTGCCCATCAATTTGCAGCGAACGATAGAAGTGCGCACCGGGTTCGACCGGACCTTTGCCGTCGTCCTCGACTTTTCCGCTCCAGAAAATAACCTGCCCTTTTTCATCGCTGGCTTGCAGCTCAAGCCAGACGTCGAATGCATCCACCGTGCCGCCGGGGAAGAAGTGCCCGACCTTGCGCGTGCGCACAACCACATCCACGCGCGCGTCATCGTCTCGTCGCACTGCCGCGTTGGTGCGATCGATCGGAGCCGTGATGGGACGAACCTCTCCCGCAGGGCCCTTCGGCAGCGAAATATCCGATTCTTCGCCAACCGCGAAAGTCGTCGAGAGTTCCGGCTTGCCCGTTTCGCTACGAGCCGGCGCGTTCGTTTCTTTCCCCGCCGGAGAAATCGCGAAAATATCCACACTCAATTGTTTATCCTGCAAGAAAGTTTTCGCGAACTCGTACTGCGCCTGGTCCTGATTCGCGGTGGGCACAGCGGTATTCGCTCCGGGGAAGCGATGCGAATGAACAAAACCGCGGATGTTGCCGTCATCGCCAGAATGCACCTGCGGCATGTGGCAATCCGCACAATTCATCGGTGATTTCGGATAGTAGAACGCGCGCGCGCCCTGCCCGGAAACGCCGCTGGCTTGCCAGTTGTCGTATTCATTGAAGCCGCGAATCCACCGGTAACGATTCACCGGAACGTCCAGATGCACCTTGTGGCAGGAAGAACAGAATTCCGCGGTGTCTGCGCGCATAAATGGTTTCAGGAAAGTGCGGCGGTGCGGCTCAGGGTTCAAGCGAACCACGAAGTCGTGCAGCTTGCGGACGAGAGGATTCTCGCTCGCGGCAAGTTCATGGAGCTTCGGATACTCCAGGAAAAAATCGCCCTGGCCCATCGTGCTTTTCACTTCCACGATACTGTGGCACATCAGGCAGCCGAGCCCGGCACGAGCTTCCGGCCGGTCCACGATCTGTTTGATCGGCGTATCGAACAATCCGCTGTAGAGCAGCGCCGGATCGTGACAGCCCGCGCACCACTTCGATGACCGCACGCCGGCGACTTCCTGCATGTACTCGATGCTCTTGCGGTACCACTGGTTATTGAAGGAAGAGAAGTGGTGCATCGAGCTGTCCCACTGCTTATAAATATCCGCGTGGCATCGCTGGCAAGCGTCCGATTTCATGAAATACTTCGAAGGAATGTTGATGCTTTGTTTGGTTTGCGCGGAGCTGGGGAAGAATTTTCCTTGCGGCCCATCACCTTCGGCATCCATGGATTCGGGAGGCATCAGCGGATTGGAAATATGATTTGCGTTTTTCCAAGCGACCTCGCGGGTCCACCACGTACCTGCCGCAATGCCGACCGTCAGCAGCGTCAGCGCGGCAAATCCCAGGCCGCGCCGAATAATGCCGTCGCCCAGCCGCCCTTTGGAAATGAGCCATGAAGTTGCGAGAAAAAGCGTCCCAAGAACACACAGCGCAATATGCGCGTACAACCACGGCTTCAGCCGAAGTGGCGTGCCGATTTTGATCAGCACGATTCCGAGAAGCGCTCCCACGGCCAGCGAGACCCATCCCAGACGGACCAGCATGGATTCGTCGCGGAACAAGCGCACGATGTAAAAAATAAGGAGGATCGTTAAGACAATTCCGATGGCCACATGCGACAAATCCACAACAAAGTAAGAGATGGTGGCCGAAGGATATCCGTAAAGGTAAACTGCGCTGAGCGCCAGCCCCAACAAGATTCGCGATAACCACCGCTTTACCAAATCGCCTTGCATCATCTCCACCTGGGTGCGTGGCTTGCGTTTATAAAAACAGCGGCCGGATGTCTGAGAAACATCCGGCCGCGATTCAGTTTGGGGTGCCCCGAAGCGAGCCAAGAACTGGCAATGCTGGAGGCGATGTTGCTTGTGTCCATAGTTATAGGTGCTGGCCTGGAGGCTGGCAATACTGCAAAAGCATTAGAAACCTGCTGATCATGCAAAAGCACTAGAAACCTCGCAATAATATGAAAGCATTAGAAGCCCTCCCGCGGCGCTATCCCCTTAGTTTCTATGCAGTTGTATGTTTTTCCGGTCCGCAGATCCTTGTATTCTTCCGTTCGCCCGCTGGGCCAATCAATCACCACGCGATCGATTTTTTCACGCGGGCCAAGGCCAAATGTTACCGGCAATTCCGATTGGGAAAGATAACTGGAGCCCCCGCGGACCACCCTCGATTGCGTTTGCCCCGCGTGCAATATGCGCACCACCGCCCCGATCGCATCGCGATTCGACTTCGTGCCCGTAAGGTGAAATCGAATGCTCTGACATTTCGCCGTTTGGTCGTTTCGAAACAAATATGCCGGCCCATTGTTGGTGGTCATCAGAATATCTTGGTCACCATCGCGGTCGAAATCTCCGCATGCCAGCCCGCGGCCAATTTTCGGGGCACTAAATCCTCCACCTGCCGCATCCGCTACGTCTTGAAACTTTCCGCCACCTCGATTCAGGAAGAGTTGCGGCGCCTGCGCGTATCCGGTGTTGCCGTGGATATTGCGAACCGTTTCGTCGATGTGACCATTGGCCACCGCCAGGTCCAGAGTGCCATCCAGATCGACGTCAAGGAACATACACCCAAAGCCGAGCGTGTTTTTCGAAGCGGCCCCGATGCCGGAAGGAATAGAGACGTCGTCGAAAACTCCCGGTGTGGTTGCGCGATACAAGCCAATCATTTCGTTGTCGAAGTTAGTGATAGCCACACCGGGCTTGCCCGACCCATCGAAATCTCCGGTGTCGATGCCCATTCCAGCCCGAGCTTTGCCTTCCATGCTGAAGGCCAGGCCGGCTTCCACGGCGACATCCTTGAATTTGCCGTTGTGCAAATTGCGGTACAACTTGTTAGCTTGCGTGTCGTTGGCGACCAGCAAGTCCGGCCAGCCATCCTGGTCGTAATCGAACATGGCGACTCCCAGGGATTTTGAGCTGCTGTCAAAGATGCCGCTCGTTGCCGTTACATCTTCGAAAGTTCCATTGCCGCGATTGTGAAAGAGCCAGCAGGTGTCCCCGCGATACGCTTCCGGTGTGCAATACGATTTGTGCGAGCCATCGAGACTGCAGAAGACGTCGTGTTCGGGGGACCAGCGCACATAATTGCAGACGAAAAGATCCAGAAATCCATTGCGGTCATAATCAAACCACAGCGCGGAAGTGCTGAAGCCCGGGTGCCCGAAAAGGCCACTCGAGCGCGTGGCATCCACGAAAGTTCCTTTGCCAGTGTTGCGAAAAAGACGGCTCTGCCCCACGCAGGTAATGAAAATGTCGGGGAAGCCATCGTTGTTGTAATCGCCGATGGCCACGCCCATTCCGTACATCTCGATGTCCAGGCCCGCGTTTCGCGTCACGTCCGTGAAAGTGCCGTTGCGGTTGTTGCGGTACAACTGCAAAGTGGATCGCTGGCGTTTGTTCGCACTGCGTGGAACAAGAGTGTGACCGGGCCAGTCCATGCCGTTCACAAGAAGAATGTCCTGCCAGCCGTCGCTGTCGTAGTCGAGAAACGCGCAGCCTGAGCCCAGCGTCTCGGGGAGCAACTTGCCGCCATAGGCGCCGCTATTGTGTTGAAAGTGAATTCCCGCCGCATTCGTGACATCGGTCAGGCGGAATCCAAGAGATACGGTTGGATTTGCGAATGCCCAAGCCGATGCGGCTGCGGTAGTAAGCCCTGCGCCCAATGTTGTAAAAAGAAAATCGCGACGCTTCAAGGCAGGTTCACCAAGCCGTTTCGAATTGCGTAAACCACCAGCTCTGCCGTCTTGTGAATTCCCAGCGTGTCCATAATATTGGCACGGTGTACCGCAACCGTGTTCACACTGAGATGTAAATCCACGGCGATTTCCTTGTTAGACTTGCCGGCCACGATGTGGCAAAGAATTTCCAGTTCTCGCGGGGTCAATCCTCCCGCGCGCTCTCCTTTGAGAACGTCCGGGCGGGACACTTGCGGGTCGAGCACCGTCATGCCAGCTGCGATGCTTTTTACGGCGCTGACCAGGTCGAGGTCGATTGCATTTTTCAGCACGTAGCCACGTGCTCCCGCTTCGAGCGCCTGGCTCACCAGCGTCTCCTCGGAATGCATGCTCAGCATCAGGATCCCTGCTTCCGGAAATTTCTCCAGGATTTTCCTTGTCGCTTCGATCCCGCTCAGCTCCGCCATCGCGCAGTCCATCACCGTCACTCTGGGCCGCAGTTCGCAAACCAGACGCACGGCTTCCTTTCCGTCGCTGGCTTCTCCAACAACGGAAATATCCGGGTCATCTTCCAGCATGCGGCGAAATCCGCGGCGTACTAGCGCGTGATCGTCCGCAAGCAAAACCGTAATCTTAGGCGCCATTGGCATCCACTTTTGTCCTTGGAATCAGGAGACGGACCCTTGTACCACCTTGCGGACGCGGCGAAATGGCCAGCGTTCCGCCAATCAATTCGGCACGTTCCCGCATAGCCACCAACCCGATACCACGTTGCATTTTGTCCGCCACGAATCCCTTCCCGTGGTCTTCCACTTCGAGCTCCAGCAAGTCCGGAGAGAATCTTAGCTGGATCCAGGCGTCGCTTGCTCCGGAATGCCGGCTCACGTTGTTCAGCGCTTCCTGCAGCACGCGATAAATGTGCACTCCTGCGCTCATCTCCACTGGAAACGGGTGCCCCGTCTTTTCGTAATGCAGCGCAAGTCCGGTTTGCCGCCCCACCGTGGGAATATACCAGTCCAGAGTGCTCTCTAAGCCTGCTTCTTCGAGTAGCACGGGATGAAGTGCCTGAGAAAGCGTCCTGATATTGTTCAGTGTCGACTGCGCAATCTCCTGCACCTCCTTCAAGTCCTGGCGCAGCGGCGATCCCTCCGGGGCCTGTTTTCCTGCGCGGCCTAGCATCGAGCCGATCGCCGTCAAGACCTGCCCGAACTCATCGTGCAGTTCGCGTGAGATATGTCGCAGAGTTGATTCTTGCGTCGAAATCAGTTTCTGCGCCAAATCGCTGCGCTGTTCGGAAAGTTCAGCCAAGCGCGCAAAAATCTGGCGGTTGCTCCGAATCAGGTACAAGCTCGTAAGAACAATCGCAATAAGCGTGGCCGCCAGGAAAATATACAGTTGGCCCTGCACACCATCATAAATCTGCGCGATGCGCGTGGCGGCTTGCTCTTCGCCTTCATTGTTCTCCACCAACAGTCTCGAAACGGCGGTGCTGAGCGCTTGTTGCCTCGCCTGAAGCGACAAGCGAATCTGTTCGCGCGCTTCCGTGTCCTTGCCGTTTTGCGCCAGTGCAAACATGCGGTTCACGGCGTCCCAAAACTGCGCGACCGATTGCGAGAGATAGCGCCGTTGGTCCGGCGTACGGTTTGCTCCGGCCAGGTGCTCTTCCAGTTTCAAGCCGGTGTCCAGATCCTGGTGAATGCGATCAAATTGCGCCGTCCATGCTGTCAGTGGATAAGGCTCCGTGGTGTCCAGCATGTCGCGCATGGCCAGCGCGATGGAATTAAGGTCGTTCTGGACGCGCAACAGTTGCAGCGAGTCTTTCCGGTTGCGATCCACCATCTCACTCTGAAGCTTTCGCAGGCCAGCCAGTTGAACAGTGATATAGGAAGCGTAAGCCAGCACGGCGGCTAGCGTGATCACCAGCCCCAAAAGCAGCCCGTTTGTGGGTGAGCGTTGCGACAATGAGCCGTCCTGCACGGCCTAAGAATACCTCACGCTGCCGCCTCACGCTGCAGCAAGGAGCACAACAACGAGCAGAACCGATCAACCGCGAGCATCCGGCCGAAGCAGACCAATCACCGCCAACATTGCTAGGCACCCGGCGAGCGGCACCAGAAGCTTCGTGCGCGAGCGCCAAACCATTTTGAAAGCCAAGCAATAAAGATCGGAAACAGACCGGCGAGGCCCAGTCCAGCGACGAAGGCTCCGCCGAACAACGCCACGGGGGAGCGGGCGGCTAGAAATATCAATTCGCCTGCAGCCGCCAACAGGAGTCCTCCGACAGCGACCGTTACTTCCTTCCATCGAAGAAGAATCGCAGCCGCTGCTCCACGTCCGCCAAGCAGCCCAGCGAAGAAAAACATGGGGGCAAGCGTCCAGGCGTTGCCGCTCCATGTCGCCGCGCGCTGCGCGTGCGTCGTGGCCCAGTAGGAAGTCCCAACCTCTGTTCCTACGTACACAAAAAACAAAATTCCAAGCATGACCGCCACGCCGATCCCCGCTGGTTCGGCTTTCGTTGCGCTGGGATCGCAATCGCTTTCATGAGGCGGCTTGCCGAAAGGCATCCGCAACAGCACAAGCGCGAGCGCAGCGCAAATTGTTCCGACTAGATAAAGCAGCGGCGTAACGTGCGAGGTGCGCACCGTCAGCATGGCGAGGAACGAAGAAGAAATTGCGCCGGCGCCCCAAGCCAGATTCATGATGTTCAAGGCAGAGGCACGGCGTTCTCCATACGTTTCGCCGACCCACAAATTCGTCCCCGGCGTGGCGAATCCGTAGCCAAGTCCATAGATGCCGCTCGCCGCAAGAGCAAGCGCGAACGTCGGCGCATTGAGCAGAGCGAAGCCGAGCCCCATCATCGCGAGGCCCAATGTGATTGCCGGTTTGAACCCCTTTGCGGAGACTAAAGTGCTCGAAAGCAGGACACCGGTAAACGATCCGGAGAATTGTACGAGCGAGAAAAGCCCGGCGCGGCCGTAGTCCAATCCCCATTTGGCCATGAAGACCGGAAGGATTGGTCCAATGAAGGAGATCACGATGCCGTTGAGGACAAAAGCAGCACAAAGCAGCCAGAAAATCATGCTCTGAGAAGAGGGCGAGGCCTTTTCCAGGATTTGCGTTTTCGAGGACATCATGGCATTTTGCCGGAGCCAAACATTTCGCGCAACGACGCTGTTGCCTGCGTAACAGACTGGGAAGCAACGGAAAATGATTGAAGTTGGCTTAATCGGATTCGGTCTCGCTGGCCGCTCGTTTCACGCGCCGGTAATTCGCGCTGTGCCCGGTTTGCATCTCGCCGCCATCTTGCAACGCAGCGGCGCGGAAGCCGCGGAAGAATATCCGGATGTTCGGATCGTGCGGAGTGTGGACGAATTACTCGCGATTCCGGAAATTCAGCTTGTTGTCATTGCAACTCCCAACCAGACGCACTATCCGTTTGCGAGGCAGTGTCTCGAGGCAGGCCGCGACCGCCGCTATGACGGCGACTTTCAGGCCATACGGCAGCTTGTCGAGGCCGGAACCCTTGGCCGCATCGTGCGATTCGAAACGACTTACGACCGCTACCGCCCACAGCTCAAGCCCGGCGCATGGCGAGAGACTTCACACCCCGGCAGCGGAATCCTGTTAGATATTGCGCCGCATCTGATCGACCACGCATTGGTCTTGTTCGGCCTGCCGGAAGCAGTAACCGCCGACGTTCGAATCGAACGCGAAAACGCCGCCGCTGACGACGCTTTTGATATTACGCTTCACTATGCGAACAGCATGCGCGCCGTGCTTCGGTCCAGCATCCTGGCCGCGGCTCCGCGCCCTCGCTTCGTTTTGCTCGGCACGCACAGCAGCTTCGTGAAGCAAGCTTTCGACCCGCAGGAAATGAATCTCCGGCGCGGTTTCATTCCCGGCGATTCCCCGTGGGGCCTGGAGCCGGAAGAAAATTGGGGCGTCCTCACGGTCCCAGCGGGTGATTCATTCGAGCAGCGCCGTATACCTTCAGCCACCTGCGATTACCGCGATTATTATGCAAATGTTCGCGACTCTATCTTAGGACGCGCCGCGCCGGCCGTAACTCCCGAATATGCCCTCGACTTGATGCACGTACTCGAGTTGGCGCGGGCGAGCAGCGAACGGCGATGCACCCTTGGGTTGAACTCCAGAATTGTCTAGGCGCTTAGAAGGAACTCGATTCAGAAGCAAGTGCACTCGTCGGGGCGTGGCATCTCTGATTTTGCGCAGCGCGATTGCAGAGCACGCGGGAAACCAGTTCATCAATGAACGGTCAAACTGACGTTGAAGACGGCGTTGCAATTGGTCGAGGGGTCGTCAGTGACGGTGGTTGACAGGTCGCCGCTCTTGATTAAGAAATCCAGAGGCCGCTTTGGCAGATTGGGCAAACCACTAACGCGGGCTTTGCCATCGCTATTAGTGCCGACTTCGACCTCCGACTTGCGCTTGTTCAGGAACCCATACCTGATCGTGAGACTTATCTTGGCGTTATAAAGAGGCTTCTCTGAACCGTCTTTCACGGTGAAATCCGCGCGGCAGGAGCCGAGGCCAGCGTCAACAACAGGAACTTCCGGCGAATCGGTGCTGGCGGGTCCACCATTCAGAATGAGAGCGAGGAGCGCGCATGGCAACGCAATGGTTCGGACAGGCCAAAGTCTCACCATTGACATAAATCCTCCACATTCAAAATTTACGCTGGTTAAAGCGCGGTTGCAATTCCCTTGTTCCGAACTAATTCGCGGGGGTTGGGGGCTGCCGCGCGGGATTAGCCAGACGGCCTTGAACGATTCCGTGGTGACGCGAGGAATTTCATTTGCATCACACTTTTCAGCAAGCATGGAAGAACTTCCGCGTATAATCTCTTTTCCTTGAGGAACAGCAAGGAGCCGCGCGCTGCCCATGACCATTGAACTGGCACCCTCGATTCTTTCCGCAAACTTCGCGCGACTGGCCGAAGATGCGAAAGCAGCGCTGGAAGGCGGCGGCACGGTGCTGCATGTTGACGTGATGGACGGCCACTTCGTGCCGAATATTACGATTGGGCCGCTGGTGGTGGCCTCGCTGCGAAAAGCCCTTCCCAGCGCAGCTCTCGATTGCCACCTGATGATTGAAAACCCCGACAACTATATTCCTGCTTTTGCGGAAGCCGGAGCGAGTTGGATTTCCGTGCACCAGGAGGCCTGCGTGCATCTTCATCGCACGTTGCAGCTGATTGCATCACACGGGTGCAAGCCGGGGGTGGTCTTGAATCCCGCCACGCCGGTACACATGGTCGATGAAGTATTGGATATGGTTCACCATATTTTGATCATGTCCGTGAATCCGGGATTTGGAGCGCAAAAATTCATTCCCGGCGTGCTCTCCAAAATCAAAACGCTCGTGGAAGTCCGCGAATCGCTCGGTTTGTCTTTCCGAATTGAAATCGATGGCGGCGTGGCGCTCGATACTGTTGGCGACATTGTGCGCGCAGGCGCGGAACTGCTGGTTGCCGGCAACGCTGTTTTCGGCGAAGGCGATATCCGCGAAAACGCGAAAAAATTGCTGGGAGCGGCGCGCGCCGCTACGCTCGCCCGCGCCTGAACAAATCATCGAACAAAAATTTCCTCTCGAAACCCGAACGACCCACTTCTCTTACTGCTCCTGATAATTCCAAGTTAAGCCGCCGTCGACGAAGAATGTAGTTCCGGTCGCATAGTCGGATTCCGATGACGCCAGGAACACGGCCATCGAGGCTACATCTTCCGGTTTGCCCAGCCGCTTCAGCGGAATGTTCCCGAGCAACGCGTTCAGCTTGACGGGGTCGTTCAATAGTTTGGTGTTGATGGGAGTTTCGATCGCCCCAGGCGCAATGTTATTGATGGTGATGCCGAGCGGTGCGAGTTCGATCGAAAGATTGCGCGTCAACATTTTTACGCCGCCTTTGCTGGCGCAATAGGAAGTGAAATGCGGGAAGGGGAGCTCTTCGTGCACGGAGCTGATGTTAATGATTTTGCCCCCCGCCTTTGCCTCCATGCGGTGCTTCACGAACGCCTGGGTGATGAAAAAGACCCCTTTTAGATTGACGTTCAGGACCGCGTCGTAATCTTCTTCAGTGGCGTCCCAGAAATCGGCGTGACGTTCAAGCCCGGCGTTATTGATGAGGATATCGAGTTTTCCAAATTGCGCCACGGCGTCGGCGATGAATTTTTGCCCGTCCGCAACGCGGCCCACGTCACATTGAAAACCGGCGGCCTTTCGCCCTAGCTTCCGAACCCCCGCTGCTACTTCTGCGGCTCCCGCTTTGTTGGAGCGGTAGCAAAACGCTACGTCCGCGCCTTCCTGGGCGAGGCGCTGCGCGATCGCCAGCCCGATCCCCTGGCTTCCGCCGGTAATCGCCGCCACTTTTCCATCCAGCCTGTTTGCCACTGTTTCTCCTCGCGATTCGTTATGGAGTGTGATGCGCCAAGCTGGGTTTTGTTTCGACAGCAGGGGTGCTCCCCCGGCATTTTGTATGAGCATCAAAACAAAGGGGTTGCTTGATTTTCAATTTGTCACTGATCGGCAACCTTGCTAGGCTGAAAGGAAGCGGCACTGGTCCGGTGCCGTGGCCGAGATTGGCTCCGATGCGGCGGTAGAGGTCGAGGGCCAACTGGAGGGCTGCGCGGCGGGGGGTGCGGACAAATCCGGCAGCCTCAAGGATGGATGCCATTCGCTCTGGCGAATGAAGGAAAGCCCGGAAGGTAGCTCGTTTTAGCCAATACCAAGAGTTCTCCAGCGCACAACGCCGGCGCGCACATACCATGTGTCACGGGGATAAGTGAACGCGATCACCTGGCGTGCACGCGCAGCAGCAGCCCGGAGGAGCGCTTCCACATTGGGATAACAACACACGGCCCGGTCCAGCGTGACGAATATCGGCGTCCGGGAGAGGCTCCGCGGTCGCGGCGAAGTCACCGAGGAAGAATTGAGCGGCCTCAAGATAGCCGGGCTGACGCATCCGCGAGGGTGATGCTCGCAAGGCCCACTCTGGCGAGTTCCACAGCGGTCACACCAATCCCACCGCCGACCAGAAGATGGAGCCCCGGAAGGAGCCAGCGGCGGAGCTCTGCCGAGGAGCATTCATGTGCTGGGATCGGGACCGTGGCGTTGAATAGCGCCGCAAATCTCGCTCCGCCTTCAAGGGATTGAAGTGGACGGCTGCAGCACAAGGGCCTGTACAACAAGCCATGCTGTAAACGTCAGCAAATGCCGGTAGGGTTGCTAGCAGACAAGAGAGGCTGGCCCAAGGGTGTCGCAGACGATCGCTGTGACGCCGGCGGGTATTGCGCCTTTTTGGTCAATACTGACCGTTAGACCAGTAGATTCTTTTCATGTGACCCGCCTAGATTGGTTTGGAGTCGACTTTTTCTAGTTAAGGATCTCCATGAACATCGTATCTGCAAAGCAAATCGGGGTCGCGGCTGAGCTCAATCCCATGGCTGAGTTCAAGGAGGGTGTCGAACTGCTCAAGAACGAGTACCCCCAAAAGGCCCTGGCGAAGTTGAGGAGTGCGTACGAATGCGACAAGCATAATCCTTACTTCATGTCGTTTCTCGGATTGTCGATCGCGCGCGCGCAACGGAAGTGGGATCTGGCTTCCGAGCTCTGCGAAACGGCAGTACAGCTAAAGCCAAAAGAGATCCAGTTTTACCTGAATCTTGGGGAAGTATACGCAGCTTCAGGAATGCGTGAGAGAGCCTTGGATAAACTGGACGACGCCGTGCAAATATTCGGCGAAGATGCACGATTGAGGCAGGCTCGCAGCAAAGTGCAGAACCGCCGCAACCCCATCTTGCCTTTTTTCGGGCGCACGCATTTTTTGAACCGCGAGCTCGGCAAATTACGGCACCGCGCATTGAAGTATCTGGTGAAAGACGGCAAATAAGATCATCTTCCGGTTTTGATTGATCCGCTATGAGAACGCAAGCAGGATTCTAGTTCGTTCGATAAAGTTGCGGGCACCCGAAACAGTTTAAAGTTACCCATTGAATGGAAGGCCGGACCGGCGTGTGGTCCGGCCTTCGTGGTTTGTTGTTATCGCTGGTGCTCCGGAGGGCGGCCGCCCTTCGGTTCTTTATTCTGCTGTCTTTGTACTTCTCGCTGCTGGCGCTCTTGTGTTTTTTGTGACTGTTGAGCGTGCTTCTGTTGCATTTGCTCCACTTGCTGTTGCTGGCGGCGTTGGAGCTGCTCTTGCTGCCGTTGATCGGTCGGTCTCTGTCGTTCCAGTTTTTGCTGCTCCTGGACGTGTCGCTGTTGCACCTTCTGCCGCTCGGAATCCTGCTGCCGACGCATCTTTTCTAGTTCTCGCTGCTGCTTCTGCTCCAAACCAGGATTGACGCGCGAGGAATTCGAGGGCTGCGAGTTGAGAGGACGATCTTCGAAGGTGCGCCCTCTATTCTCCGGTGGTTTCCCCGGACGATTTGTTTCTCGCGGGTTTTCCAAGGGGCGATTCGAACTGCCATGTCTGCCAATTTCAACCGCCCTGCGTCCGGGGAATTCGCCAGGCCGCGGTGTGGCGGCAATGTCGGGACGACCGTGGTTCATCGAAGCCAGCAAAGTGCGATTGCCGCTGGCCGCTTGCTGATGCTGCGTTTGCTCGGAGGTCATGGAGATGTGGTGCTTTCGGGCCGCGGCCATCTCCCGAGACGTCGGACTAGCTATGGTTCCGCCCCTGCCACCGTTAAAGCTGACGCGCGTGTTGTTGTTGTTGATGACCGTCGTGTTGTAGGTAGTGCGAACGACGGTGACGTCCACGTTTGTCACCGAGCGGTTGTAGTAATAGTTGCCACCTCTCCAGTAGCCGCCGAAAAAGCCGACACCGGTATAGCCGAAGCCATAGTTAATGCCGCCGTAGAAGCCGACTTCAGGTCCCCAGTAGCCCGGAGACCAGGCGTATAGGCCATCTTCGAAAGCCCAATACCCCGGAGTCCAGAGCAGGCCGACTTCCGGCGGGTATACCCAGGTGCCGGGAACCCAAAAGTACCCGTCCGGCCCGTAGGCCCAGTAGCCAGGGGTCCAGATGTAGCCCGGTCCCGGACAGAAGGGTTGCGCATAAACCGGCAACACGGGAGGCCCAAACTGAACGGAGATGCCGACACCAACTTGCGCTCGAGATTGAGTCGGGATGGCCAGTAATCCAACGGCGAGGAACAACGAACAGATGAAACGAGCGATACGCATATTTCACACCTTTCTGGCGTTCGCTGGGCGTTGCTTTGACCCTACAAAGAGCGGCCGATCGCCACCTACGGCGGCTCCCT
>WNFI01226039.1_pt1 | contig 17895 bp, 14 predicted proteins | sample 5400471 | NCBI WGS metagenome assembly WNFI01 (sample SAMN13153348, study PRJNA577476) | soil metagenome | isolation source: 100 cm saprolite on Douglas fir-dominated hillslope | place: USA:California | collected 2013-09-17 | reverse complement strand
CCCCGCCGATCGGTACCTGAGCCGGCTTGGCAGGCCCCTGGTAGTCCTTCAATCCGCTCCAGCCGACGAGCTGTGCTTCATCAGCCTTCTCATTGAGCTCGTAGAAAAGAACGAATGGGAGATCCAACTCGTTGGCCGATAGAACTTCCATGGCAATGCGATAGGCTTCGTCTTCGGATTTCGCGTCGGCTGCGCGCGCGGACAGATCGTGCAACATCCGGATCTGACGTTCGCCTTGCACCTTCGCGGTCGTTTCCTGCACCGTGTTGAGGACCATACCGACCCGTCCGTCGTCTCCAGGGACAGGGCTGTATGAAAATGTGAAATAGGTTTCCTCGGCCAATCCGCCCCTGTTGATGAATAACTGGAGGTCCTCCGTCCATGTCGCTGGACCTCCCTCCATGACACTCCTCACCATGGGCCCGACAACGTCCCAGATCTCGGCCCAAACCTGCGCGGCAGGAGCGGCAAGCGACGCGGGGTGCTTGTCCCTCAGGATGCTACGGTACCCGTCGTTGTACAGTTGCAGCAGGTCGGGGCCCCACCAGAGCAACATCGGGAACCGGCTGCCGAGTACGGCGCCGAGCATCGTTCTGAGACTCTTCGGCCACTGTTCGAGTGGACCGAGCTTGGTCTTGGACCAATCCGTCGAGCGCATGATCGCGCCCATCTCACCCCCGCCGGCAAACAAGTCCGCGGAAGCGCCCATCATCGTCTTTCCTCAGCCTGGTGAGCCGATCGGACTGGGCCGGGGTTCGTCTTGGGCCCGGGGCGTCTGGTCAGCGCGACCGCGAGCTCGAGAGGGCGATCACAGCTCATCGGGCGCGCGCCCTCGCGGGCCCTTGATGAGGAACTCGGCAATCCGCGCGGGAAAGGCGCGCGTGTCGATCGGCTTCGTGATGTATCCGTCGCAGCCAGCGGCCAGCGCCTTCTCTTCGTCACCGCGCATCGCGTAGGCGGACAGCGCGATGATGGGGATATCGCGCAGCGCCAGGTCGCCCTTGAACCTCCGGGTCAGCTCGTAGCCATCCGTTCCGGGGAGCTGAAGGTCCATCAAGATGAGGCCGGGCCGAAAACTCTGGAGAAGCTGCAACGCCTCCGGCGCGTCTCCGACGCCGCGCACGTCGTAGCCCTTGGAGGAGAGGAGGTAGGTGAAAAGTCGCAGGTTGGTATCGTTGTCTTCGACGATCAGGATGGATTCGCCCGCCACGCGAATACTCTAAAGCGCGTGCTCGGCAAGCGTCTCTCCGGGAGGAACCGGAGGAGGCGCCCCTGTGTTTTACCTGACACCTTTGCCTGGTTACTGCGGAAGGGTCCGCCGGTCATGCGTCGGGTTCGAGCCTCGGCTCCGCTTCGATCGCGGCCACGATTGCCGCCATCATTCGTTCGTCTCCGTAGGCCCAGAGCAGCGCGTTTGCTGCGAGCGCGTTCTGAGGCGGCTCATGCCCTTGTGCTGTCAGGGGCAACAGAGCCTCGAGCGTGCCGTCGCTACGGAAGACCAACGCCGCATCTGCAAAGCCCAACCGGATCTTGGTCGCCATCTGCATCCTCCTCAGCGCACTCTGAGAGGAGGGTCTGACATGCCCGCCGGCGAGCAGTCTCGAGATGCTCGCCCTGCTGCGCCGCGCCGGATTCGTCGGCGCTGAATCCGACATTGCGCCCTGCAAATAAAATAGCACATCGCCTGCCTGGCGTCGGTGATGGTCGTTACGGCGCCGGCTTCCGGAAGCCCTCGCGCCACAAGACAACTCATGAGACAAGGGGCCCCCCGAGTTCTCGCGTGGGAGGTCAGCGATGAGAGCGATAGTGTGGACGGCGGTCCTCTGTAGTCTGTGCGGTGCAGGCGTTGCCCTGGCCCAGGAGAAGACGGATCCTCAAGCCCAGCCACCGGCGGCGGAAACAAAGCCGGCGGCAGGGCCTGCGGATCAGCCGAAAGGCACCCGCCGCCAAGGCTGGGCCTCAGCCCTTCCAAGCGAGTTGGCAGGAAGCTTCGCCGGACGAGAAGGCGCTGTTCCTCGAGTCCCTCGGGGAGAGCAGCAAGGTCATCCGGGAACATTGGGACAAGTCGACCCCCGAGGAGCGCAAGAAGATCTTGAAGGCGAATCCGCTGCTCAGCGCGCGCCCCTTGAAGCACCACTGGGTTTCCGCCACCCCTGAGGAGCGCGTCGCCTTCCTCGAGGCGCATCCCAAGACGTTGCAAAAGGTAAAGGAAGCCTGGGAGAGCGCTACCCCGGAGCAAAGGAAGATGCTCGCGCTCGAGCACCCGTACTTCGCCCGCAAAGCGCTCTATCACGTATGGATGGAGGCAACGCCACAGGAGAAGATCGCCTTCCTCGCGGCCCAGCCGTCTCTCTCTGCCGAGCTGAAGAACCGGTGGACCGGCTGCACCGCCTGGCAAAAGCAGTGGTACGCCAAGAACTATCCGGGGCTGGAGTGCGGGAAACCTTGGGCAGACACCACCACCGAGGAGCGGGCCCTCTTCCTCGAGGCGAACCCAGGGATCGCAGAGAAGGTTCGCGAGGCCTGGCAGAAGGCCCAGCCCGAGGTGCGGGCCACCCTGGTGAGAAAATGGCAGGGCTGGCCCTTGAGGGCCTACAACGCGAGGCTCGAGAAGGCGGGCAAGCCCGTCGTCTCTGCCAAGACCCCGGCACCCACTGCCAAGACCCCCGCGCCCGCGACGACGAAGAAGGTCACAGCCACCACCGTGAAAAAATAGGCTTCGGCACCGTGGGCTCGGTCTCCATCCATCGCGCGCCGACGAGCGGTCCGGCTATCTACTGACCCGAGGGCGGCTTTTGCTCCGCCGCCGGCAGAATTTGGGGAGGGCCCGTCGAATCGGGAACGATGGGCGGCAGGATGGGTATCTTGGTTTCCTTGCCCTTGGCCATGCTGGTGACGCCGGTGGTGGCGCCCGGCATGCACTTGGTCTCGGAGAATGTCTCCTCGCAGTGCTCATCGGGAGAGCATCGGCCGCGGCACGGAAGCGCCTCGCACCAGCCGGTCTTCGGATTGCAGGTCGTCCCGTTGGTGCAGACGGCGTAGCACCCGCCCGCGGCTCGGTTTGCGGCCGATGCGCCGAGCGCGAGACCGGTCGTTACGCTCGCGCCCGCCAGGGTATTTACACTGCCGGTGTGACAGCCCGCGAGGAGCACAGCGGCAAGGATCGCTCGTCGAACCATGACGGCCTCCAACTCGAAGGATAACCTCATTTCCGGCGGGCTGGTGTGCATGCAGGCGAGCTCGCATTCGACCGGGCGGACTTCGCCTGAGGGCGCTCCACGGGGGAGCCGCCATTTTCTGTTTCTCCTCAGAGATCGCGGCGGCGCATTTTTTCCGCGATGCCCGATGCGACGCGCATGGCGTTGGCCATGATGGTGAGCGTGAACGGCGCGCTGCCGCTGGAGCAGAAGGAGCTGGAATCGGCGACGAAGAGGCCCTTCACCTCGTGCGACTCGCACGACGGGTCCAAAACCGAGGTCTTCGCCTCGGCCCCCATGCGCGCCGTGCCGCATTGAAGGACGGTGTAGACGCGCTCCTCGCTGGTCTCGCCCTGCCGCATGGCGCCCGCCGCAGCCAGCACCTCGCGCGCCCGCGCTGCGAGGCGGTCCGAGGCGGCGAGGCTCGCGGAGTGCAGCCCGATGCGCAGGCGCGCGGCCGGCTGGCCCGCGGAGTCGCGCACCGCCGGGTCGAGCGAGACCTCGCAGCCGTCGTGCGCGAGGAACTCGCTGAAGCTTTCCCACTCGATGGTCCGCGTCTCGAGGAAGAACTCGCGCATCCTGCGCTTCAGCTCGGCCCCGAAGGCCGGCGGCCCTGAGCGGTTCCAGGCCAGCTTCTCGGCCTGGAAGATGGGGTTCGGGTGCGGCCGCTGGAACAAGATGGTGCCGCGCGGCCCATCCGGTAGGTCCTGAAGCGCGCGATCGATGAACGGAAGCCGCTCCGAAGATTCCGGCCACGCGGGCGATGAGCGCGGGAAGCGGCCGTAGCCCGCGGCGAGCGTCGAGAACATGAGACCCTTCCCCAACAGGCCGGACCCATTGGCGAGGCCGCTCGCGAGGAGCAGCCGGGCAGTCTCGATCGCGGAGCACGCCACCACCACCGCGCGCGCCTTCGCCCGCCGTTCGCGCCCCTGCTCGTCGAAGTATTCGACCGAGCGCGCGCGTCCCCCTTCGGCCACCACGCGCGTGACGCGGCACTTTGCGCGCAGCGTGAGCCGGCCGGTCCGCTGCGCCATGGGAAGGTACGTGGCCAGCGTCGAAGACTTGGCCCCCACCTCGCACCCGTAGCTCCCGCAGAACCCGCAGTACGTGCACGCCTGTCGCCCGCGATAGTCGCCGCTGGCGATGGCGCGAGGGATGGGAAACGAGCGCAGCCCCAGCTTCCTGCAGGCGCCGTCGACGAGTTGCGCGGCGGGATGCGCGAGGAGCGGCGGCAGCGGATGCGGTTTGCGCCGCGGCTCGCCGGGAACGCCCGCGCCGGAGACGCCGATGTCGCGCTCCACCTCGTCGTAGTACGGCTCGAGCTGCTCGAAGGAGATGGGCCAGCCGCGAAAGTCCTCGCGGTGCATGCGGAAGAAATACCCGCTCATGTGCACCGTGCCGCCGCCGACGCAGCAGGAGATCCACCCGTCGGCGCTGCGCTCGGGCGCGCCGTCGCCGCGCGCGACCATGTGCGGATCGCGGGCCGGGTTGGGGATGAAGTATTCGCGCCGGCAGACCGCCAGCTCGTCGTGAAAGAAATCTTTCGCTGCGTAGTGCGGCCCGCGCTCCAGGACCAGCACGCGCAGGCCGGCGCGCGAAAGCGCCCAGGCCGCCGCGCCCCCGCCCGCGCCCGAGCCGACGATACAGGCGTCAAAACTTTCAGCGGCCATGGTGGCCGCCCGGCTTGCGCAGATGCGGCTCGGGAAAGCCAACGAAGCGCCACCCGATCTGGCCGTCGTTGCCGCCGTGCACGGGGTCGGAGAGGAATCCTTCCAGCGCGAGCGTGTGCAGCGCCCGGAACATCGCTTCTTGGGGCAGCGCGCGCGCGGGGATCTGGCCGTGCGCGAGCAGCTCGAGGCCGACGTCCTGCTCTGCCGCCGCCAGCGCGACGAAGGGCTTGCCGTAGGCGCGGCCCGCCCAGAGATCGAGGAGGCGCGCCAGCTGTTCGAAGGCGGGGCGCAACTCGCGCAGGTCGCCGGCGAGCTGGCGCTCGATGAAGCGGCCGACTTTCGCTTCGCGCGCGCCCGGCCCGTCGTCCGAAGGAACGATTCGCGCCGCCGCTGCCTCGAGGACGGCGAGAGCGTCGGTTCCCTGGGCCCGCGCTCCCCGCGCGAAGACCGCCAGCGCCGCCCATCCGAGGACGCGCCGCCTGCCGAGCCGGCCTAGCGCCTCGAGGTGGCCGCGCGGGTCGAAGAGCATGCGCGGAGCGTAGCTCAGAACCGCCCGACGAGGCCGAACCCCGGCCGCGACTGTTGCCCGAGATCGACGTAGGTCGGGGCGAGGGCCAGCACGGCAGTCTTGGGCGGCGGGTCGATCCGCAGGCGCGCCGCGGACTCTGAGGGCTCGGACGCTGTCGAGGAGTTGGCGATGGTCCAGATCGCGTAGCTGCCGAGCGCGAGCTGAGGCGTCGAGACGAGCAGCTCGAACACGCCGTAACCGACCGAGGGCTGGTGCGAAGCGATGGCGCTCCCGCCGTTCCACAGCGAGAGGCCGACGTCGACTGCGCCCACCACCAGCACCGTCGCGATGAGCGCGCCGTAACCGTTGCCGCCGCCGTAACCGCCGCCGCCGCGGCCGCAGGCGCGCGCGCCGCGCGGAGCCAACGCAAGCGAGATCGCCAAAGCCATTCCGAAAAGAATCGGTCCCCGCATTGAAGCCTCCCCCAATGAGGGATCGACTAGCAACGGCCGTGCCGCTTGCGCCGCATGTCGCAAGCGCCGGAAAAGACGGTGTCTGCACCTGGAACGTGCAGCTCATGCAACGCTGCGGCGCCTCCGACCGCGACCGCTGCGTCGCACCGGAAGTTGACCGATGGGGCGCCCCGACCACGGCGCGAACGTCACATGTGACGCTTGTGACGCGTCACTCCGTCTCGCTGTCGGTCATGACGAAGGCCGGTGCAGCAGCGAGCGGATGCGCAGCGCCACCAGCGACGGGCCCGACAGGTCGATCCACTGCTTGAGCAGCGAGCGGTGCGGATCGAAGGAGACCTTTCCGCCGGCGAGGCCGGAGCGGAAGGGCGGCTCGCCGGCGCGAAACCACTGCTCGACGCGCAGGAGCGAGCCGCTCTGTGCGACGTCAGCGGCGAAGGCCTGCCACCAAGGATCGCCCGGCGCGGGCGCGACCTCGCCCGCGGCTGCGGCCGCCGCCGGATCGACGACGCCGAACCAGCGCTGGCTATCCGCCGGGGCACTGACGTCGATGCCTTGCAACTCCACGGTGCCGTCCTCTTCGTGCGGTGCGGCGTCGGCGCGGAGCGCTCCTTCGCAAAGGCGGCGCTTGTCCATGCGGTGCATCTGCACGTCGAGGCCGGGCCAGAGCAATTCGTGCGAGAGGCGCCGCAGGGTCTCCGCCTCGCGGTCTTCGTCAGGCACGTCGAGCGCGGCGAGCTTCCAGCCATCGCCCAGCAAGTAGAGCCGTACCCCTGCGCCGCGCAGCGTGGAGAGGCTGGGCGCGGCGCGCCGCAACGTTCCTTCCAGCTGCCGGCGCACGAGCGCCAGCACCGTGTCGAGGATGGCCTTGCCCGCCGCGGCGGTTTCGCTGTCCGCCGGGAGCCGGCCGCCGTCGGAGATGAGCGTGCGCCACCTGCGCGCGGTGGCGCGGTACGCGTCGCGCTCGCCGTCGGCTGCGGCATACGCAGCGGCGTCGATGAGCCGCTCGCCGCCGAGCAGGTAGCTCATCGACGAGCCGGCGACGAACGGGGCGGGCCGCCCTTCCGCACGCGGGAGGCGCACCGTGATCTGCACGGTGAGCCCGCCGAAGTCGACGAACGCGTCGATGGGATGGCGCAGGTGCTCGGCGGCGCGGCCCTGCACGCTCGCCTTGCGCGCAGCGGCAGGATCGGGGACCAGCCGATGTGTGGCGCGGGCCCAGGCCGCCGCAAGCCCGGCGCACAGCTCGCGCGCGACGCCCGAGTAGACGTCGTGAAACGACTCGCCGTCCGCGGCTCGCCATGCGCACTCCGGATGCGTCAGCACCGCCTCGATCTCCCGGAGGTGCGGCCAGTGCAGGCTCCAGCGTCCGCCCTCGGGAGTGACCAGCGGCGCCGCGTGCGAGGCAGCGAGAGTGCGGCCGAGCAGATGCCCGTACGTCTCGAGCAGGCGCCGGCTGACGTGCGCGGGGTCCCACTCTCCGGGAAGCTGCGCGAGCCAGTCGGCCAGCAGCACCAGGTCGGGCGACTTGAAGCGGTCGGCGCGCAGCGGCTCGTCGGCACCCTGCGGGAGCCAGAGTTGGTGGATGGCGTCGGCCTCGCCGCGGAGCATGGCGGCGATCGCATCCGAGCTGCCCGAGGCGAGCGCCGTGGGAAGGTGGCCGCCGGGGGCGAGCAGTTCTTCGCCGCAGCCGAACCGCGCCGCGCTCTCCGCAGCTCCCGCGAGCCTGCGCAAGCCGGACGGCGGATGCGGCGCCTGGAGCAATTTTCCGCCCACCGAGCCGGCGAGCGCGCTGTCCTCCTCGACGGCCATGGTCGAGGTGCTGCCCAGATCGACCGCCAGCCGCATGGTCACGGGCGCTGCAGCGGCGGTCCCGCGGCTTCCCCCCTCGGGCGCGGCTCCCATGCGGGCGCGCCAGAGAGACTGCAGATCCCAGAGCGCTTGCGGCTCGCGGCCTTCGAGGAGACGCAGCACCGTCCAGCGCGGCCACCCCGGTGGCCAGTCGGGTGCGTCCTGCGCCAGAGCGGGCGAAGGCGGCGGATGCGTCACCCAGGTGGCGACGGACTCGCCCGTCGCACCGGGCGCCGGCTGCCGCGGCGAGCTCGGCCCGCCCACCCAGAGCCGCACCGGCGCGCCCTCGCGATGCGCCGCGGCCCTCACCCAGACCGGCCCGCGCCACTGCGGCGAGAGGAAGGGCGGCGAGAGCGCGAGGTGCACCTGCACCGAGACTCCCGCCGGCGCGAATCTCCCCGCGAACAGAACCGGAAAGCATTCCACCGCATCGAGCTCCGCCTCGCGCACGGCCAGCAGCCAGGCCGGCAGCGTGACGCGAGGTCCGTCGACCGCGACAGGCCCCGCGAGACGGAGCAGGTCCGCGTCGAGGAGGAAGGCGCACCACGAAGGCATGGGCAGCGGCAAAAGCTCGTTCGCGTTGGCCGGCAAGAGCAGCGGATCGGCGCTGCCCACTGCATCGCGCCAGTCGGCGAGCGCGGGGCGCAGCATCTTGTCGCTGGCGGCGGGCTGCACATCGAAGAGCGTGCCGGCCGCGGCGAGCATCGCCTCGATGGCCAGCGCCGGCCGCAGCGGTTCGTCGCGGGGAGCGACCGCGAGCCGGCTCAGCCGGATCCCCGGCCGTCGCAGCGAGCGGAGCGCGCCACCGGCGGCGCGGCGAAGGGCAAGTGTGTCGGTCATCGCAGGTGCGTCTCGCGTTGGACTTCTGGAGGGTCGGGTTGTTCAGAGAGGCTCTCTTCCGGCGTCCTCCGCCGCGTCATCGCTAGCCGCGCGAGAGCAGCGCTGAGGGCGAAGAGGCCGGCGACGCAGAGCATGAGATTTCGGTCGCCCAGCGCCACCGCGGCGTCGAGCAACGAAGGCGGCGCCAGAAGCGCGAAGGCGCTCGGCAAGAGGAGGGTCGAGCCGGTGGCGGCGAGGAGCGCCATCGTCCAGGGCCTTCGCTCGGCGAGCGGCCGGCTCACTGCGGACCTCCTTCGAATGCCCACTCGATCGAAGGTACGCCGGCGAGGTGCGAGAGCCCCAGGTCCACGGCCGGGGAGTGCGATACCAAGACCGACGTCCTGCCGCGCTCTTCGCGCAGCCAGGAGAGCAGGGACTCCATCAGCCGCAGATGCGCGGGCGGGTCCTGCGCACCGAAGGGTTCGTCGAGCAGCAGCAACTGGAGCTTCGCCTTCGCCTGCGAGAGCCGGATCGCCTCGCCCGCCCAGACCACGCGCTGCCGCTCGCCTTCGGAGAGCGCGCCGATCGGCCGCTCCGGCGGAGGCTCGCCGGCGAACCAGCGCGCAAGGCGCTCGGGGTCGCGCGCGGCCAGCACCTCGCGCACCGGCATCTCCGGCGGAAAGGCCCGCGCCGTGTCCTGCGCGAGGTAGCCGACCGCGACCCGCGATCCACTGGCGGCAGCGAGGGCGCGGAGCAGGGTGGTCTTTCCGCAGCCCGATGGTCCGGAGAGCACCACCAGCTCTCCTGGCCGCAGCACCGCATCGCGCGAGACTGCGAAGGGCCGCCCGCCGATCTCGATGCGCGAAGGGAGCAGGCGGATCGCATCGCGGCTGCTCTCCGCGAAGGAGTCGGGCGCCGCGCGCGCTTGCAGCAGCTCGGAGACGGAGTCGAGGTAGCGCTGCAGCGCGGGCGGCGCCGCCGTCCGGCCTTTCCACCGCCGCCCTTCGCCGATGGAGAACGACGAGCTCGCGCCGTCCTGCAGCCAGAGCACGTGGTCGGGGACGGGCTCGCGATCGCCGAGCAGTGCATCGACCGGCTCCGGATCGTGCGAGGTCAGGACCATCGAGCCCGCTCCCTCGGATATCAGGTGTTCGCGCAGGCACTCGAGCAGCGCGCCCGCCCGCGGGCCGTCCTGCGCCGAGGTGGGCTCGTCGAGGAGCAGCGTGCAGCCCGCGTCGCCGCGCGACCTGGACAGGGCGAGGCAGAGCAAAAGCCGCTGGCGTTCGCCGCGCGAGAACGAGGCCACCGAGGTGAACGGATCCTGCAGCCGCCTGCGGATGCGGTGATCGTCGAGGCGGCCGAGCAGGTCGAAGAGGACGCGATCGCCGCGGGCGTGGCCGTCGCGCGCCAGCCGGGAAAGGTCGGTGGCGGAGAGCGCGGCGGGCAGCGCGTCGTCGGGATCCTGTGGGACGAGGACGGCGTTCTTGAGCTGCGTGGCCCAGGCGTGCAAGAGCGCGCTCTTTCCCGCTCCCGACTCGCCCAGCACCCACTGCACCGACGGCCGCGGCGGAAGGCCGTGCGCGCTGCCGACGCCGCGCAATAGGACGCCCGGGCCCACGCGCAGGACGCCGTCGCGCAGCGAGATCCTCCGCGCCTTTTGCGGCAGCGTCTGCGCCAGCATCAAGAGCAGCGCGGCGAAGACGGCGATGGCGTGCGCTCCCCCCCAGCCGAAGTCGAGCGGCAAAGGCGCGCCGTCGGCCCCGAGGCCGCGCAAGAAGAGCGCCGCGCCGAGGGAGGGATAGGCGGGGAAGCCCGGTGGGCGGAAGCTGTCGATGAGCGTGCTGGAAAGGACGTCGATGAGCGCCGAGGCCGCCATTCCGCCGAGCAGCAGCGCGCCCAATTCGCGCCGCCTTCGCAGCCACAGGCCCTGGCGCAGGACGATCTGCCACGGCTCTTGCCCACGGAGGCGGGCGGTGAGGAACGAGTCGCTCTCTTCCTCGGCGACGCGGACCTGCTCGAGCCAGCTCCACAGGCCGCGGCCCACCGCGAGCCCCAGCGCGAGCGAGGCGGCGAGCAGGCCGGGAGCGGCGCCGAGCATCGATCGGTACGCGAGCTGATCGTCGGGCCGCAGCGCGAGGAAGCGCCCCGCGGCGAGGAACGCGACCGGCTTGCAGACGAGCGCGCGGACCACCAGCGCAAAGGCGACGTAGGGAACCGCGCCCGCGAACGAGAGCGCGGCACCCGCCGCCGGCGAGGCGCGCCGCAGCCCGCGCGCATAGAGCCCGAGCCAGAGCGCGCCGGTGAGCGCTGCCGTGGCGGCGGCGCCGAGGGCGAGCAGGCAGCTGCCGGCGAGCATCATCGGCAGAGGCGCTTCCTGGACGTCGGCGCGCCGGAAGAAGAGCGCCATCCGCAGCGGAAAGAAGACGCCCGTGCCCGAGAGGACCCAGATGGCGAGGCAGGCGAGGAGCGCGAGCGCGCCGCCGGTGACGAAGTCCGCCGGCGAGGCGCTGCGGGAGGCGCCGGCGTTGCGGGCGATGAAGGCGGCGATCACCACGCCGCCGGCTACGAGCAAAAGAGCGAGCGCCGCAGCCGCGACGGGATAGGGCTCCTCGCGCACCGCCAACGCACAGAGCTGCGCGAAGCCCACGGCGAGGAGCAGCGCCGCGACCAGCGCCACTGCGCGAAAGCCGCTCACAGGAGGGCCTTGCGCGCGCCCAAGGCGCCGCGCACTTCCAGCACGAGCCGGTGGCCGAGAAACCAGAGCAGCAAGAGGCCCGCCGCCACCAGCGCGCAGGAGGAGAGCCGTTCCCCGGCGCCGGCCTCGCTCATCGCCGAGCGGATGAGGGCGCCGAACCCGCTGCTCCGTCCGCGCAGGGCCGGGTCCTGGTCTCCCTTGGCGCAGACGAAGAGCGCCGCGGCGGCGAGCGCGGGCACGAGCGGCACCAGCCAGTCGGCGGCGTCCAGTGCGGCGAGGCGGGCCGCGGTGAAGAGCGCCTTGCGGCCGCCCAGCGCGCGCAGGTGCAAAGGCTGCGGATGCGCGGCGAACAGTGCGCGCGACGCCGCTCCGGAGAGCGCTCCGGCGAATGCCCCCACGAAGGCGGCTCCGGCGAGTCCGGTGCCAAGCGAGCGCGTGCGGTCGTAGAAGACCGCGGGGTCGAGCATGGGCGCGAGCGGAACCAGCACGAGCGCGACTCCTAAGAGAAGACGGCTCTCGAGGCGCAGCCGCGCGATCGCGCCCGCCATCGCCGCGGCGAGGAACACCAGCAAAAGTCCGCCGAGGAGGAAAGGCAGGGCGTCGAGCGCGCCGCGCGCGGCGGTGCGGAAGCGGCTCTTTTCGGACGCGGCGGCGGCCCAGGCATCGCGCAGCGAGGCAAGGCGGAGCGGACCCGTTTCTGGTTCCCGGACCTGCCAGTCGGGGCGGTGCATCCAGATCTCTTGCAGCCCGCTCTTCCCCCGCAGGCTGCGATCGGCGAGCGCGCGCAGCACCGAGAGATCGAAGTCCAGGTACGCGGACGCCGACGTCTGCGCGGGCTCCAAGGTTCCCGCGCGCTCGACCGCCGCGAGCGAGAGCGCGATGATGAGCAGGCCGGCAAATCCGGTGACGCAGGAGAAGATGAAGCGCAAGGCGCCCGCAGCAGCGCGGCTGCCTTGCGCCGCCCAGGCGAGCGCGTCGGGCCGCGCCGAAGGGATCATCGGCGCGCCTCCGCGGAACAATTGCCGGAGACGGACACGGCGCAGGAGAGCTGCTGCTCCAGCACGCCGCGCAGCACGTCCAGCTCCTGGCAGTGGCCGGTCCACGCCGGAGCATCGAGCGTGAAGGAGGCGCGATCGAGCGAGGCGCGGGTGGCGCCGCGGATGTGCAGGTCCCACTGATCGAAGCGGTCGAGGGTTGCGGCATGGGCGCGCGCCGCATCGCCACACGCCGGCGCGGCCGGGCGCAGCGGTGGATCCGGCGTTTGCGCGGCTGGCGCAGACGGCTCGCGTGCGGCAGGTGCAGATGGCTCGCGCACGGCGGGTGCAGGTGGCGGCGGGACATCCGTCGTGGCGGCTGCCGGCGGAGCAAAGGCGAATGATGCCCGCCTGAGCGGAAACGAGATTCCGCCCGCGTCGGGCTCGCCGGTCTCCGCCTTCACCGCGAGAAGCCAGGCCTCGCAGCGGTTCGTCGCGTCGAGCGGCCGCGCATCGCCGCGCGCCGCCGCGGGCCAGCCTTGCTCGGACAGCCAGCACACGACTGCTTCGCGCAGCAGAGCGCGGTCGGGCTTGCGCGACACCGCCTTCGTCCCTCGCTGCAGCCTGCGCGGCCAGCCCTCGACCGGAGGCCCGAGGCTTTCGAGCAGCCCGGCCGCAGGCAGCGCGGTCTGCATGCGCACCGCCGCGAGCTCCAGCTTTGCCCCAGGCCCGAGCAGCGCCTTTGCCTGCACGGCGCAGTCCGACTCGGCCTTCGAGCGGATGAGCTTGAGGCGCCCCGGCGCCGGCCAACGCGCCTTGAGATATTCGCCCATCGGCTGCGCCTGGAGCCCAGCGCGCACCTCGCAGACGTCGTCAGGCTCGCCCTGGCATTCGGCGCAGCCGCGCAGCGAGACCGGTTTCGGCGCGTACTGCACGACGAGAAATCCCTCCGCCGCGAGAAGCGAAAGGAGCAGCATCACGGCTGCGCGCTCCACGCGGTGAGCAATCGCGCGAAGTACCAGGGGCTCCGCGCAGCCTCGCCCTGCGACTCGGGAATGGTCAGCGTGCCGGGATGGAGGAAGGCAAGCGGATAGATGGGGGCCGGCCCATTTTCGGCCACGTCTTCCTCGAGCAGCCGCAAGCTCTCGCTGCGCGGCGCGGGCACGCTGCCGGGAGCACCGAGCCAGGAGGGCGGCGGAAAGACGATCGACGATTCGTAGGCGGTGAGCAGCGCTCGTCCCGGCAGCTCGCTCACGGCCTGCCCGCCGCTCAGGTTCTGATTGCCGGCGGGATGGAGCAGCGGCACCAGCGTCGGGTAGTTGCGGTTGTAGTAGTTGCTCGCGACGGTGAGCAGCACATCCCAGCTGCCGAGCGCGCCGCGGTGGACTTCGCTCGCCTTGACGCCGGAGACCGAGACCTGGACGTGCCTCTCCGCAGCGATCGAGGCGATGCGCGCCGCCGCGGCCGCCCACGGCTCTTCCTGCACATAGACGAGGCTCACCGGCCTGCAGCCGTCCTCCAGGATCTCGCCGAAGGGCTTCGCCGCGGGCGGCGCGTCGCAGGCGCCGTCGTCCTTGCGCGGCACCAGGCCCAGGGGGCCGCGGCCACGCGGGTCGCACGGCACCCGGTTCTCGCCGGCGCCCACCGGCTCCCGCAGATCGCGCTGCAGCTCCAGCCAGCGGTCGTCGCCGGAGGCTGCCAGGGCGTTGAACAGCCGGCGGACGCAGCGCGTGTTCGCGTCGCGCCGGGCGAAGAGCGCCACCAGGGATTCGAAGCCGTCCTCCTCCTCGCCCGCCTGCGCAGCCATCTTCCACAGCGAGCGGAAGAGACAGATGCCCGGCTGCTGCTGGCAGGAGAGCCGCCGCTCCGCCACCGACTCGGGCCACAGCGGCTGGTAGCGGATCATCAGCCGCGCGCGCGAGCCGCGAGACTTCTGCACCGCGGCGGTGCTCTCCAGCGTGACGTGGAGCGGATCGTGATCGGTCAGGTGGAAGGGGCCCGAGGCGCCGATGTGATACGGGATCTCGTCGGCGGCGAGGTTGCCGAGCCCTGGCTGCAGCTTGCCCAGGGAGGTGCGCAGCTGCGCGGCCATCCGGTCCCGCTTGAGCCTGCAGGCGCGGTCGCTGCCGAGGTCGCAGCGGCCGAAGAGCTGGAGCATCTTGTCGTCGTCGAACGACGCCTGCTGGAGCGCGCGCAAAAGCGGCGTCGCCCGCCCGGGCACCCGCGGGTCCTGCGGTGCGAAGGTCGGGAAGGCGAGACTCTTTTGCACCATCTCCGCATCGCGCGCGCGGTCGAGGTCGATGCCGCGGACGAACAGGCAGATGCCGCGCGGGTGCTGCGAGAAGAAGTTGCGCAGGTCGGCGGCGGTCTCCGCGCTGCCCTGCAAAGGCAGGCTCGCCGCGTTCCACGGCTGCGCCTCGACGAAGCGCTGCGCGGTCGCCGCCGTCACCGCTTCGCTCACCAGCGTGCTCAAGTGCACGCTCATCGGCACCGCCCCGCACGCCGCCGGCGTGACGGTCGACGGCGTCCGCGCCTGCGCCAGCGCCTGGTAGTAGTAGAGGCTCGCGGCCACGTCGTCGGGCTGGATGTCCTCCGCGTCGCCCTGGAAGCAGGCGCCTTCGGCGCAGGTGCGGACCACGCCGCAGTAGAGCAGGGCCGAGGCGCTGCGGTAGAGCGCGCAGTTGATCTCGCCGGGCGCGCAGGCGCCGAGGCGGCCGTGCTCGAGCACGCCGTCCGCGTCGTGCGAGAGCGCGGGAAGGTAGAGCGCGTCGTGCAGTTGCTCCTCGGTCAGGGTCGCGTACTGACCGGGACAGAGCGGAGCCACCCGGCCGCTCACTTCGTAGACGAGCAGGTCGCCCACCTCGTCGACCGCTTGCGTCTCGCAGCCCGCGGGCGTGCCGGAGGCGGCATAGCGGACGAACGCTTCGCTGACGTCGACGCCCCGCTGCGGACAGCGGAGCAGCACGGGCCCGGTGGCCTCGCGCACCTTGAGCACCGCGTGCTCGCCGAGAAGCGAGAAGGTAGCCTGCTTGCGGACTGCGGCGGGCAGCGTGCGCTCGATGCGCAGCGCCCCCAGCCGCTCGGACAAAGACCACGGCGACGCCGGCCGCACCCGGCCGTTGCTGCGGACGTACGCGGCGCCCGAGCTGGCGGCGCCGGCGACCGCGAGGATCAGCGAGATGGCGCTGCGCATGCTTAGTAGTCCCGCCGGCGGAGGCTGAAGAAATAGAAGACCTGGTTCTCGACGGTGGGCGTGAGCGCCACCTCGAACACGCCTTCCGAGCGGCGCGAGACGTCGGAGGGGTCGGTCAGATCCGCGACCCGCTCGTAGATGCGGCCCAGCTGCGGGTGGCGGCCCTGCCTGGTGACGTTCTCGCTGCCGTAGCGGAAGGCATGCGAGCTGGCGATGGAGACCAGGGTGCCGGCCTCGGGCTTGCGGTGGAGCGTGAGCCGCACTCCGGCGTGCGCGTCGCAGCTCGACAGCGTCACCGAGCTGGGCGACTCGGGCTTGTCGAGCGTGATCTCTTGCGGGTCCTCCTTGCCCTCGACGCGCGGCGGGCAGATCGATCCCTCGAACTGGCCGGGCGGCGCCTCGCTGCGCAGCCGCGCCAGCGCGTCGCAGGCCTCTTTCGCGCAGCGGTCGAGCTTCTCCACCCATGCATCGCTGAATCCGAAGGGCGGCGGAAAATCGAGAGCGCGGCTGTCGGCTGCGGCCGGCGCAGCCAACTCGGGACTGCGCAATGCGAAGAGGCGTCGCACCGAGGCGGCCACCTCTTCCGGACACTTGCCGCCCCGCACCGGGCACAGCCGATCGGCTACGGCGTGCCTGTCGATGGCGGCGCGATACGCCTCGCGCAGCCGCTTGCGCACTTCGCGGGCGGAGATGCCGCGCCCCTCGCACATCAGGGGGTGCGGCAGGAATTCCAGGAGGTGCGTTCCCCCTTCGACGAAGATCTGGTAGCCCAAGACCGAGGTCACGCGCCGCTCGATGGTCTCGGGCGCGAAGAGCCTGCACAACAGCGCGTCGGCGCGGGCGGAGACGGCGCGTGCCACCTCGTCGTTCTGCCGGCGTGGGTCGGCCTCGGCGTAGATGGATTCGAGCTGCTCGGCCACCGGGCCGAGCTCCCTCTGCTCGAGGCCTGAGAAGAGCGCGTCGACGTCGGCGGTGAGCGGCTCGCAGAGGAGCGAGCGGGCGCGCTTGAGCGTCTCGCGTGCCGCGGGCACCTCCTGCGCCGAGGGGATGCGCAGGCGCTGCTGCGCGTCGGCGCCGAGCAGGATGGCGACCGCGGTTGCCTCGGCGGCGCGATCGCGGACCGGCGCGGCTCCCAGCGTGCCGATGCAGCGGCGTCCGTGCGGCGCCGCGGCGAAGGACGTCACGCGGAGCGTCGCTGGCTGCGACGCCCCTGGCAGCGGCAGCAGCGTTCCGGGATGCGGGTCGACCCAGGCGAGCCGGGCCTCCGCGTCCGCCAGATCGCGGATGCGGGGGAGCGCGGCCGAGCGGCGCGAGAGCGCCTCGTCGTCGGGCGCGAGCGCGAGCGCGATCCACAGCGCGGCAAGCTCCTTGTCTTCGCCGGACAACGCGGAGGCCTGCAAGGCGAGGTTGAGATGCGACACCGCGCTGTGCAGGCGGCGCAACCCGGGCCACCGTGCGTGGGGGAGTCCCTCGAGCGCGTCGTCGACAGCCCTCCACGCGTGCAAGACCTGCGTTGCATCGGGAAGCTCGGGGCGTTCGCCGGCGTAGAAGGATGCGCGCGCTGTGTCGAGCTGCGCGAGCGCACTCTCCGTCGCCATGACTGCTGGCTGCAGCGGGACGGCGCAGCGCTTTCCTTCGGCGGCGAGCCCGGCGCCCAGCTCGCGGAGGGCGGGGCCGGGATGCTCGCTGCGCCCGGTTGCCTGCTGCGAGAAGGCGGCCTCGATCTCCGCGGCCTCCCGCAGGGCCAGCCCGAGGAAGGCATCGAGGCCATCCCGCGCACCGAACAGCCCGGTCAGCTCGACGTCGACGCGGCACACGCTACAAGATGCGCGCGGCCAGTCGGACGGCGCGCGCCGCGGCCGCCGCAGCACGACTGTCAGCTCGCGCCGCCCCGAGGCGACCTGGAGCACCTGGTCGAAGGCGGGCTTCTCCTCGCTGTCCAATTCGAGCACGCTGGCGAAGCGCGGCTGGCGAACCAGCACGTGCAGCTTCCCAGTCGCTTGGGGAAGATCGCGGATGGTCAGCCGCAGGTCGGCCAGCTCGCCTTCCAGCGGCACCTGGATCTCCTGCGACACGAGCACGCTCTCGCACCTCGCGCCAGCAGCCGGCCGCGGCGCCGAAGTGGCTCGGGAGAGCGACTGCAGGGGAGCCGAGGCGCAGCCCGACGTCGCGAGAAGCGCGAGCAGGAGCAACGCGGCTGCCACCGCCACCAGCTGCGCCCGATGCCGCAGCCGCCAGCCGCGCTTCCAGGGATGCTGGTCGGGCTCGAGCGCCAGGCGCGCGATGGTGCGCACCCAGGGAACCCTCGAGAGATCTTCCTCGACATGGCGCTCCAAAGGCGCCGCCACCACGACGCGGCGGTGCGCGGGCGGCCGATCGGTCGATTCTGCGGCGCGCATCGACGTCTACTCCTGCGAGAGAAGCTCGGATGCCTCGAAGATGCGCTGCAGCTCGGCGGGCAGGAGCCGCCCGGCGCGGGCGGCGAACTCGCCGGTGCAGGGCCGCGGCGTCTCGG
>WNFI01487039.1_pt1 | contig 17900 bp, 16 predicted proteins | sample 5400471 | NCBI WGS metagenome assembly WNFI01 (sample SAMN13153348, study PRJNA577476) | soil metagenome | isolation source: 100 cm saprolite on Douglas fir-dominated hillslope | place: USA:California | collected 2013-09-17 | reverse complement strand
TGTTTGATGTCAGCGTTATAGGCGTTTCGCAAGAGATGAGTCTTTTATGCGTTGGATAGGGCATTCTCTTCAACGTCGTCTCGCCAAGGTGGATCTCCCCTCACTAAATTTCGTGCAAGGGGAGTCTGCAGCTGCGCAGCACACGTAAGTTACAACCCCTTCACGCCAAGTCCTAAATTACAGCCAATGGTAGCGTGAATGTAAAAGGCGAGATGAAGGTGCATATGCGCATATATATATAGAAGGCAGATATATGACACTTCTGCTAAACGCGTGTCTTGATTCTCAATCATCGTAACCTCAGCGCTACAACAGCGCGAACCGAGCAGCATGCAACGAAGGCACCCCCACGTCTGTCTCGATTAGTCTTGTGAGATATGAGTATTAAACGATGATTAAAGCGGGATTGTAACTCGTCTTTTCCCTTTTTCGCCCACTGAAGCTAAGCTAAAACTACGAGGTTCGATTTTCATCTGACGTTGTATTTGGCGGAGTTGGCCGTTTTATTGTATCTCGTATGCCTAACATACTAGTACCGAGAGACTACAGTCACGGTAGTTTTCGGCTACTAGACCACCATGAGAAACCCCAGGCCCAGAGGTATGAGGGGCGGCAGCACGGCCGTCGTAGTTGTGAATCTGTTTGCGTGACGTGAATATGAGCCTAATCACATTGAGTATTGTTCGTAAGCGTGCTCACCTGAGCATTTCTGAGACAAAAGCATTGCCTTGAATTATGCCCAAGCCGGGTGTCCCGATTCTGCTAGCTTCCACCATCTAAAATCAGAGTCATGAAGTTGGGAAAAACCAGCTCCTCTTCGATCGTTTTCCGAATGACGTCCTGCACAAATCTCTCCACTCGACTGACGTTCTTAAGGACATGCTTATCCTGCTGACCAATCTCAGATTCGATAAAGATGGACGGTAGCAAACGCACCCCCACAGGAGCCAGCGGCGAATCGGGCCTCGCGCGAAGAGGTGTAGTGACATCCGGAGCGGTTGAAGACTGGTTTTCTGGGTCAGAAGGGGTGTTGTTCGTGTGACTAGGGGACAACGTCCGTATTGCAGCAGGACAATAGGGGTCCTGGTCGTCCAGGATGCAAAGATGAACTCGCCTCCGGTCCCCTTCATAGGCAGCGACAACTTCGCCTTGGAAAACGAGCCCGATGATAGATAGCTTGATGGGGAGAGCCATGAATAGCGGGGAGGGGTAATTTATTTGCAACGAGGTAGAGAGCGTAAGGCGAAGATTCGATTCGAATGTGATTCGCAGGTGTAGCTGAACGGAAGGTTGAGTCGACGAGTCAGGCGGTGGAGGCTCATCAATAGTCTCATCTCGAGACGGCGGCATACCAGCAGGTTCAGACGGATCAGAGTATGGGAACGAGAGGATGGATTCCTGCCCGGCCGCTTCCCTATTTCCGTTTGGGAATCCTTCACTTGAGTCGCTCGAGGCAGGCGGACGGATGGGAAATGCCATCCTGGGCGGGGTACAAGGATCCGGCACGCTCATGCCTATCTGTCTTCCTCGGTGCCCCTTTGTATTTTTGTGGTGCGCATCATGAAGTCCAGGACGCTGGAGCAGGAATTCTGCTGATGATGATGCCCCCGGGCGAACATGCGGAGGCAGGTAATTGTATGGGGTTCCGTATCCTCCCACATCAGAGGTAGTCTGAGTGTACTGGGATCCTTCCCTTCTCGATATCCACTCAAAGTCACCATCCCTTCCCACTGAGCCATTCAACCCCCTGTGGTGCTCATCAATTTCCTCTTCGACCTCATCATGCTCAAGAAAGTCACGATATATATCCCTGACATCCACGAGCTCAACTTCAGGGGGGTTGGTGCCGAAATCCAATGAAGAAACAGTTATGGGGCCAATATATGATGGACGGCTTGTCATGGAGGCGAGGTGCGTGTTAATTGCCGCCACGACGCGTTCAGCTAGATCGGCGGACAGAGCACTCCAATCAAGGTCAATCGTTGCGCCTTCCATTGTTTGTGCTTGAGTGATAGTAAGAGGTCAAAGGGAAAAGATTGAAGCATGTACCAGGGCTCAGGGTGTCGATATCCCGCTTCAGAATATCTATGTAGTCAGTGGAGATTATTACTGTAGTTATTTGTCTCGTGACGTCTCGTCCTTCAGAAGCTCTCACCGGAGTTGGCCGAATTGATAGTGTTCATAGTATTCTCACCCTCTCACCCATGTGGTAAATAATTCTTGTCTTTCTTCCTCAGAAGCACGCGATCTGATGAGAAAGATGTAATGACAGCAAACACGTCCTTAATGCCCAGGTTGCCATCAGAGCACCATGTTGCCAGAAATGGTTTGACTGCCCCGAATGCCACGCTGAAGTCTCAACCCATCAGCTGAAAAAGACCCTTGAGATGATCTTCATGTGTAAGAAGTGCAGGAAGGCCTTCCGGAAGGATATGACCGTATACGAGGAGAGCGATGAGTATTGCCCTCATTGCGATAATCACTATGTGAGTTCTGCTGCTCTAAGTTCCTCAGCACCGCAGATTTCTGAACTATCGAGCGGTTTCCTAGGTGGTTGAGGCCAGGACCCCGCAAGCGATGCTTGGTGTGGAGGGTGAGGACGCCCGAATAGACTCTCGGTAGGTCTTCTGTTCAGATTTTGGCATTCACTGTAGCCTCGGATGTCTCAACTTAACAATCCACCATATTGACTAGAATGATAAAAGACGATCGCATTGGACGGGACCCCAAAAGATCGATATTTGCTCAGGATTTCTCCGATCGAGTAGGGATATAATAACTGGTTTACCTTGATTGCATTTTCATAGCTAGAGTGAGTTTGTTTGGATTGCGTCTTAGTCCTACAATGGATTCATGTCTCACTCTTTCAGTACCGCACTGTACTTCTTACCAATGCAATATTTCGGTTTCGACTAAAAGTGCTCGACTCATACCTACACAGTGTCTTAGCGACAGATGGGTCATACACGGACTCAGCCCCGTCCTTAAGTTATGTTAGGTCGCCTTGATGAGCTTCTAAATCCTCAGGCTTCGTGACCCATATTCTTGGATTTTGATCGACTTTCGTCTTCGTCGATACCAGTTCGTTCACTCCACCTCCTTCGACATTTCCTTTCATCGCGTTTCACTGCAATCGACTTGCATAATGTGGAACGCTCAGAGCTTCGTTAATCTTCTTACTGCTCTTTCGTTATCTCCCTCCTCCAAAGCGCCACCCCACTATGAGCCCTCACCCTCTGCTCTTGGTGCAAGTTTCATAACCACTGATGCAAAGAGCTGTACCCTAAATGATCCAAAATGGCGATTCCCACCGTCACTGCCAGTCCTCGCTCCTCCGCCTCAACCATTCGATAAGATGATATCAAGTGTCTATAGGTATAGGCAGCAACAGGGGGTCAACTTAGGGAGCTGGTTTGTAATGTATTCACTGATGCATGTTACTGTATCTGACTAATTTGTAGGTTCGTCCAAGAAGGTTGGATGGAACCCTCACTTTTCGCCTGCGCCAGTGGTCCCCAGTCTGCAGAATTTGATCTCGCCTCTGGTTTCGAATCAAATCAAGCTCTCGCGAAGCTTGCCCTGGAGAATCACTGGGATACGTTCATTACTGAACAAGACTTTTCGTATCTCGCCTCCATTGGAGTCAATACCGTTCGGCTTCCCATTGGATACTGGAGCTTAGGGCCTGATGGAGGATGGATGGATGGAACGCCCTTCCAAGCCGTCAAGAATATTTATACTGGGAGCTGGCCTCGGGTCCTTAGGGCAATTGGAATGGCGGAGAAGTACGGTATAGGTGTTCTCGTCGACCTTCACGGAGCCCCAGGAAGTCAGAATGTATGTTACCATGCACCTTGACTGACAGTCACGCGTTGACCTGCTTAATCGTGATCTAGGGACAACCGCATTCAGGCACTAGCGACGGCAAAATCGGGTTGTTCGACAGTGCATGCTACATGAACAAGACTAGAGAAGCACTTAGTTTCCTTACGAGACAGCTCGTTAGCCGAAACAACGTAGTCGGTATTCAGCTTCTAAATGAACCACATAATGATCCTAGGCTTCCTGACTTCTGTGAGTCCAATCTTTCCATTTGCGGATGAAATGAATGTCGCTCACAGTCCATCTTCACAGACACCAATACTCTCGATGCACTACGAGGCATTTCTTCAGATGCCGCCAGGTTCCCGTTCTATATCCATGATGGATTCAACCTGGGACAATACGGTCGCTTCGTAGCCAATCGAACGGACTTTCTTGTGGAGGATCATCATTCTTACTTCGTTTACACCCCATCCGATCAAGTGGAATCTGCTGCATCTCATACCGTCGACGTCGACTCCAACGTCCTCAAGTCACTTACGTCGACGGCGCAATCTGAACGACGCAACATGATCATCGGCGAGTGGAGTTGTGCTTTAGCTCCACAAAGCCTTGCTAAAGAGGCTTAGCCCGCCGATGCTCAACGAGCATTTTGCGGGGGGCAGATCAGCACCTATACCTCAACCTCAGCTGGTTGGGTATTCTGGAGCTACACTAAGGAGGGTTGCGACGATGACGGAGGATGGTGTTTCCGCAAAGCTGTTGGAACCAATTTGCCTTCAACGTTCTACTCCTTCCCACTCTCGAATCCTAACGACACGACTGTGACTCTACTTCGAACGTCAATGAGTCCCGGAAGCTCTTCCAGCAGTGACTTGGACTCCGTTCTGAGTTGCATTGCGCCTGCCTCAACTTCGAGTCTTCCTTCTGTCATCACCAACAAACTTGGCAGCAATTCGACCGCCACCAACACATCGATGACTGCGACCGAGGGGTACACCCCTTATGAAGGGAGTGCCGGCGCTTCTGTGATCCCTCTGGGCAGCCCCAGTTTCCTTAAACAGGCCCCCATGGTAACAGAATCGAACCCTCTGAGGGGGAAATCTGGCACCTCTGGACATCTTCCTCGATCCTTATTTGGTCAAGGTCGTCGCCATCACCGAATTATTCAGAACCGTCAACGACGACAGCAGCAACTTTCCGAGTCGATTGGGACCGGGCCATCAGCAACAGATGATCCCTTCGAGCACATGACAGTCGCCCAGAAATCGATCGCTCGCGGTTACGCAGATGGCTTCAGCACCGCCAAAGTCTTCGCCTCTCACGGAATAAGCAAGTTAGGGTTTATTGGACAATACACCTCCGATAGCTACGAGGAGTTGCTAAAGGATGGCTCCCTTGGAATGTCGAAAGAAGATCCTGAACGTGACCTCTATTCTACATGGTTTCTTAAAGGGCTGAGAGACGCAGAGGCGCAGATTTCCGCATTTCTGAATGGACAACCCGTGGTTTATTCTGGTTCTTGAAGGTGCTCAAGCTCAATTCTGCCTACCTTTTTTCGCACAGTCCTTAGTAAATATTTGTTGGATCTCCTTCGTGCCACTGCCTACTGTAACAATGAGAACGCATCTTGATTTGCTAGAGCGTCTGATGAACTGATATGTACGTACGAGTGTTTACCCCCTTATGTGGCCTAACTCGTGGAAGCGTCAACTGAAATACGCAATTGCAATGATACGAGAGGTGGAAGAATATCATATCTCGGCAGTGTGTGGGGAGTAATATGTATTAACCGATTCTCTAGTTCAACGCGGTGTCATCATGTTTGCGTTAACACTGGCTGAACAGCGGTGTTGGAAATTCCACATGCTGACTGGGAATAAGCATGCGAACGGGCAGCATATATATTACTGTTGATGGATCAAGTATTGACGCCTCTGGAATCCACTTTTGTGTTCTCGACGATCTTCAACCGGTCAGTTTGGTAGGGAGCGAAGCATGTTATATATACAACCATGCCTCATAGTCACCAATACAGTTCATACATGAATACGCATGTGCAGATACCTCAGAAGACCTTATCCAAACAGACTGAAATGCTGATGGTCTATGCCCAATGCAAAGATAAAACAAGCACTGGGTTTGACTAGCGAGGTTGTGGCCAAGCAATGATTCTTGTTTTCGTCCCTGCCAGCATGAACGTCCGCTTCGCCATCCCAGAACCCACATCGACCCAAAGGTCATAACGCCCGGGATACAAGACACTATCCCCATCCTCTTCCACTCGAGCCATCGAACCCAGTGTCACGTTTAGCACTAATATCTGTGTCTCATTCGGAGCTATGTTCTTCGCACGCCCGTAGGAGACGAGTGTTTTGAGTGGAGCGGGAGAAGGACCTGCGGTCGTGTGCATGAACAGAAGTGCGACGTAATCTGAGGATACCTTGCCAGAGTTGCGCACATTAAGCCTGAAAGAACCGAGCAAGCCCAGGTCGAGATGAGTTGACCTGTTTGCGGAGGAGAGGAGTTTTGAGATGTGATAAGATGGTTTAGGAGTACCCTCGCTCAACCAAGTTACGTCGAATGTAGTATAGTGCAGCCCGAATCCGAATTCGAACACCGGGGTGCCGGTGTACCATCTGTACGTCCGTCCTTGGGACCCAGTCATGGGGTTAGGTCGAAGGGTCATGTCTGTCATGGGGATTTGGGACACGTAGGAGGCAGGGTATTGAGTAATGGGAAGTCGGCCTGCGGGGGATCTCTTGCCAGTGATGATGTCGACGATGGCTTGGCCACCGCTTTGGCCGGGATATCCTGCCCAAAGCAACGCATTCACCTGGTATTTCATGAAAGAGGCTACCTGAGGGGCGCAAGGGACGATAGTTGGACACAACGTACTGATTTATCAACGGTTAATGAAGAGCCGTCCAACTGTCCACCGCCCATCTGGACTACAACCAACGGCTTCCCAGTAGTCCCAAGTTGAGAAATCAAACGAAGTTGATTGTCAGGCCAGGTAATGCTCATACGGTCCTTTCCCTCCGCTTCAATGTCATTGTCAATGCCCCCAACATAAACCACGGCGTCTGCATCGGACACAACCGAAAGGGCATCTTGAATCCCACTGACCACATCACTCGTGATGGTTGTTCCAACGGAGAAAGATATATTAAATCCGGCGGATTGAAAAGCCCGAAGCGGACTGATCAAGAATGGCGCTCTGCCTTCGTAATTGCCTTGCATTTGAGTCGTAGCATTGAAAAGTGGCCCGATGAGTGCGATGTTTCGCATTTTGCTACTGAAAGGGAGGACCCCTGTGTTTTTGAGTAGAACGACTCCCTCCACGGCAGCAGTGTACGCAAGGGCCTGCGCTGTGGGCGTGTTCACATCACTCCACGCCAATTGGCGGTAAGGTTGAGAAGAGGCAGGATCAAAATACCCCAGCCTGTAGATACGAATTAGAACAGGCCTTCGGAAAGCATTTTTCTGAATAAAATGCACCTAACTAATGATGCGTACTGGCGCACAAGCGCAGTTTGAACATCGGATACACTTATGAGACTTTCATGGATGGCTGTTTGCAAATGTTCGGAGTAAGTCGAACCGCAATCGATGTCTGTCCCCGCCTTCAGGGCGACGGCACTTGCGGTAGCTAATGAAGTTGTATACTTATGACTGTGATGAATGTTTTCAACAGCGCCGCAATCCGCAACAATCCATGTATCATTTCCTAGTCCATAGAAGTCTCGAATAACATCCTGGAGCAAGTAGGAGCTAGCGCAGGATGGAACATCGTTAACTGAGTTGTAGCTGCACATGACTGAGGAGACCTTGGCATCACGGACACAAGACTGGAATGGAAGGGAGTAGTATTCCGCCAAATCCTGCTGGGTAACGTTGGCATTGAAGTTGAAGCGGCTGACTCCACCCCAATCCTCAAGGTCATACGCGGCAAAATGTTTACAGTCAGCAGCAATCTTGAGGTATGGCTGTGGAACGACGCCACCCTGAAGTCCGGTGATAAGCTGGTATACGTAGCGGGAAAGATGGTAAGGATCTTCTCCTGGAGTCTCTTGTCCACGTCCCCAGCGGGGATCCTTGAACGGATTAATGTTGGGGGTCCAGAAGTCTAGACCTGCATGTCCATGATTGTTGAAAGCTCGAGCCTCAGTGCTCACGACATCAGCGACAGAGTGAATAAGCTCATCATCGAAGGCTGCGCCCATCAATATAGGCTGGGGGAAGGAGGTTGCAAAACTGAAATTATGTCCCGGGGGATTGAACCAGGTGCCTGGACTCCAAGCAACACCGTGCTGGGGAACAATGTTTAGGCAATTCTTAAAATACATGCCGGAGCATCGAAACATACGAGTGCCTCACTCCACCAGTTATATGGAGGAATTCCAAGGCGCTGAACACCAGGAGAGTCACTGACAGTGTTGTCGATGAGCTCCTCTAAAGTGAATTCAGCGACGACTGCCTTGGCGCGATCCAAATGCTGGGCCGAGGTATTGCATACAAGATTAGAAGCAAGGGGCCCATTCTCGCAATCAGGGAAAGCAGCGGGTGCCACGGCTAGTGCGTAAGTATGATCAACGGTTGCGTCACGGTTCGCCTCTGAGATTCAACACATGCCGTGATTATACAGAAATGGCACTTGAAAGATGAAACGGCCGGCCATGGGGAGGGGCGAGACGTACGTTTATCAGAGGGTTTGGTGACTAGCCATGTGTCAGAGGTGACGCGTGGGAACCAAGGGCCAGGTAGCCGGCCTTTCAACTCCGCGCTTCCTCTACCCTGATATTTGAGTGTCTAGATCAGACTCTCTCCGGTTATTTCTCATGCGCGGACCGCCTTTCATAGTTCTACATATACATGAACGCGCGTACATGAAGGTTTCTTGGTGCCATCCTCGTAAGTGCCAGTTCAGCCTCATAACGTCTCTGAGCACTTGTGGTTGTTCTACTATTTATACAAGATGCAACAACCATGCCTTTAACAGCACCTGCACTGTCTAAAGTTAAATTTCCATGTGATCCCCAAAATGGAAACTTTACCTACAGTTGATGGCACATTTGTGCTTTCTACTCATTGTGTCGGGGTGGTTAACATGACAGCTTCGAATGGCCATTTCTATCTGTTCCTCTTTGAGGGCGCAGGTTCAATTCCTGTCGTCATCAGCTTTTCAAAGTTTGCTCTCTGAGTTCTTTCCAATACATGATCACTGTTCCTCTCAGTGCTCGCTGCAGATCGAGAAAAACTGGGCATTCCGTCATCTCAAAGAAGAGTTTGAGTGGGTGACACATTATGGACAGCTGCTTGACATCGTAGTCGTGCACCTTAGGCCAGAACTCATCAAATCAATCTCCAAGAACAAACTCCACCATCCCCACCTCCATGTTCTTGCCCGAATTATGCCGACTGCTACTGAACGTGACGACCAGCTTCGGAAGGACATCCCTATACCTTGTTACTGGGGGAATACCTCTCAAGCTACTGAAATTGTAGACATGTCAGTTGTCTTCGCAGTTGTAGGACGGATTGAGGTCAATGGCAAGGTCTATATTATTGACCGGAGCAATGCCTGGGTCGACCCAGTGGTACAAACTGAGATAGACGAGATCGTTTAACCAGGAGGTGAGCTGTAAACCAAGTGGTGATCTGCGCTTGTGGGCTTGCAGTACGGTGCCCTTCTAATTTTTCGAATGTGTGTACCACTGTCAAGTGTGCTCACATTGTTGCCTTCGGGCAGTGCTTCTAATTTTTCGAACCCCCGAATGCCGCTGTCAAACGTACTCGGTTGCTGCCGCACCTCCGGGCACTACGTTTCTCCCCCCCATGGCTCTCTGGAGCTATTCGGGTTCACACACCATATGTTATATATGTACATCCTTGATGCACACACATCTCAAGATAGTATATATTATTATGATATCTAGCTATATTTCTTGTATATATAATATTATATCTGCACTGGGTGACATCGACACTGACGTCGAGATCGATATGGATATTATCGTACTGAATGTGAGTGTCCATATAACTGAAATTCAAGCAGCATATATCGGCTTGTACACAACAGCTGAATGGTTCTGAAAAATTCAATCATGCTTCAATAAATAAGACACCGAAATCCGAAATTCAGAAGATAAAGGATGAATTTCAGTTATAATATTTTTCGTAGTGAATGGTGTGTTCGGCTGGATCACTTTAGCCCAGTGCTGAGCCACACAGGCTACTACGGTCAAGACTAAGGTATATTGTTGAATGCAAGGAGTGAATAACTCTCTCCAGCCATCATTGAGCTAGATGATCATTCAAGTCCCAGCAAAGAAGCACATGCGGTGCGTATAAAAACACGGAGGAATATCATGCTGGAGACATCGATACATGTCAATGAGAACCCACATCATGTCATTTAACTTATACTTAGGATGCGCAGGACTAAGACTTATAAAATGACGGGGTAAATGTGACCACGTAAAGATAAAAGGATTGTTTTGCTTTTGTGGCAGGTATATACCTGGTATATACACGTACATGCAAACAACGCCACTAAGTTTAAGCCCAGTCCAAGCACTAATATACTCAATAACAAAAGACTATAGCAACTAGTGAAAAAACTCTCGTATGCCTCACCGCGAATTAGTCCCCGCAACCGCGTAGTGATGGGTCAACTGCGCCGCCTCTAACCGCGACTTGGTACATCCAGGGTTATGGGACACGTAGAAAAACCCAACCGAGACACGTACATGCAACCTTTGAACAATAGCAACCCCCCCCCTTTTGACCCTGCTGTATCTATACCCAACACAACAAGAACTAGTGCACCTCACAACTGGATAAAACGGATGATAAGGCTTTAAAGAAAAAAGAGACGAGAACGAATGAATAAACGGGCAGGGCAGATGTGTAGTTATGAGATGAGTAAGAAAGAAATGAATGAATGAATGAATGAATGAATGAACACGGCAATTCGAAGATAACTCAGTCGAATCCTTGGGGGTCAGTGCTTAGCAATGGAATATCCCCTTGTCCATCAACAGCTAAAAGAAAAAAAAGCGACAAATCAATCAGTCTGAGTCTTTCACATGGGATCAGGAGTGTTAAGTTGCTCACTGTTAGCGAAGACTGTGTTGCCCCACCAGTTCACTTGAATGTTACCATCCTTCGGGAATTGAAGGGTGAAGAAGACAACTAAGACGGATATAAGAGTGCCTGGAATGACGCAGTAGTGAGCGGCGACGAAATCCGATCACCCAAGCCGTGTAGCAAAAAATACGATACCTGAATCTAATGCTGCGCTCAAGATGTAGTTAAACTTGGACCACCATCGGAAGTTCCGCCTTCGAACAACGTATTCTAAAAAAAAAGATCCATTCATGAATAGATAGCTAGAATCCCAAAAAGCCTAGCATAACTCACGGAAGATGAACGCCACAACAAACCACGACGAGAAGTTAATTCCTAATGCAGGCGGTACCTGAGCAGGACCATTGAGCAACACTGGCATGCTAATCATCTTCATTCTAGTCATCTTCAGTCTAGTGTTTGGAAACCGACGCTGCCACAACCAGAAGGGAATAGGTAGCAAGGCACCGATCAGGATCGCCCATAACTCGGGCCTATACAACGCACTCGACACGAACTGGCGTGTTGGTACAATGACACCCCTAAAGGAAATACAATAACGTCTTTAGAAAAACAGAACCAGGATACCACCGTCCGGAAAACCTAAACAAAAAAACAGACGTACCATATCACCGATGCAGTGTAGTACACCGCGGTTTGTGGACAAGTCAGATGATTCTTCTGATGAGGCGTACACATATCAGGTTGATGGCTGAACAACCAAGCCTGCACCGCGACCTGAACAGCTGCAGTTAACATCGTTGCGACCATTTGGGCTATAAAGTTAATTTTTTTTCGACTTCCATGTTAAGCGGCGAATTCCCCTGCATTAACAAACTTGGCAACGAACCTGTGAAAGTAGCCCTAGGAGGAACTTTGATATAATGACCAAGCTTCAAATCCTGGACGAAGTTGATAGCGGCAACAATAGTTTGCACAGAATACGCTTTGAACATCTATGAAACGGAACACCATGTCAGAGGAAAACCCAAGAAAAAACCTGTACACCAAAGGCTCGGAAACGGAAAAGAAGGCACGAACCATGTTGGTGAAAGGTTTCCCAGGGAAAATAAGACCAGCCAACGCCTCCGACAACACATTGATAGAGATCTAAACCCAACGAGGAAATGAAACCTAGCCAAAAAGAAGAAAATAAAAAGACACGGACCGATTGTCCAGTGTACGCATACACAAATCCCGACGGCAGGACATAGATCAGCGGTAACACGACAGCAAGGAACAACGACCAAACAGGAACACCCGTATGGAATACCTAAAACGGATCGCCACCCCAATTAGATTTCCAGATTCCTAACCAACACCACACCCCAGAAAATAAAACGAATAAACGCACCGCGACCGCCAACAAGCCCATAATGAAGAAGATAGTGAACACAGAGCCATACCACCAATCGGGTACTTCGGGATAATACTTCATCAACTTGGCATGGATATCATCCTCCTCGATCTTAGCTCTCTTCAATCCACGCAACATCGCCGATCCATGGTACAAAGCCGTATGGGTCAAAAGACACGTACACAGTGCGAACGCCATCAGATACGTGATGGCATAGTTGAGCGTAATATAGAGGTGAGAATAATTATTATACGCTTGCTCGTCCAACGTGTTATCGGCGGAAAGCACTTGAGAGATGTTGTACGGCTGTCCATAACGGTCGTATGGCTGGGAACCCATGATCGGTAAGTGCGCAAAGTGCCAGACCTTTTTTTAAGAAAAAAAAAACAAGATGAATGTGAGACGATTTGAGAAAAGGAGATGACTCACGTCAGTGTAATAGAGAATAGGTCCAATAATCCAATACAAGAGCACGAAGCCAATCATCATATGGACTTCAGCCCACCATGGTATCATCAATGGCGAACCAAGGAAGCCGATCTGTGTCCAATCAAAACTCAAAATCCCCATCCCCAAACCAGACGAGACGCCAAAAAGTTGGTTGATAGGAATGTTATCTAACGGAAAACGAGGAAAGAAGAAAAAGAAGACATCGCAGGTTTGTCAGCGTGTTGACTCCTTATGACAACAAACCCCCAGAAGAGGGGGGAAATATTATATCTTACTTGGCTTGATCCAACACACCCAAGAGAAGACAGACAACGCTTGAAACAGGAAGCCTAAAAAAGGCAAACGCCAAAAAAAAAAACCAAGTCCCCAGGATCAGCCATCGAACAAACGCGAGGAAGCGGGGGTGTTCTCACCAGGGAAGAAGTAATAAAAGAACGCCGCAATGCTAACATACACATAGAACTTATACCTCGATATCCCTGACCCTTGCTCATCGTCTTCAGCATGAAGTGTATTGAGTAGCGTACACACGACGAGATTTTGTGGCCAAATGAGAGATGCCGGCCAGACGAGGAATCGACGACATATCCCTGCGATACCAAATCCAGCTAGTTGGTTACCCAGTACAAGAAGGATTCTGAACCTAGTTTATTTTTTTCATCACACAATGTTAGATTTTTAATCTAAGAAAAAGACGAGCGAATACTCACCCAAATCCTCGATGAATACCATAATACAAGTCCGCTACAACGAATGCATTCATAGCGTACGCCGGAAAGACCGATACGTTCGTCATTATATAGATTAAGACATGTTCCTGATAAGAAAAAAAAGGAAGAAACAAGGAATCATCAGTCTCAACAAGAGTGGAACGGAATCATATAAAGAATACTCTACCTTAATATTAAACGGTCCAGGATTGAGATTAATCTCATACTCAAACGGTACACTCGGCTCTCTCCAAAACAACACCCGATTCATCCACAACGGAAACCTCACCATATACGTATTAATCGGCAGCGAATAAGCCAAAAACTTGCCACAAGGATGAGCAATTAGCAACAAGACCATCGACGCAATCAACGGTGCCGGATACCGAAAGTTGAAAAACGTATTGGCTCCAGCGGCAAGCGAGCATAACGTTAAACCAAGTATCCACATTCGAATAGTCAATACGGGCATCTCAGGGTCATCCAAGTTGGATACGGAGGCTCGGACTTCGGGATAGGGACTATCTTCTTCGTCTCCTACTCTATCGATACCGCTATCCATGAAGGAAGGATAACCTGCCACCTGTCCATTCTGATGATGTCCAGGATTCGATTGGGCCTCGGTATCCGAATAAGACGATAAAGCGGTCTTCCCATGAATGCGATCGACTAAATCGACATCATCTCCATAATCTTCACCAGGTAATCCACTCAAGTCGGATAATCCCAATGAATCAAACGTCATCTTCCGACTGGGCGTCATGGGAGGATGTCCTCCTCTTCCAGGACTATGATTATCCTTCCTTCTTTTCCTTCGAGTACTCGAACGCGTATCATTCATGTCGAGATCCTTCGTCGTACTCGAAAAACTATGCCCTCTATCATGAGGCAATCCAATTCCACGACTTTCCGTCTCGGCGTCATCTTGACGCGTACGGCCTACGCCGAGGCTCTCGGGACCGCCAGCGCCTAGAGGCGAGGGCTTATCATCAGGCGATTCGGATGATGCTGGAAATGTCACTCGAACTTCCTTTGCAGAAGGTGGTGTCTGGATCGTATTTGCCAAGTATCCTCCTCGTATGTGACCGCCAGACTCACCGCCGCCACCGCCGCCGCCGGTGCCAACAGGTGAACCAGGTATAATACGTGAAACAGGAATAGGAACGGTTCCCGGTGTTGTCGTATTCGTGAGAGTAGGAGGGGGAGAACGCATAGCCGAATTGAGTGAACGCATTTTATAAGCATCAGGACCGTGTATCCCATCAAATGAACTTTCATTTGAGAACGCACTTGAAGACGTGGCAGATAAAGTGGTTTTGGGGGGTGGATGGTTATACAAGCTTGGTTGTTGTTGTTGTTGTTGGAAGTGGGAATGCTGGGGAATGTGTAGAGATGCATCTTGTCGGTCTCGAGGCGGTGAAGGAACGGTTGTATGAGCGGAATCTACGAAGAAGTCTAATGCAGGATCGATAGGGGACTGTGGTGGAATATCACCAGAAGGATGCAATGGTTGTTGCTGCTCTCGAGCCAAAGCCTCCCGCTGAGCGTGAAGCTGCTCAGCGGTCGAAGGAGGAAGATACGCAAACACATCTTCCTCTTCTTCCTCTTCCTCTTCCTCTTCCTCATACAAGTCCTCTTGATACTGTCGAAAATGAGGTGCATAAGCTGAGCGTGGATCGTACTCCTCCGAGTTGGCGGTTCTTGGGATGGTATACGAAGGCGGATACTGGTCTGAAAAAGCGGTACCAGGTCGATTCCCTGTCCTGGGCCGACCTGACGACGTTCCAAGCCTATTTTCCATGGGCTCTACGAGGGTTGGGGGTGTTGAAGCTTTATCAGGAGGTTGGGGTAGACCATGCAAGTACTACCTTCCTTGTAAGAGGATGATTCAGGAACGAAATATGCTTAGGTAAGCCAATACAGTAGCGGAAGCAAAACGGAATTAGACACTACGTTCTTCCTGAATGTCTGTCCTCCTTTACAATTGCAACCTGGATCAATTGCTTGGGCAACATGGATCAAATATTATTTTGCCTAGATGTTTCTCCCGTCGATGGTGGTCACGGAGGGCGCATGTTCGTTGGGTGTTTTTTTTTTGAGGCCTGGAGTGAGTGTGCCTGACCGCGCGTTGTTGTTTTTGTTTTGAATTACAATGAATTTGTCTAAATGAAGTTATCGTGTACAATCTGTTACAATGCAGTGCCAAAAACGAAGGCTGTGGCTGCGCAGTAAAAGAGAGTCTCAAGTTTCAGAGTCACTGAAAGCACGTAACCTCCCGGACGAGTTCAACGAGGTTAGATTCTTTGTTAGTGCTGACAGTCTCGCCAAAAAGGAGGTGACAACGGAGGCGAAATAATGCAAATGGCCTTATCAAATGCAAATTTCCAGGTGTCATGCACATTTGATTTCGAGAGACATAAGCGTGACGACCCACGATCCGCTCCGACGTGATAAGCTTATCGCCAGTTCTCATTGCATCTCTCATCGCATCCAAGACGACCAATGACTTGGCGTGTTGCACTCTCAGACGGACGAGACCGCACGTGAGTCCGAGCTTTGCCGAGGTACCCTACCAACCCATTGACGATCAACTGGCAATTGGAATTGGGTTAGGAGGATGAATTGGGGGGGCATCCAGGCACAGGAGGGAAAGGAGGGACAGTTGAGATCTGGTTGAGCTAGACACACGACACTCTATCCATTTCCGTAAGGCTGAAAGCTAGGCGGTGCCTAGCGGATCGATGGAATGGTGGCCGATCATTGACTGAAACGGGTTTTATCGCGCGTCGTTTGAACAAGTTTGAACCTTGATCGGCCCAAAAATACTCACACAGCACGTGACTAACAGTGCACCACCTACTACGTCATTTGTCGTATCAAGCTAAAACACTCTCCGCTGTAGTCTATATAGTCTCTCCTGCCTTCGCCACGATCGGGCATCCTAAACCTAAACACGTCTGGCCACCATGTCAGCAACGACGGTATCATGGGGGAGATGGCAGAGTTTGGTCCGCGGCCCCCGAAAACCCCCCCGCTTTTACATGACGCCATTCTCATTACGCGGTTCGGCACAAGTTTCCAAGTCTGCAAAAGGGAGCACTCTAAGTTCTCGATTAGATCCGTGTAAGTACCGCAACACACAACTCCTTGAGTGAGACTCCCATCAGGCTTTGACTGCCCTCAGTCAAGTTCGCAGCGCCGTAAGCATATTCCCTGAAAGTGGGACCAGCAACCGTGCCCAACATCGCAGGCCGGCCACACCTCAGCTCATGGCCCCACAAACGCTAGGGACTAAAGCCAATTGGCCACTCCAGTGTGGAAGTGTACCTGATTGAGTCACACACTCATTTGCGTCCCCTTGCGCTCTGAGGAAAATTATCGGCGGTTGTTAGGACAATAGGACAAATATCGGCGGACGAGCGCGGACAAATCAAGGAGCTTATGCGGTTCATACATTTCGATTTGGATAATATCCGGACAAAGTGATTATCCGATGAATACGTCCTGAGAACATAGAGAGCCACTGCCAGGAGTACCAGCACAGTTTCTCAAATTCTTGGGGTACCTGAGGGGTAGGGAGTTGTCCAAGCTAGGTGAAACATGCTGTAGTAGAATACTGACAAGTAACGTGCGTAGAGTTCTGGGCAGCCGCCATCGGAGAGCCAATTCGGCAATACAATTAATGAAGCCTCTATCATTCAGACATGAGTCTAGGCATATGCAGACCGTTCAGTCATCCCAAAGAACAGGGCCTCCCCCCTCTTCAGACTCAAAGTTTTCAGTGCGTTGGAAGCACTCCATGTTCGCTAGGTACGACATCCCCCTCGTTAGCTGGTGCCGTGGTTCGAACGGGCAAATGAGCAACCCTCACCGGACTTCATCCCTAAGCCACTAGCCTTGTCCGCCGTTACCGCCACCGTGAGAGAATCCATGTGGGGAAATGCTTTTACGCACACCGTGAGTGGGATGCAATTCCGAGGTTTCAGAATGGAATACCCACTAATCAAACCCCGCACACTGACTTGTAGCTAGCGGGTATGTTCTCTGGAAAGCTGATCTTGTTGTTGAGGGTGATCCATGTACTAAGCATTATTAGACGCTCCATTCCTAATCTGGGAGCGCTTTCTTTCCATATTATTTTATCTTGGTTAAGTCTCTGTTTGGTGTCGCTAGCCAGGGGCTAGCTTGGTTCTAGCTTCTTGTGGAAGAATGGTTCCCTTTGGCTCTTCTGTTTAGGGCTGCCGGAGGATCGGATGATGCTCGGATATCCGCGGATTGCCGGATGCGGATGGGACAGGAATGCTTTTTTACATCCAGGATTGCAATCCTAGGATGATCCCGGATAATCCAGGATGGTTTAAAAAGCACATGTATCTCCCTCAACAACGGTAGAATATCCTTCTGGACCCTGTATAAGACAACTGAATCTG
>WNFI01004826.1_pt1 | contig 17900 bp, 14 predicted proteins | sample 5400471 | NCBI WGS metagenome assembly WNFI01 (sample SAMN13153348, study PRJNA577476) | soil metagenome | isolation source: 100 cm saprolite on Douglas fir-dominated hillslope | place: USA:California | collected 2013-09-17 | reverse complement strand
TATCCTACAGTGGACACGACCTATAGCCATGTGGAAAACGTTACGCCAAATTGGCCGCACGGGGATCATCACGGAGCCGCCGCCGGCAAGCGACGACACCTTGCGCATTGCCGGCGCGTTGCAGTCGCGCATTCTCGAGGTGCTCGGCCGCGCGCTTTGTATTCGAGCCATCGACGCAGGGTCGTGCAACGGCTGCGAGCTGGAGATCCATGCGCTCAATAACCCGCTCTACAATATCGAACGGCTGGGTATCCGGTTTGTAGCAAGTCCGCGGCACGCTGATCTACTGTTGATCACGGGACCCGTTGCTAGAAATATGGAGGTGGCGTTGCGGCGCACCTACGATGCCACACCGGACCCGAAGCTCGTCGTCGCGGTCGGCGACTGCGGTTGCACGGGTGGAATCTTCGGCGAGAGCTACGCCAGTTGCGGCCGCGTGTCCAACGTGGTCCCGGTCGATGTAGCGGTACCCGGGTGCCCACCGAGTCCCCATCAGATCCTCAGTGGGATCCTGACCGCGATCTCCAAGTCAACATCTGAAACCTCGAGTTTTCGGACCCGTGTGCGATCTGAACTCCTGCGCGCACAATGTCTCGAACGCTTTCTTCTTGTTTGGATCAATCAGCAGAGTGAAGCGAGCGGTTTTCGATTCCATCGCCAAATAATATCATGGGATGTGAATAGGATGTTAATGATATTAACATCCTGACATGGATGATTCCTACCGCGTGTGACATCGAGCGGCGACTCATGCCATGTGTCAGCCTGCGACGCCCTCCCGAGGGCCGCTCCGCTCCGAGACGACATCGCCTCCATCTGCATGCGCAAAAAAATTACATCTTCACGAACTCCAATATGTCTCGATTGACTTGATCCATATGCGTAAGGAACAAGCCGTGCGGTGCACCCGGATAAACCTTGAGCACCGCGCCCCGTATCCCTGAGGCCGTGCGTCGCCCGGTCATCGCTTCTGAGCACGACCATGGTTTTCGGAACGCCTCTCGATGTGTCGCTCTCGGAGCTGGCAGTTGAAACCTTTACCCGCCGACGCCGCCACCGGGGTCGCGTTACGGGCACTACTCAAAGATTGAGCGTCCCTGGTATCCTTGCTGGTTTATGGACTCCTTTGGCTGGCCGAACCTGTAATGAAAGCACAATTCGCTTACGCTGCTGCCCTTAGCGGGCACTCCCTGTAGTGCTTTAAGGCGCGAATCGTGTCTTCCCTTCCTCTTAGCTGAGCCCGACGTGGCCCGCTCCAAGCGCCATCGCCTGCGCAACCTGCTCGTCGTCCTGGGCGTAGCGGTCGTAGCGCTCACGGCCCTCGCCGCAATCTGGATCGTGTATCTCGACCGCGTCGTGACCCGGGACTTCCAGGGTCGGCTGTGGTCGGTGCCGGCGCGCGTCTATGCCGAGCCCCTCGATCTTTACGCCGGTGCTCCCGTGACGGCCGACGGCCTCGAAGAGGAGCTGCGCCGCCTCCACTACCGCGGCGGCGATCCTGCCTCGGGCCCCGGTGTGTACCGCAGACACGGCGGGGACTTCGAGCTCCATGCGCGCCGTGTGCGCTTTGTGGACGAGTTCCGGGAGCCGGAACTCGTGTCGATCCGCGCGGGCAACGACTCGATCATCGGCCTTCGGCATGCCGATGGCACCGAGCTGCCCGTGTTCCGCCTCGATCCACTCCTGCTCGGCAATGTGTTTCCCGTCCACGGCGAGGACCGCATCGTGCTGTCGCCGGGCGATGTGCCGCCGCTGCTGCGCTTGGGCGTCAAAGCCGTCGAGGACCGGCGCTTCGACGAACATCACGGCGTCGACCCGTACGGCATCTTGCGCGCCCTGTGGGCAGACCTCCGCGCCGGACGGGTGATTCAAGGCGGCAGTACGCTGACCCAGCAGCTCGTCAAGAACTACTTTCTATCGGACGAGCAGACCATCGGCCGCAAGGCGACCGAAGCCGTGATGGCTCTCCGGCTGGAGGCGCACTTTTCCAAAGACGACATCCTGGTTGCGTACCTCAACGAAGTGTATCTCGGTCAGGACGGCTCGCGTGCCATACATGGATTCGGACTCGGTAGCGAGTACTTCTTCGCCAAACCACTCGCAGAGCTCGACGTCGGCGAACTCGCGCTGCTGATCGGGCTGGTCAAGGGGCCGTCCTACTATGACCCGCGCAAGCACGCCGACCGCGCACGGGCGCGACGCAATGTTGTCCTGCAAGAACTCGCCGATGCGCGGTTGATCGACGCCGCAGCCGCGAAACGCGCCGCCGCAGAATCTCTCGGCCTCCGGCCTCCGGGCGGCAGCTACGTCCCGGCCTATCTCGATCTGGTCCGCCGGCACCTGAAGCGCGACTACGCCGAGGCAGATCTGGCTGCCGCCGGACTCACCGTGTACACGACCCTCAATCCGCGTGCGCAGGCGGCGGCAGAGCAGTCGCTTACGCGGCACTTGAGCCGTCTCGATGCAGCGAGCCGCGTGCGTGGTGCACACCTCGAGGGAGCGGTGATCGTTGCCGACCCAAACAGCGGCGACGTCGTCGCCGTCGTCGGCGGGCGCGCCGTCGGCGCCGAAGGCTTCAACCGGGCGCTCGATGCGCGTCGGCCGATCGGCTCGCTGGTGAAGCCCGCAGTGTACCTCGCCGCGCTCGAGACCGGCCGCTACAATGCAGCGACCATGCTCGACGACGCACCGATCACACTCAAGCTCAGCGACGGCAGCATCTGGGCGCCGCAAAACTATACGCGCGAGATCTACGGTCGGGTGCCGATGGCGCGCGCGCTGGCCGAGTCCATGAACTTGGCGACCGTGCGGCTCGGACTCGACGTCGGCCTGCCACGGGTTGCCGACACGCTCGTCAGCCTCGGACTCGAAACGCGCCCGACACTCAATCCGTCGCTGTTGCTCGGTACCGTGGAGATGACGCCGCTCGAGGTCGTGCAGGTCTACACGACGCTTGCGAACGGCGGGTTTCGAGCGCGCCTGCGAGCGGTTCAAGCGGTGCTCGACGAGCAGGGCCGGCCGCTCAAGAGTTTCAAGGTGCAGGTCGAGGCCGCAGCGGCGCCGGCCGCCGTCTACCAGCTCGATCGAATGTTGACGCTGGTGACCGCCCGCGGCACCGGCCGCGGCGCGTCCGCCCGCCTGCCGCCGGGCACGATTGTCGCCGGCAAGACCGGCACATCCTCCGACACGCGCGACAGCTGGTTCGCGGGATTCACCGGCACTTACCTCGCGGTCGTCTGGGTCGGCTACGACGACAATCGTTCCACCGGGCTTACCGGCGCTGCCGGGGCGCTGCCCGTGTGGGCTGACGCGATTGCGAGCGTCAAGTCCGCTTCATACCAACCCGTGCCGCCGGAACTCGTCGAGGATCGCTGGATCGGATTCGGCGACGGATTGGAAACCACAGCTGCCTGTAGCGCGGACGCGGTTGCCGTCGCGGTGCCCACGGGCACGTCGCTCCCGGGCAAGCCCGGCTGCGCCCCCTCCCCCACTAGCACGGTGGCTGACAAGATCAAGGCATGGTTCAAGTCGACTATTCACTGAGAAGGGTCGCCGCGGCGTTCACCGTAGCGGCGCTGCTGAGCGCCTGCTCCTTGCTGGCGCCGCACTCGCCGACGTCCCAGCCGCCGACGCCGCAGATATTGTCGCCACAGCCGCAAGTGTCGCCGCCGCCGTTGCAGTCGCCACCGTCCCCACCGGCGCCGCACGCGCCGCCGCCAGCACGCGAGAATCATCTGTCGGCCGCCACGCGCTCACTGGTGACGCAGGCACGCACTCAGGTCGCGCACGGCGACTTGCCGGCCGCTTCGTCGACGCTCGATCGGGCGCTGCGCATCGAACCGAACAATCCCTTGCTGTGGATCGAGCTCGGCCGGCTGCGGCTCGCGGAAAGTGACGCGCACCAGGCCGAGGGGTGCGGCCGCAAGGCACTTGCGCTCGCGAGCGGCGATCGCCTCGCGCAGGCACAGGCCGGGCGGCTACTGGCCGACGCTTTGCGCGCCCAGGGGCGCAATCAAGAAGCACGCGAGGTCGAGAGCCAGTCGTTCATGAATTCAAGTCCATGATCAGCGCATCAAAATGGTTTCTTCTCCCAGGCGTACGGCTTACTTCCATACGGCTGTGAATTCTTCATTTAGGGATGGCAAACGCGTCCGTCAGGAATGCCTACCATTCCGCGACGCCGCAGGGTCATTGGCAGGAGCCGGTTGCGCCGGCCTGAAGTTCGGGACCGGTGCTGCGTTGCCGTGGGCGACGGGAGCTGGGGCCCATCGTCGATCGGGTGCCTGCGCGGGGAAAGACCGGGCGCTGGGCGGCGGACTCCCCCGGTACTGGGAAGGGGCAGCGGGCCGGTTGAAGGTGTAGCCCGAGGGTGCCTGTGCCGCCACCCTCGGCGGCGGATTATTCCTGTACTGGGAAGGGACAGCGGGCTGGTTGAAGGCGTGTCCCGTGGGTGCCTGTGCCGCCACCCTCGGCGGCGGATTACTCCTGTACTGAGAAGGGGCAGGGGGCTGATTGAACGTGTGTCCGGTGGGCACGTGTGCCGCAACCCTCGGCGCCGACACGGAGCTTCGAGAATAGCTCATCGGTTGAGGCGTCCTCGATGCTTGCTGTGCCGTGGCGATGTGCGTGGACGTCCTCACGGGATCAACTGAGCGCGTGACCGGATGAGGAGGCGATTGGAACTGTCGACTGTCTGAAACGCTCCGCCTCGTCGCGCCCGCGGGGGCGTTGGCCGACACGGGACGCGCACTCGACCCGCGAGCACTCAAGTTTCCCGCGGCCGCGGTCGGTCTCGAAGATGCACCTTGTGCACCCTTCGCGGCCATGACGGCGTGACCCGCGAACGCGCCCGGCCGGTTGGTCGCCGCGACCGGCGGTATTCCGTGGTTGACCGACGCCCGTAGAGTGGGAATCGTCCGGGCACCCTCGACCTGCCGACGCTGCGGTGGCGTCAAGCCACGCCGAGCTTCGCGCGAGGCAGCCATTTCCGCGCGCGTCGGTCGCGCGTGCACGCCATTACCCCCGTTGTAACTGACGCGTGTCTCCGCAACACTGTTATTGACGAATCGATTGTTATAGACAGTAGAGTTGTACACGTTGGTGACATTGACGTTGGTAACATTGGTCACGGCCCGGTTGTAATAGAAATCATGATCGCGCCAGTACCCGCCGACAAAGCCGGCGCCGAAGTAGCCGAATCCGTAGTTGATGCCGCCGTAGAAGCCGACATGCGGTCCCCAATATCCCGCGTGCCACGCGAAATAGTCATCCTCGGCTGACCAGTACCCTGGAGTCCACAGCAGCCCGAACTCCGGCGCCAGCACCCACGTACCGGGTACCCAGTAATAGTCATCGTCGTCATACGCCCAATAGCCGGGTGCCCATATATATCCCGGCGACGGACACGGTGGTTGCACGTAAACAGGCAGCGGCGGAGGAGCGAAACCGACGGTCACACCCACATCGAAGCCGGCACGAGCCGCAGCGGGATAGGTCGATGCCAAGACGAGAACCAACAAGGCGCAAGCGAGATGTTTGGCGTTCATCGATGGATCCTCCTGCCTCGCAACCGCTATTCCCTTACTGCGGTGCACACGAGGCGTCAACCAGACGGACTTGTCGATCAGGTCAAAAACTGCTCCTGAATAATAAACGATGGCCGCAACGGCGGGTTGACGCTAACCCATTGATTCACACGGATTCCGGATTAATAGTTCGTCATTAGAATTCGGTAATCGCGCTGGCTGCTCAAGCAGGGCCTCTATCACTGCTCTCGAAATCCGAGCTCCGACGCACCCTAAAGCCTGCCGGTTTTGGGGCATTCGTAAATCATAACTCGGCACCGCGTTACGCAGTCCCACCCAGTCCCCGGCGCCAACCACCCGCGGGGCACCGATGAATTTCGACCCCGTCCTGGATCTTACACATGAGTACCGACACCTTACCCGTCCCCAACGGACCTAAACGAAGGATGCAGTCATGACGACGTGGATAAATCTGATGATCCGCTACCGCTACTGGGTCATGGGAGCGGTGCTCGCGGTCACGGTCGGCCTCATGAGCCAGATACGACACCTCGATATTATCGTGAGTTCGGACAATATGGTGCCGCAGTCGAATCATTACGTCCGGACCGGCAATGAGATCGAAGCCACCTTCGGCCACAAGTACCCGGTTGCGATTGCGGTCACCGCCACGAACGGGACGATCTATCAGACGCCGATCCTCGAGAAGATTAAACGCATCACGGCGCGGATCACGAATAACCCGATGGTGATCAAGTCCAGCGTCACGGGGCTCGCCGCCCGGAAGGTGAAGGGGATCGAAGGCAACGAGGAGGGAATGATCGTCAAGGCGTTGATGGACAAGGTTCCTCAAGACCAACCTGGTATCGATACCTTGAAAAAGGCAGTCGCGTCAAACCCCGTCTACGACGACCTCCTCGTGTCCAAGGACCAGAAGACGACCTTGATTGTCGCTGATGTCAAGGATACGGGTAAGGGAATGTCGGTTATCGACGAGGCCGTGCGCGCGGCCGTTGACCCAGAGCGTGACACGAGCGTCGATATTTCGCTGGGCGGCCAACCAATCGCCCTTGCGCAGTTGGAAAAATTCTCCGCGCGAATGGGCTTCTTCCTGCCGCTTGCCCTCCTCATCATCGGTCTGATCCACTACGAAGCGTTTCGGACCTTTCAGGCGCTGCTGCTCCCTCTCGTCACTGCAGTGATCGCGGTAATCTGGTCACTCTCCTTCCTCGCGGTCCTCAAGCAGCCGATGGACGTGTTCAACGCGGCGACGCCGATCCTGATTATGCAATGACCAGAATCGGTCCGGTCATGATCGTCGCCTGCACCGTCGCCGCGCTCGGCTTCTTCTCGCTCTACGTCTTCGAGATCAAGTCGGTCCAGACCTTCGGCATCCTCACGGGTATCGGCGTGCTGAGCGCAATGGTCCTCGAGTTCACGTTCATTCCTGCCCTGCGCTCTGCGCTGAACCCGCCGAGCGACAAGGAGCGCCGTCGCGAACAAGAGAGGACCCTCTGGGATCGCTTGCTGGAGCGCATTTACCACCTGGTGTTGCACCGCCGGCGGGCCGTCACCGTCATCACGGTCGCTTTCCTCGTTTGCGTTTCCCTCGGCGGGTACCTCCTGAAATCGGAGAGCTCAACGAAGCAGCTTTTCTACGGCTCGCAGCAGATCATCGTCGACGACGACAAGATCAATACACGCATGGCCGGGTCGAACACAATCTACCTGATGGTCGACACAGGCGTCGATGACGGCATCAAGAACCCGGCGGTCCTCCAAGCGATGGAGAAGGTGCAAGACCACTTGGCGCAGGACCCGATGGTCGGTAAGACGGTCTCGCTCGCGGACTTCATCAAACGCATGAATCAGGCGATGAACGCCGACAGCCCGTCGTCCTATCGCATCCCGGCGAGCTCCGATCTGGTCGCCCAGTACCTGCTGCTTTACTCGAACTCGGGAGAGCCGGGGGATTTCGACTCCTACGTGGACTACGAGTACCGCAAGGCGGTAGTCCAGATCTTCTATAAGTCAGATCTTACGACCGATCTCGTGGCGATCGCCAAGCAGACGCAGGAGTACGCCGCGAGTGTATTTCCACACAGTGTCAAGACCAGCATCGGCGGTGGTGTGATTCCCACGGTGGCGCTCCATGAAGAAATGGTCCGAAGCAAGGTTCTAAACATTGCGCAGATCTTGGGATGCGTGTTCCTGCTCACCTCACTGGTGTTCAGATCGCCGCTGGCCGGCCTCTTGATTCTTACGCCGCTCGTCGCCACGGTGTTTGCAAATTTCGGCTTCATGGGGCTCGCTGGCATTCCTCTCAATATCCCAACCGCGCTGGTGTCGGCCATGGCGGTCGGTATCGCCGCCGACTACGCGATCTATCTCGCCTACCGATTGCGGGAGGAGCTCCGATCCGACCTGCCGGAAGCGGAAGCCATCCGCCGGGCATTTATGTCGGCCGGAAAGGCGACGATCTTTGTGAGTACGGCGGTTGCGGGCGGTTTCGGGTTGCTCGTCACGTCGTGGGGATTCAACGTCCATCTGTGGATGGGCCTGCTCATCGCACTCGCAATGGTCGTGAGCGCTTTCTCGACCTTGACGGTATTCGCCTCGCTCATCTTGACGCTGAGGCCGAAATTCATTTTCAACGGAAAAACGCGAGACCTCTCATGGGACCCAGAATTGTCAAAAGTGTAATCCTAGCGCTCCTCGGATGCGCGGCTCTGGTGGGGCAGGTATTGGCGGACCCACCCGCGGAAGAGATCATGCAGAAGAACCTGCTCGCGACGAAGGTGCTGGACTCGACCACCCGCTCGTCGTTTCGGCTCATCAACGCCGCCGGCCAGCAGCGCATTCGTGAAACCGACGGTCAGACCAAGCTCATTGCCGGTACGACGGACAACCGGCGGCTGGTCAACTTCCTGAGTCCCTCGGACGTGCGCGGAACGAAGACGCTGTTGATCGAGCGCTGTTGCGGCAGGAGAAGGTCGATGGCAGGGATTGCTATGTCGTGGAATCGACCCCGAAGCGGCCTGAGGTCGCGGACAATACCGGCTATTCGAAGCGAGTCGATTGGATCGACAAGGAGAGCTATGTCGCCCTTCGCGGGGAGATATTCGACCAGAACGGCGATCTGCTGAAGCGAACCAGCGCCCAGGACGTCGAGCGAGTCGATGCCAAGAACGACCGATATCAACCGATGAAGCTGATCAGCGAGAACGTGCAGACCGGCCACAAGACCATCATCGAGTTCACGAACTTCAAGGCCAATGTTGGAGTCGGCGATGAGGTCTTCGCAGCGCGCTCTTTGGAGAATTAGCGTGGCCTGCGCATTGGCCTTGACCGTCGCACAGGCCCGAGCCGAGTCGGATGGCGATCCGCGTCAGGCCAGTCCCTCGCTGCTGCAGGATGTTCTGGGGCTGTCGGGGTCGGTGCGCGCGGCCGACTTCTCGAAAGACAAGTCGTTCAGCGGCAACACCGGCTACGCAGTCGCGTCGATATGGGTCACTGCCACTCCGCAAGAGCTCTGGGGTATCAGAACGTACTTCGACGCACGCGCACAGGAACAGGATCTGGCGCGCAACCCCCGCCTCTCGTGGGATATCAGAGAAGGCTACGCGCAGATGACGCTGGGGAAGTTTGATGTTCGGGCCGGCCGTCAGGTCATCGTGTGGGGCCGCGCGGACAAGGTCAACCCGACCGACGCGTGGAGCACTCGCGATCTGGCTCTGCTCGCTCCCAACGACGACGATCAGCGACTGGGGGTCGCGACGCTGCAAGCCACGTGGAGTGCAGGTTCGTACCGGGCAATCGCGCTATGGCAACCCGAGTGGCGCTACCCCGTGTTGCCCACACCGCCTCTGCCGCCGGGCGTATCCCTTCAGAACGTCGCTCCGGCGGATCCCGCGCAGCAATGGGGGATGAAGCTCGATCACTCGGGGGAAGGCCTCGACTGGTCGGTCTCCTACTCGCACAGCATCGATCGCACACCCGATCTCACCGTCCTGTCCGCCAAACCGCAAGGGCTTCTGCTCGGGCTCGTTTATCGGACCGTGGCCGTTGTCGGCGCCGACGCCGCCGTCCCGGTCGGTAAGTTCGGCCTCCGCGGTGAAGTGGCCTACACCCGAACCGAGGAGCACGCAACCGATCCGCTGTCCCAAAAGCGAAACGTTTTCGCCGTCCTCGGCGGCGAGCGTACCTTCGGCGGTGTCCTCAACATCAACGCCCAATACCTGTACCGGAGGACGTTCGATTTCGTCCCGCCATCTTTTATCTCCAACCCGAGTACCCGCCTGCTCGCCGAGCAGGTCGACCTCCTCAGCAACCAGCTCGCGCCGGACATGCATGGCGCCTCGTTCCGGATCAACTACAAGGCTTGGAATGAGACGTTGGAGAGCGAGGTCGCCGCCGTAGGCTGGTTCAAGAAGGGCGATTCGGCGATTCTCCCGAAAATTACCTATGCATTCACCGATCATTTGAAGGGCATCGTCGGGGGCGAGATCTATCACGGCCCGCCGCAGAGCTTCTTTGGCCGGCTGAGCCGTACGTCAACCGCTTACGCCGAGTTTCAAATCGGTTTCTAGTCCTCATCCTCTCCCGGAGAAAAACTCATGGCCTCAAAACCTCTCGAACTTTTCTGGATCGCCGGCAGCCCCTTCTCCTGGCGGGTCATGCTGACACTGGAAACCAAGCAAATCCCGTATATACCGCGATTGCTCCAGGCCTCGCAAAGAGACCACAAAAAGCCTGATTTCCTCGCGCTCAACCCCCGCGGCAAGGTGCCGACCTTGCGCGACGGCGACTTCGTCCTGTACGAGTCCATCGCCATCATGCAATACCTCGAGGAGAGGCATTCTGCTCGGCCGATGTTCGGGCGCACGGCGCACGAGACCGCGGCAATCTGGCGTGCGATCTCGGAATTCTCCTCCTACCTGCAACTACCGCTCCTTCGAATCTCCGGGCCGCTGCTGACGGGCAAGTCGCAGGAAATGGCGAGTGACATGCGCGCTGCCCTGCCCGAAGTCCGCGCAGAGCTCGAAAAGCTCGAGGCTTCACTTGCCCCGGCCGCCTGGCTGGCCGGTACCGACATCTCGGCAGCCGATACGACGGCCTACCCGTTCCTGAAGCTTATGCTGCGCGCCGCCGGGAAAGACGAAGCCAGCCAATTCGATCTGGGCCTGCTTCCCTTGAAAGACCACTATCCGCGCCTCGCGGCATGGATGGAGCAGATAGAGCGGCTGCCCGGCTACGAACGCACGTATCCACCCCACTGGCGGCAGTGAGCGATGCGTAAGGTTATGCGTGCCGTGAGTTCCCGTTGGCACCAAGAGGCCGGTGAGATTCGATTTGCGGTGGGTCTCATGCCGTGTCTGTTTTTTTGAGGAGCGGTAGATGGTGACTTTAGCAGGCAAGAACGTGGTGGTCGTCGGCGCCTCGCGCGGCGTCGGCCGCGCAATAGTCCGCAAGATGGCCGCCGAAGGCGCACAGATTCTGGCGGTCGGTAGAAACCCCGAGTCGCTCGACCAATTGGCCAAAGAGGTATCCGGGACGAAAACCTTAGCCATAGAGGCCGCCGGCCACGCTGCCCCGTCGAGGGTCTTCGCCGCTCTGCTTCCCGATGTCGTGATTCTCTGCGCGGGAGCCAGACCGCCCGGCCGACCGATTCATGAACTGACGTGGGACCAATTCTCGGTCAACTGGGATACGGACGTCAGGATGTCATTTTCATTCTGTCGGGAAGCCTTGCGTGCGCCCCTCGCGCCGGGATCCACGGTCATACTCATCTCCAGCGGTGCAGCTCTCGGAGGATCGCCGATTTCAGGCGGCTACGCCGGCGCGAAACGCACCCAGATGTTCATCGCGAACTATGCGCAGAAGGAATCGGACCGTCTCAACCTCGGGGTGCGATTCCTGGCGCTCGCTCCGGCGCGCATCATGCCTGAGACCGAGCTCGGCCAGTTCGCCGTCCAGTGCTATGCTCGCTACCTGGGCATTTCTCCCGCGGAATTCATCAAAGGAATGAGCTCGCGGCAAACGCCGGAGGATGTTGCGAATGCGACCGCGGAGCTTGCCAACAACGGTTCAGCCTACCGAGGTAGCGTCTTCACCATTTCCGGAGACGGGATTGCTCCCGCGTTTGAGACATGAGCGACCATAGCGAACCCGAATCGCAGGAGCGCTCAACTCATCCTGACAAGCTGGATCGAGCGGGCTTCGAGCGGCAGGTCGGACCCTTTCGGCGCGAGTTGCGGCTGCACTGCTATCGGATGACCGGCTCACCGCACGAGGCGGAGGATCTCGTTCAAGAAACTTTCTTGCGCGCGTGGCGCAGCCTCGACAGCTTCGAGGGCCGGGGCTCTCTTCGAGCCTGGCTCTACCGGATCGCTACCAACGCGTGCCTGAAGGCCTTAGCCAACCGCAAAGATCAATACCGGCTGCTTCCCGATCAACACTCGCCCCCCACCCGGGAGATGCCCTCCGGGGATCCCCCCACCGATATCATGTGGCTAGCCCCTTATCCAAACTCGCACTTGGTGGGGATTGTCGACGACGCGCCGGGACCCGCGGCTCGCTATGAAACTCGCGAGAGCGTGCAACTGGCCTTCGTCGCGCTGATCCAACAGCTGCCGCCGCGGCAGCGCGCGGTCGTGTTGTTGTGCGACGTCCTCGGCTGGTCGGCCCAAGAGGCGACCTCCTTGCTGGGAGGGTCATCCGCGTCAATCAACAGCGCACTGCAACGAGGCCGAGAGACCCTTTCAAAGCGTTATCCCGAGGGCAGGCCACGAGGAGCGTCGGAATCGGATCAGGCCCAGCGCGCGTTGATCGAACGCTACGTACAGGCCTGGGAAGGCACCGACCTCGATGGATTCGTGTCGCTCTTGAAAGAAGATGCCACCTATGCGATGCCCCCCTGGGGGCTCTGGTACCGGGGCCGGGATTCAATCCGAGCCTTCTTTGCCTACGTTTGGCGCGGCTATGGTGGCTTTCGCCTCGTGGCCACCGGCGCGAACGGGCAGCCGGCGTTCGCTCTCTTCAGCCGCACACCCAAAGACCCCACTTACCGCGCTCATTCCATCCAGGTGCTCGAGATTCAGGGCGATGCCATTTGCGCACTGACGGCGTACTTGAAGCCGCTCGCACCCGAACTGTTCGCTGAATTTGGGCTCCCGCTCACCCTTACGGAAGCTCAACGCTAGGAACAGCACAAATCCCCACACCGTTCGCGCGGAATACGCCAACATCGACAAATCTATTTTTGCCCAGACGCTCATCGAGGATAAATAGGCGGACGCAACGGCCCGCGAGCATGGCAAAATCTGGTGTTCAACAATCATTCGCCGCACGTACAAACGTTGAGAAGATGAGTACCGGATCGATCGTCACTGTCATCGGCGCCGGGTTAGCACTAGTGATCCCGGGCCTCGCGCTCTTCACGGCGCTGACCGCGCGGCGAGCGGAAGCCTTGGCGCCGCCAACAGGCCGCTTCATTGAGGTGGATGGTGCCCGACTGCATTATCGGGATCGAGGGACCGGACCGGCCGTCGTACTGGTGCATGGTCTCGGTGGAAATCTGCGCAATTTTAATGGATTGGTCGACAAGCTGGCCGCGACGTGCCGGGTGGTGGCGGTGGATCGTCCGGGTTCCGGGTATTCGACGATGGTGTCCGGCGAGCAACCTAAGCTACGAGCTCAGGCGACGATCATCGTACGTTTTATCCAGAGGCTGGGCCTGGACCGCCCATTGTTGGTGGGACATTCATTGGGCGGCGCATTGTCGCTGGCGCTCGCGCTTGATTATCCGGACAGCGTGCGTGCCCTTGTGTTGATCTCAACCTTGAGCCAAGTGGAGCGTGCACCACCCGCAATTTTCAAGTCGCTCGATATCCGTTCGCCCACCCTGCGATGGCTCATCGCGTGGACCCTGATGGCGCCGCTGGGCAAGCTTGCCCATCAGGCGACTCTCAAAGCCGTGTTCGCTCCCGAATTGGTCCCGAAAACCTTTGATGCCGATAGTGGCGGCGCACTTGGGCTGCGTCCCGACAGCTTTATTGCCGCCTCCAAAGACATGGTAAGGGTTTCCGATGAGATTGCGACCATGACACCGCGCTACACGTCATTGGCGATTCCCGTTGATGTCATCTTCGGGCGACAAGATCCAATCTTGGACTATCAAGCGCATGGTGAACGCCTCGTAGCCGCCTTACCCAAGGCGACCCTTCACGTGATCGAAGGAGGCCACATGATCCCTGTCACCGCGACCGATCAGATCGCGAATTGGATCCAGCAAGCGGCAGAGCGGGTTTGCCCCCCGAGTACATCGCCCTAGCGAGGTGGCGAATGACAGCGGTTAATGCGCAGTGGTTAGTGCGCAGTATATAGAGACAGGATCTAATGGTCCGCGATGCACGAGGGGCTTATCCCCGGGCCGCGCTTACACGCTTTCGAGCGATCTCCGACACGAGATCTTCATTGTCGAGCGCCTAGGCGTCGAACAGCAAGAGGGCCGGGACAGCCGCCCGGCCCTCTTGCAAGTAGCATCATCCTAAATCGGCAATCAGGCTGCTTTGAGTAGTCCCAATTGCCGAAGCGCCGTGACGCCGTCATCCAGGCCGATCTCCTCGACTATCTTACCTTTCTCGAGTCGAAGCACGGTCGTACCGGTGAAACGCATTTTCAATCCGGTCGCGGCCGGTAATGAGCCGACGAGAAAATCCGAGAACGCCGGGCCCGTATGCGTGCCGCCGCCTTCCCAGCGGCCCACGACGTAGTCGCCCTCGGCAATGAGATCAGCGGCCCCCCAGAAATTGAGATCGGGGAAGGCCTTTCGAAAATCGGTCATGAACGCCTTGATATCTTCTCGGCCCCGGCGTGGCGCGTGCAGCGAGTACTGCAGAAGCATGTTCGGAGCGGCCAGTTCATCGACAATGCCGAGGTTGCAAGTCTTGCCCCAAAAATCGGTGAACCAACGGCCCACGATTGCCTTGTTATCCTGCTCTTTGGTCATGGTAAGTTTCCTTCAGTGGTTGTGATCGACATACGAAGCGCGTTCGCTTCTTCTGTCTGAAGGCTACCGGTGCGTGATCATCAGGGCGCTCCGTTTCTTGCTGCGAATGCTACCCTAGACCTGGGGCGATCTGGTGGCGGTGACTGTTGCCGGCGGGCATTCTCGGCGGCCGTGCAACCAATTTGAAAGCAAGCAACGGAGTTATCCGCGAGAACCACTACAGCATCCTGATCACCATGTCCACCACCGCAACCGAAGTTCGCCCAACCTCTATCGAGTGGGTGAGTAAAGCCCAGGACCTTGATGCCCGTGGATGGGCGCTTTTGCCTAAATTGATCACTCAAGACCAATCTCGCCAAATGTCGGCGCTGTACGCGCGCGACGCTTTGTTTCGCAGTCGGGTGGTCATGTCACGCCATGGTTTTGGACGCGGCGAGTATCAATATTTCGCCTATCCGCTCCCCGATGTGGTTCAGACACTGCGTACAACCCTGTATCCACACTTGGTACCGATTGCAAACGCCTGGCACGAACGGATGGGAATCGACGTCCGGTTTCCCCCGGTTCTGTCTGAATTCATCGCCCGTTGTCACGATGCGGGTCAGGCCAGGCCGACGCCGTTGCTATTGCAGTATAGTGCCGGCGATTTCAACTGCTTGCACCAAGACTTGTACGGCGAACATGTTTTCCCGCTGCAAATCGCGGTCCTCCTCTCCACGCCGGCCGAAGATTTCGAGGGCGGTGAATTTGTACTGACCGAACAAAGGCCTCGGATGCAGTCTCGGGTCGACGTGGTCCCGCTCACTCAAGGTGACGGTGTGGTGTTCGCCGTGAACAGCCGCCCAGTCCGGGGAGCCCGCGGCGACTACCGGGTTCACTTGCGCCATGGCGTCAGCACCATGCGTAAGGGTCATCGCCACACGCTCGGCATCATCTTTCATGATGCAAAATGAGGAACCGTACCTGCGGTCTCGCCGCCCAGTGCGTCGCCCCTCGATGACGGCGACGGTAAACCCGTCACCGCGGTCTCTGATTCAAGCTCACCCGCGGGCGGTGAATTGACCACCGCCCGCGAGTTCTACCACTAGGCTGACGCAGACTCCCGCTCCAGGAGTACGCGTTTGCGCTCGACGCCCCACCGATAGCCCGACACATTGCCGTCATTGCGAATTACACGATGGCACGGAATGGCAACCGCGATGTTGTTACTGACGCCCGGCGATTCGACGAGACCCACGACGCGTGCCACTAGCTGCTCGTATTCCCTGTCCGCACCGACCAGTTGCGCGTTCGGAAACCGATCCTGCAGTGTACGCACCAGTGCATCCGGCTCATCATCGATCAGAATCGACACCACGCCCTTCTTGCTCGAGGCAACGAGGATCGCCCCCAGCGAGCATTGACCCACGGCGAAGCGAATCTCTTCGTCCTGCCCCCCGCGGCGAAATTGCTTGGGCGTCATGCCTAGAATACCCGCCGCATTCTCATAAAAGCGGCCGTTGGAGTTGTAGCCCGCGTCATAGATCGCCTGCGTAATCGAGGGACCGCTTTCGAGATTCTTGCGGACTCGGGAAGCTTGGTGCGCCGATGCATACTCCTTGGGAGTCAACCCGATCTTGGCTTTGAACAGGCGATGAAAATAGTGCGGGCTCAGTTCGACGGCACCGGCGAGTTCCTGCAGCGACATCGGCTCGCTTCGCGACTCGATGAGCTTACAGGCCTTGGCAACGAGGACCGCGTTTTCCGCGTCGAGGGACGCACCTTCCGGCTTGCATCGTTTGCAGGGTCTGAAACCCGCGGCACGTGCCGCCGCCAAGCTGCCGTGAAATCGAACATTCTTCGGATTTGCGGTCCGCGAGGCGCACGACGGGCGGCAAAAGACACCGGTGGTCTCGACCGAGTACCAAAAGGCGCCATCGGCGCTTTTGTCGCGCATCTTGACGCGCGTCCAACGCGGGTCTTGCTCGGTCGCCGTCAGGGCTGCAATGGCTTTGTTGATCATGATTCAAACCTCAAGTGCTAGTCTTGCTCTGCGCACTAGATTGCACTCGCCGTGAAGGACCCACACTCCGGCTCTTGCTGTCAAATTCAACAACGGTTAATACTGTGTATCAAACGTGGAATAACAAGCGCTTTTTTCAGCTATATCTGCTGGGTGTGCAGCGCACATTCGCCCGGCGGGCCGATTCAGCTACCAGCGGGGCCCCCACGTGCCACCCTGATGAAGCGTAAACTCCGGTAGCGTTTTTTTGGCCTAGCCGTGTGCTGCAGGAATCGAATACGTACCCACTGCGTGGGCAACCATCTCTTCGTCCCCCTGCGAGTACAGGGCGACCTCTCCAACAACCAGCGCTCGGCCGACCTTTATCAGCTTGCACACACCCACGATCGGTTTGCCCGCCGACGGCTTTCGCAAGAAATTAATCGTCAGGCTGGTTGTCACGGCCAAAGGAACGATGCCGATCGTTCCAAGTATGGCGACGTAGAGCGCAACATCAGCCACGGTCATGAGTAACGGACCGGAGACCGTTTCACCCGGCCGCAGATGATCGGCGGTCACGTGATGCACTACAGTGGCCGAACCGTTATCCACTTCCTCGACCACGCATTTGCTTTGAGGAAATTCACGCGTCAGAAAATCGACAATGTCGGCTTTAGTTGCCACGCTAAGTCCCCACCTTGAAGATTTGTTGACTCGGAGGCTAACGTATCTACATTGGAAACTCTACGTCCGCAGCGCCGTGAGGCCCGCGGCAGAACGCCTGCTCTCAGCCAGATCGCATCTTTCGGCGCTGCTTGTCAGTCCGCCAGCTTCCCCGGATTTGGGCGGATTCGATCGGCAATGAGCTTGCGATCGAAAGATGCCGCGCTGAAGTCAGTCCTTGACTCCAGCGCGGCGTCGCTCGTCAGTCGTCTAGCGGCAGCAGTGCCGCCTCCGACCCGCCCGACCGGTTGTCTTCCGTAACGACCATAAAGCCGATCGCCGGCGTCTTGGTAAACTCGACGCGATCGATGGCGACGGGTACTTCTGCCGTCGTATTGGGCGCAACCGGTACGAACATCGCGTTCGAAACGGCGGATGCAAACGCGTTGAAGTACCCGGTACCGGGCACGGTCTCACCCGCGGAGCCCGAACCGTCAAACGCGTTTACGAAGTAGCTGAAACGCGGGTTCGTCGGTGAAATACCGAGATCAGAGGCAAGGACCGGCATGAGTACGATCGATCCGTCGGTCGGTGCGTCCGCCGTGAACTCAGCGAACAGCGTGCCGGTCGCAAGATTGAAGAGGAACGTCCCGGTCTTGCCGTTATTAAAGCCTGTCTCTATCAATCCGATATCAGCCGAAAACAGGATAAAGTCCGGAAC
>WNFI01340056.1_pt1 | contig 17901 bp, 16 predicted proteins | sample 5400471 | NCBI WGS metagenome assembly WNFI01 (sample SAMN13153348, study PRJNA577476) | soil metagenome | isolation source: 100 cm saprolite on Douglas fir-dominated hillslope | place: USA:California | collected 2013-09-17 | reverse complement strand
TGCGTCTCACTGTTTCGGGTGATGTGTCGCACCGGCTTCGGTTGATGTGTCTCACTCCCTCACATGAGGGAAATGAGCGTGACTGAGCAGAGGTACCAGACAATCATGATGGGGTACGGAAGATGATCTCCGAACACCCCCCACGTCTCGTACGCAAGCGCGACGCATCCCAAAAAGCAAAAGACCGACCAAGGCAACCTGGCCGAGCCTTCTTGAAGAAGCCCCGCCGCCATCGCGAAGGGGAGTCCGAAGCTCGTGGACGGTTCGCCGGCGCGCCTTTAGAGGTCTGTTGCTATCAAGCCGGGCATTCGCAGGTCGCCGAGCGGCTACCTGGGGCTAAGGGCGAGTTTGCGTGGTATCGCGCGATGCACCCTCGTGTAACCGATCCGGCAGCCTCACCTGACAGCGGTAAAGCGGACCGCTGAGGTGGAGTTACTGGCAATAACCTACCGACGAGGAGGTGATGCTTACGATCTCTTCCCTGCGGCGACGGAGGCTCTTGGCTGCGCCGCGTTCGGCTCAGATACGAGCATTAGCACGCGGTCCTTGGAGCCAACCCAATCGACCTCGATGATGCGCACAAGTCCGTCGTCGGATAGCCGAACCAGGTCGTTCGCCAACGTCTCATCATCGAGTAGCACCTCGACTAGGTGGGCGCCAGCGGCGGCTTCCATCACTAATGACAACGCGAAGGGTGAAGTCAGGCCGCGCACATCAACCCGGCGAACCTTGTTCCAGAGTGGCTTCATATCACCCAGCGTAGGCGCCGTTGCTGCCGAGTCCGGGCCATCGGTCGTTGCTGTCGCGGTCTTCTCCCCGTGACTCTTAGTACACGCCCAAACCCGTAATACCGTCAGTAAGCGGGACGCTGATTTGATGCTTCTTCATATGTCTTTACCAGGTCGACCGTCGCCCAATCCTGGCTCACGCCGGACAATCGCGACGTGGGAGAGTTGAAGGGGAAGCCTGACCTAACGGCGGCAATGGCCGAGCGCGACGATCGGTTGCCAATGACCCGCGACCAGCGCGAAGAATGGGAACGCCAGGATCGCGAACGCATGAGGCTTTACGCCGAGCGCCAACGCGTGGTGAGGCCTAGCAATCAACTAGCTCAGCCCTAGTCCCTACATCTCGCGAGCTGTTCATCCCAGTCGCCGAGGATGACGCCCAGCAGCATTCCCTATACCGTCGCCCGAGCTTCTCGCGCTTCGATCACGATCCTGCGTATCTGATCAAGGTGGGAATCGTCATGAGAGAGCCCGCCGATAAATTGCGCGATTGCGTTGCGTGGCGGTGCTCCTTCCCTGGCGGTGTAGGTCAAATCGAGGTTTGGCGGATCCGGCCAGGCCTCCAGCATCGCCAGGCGCATCCGGCGGCTCCCGGCGAGTCGCGCCAGAACCTGCTCCGCGGTATGCACGCTTTGCCATGGAACCTTCGGAGCGGGAGTGGCCAAGAACCTCGACGCCGCGCGCGAGGTTGAGAGCGTTGGCTGCAGCTTCCTCCGAGGAGGCAGTCGTGTGGACGATAACGTGACCAAGAGTCCAGCTGATCCCGACTTCATCCGGGGTCGCTGCGAAGGTGTCGTTGGCCTCCGGATCGTCAGGAACGAAGACGACGTCGGCGTCCTCGATATCTGAGACCAGCTGCAGCTGGAGGGCACACATTTCATCCGTGAGGGTCCCTAGGTCTGCGGGGGACAGGCCGGCAGCGATCTCGGGCAACGTCTTCTCCCCACGCCGATACGGCTCGAAGTCGATCACGGTGCGGGCGTCTGGTCTACGACTTCGAGGAGCTCCCCCTCGAGGTTGATCTGGAGCTCGTTGCTGACGATCAGCCTGCCGTCCAGCATCATGTCGAAGGTCATCCCATATTCCCGTCGGTTGATCTTGCCCTCGGCGCTGTACGCGATGCGATGTCCCATCATCGGGTCATTGAACTCGCCCAAGTTGGTAACGGCGAAGGTGACTGGCCGGGTCTTGTCTTTGATCGTCAGGTCGCCGGTCAGTTCGTAGCGATCCCCGCCAACTGACTTGATCTCAGTGCTCTTGAAGGTCATGGTCGGGTACTTGTCGATCTCCAGGATGTTCGATCCACGAAGATCGTTGTCGCGCTGCTCGTTGTGAGTGCGGATGCTCTGCATCTGAACGACGACCTCTACCGCTGTGTCCTCGGGGCGATCGGGATCGATGTGGCCAGTGGCCCTCACATCGGTGAAGTGCCCCCGCACGGTCATCATTCCCAGGTGCTTGGCGGCAAACTCGACTTGTGTGTGGAGCGGATCAAACTGCCAGGTGCCCATGCTCTAACCTCCAGATCGCAGTTCCAACACCGAAAGAAACCGGCCCTCGACGGAGACTATTCCGCTGGCGGTGGCGGAATGACAGTCGCTGAGATCGGCCTTCGGCTAGGTGCAACGCAACGTAGCGTTGCCAGGACCAGTGTGCGACGATGGCCTTGGCGGGAAGTCCCGTAAGGGCGCTGTTGGAGGATCGGCTGGGAAGTGCCGCAGCAAATGCATCTGCGTCACCTATAGGCATTACTGGACCTAGATGAGCGTTGTGGATGAGCTCGAGCATCGTGCGGCCCGGCAAACTGCTCGGCGCTCGGGCGACGACACCCACCAAGACGTCCGCACTCTAGGTTTCCTGGGTGCGTTGCCGCCCGAGGTTCAAGACAGCCTTTCGCGTGACACCCACCGGGTCGGCTATGCCCGTGGCAGCCGAATCCGTGACCCAGGTTCCGCACCGCAGCCGGGGGTCATCGTCGATGGGTTGGTCCGGGCTTTTGTTGCCGCAGCGAACGGGCGCGAGGCAACTGTTAGTTATGCAGTCTGCGGCGACGTGATAGGGATCGGCGCTTCATTGGTAGATGGCTCCCCACTCGGGCTGCAGGCCCTGGAGAAGACCACCATCGAGTACTTCGACGCCCATCTTTTCGGGGAGGCACTGGATAAAGAAATAGTGGTTACTCGCCTAGTGGCCGAACTCCTCGCGCTCTCGCTCGAGAGATCGTCGAACGCCATGCGAGCGATTGCGTTCGGCCGCGTCCGTCAGCGCGTCGCCGAGCACCTGATCTTGCTGGCCGACCGCAATTACGATGGCAGCCTGGTCGTGCGGATAACTCAGCAAGGTCTGGCCGACGCTGTTGGTTCAGTCCGCGACGTGGTTGCACGGACCCTGGCCGAGCTCTCGTCTGAAGGGATCGTGACCAGATCGCGCGGTCGCGTGATGGTTCTTGACGAGGCCGCCCTACATCGGGACGCAACAGCGCCCGGCGGTCCTCATCGCATAACTCAGCTCGACACGAACGAGACGGCCGACGGTTGCCTGAAGCGTCGGACACCGAATGAGGTCGACGCGAATAGGCTGAGCATCCCGAGGGGGCGCGAATGATCACGAAAATGTTCACAGACCGTCGCTGCCTTCGCACTGGCGAGTCGCATCGGTGCAGGGCCGCCTGTTGCACCCTCGGGTCAGCACCGCCATTCTGCAGCCGGTCCGAATGGATGTGGATCACCGCCGGATATTGAATCCGCGACTCACTTAGACGAGCGCAGCTTCGGGAGCCAGAAGTTTGGCGATACGCAGGATTGGCGCTCGCAGACGACGCAGCCCCCCGACATCGTTGTCGGCCAACCGGACCGTGACAAGTGAGCTGATAGAGGCGACCAGCGCCTCGCATTGGAACCGCTCCGGCGGCGTCTCAGCTTGAAGCATCTCGCAGATCCGCTCCACGAACCGCTCCTGCACCTTTCGCCGGCGCGCCAGGACCCGCGGACCACCGGCATAAACGTCGATGAGGAAGACGCGAGCCATCGCCGGCTCGTGGATCATGAACTCGAGGTACGCGCTCAGCGCTTGATCGAAGCGCCCCAGAGGTGATTCGGAACTTTCAGCAGCCGCCGTGGCCATTCTGCCCAGCAACTGCTGGACCGAGAGGTCGTACGCCGCGAGGAAACACTCCTCCTTGTTCGCGAATTGCTGGTAGAAGGTCTCCCTCGACACACGAGCACCGGCCAGAACGTCGGCCACGGTGGTGCGGGCATATCCGTTCTTGGCCACGGCACGCGCCATCGCCTCGAGCATCCGCTTGGTTTGCGTTGCCACCACCTCGCCGCGCGGCAGGTTGTGCCGTCCCCGCGGAAGCTGCTGGACCAGATGAGCAGGCTGCATGCACAAGAGTCTAGGTGTTAGCGAACGTCGATGTTTGACACGAACAGAAATGTTCGCTAAGGTGTCGGCGTGGGTAGGGGAGCTGGATTCGGAGGACGGACTGCGCCCGTCGACCCGGATGGTCACGGTCCTGCCCTGGCGTCTCAGACTTTGCCGGTTGGGCGACTGACCGGACGACGCATCCTGGTTATCGGGGGCGGCCAGCAGAATTACGGGCTGCCTGATGCTCCGGTGGGTAATGGCCGGGCGATGTGCATTCTTTTCGCTCGCGAAGGCGCGACCGTCGCGGTCGGCGATATCGACAAGGCCCTGGCGGAGGCGACGGCTGAGCGAGTTCAGAGCGAAGGAGGGATCGCGGCTGTCGTGGTGGGTGATGCGGGTGAGGAGCCTGATGTCGCCAGGATGTTTTCGAGCGCAGCTGATGCTCTTGGCGGCCTCGATGGCGTTGTGCTGAATGTCGGAATCGGCGCCGGGATGTTTTTGCGGGGCACAACTAGCGCCGAGTGGGATCGGGTCATGGCCGTCAACCTACGGTCGCAATTCCTCGGGTGCAAGTACGCTCTTGAGACGCTTTCAGACGGTGGGGCGATGGTGCTCATAGGCTCGGTCGCGGCCCGGGAGGTGCTTCCGTACCCGGCCTATGGCGCGTCCAAAGCGGCACTCGAATCCCTCTGCCGGCAAGCGGCGGTCGAGGGCGCACCAGGTATCAGGTGCAACCTGGCGGTACCGGGGCTGATTGACACGGCCTTGGGGCGACACGCTTCCTCGCTCAACCCCGGTCGTGATCAGGTCCGGATCCCGGCCGGCCGGCAGGGAACCGCATGGGAGGTCGCCAATGTGGCGTTCTTCCTGATAAGCGACGAGTCCTCATATGTCACCGGGCAGAGCCTGGTTGTCGATGGCGGGTTGACAATTGCCCCGCGGAGATGACAACCAACCCGGGGGGTAAGGGGAGGATGGGGCGACCGGGCCGTAACGGCTGGTATGTCCGGATCGTGGGATTCGCGCTCCTGGTTGCTGTCGGTCTGCCGGCATCCGCCGTCGCCGCGTCGGGCCAGCCCGGGGCGGATAAAGGTCCAAGTCCCGACGAGAGGGCGGATGTGGTCGAAGCTCAGATGACCCTGGCGGAGAAGGTGAACCTCGTGACGGGCGTGGCGCCGTGCGCCGAGGGAGCTGATGGCCTCGTCGTTGGGAGCCCTCGCCTCGGCATCCCCGACCTCAAGTTCGCCGGAGCCGGAATGGGCGTGACCGCTGGGTGTCCGGGGCAGCAGCACGGCAGGGGGACGGAACTGCCGGCCCCGATTGCAATGGCGGCCAGCTGGGACCCTCAGGTTGCGTTCGCGCATGGTGCCCTCATCGGCAAAGAGACCCGGCAGATGGGCTTCAACGTCGCGATCGGGGGAGATGTCAACCTCGCCCGCGATCCTCGCAATGGGCGAACGTTCGAGGCTGAGGGTGAGGATCCATACCTCGCTGGCACAATGGTTGCGGCCCAACTCCGTGGCACTCAGGCCCAGCATCTGCCGGCGACCATCAAGCACTTCGCGTTGAACAACGAAGAGGCGAACCGCATCAGTGCCAGCTCCAATGTGGACGAGCGTACGATGCGCGAGCTGGAGCTAAGCGCGTTCGAGCTTGGCATTAAGGGGTCTGGCGCGGCCGCCGTCATGTGCTCGTACAACAAGGTCAATGGGGTCGGAGCTTGTGAAACCACCGTCTGCTGACGGACATCCTCAAGGGCGATTGGGGTTTCAACGGTTGGGTGATGTCGGACTGGTGGGGTTGTGGCGGGATAGCCGGCAACGAGGGCACATGCAACACGTCCGACGCTGCCAACGCTGGGTTAGACCAGGAGCAGCCGAACCCGACCCGCTACGGCCCGGCGCTGCTGGCCGCCGTCAGCACCGGGACGGTCAGTCAGGTGCGGCTGGACGACATGGTGCACCGAATCCTGCGCTCCCTATTCGCCAGCGGCCTGATGGATGATCCTCCCGCCGCGACCGGCGTCGATGTGAACGCCGGCGCAGCGGCGGCCCAGCAGCTGGCGGAGAGGTCAGCCGTTCTGCTCAAAAACGCCGGCGGCGTCCTGCCCATCGACGGGTCGCGAACCCATAGAATCGCGGTGCTCGGTGCACCTGCCAACGCAGCCCCGGCCGCGCCCGAAGGCTGCGTTATCCAGCAGAGCGGCGTATTGGTCCTGTGCTCATCAGCGAGGGTGGTGGCTCCGGCCGCAACCGACACGCCGCTCCTGGGGCTGACGGATCAGGCCGCTGGTGCAGACGTGACTTATGACGACGGGTCGGACATCGTGCGGGCCGCACAGGTGGCGAAGGATTCAGACGTGGCGATCGTCTATGCGCGCGACACTGAAGCCGAGGGTCACGATCGGGCGAACTTGTCCCTGGATGGAAACGCGGACGCCCTCATCGCCGCCGTGGCCGCTGCCAACCCGCGTACCGTGGTGGTGCTGATGACAGGGTCGTCCGTGACTATGCCTTGGCTGAGCAAGGTTCCGGCTGTCCTCGAGGCCTGGTACCCGGGGGAGCGCGGGGGACATGCCATAGCGAGACTGCTCCTTGGTGCCGTCAATCCGTCTGGGCGTCTGCCGCTCACGTTCCCGGCCAGCGAGACCGACCTTCCGACGGCGGCCTCGCCCCAGCAGTGGCCGGGTGACGGTACCCACATCGACTACTCGGAGAAGCTGCTGATCGGCTATCGCTGGTACGACGCTAAGGCCCTGCGGCCGCTGTTTCCGTTTGGTTTCGGACTGTCGTATGGCGGGCACTTTGAATATTCGGACATTCGGATCACGCCGGCGGATGATGCGAGTCAGCTCGCAGTACGCGACGGTCACATTCGAGCGACGGTTGATTTCACCGTGACGAATACAGGAGCCGCCACCGCCTCGGAGACTCCCCAGATCTACGTCGGACTTCCGGCCGCAGCGGGCGAGCCGCCAGGGCGGCTGGTCGCGTTCAGCAAGGTGACGCTGCGGCCAGGAGAATCAACTGTTGTCAGGTCCACAGCCGATGACCGGGCGCTCAGTTACTGGAACGCCGACGTACATGCATGGCAGCTCGCGGCGGGATGCTATCGAATCAGGGCTGGCTCGTCGTCTCGTGATCTCCCCCTGGCGGGGTCGATCAGTGTCGGCGCCGGAAAATGTGGAGACGCGGCTGGAAGTTCGCGCGCGCGGCTGCCCAACACTTCCGGCCCCGGCGCTCCTGTTTCGCCAGCCGTCTGGCTGATCATCTTCTGCCCGGTCTGCCTTCTGTTCGCGGCGCGGCTGCATTGTTCGCGTCGGAGTTGAATCGCGTGCCGGCTGTACCCAGCCGCCCCCGAGGAGGATGAGGCTTGGCCCGGGTCAGGTACGTGGAACCCGAGAACCAGCCGCCGCTGCACAGCTTCCAGTCGATGGGGACGCTAATTCGGTTGCCGAGCCCGACGTCCAGTCGATCCGCGCGATGGGACTCGACGACGCCGGAATCGTGGAGCTGACTCTGCTGGCCGCCTACTACGGTATGACGGCCAGGTATCTTCTGGCTCTCGACGTGGACCTCGACGAGGGCAAGAGCGGGTTCGACTCTTTCGAAGGTCTCCGATGAAGCGGCTGGGCCTATGCCTCGTGATGCTGGCGGCCATCCTGGTGTCCGCACCGATCGCGGCGAGCGCAAATCAATCGAATTTCCCCGGGAGCCTTGACCTGACCCTCGGTCCCTTGATCTCAGGTACCGCCTCCTACGTGAATGGCACGTATGCCTGGACCGGATACGCATACAACGACAGAGGACCGAACACAGACTCGACCCCCGGGGGAGACGCCATCTATCCAGCATCGATCCCGCGGGGCAATGCCGCCAACCTGATCCAGCTCCAGCTCTCCCTCACCGCGTCCCACGACCTCCAGATTCGCGCCATCCTCGAGACCCTGACCGACCCCAGCCTGCCGGTCCTGGGGGTCGGCTTTGACACAGACGCCAACCCGGCGACCGGTGCCCCAACCGTCCCCGGCGGGGGGTGGACGGTGGACAAACCACTTGGCTTGGAAGCCTTTGTATTCGTCTCCTCGCACGGCGCTGAACTCCTGCGCTTCACGGGCGGAAAGTGGACTCACGCGGCGATCTTCGGCTCGGAGGTCCAGACCTCGTCGAACTCGATCACTGCGGTCATCCCGCGCTCCGAGCTAGATCCGGGTAACTCTGCGTGGCGCGCGGTTGCCGCGCTCGGTCTGGCTTCGTGGGTCGACGGGTCCGGTCCGATCTACAACCTTGGATTCGTAAAAGCTGAGGATCCATCCAGCAAGGATGGCGACAACGTCTGGCAGGACCAGCTCCAGGGCGACATCCTCACCGGCAAGGCCCCGGCGTCGGCGGCCGTGGGTGTGATCGATTTCGGCAAGATCGCTCGCGGCGTCACCGAGCTGGCGCTGGCGACGGGTTCTGGCTACCACACCCTTCTCTATTACTCACACCTCAACCTGGGCGAAGGCGTCGCTTCGATCGCGACCAGCGGCTTCGAGTCGGTCCAGCACAGCGACGTCGACTATCTCGGTCCCTATCAGCCCTACCTCATCCATCTGCCCTCAGCGATGACCGTTCCGACCCCCGCGATCATCTGGCTGCACGGGCGGGGGGGCAACCACCTCCAGGGTGCACACGTCAGCTTCAGCGGTTTCATGCCCTCGTCGGCCATCGTGGTCGAGCCGCTAGGAAGAGGGCCAAACACCGGGTTCGGCGGAACCGACATCTTCGGATTCGACAACGACCTAACGGTCTACGGAGAGCAGGACGTACTCGACGTACTCCGCGACGTTCTCATCCGGATGCCGATCGACCAACGTCGAGTCCTCATGAGTGGCCTGTCGATGGGTGGGATCGGCGCCTTCCACATGGCTGAGTATTTCCCCGACAAGTTCAATGGCCTGTTGTCCATCGTGGGCGGAGACTATGGAATTCCACCAATCAACCACCTCCGGCCGGGACAGCTGGAGAACCTGGGCAACCTGCCGGTGCGCATGGCCAACGGTGGCATCGATCCGCTCGCCAACCAGGCTGCGGCCGAGGACACGGTCCAGGCGATGGACAAGCTCGGAGACATCGACTATCGAGCTTGGGTAGTGCTCAGGCGACAGCACGAGTGGATGAATGGGATGGTCGACTGTGAGTTCCAAGATATGGCGACGCATTCGCGCTTGGCCGATCCGGCTCGCGTCGTCTACAGCGTCAACCCGAACTTTGAGTTCGATCATCCAACAACCGGTCTCCATGTCGTGCACACCGGAGCGTATTGGGTGTCTGGACTCAAGCCCCGAGACCCCGCCGCGCGGAACCCGACGGTCAACGGTCTCGAGGCTGACCACAGTGCGACCTCCTCGATCGACGTCACCAGCCTGGCCCGGGCGGATCGATCCGTTCAGGGTGCGCCAGTGACTGGACAGGGCGAGAACATCAGTGCTGGCGCGGACTTCTGCGGCCCCAACTCCGTCGTGCTTACCAACGACATTTGGGCCATGCGCGGCCGGGCCCTGAGCGCGGGTCCGCCGCAGCCGACCAGCAATGCGATGACGGTGACCATGACACGGTTGTCAGACGTGGTGCTCGATCTTTCCCGGATGAGAATCTCGACAGCTAAGCCGGTCACCATCACCGTGACTGGCGATGGCCCTGGGACGCTCAGCTTGCGTGGATCCTGGCCGGCCGGTGGCGCGGTCGACGTTACGCGCGACGGTGCTCCGATGAGCTCGGCTTATGTAGACGGCGGCTTGGTCCACTTGACCGACAACTTCTCTGGGACAAACCAGTACGTCCTATCGGCTGCGGCGGCAACCCCGCTTGGTCCGTTGGTAGCGTACGCCCTGCCTAACACTGCTGGTGGTCTCAGCGTCACGATGTGGCCCTTCTTCGCCAGCGCCCTGCTGGCCGTGACGATGGGGCTGGGGCAAGCGTGGTTTCGGTGCCGGTCCCGGGTCGAAAAGCGGCCATTGGAAAGCGGCCATTGGAATGATGGTTGAGTGAACCGTCGGACACGGCGCGAGAGACCGCCGCCGGGCACGGTGGAGGGAACAGACGCGATCGCGGCGTCGGGTTTTTAGCAGAGTTTTAGCTTATGGGGTCGGATCAGACCGGTTTGGACCGTTCCAGCGATCACGCAGGAGCCGTCTTTCGAGTACGAAACCGGCCTAGGGCCGTCGGGACCGACTGACCTGCAAGCTTTTCGTAATTCCGCTTCAGCCAAAACACAGAAAGGCATCGGAGTCCACCTGAGTGCAGTTTTGACTCGATAACAGCCTCATCGATTCCACCAGCGTCCGCGCCCGTGCATGCCAGTCCATCGTGGTGGCTGTCGGCGTGGCTGTCAGCTCAGGAGCGTCTCGGACGATCGAACAAGTTTCTTTTTGGAATCGGTCGACTGCGTGAACGTGGCTGGCGACGTTTAGTCTCGTCGCATGAAAACTCTCCACCCGGCGTACCGCGTTACGGACTTAGCAGTCTCTTTGGGCTTTTACACGGCACTCGGGTACGGACAGGTCGGTCGCGTCGACATCGGTGATGGTGTGGATTTGACCATGCTCAAGCTCCCCAACGACGAGGTGGTCACCTTAGAACTGGTGTACCGGCCAGGCGACGAGCCTGTGGAGATCGGCACGGGATTCAGCCATCTTGCCGTCCAAGTCGACGACCTGGCCACGACGATCGAGGCGCTGTCGAAGGCCGGGCTGAGGCCCGGCCCCATCGAACGCCCTGGTGGAGCCGATGGGCCGCAAACGTCATGGCTCACAGACCCCGACGGCTACCGGATAGAGCTCGTCCAATGGCCACCGGGGCACGCCGACGGGATCACGGCAGCGGACTTTGGCTAGTCCCCGACCTGAGAAGATCAGCTACTTTTGTCGCGACCAACGGATGATGAATCCACGAGGGAACGGGCTCTTTGACTGCCACCCCCAGGGATTGCCAGTCATTCCGGGCGCGACTCAGACGGCTTATCGGTGCCGAAGGTGGGGGGAGACGGCGCCAAGAGCAGCATCAGGGAGATCAGGATCGCCCCAGCGATCGCCGTTCTGCGGCGGCCCATGCGCGAGAACAAGCTGAAGCCGGTCACGAGGCCGTCTCCAAGCCCGCCTCTATTGCCGGCGACCCCTGCATCCGGGAGAGTGTTCTGAACAGGCCGTCGTTGAGGAGCAGCTGGCTGGGAGGGCCGAACTCCACCAGCCGGCCGCCTTGCAGCACCGCTACCAGGTCGGCGCTCTTGACCGTGCTCAGGCGATGGGCGATGACGATGGTCGTGCGCCCAGCCATAAGGCGGGTCAGCCCGTTCATCACCTGACGCTCGGTGAGGCTGTCGAGGCTGCTGGTTGGCTCGTCCATGATCACGACGGGGGCGTCGCGGAGCAAGGCTCGGGCGATCGCCACGCATTGCTTCTGCCCCCCCGACAGGGTCGTGCCGCGCTCGCTCACGATGGTGTCGAAGCCGTCGTCGAGCTGGTCCAGGAAGGTGGTCACTCCACCGGCTTCGGCCGCCGCCATCACCTCGTCGTCAGAGGCGTCAGACCGTCCGTAGGTGATGTTGTTCCAGACCGTGTCCCGCATCAGCAGCGCTTCTTGAAGGACCATCGTGACCTGGGCCCTGAGGTCCGCGATCCTGAGATCGCGAACGTCAGCCCCTCCAATGTGCACGCTCCCTTCCCAGGCGTCGTAAAACCGTGGCACCAGCGAGACGAGCGAGCTCTTACCAGCCCCGGTGGGTCCGACCAGCGCCAGGGTCGCGCCCGCCGGGATCTCCAGGTTGAGGTCCTGGATCACGGGTTTGGCCTCGACGTAGCCAAAGGACACATGCCTGAACGAGATCCCAAGGGGCGCCGTCGGCACGGGCACGGGACTCGCCGGGTCTGAGATGTCGGGGGCATGGTTGAGGAGCTCGGCGACGCGTTCGGCCGCGACGGCTGCCTTCTGAGTCTGTGTCGAGACCTTTGCCAGTTGCCGGAGGGCGTTGAAGGTTCCACGGGTGTAGGCGATGACCATCGTCAGGATGCCGACGGAGATCACGTGCTGCATCGTCAGGGTCGCGCCCAGCAGCAGCACCACGCCGGTAGCCACAGACGTCGTCAACGTGACCAGTGGCTGGACCCTGGCCTGGTATTCCCCGGCACGAATGCCGTAGTCGAGTCCGGTCGCGGTTTCACGGCGCAACCGGTCCTGCTCGTGGGCTTCTCGTCCGAATGCCTGCACCAGCCGGGTTGCGTTCAGCGTCTCGGCCAGCATGGCGTTGACATGCCCTTCCTGGCGACGCGCCGCCCTCGTGACAGCGCGGGCTCGAATGCGGTAATGGCGAGCGAGGAAGTAGACCAGACCGGATGAGACAAGCACCACCAGACCGATCCCCGGCTGGATGAACATCAACAACACCACCATCGCCAGCGCGGTGCCGCCGTTGCTGATGACGTTGCTGACGGCGGCGCCGACAAGGTCCTGAAGCGCCAGGACATCGCCGCTCAGCCGCATCTGCAGCTCGCCCAGCCGGGTCCCTTGGTCCTGGTGGAAGGCCAGCGACAGTCGTTGGAGATGGGCGAACACGGCCCGTCTCAAGTCAGTGGTGGAGCGCTGCGCGACTCGTGCTGTCTGCCCCAGGTCAAGGTAGTTGAACAAGGCGTCGAGCACCGCGACGACCACAACCAGCAGGACCAGGCCCAGGAGCTGCTCGAGGACGTTCAGGTGCAGGTGAGTATCGACGCGGAGCTTGCCGCTGCTGTTGGGCTTGATGATGCGGTCGAAGATGAACCGCACCGGTAGCGGTGCGAGGAGCGCGGTTGCCACCTCTCCGAGCATCGCCAGTACGGCGACAACGAGGGCCAGGCGGTAGCGACGCAGATAGGGCCACAGCAGCCTGATCGCCGGGTTCACGCCGGCACCGCCAGAGACTGCAGGACGCCTTCGACCCTTGCCGCCACGCCGGCCCAATCGAGGTCTCCCGCACGCAACCCCGCGGCGTGCGCCAGGCCGCGTCGGAGCTCGGGCTCGGCGGAGAGCCGGCGCAGCGCCTGTGCCAGCGCCAGGACATCGCCGGGGGGAACCAGGATGCCCGCGTTTCCGACCACAACTTGGAAGTCGCCCTGCGAGGACGCCACCACTGGTCGTCCGGCCGCCAAGTACTCGGCAACCTTCAGAGGTGAGAAATAAAAGCCGCCCTGGGCCAGATACGGAGCGGTGGCGATGTCCATCGCGGCCACGTGTTCGGGGACGGCCGAATGGGGTACGGCGCCCGTGAAGACGACGCGTCGGTTCAGACCCGGGGCGCCGGCAAGGCGCTCCAACCGGGGCCGCTCGGGACCGTCGCCCACGATGAGCGCCCGCACGCGGTGAGGCACATAGAACAGGGCCTTGAGCAGCACGTCGACGCCGTGCCACGGCTTGAGGCTGCCAGAGAAACCGACGACGGTGGCGCCGCCCAGCCCGTAACGCGCCCGGGCCTTGCTCCCGTCAGCCGCGGCGAAGGCCGCGACATCAACGCCGTTAGGGATCACGCTGACCCGGTCAGGGTCCTGTCCTGCATCCACCACGTTGTCTCGGATGGCGGTCGACACCGCGATCACAGCGTCAGCCGAAGACAGCACCGTGCGCTCCCAGGCCCGCCAGCGCGGGACGTCGTCAAGACCGCGATACTGGGCCGCCTCATCGACCAGCGGAGCATTCAAGGCAGGCGGTGTGCCTACCCTCATCCGCCGGCAGAGCCTTAACCGTCGTGCCGGCCGGTATCGGGTTGTCCCCTTCTGTGTTGGCGCATGCCACGACCACCTGGTTGCCCCGCTGAGCCATCGCTGCCGCGATGCTCCGTAGGTGCACCGACGCACCCTTGTTGCCAAGCATTGGGATCCCCCTGTCAGCGCAGACGTAAAGGATCCTCATCCTTGGACGCCGCCGTTGGCCCGTCTTCCTGAAATGCTCTCAGTAAAAAGGTCCACCAGCCTTCGCGAGTTGACGCTGAGGTCGAACTGCACCTCAACCTTGCGGCGCCCGGCACCGCCCAGCCGCGCCGCGAGGTCGCCATCTGTGAGCACGCGTTCAATGGCCAGGGCGAGGGCAACCGGATCGCCGGGTTCGACGAGGAGGCCGTCTACGCCGTCTTCGATCAGTTCGGGGATGCCCGAGATGCGGGTTGAAACCACGGGCACGCCACATGCCATGGCCTCCACCAGCACATTGGGTATCCCGTCCCGGTCGCCGTCGTCGGTGACCACCGAGGCCAGGACGACCAGGGTGGCCTTATGGTAGGCATCGAGGACGTCGTCCTGGAGACGGGCCCCGTGAAACTTGACCAGCTCCGACATCCCGCCGGCGTCTGCTCGGGCGACGAGCTCGTCGCGCATCGGTCCGCCGCCATAGACGTCGCAGGCGAAATGGATGCCATCGTGGTGCAGATTCGCGAGCGCGTCCACGAGGTGGGGGTAGCCCTTCTTCGGAACCAGGCGTCCCACCGACACGATCCGACCGGTCTCCCCTTGGTGCCCGTTTGGACTGAACCGAGACAGGTCGGTACCGTGGTGCAGGACGTGTATCGGAACCGGCGCCGCGCCGACCAGTCCATCCAGGAAAAGCTGGTTGAACCGCGTGCAGGTGATCACGAACCTGGCCGCCCTGGCTCGAATCAGCAGGTTCCGGGGCAGGGTGGTGTAGAGGTCCTTGGCGTGAGCGGTGAAGCTGAAGGGGCCGCCGCCGGCCAGGTGCGCCATGTAGGCCACCGCCGCCGGGGCGTGGGCGAAATGGGCGTGGAGATGGGTGACGCGGTGCGCTCGGAGCTCGCGCGCCAGCCACATGCCCTCGACCGCGTGGCGCAGTGAGGGAACCGAGCGGTGGGTTCGAGCCAACGCCCATACGACTCTGAGCGCTCGATGCGGTCGGGCGGCGCCCTGGAGCGCTGCGCCGATGATCAGCCTGGCCCACGATCGCAGACCACGACCCGGGCGGTGCAGGTATACGACCTCGGGCTGCAGTCGCTCCGCCTTGGGGTCGACTATTGCCTCGCGGGGGTCCTCGAGTGCAAAGATGAGCGGCTGCAGGCCCTGCCGTCGCACCTCGAGGATCTCGTTGAGCACGAAGGTCTCGGAGAGTCTTGGAAATCGCTTGACGAGGTAGGCGATGCGCGCTCGACTCAAGCCGTCATGGCCTCCGCTTCGGCGGCGGCGTCCGTGGAGAGCAGGATATCGGCGACTCGATCAGCGCCATCGAGCTGCACGGTGCCCCGCGGCGGGGGTCCGGCGAGCGTCTCTAGGATCGCCCGGGCAAGCGCCTGCGAGCCATTGCGATCGATCCGCACAACTCGAGCCAAGCCCAGGGCCGCCATCGCCCTGGCCCGGATCACCTGCTCTGTTCGAGGCGTCACGCGGGGACATATGACCAGCCGCTTTCGCGCTGAGAGCACCTCGATCACGCTGTTATACCCACCCATGGAGACGACCAGGTCGGCGGCGGCCACCAGGTTCAGGACGCCCTTCGACGAACGGATGATCTCCAGCCCGGGTAAACCCGCCGCACCCACCTCGATCGAGGCGACCAGGCCCGGCTCCATCAGCGGGCCCAGCACCATCAAGGCCTGACCGCCGACGCGGTCTTGAATCTTGGGCCACGCCTTCGTAAAGGTCTTGAACAACGGTGCCGCGTCGCCGCCGCCGCCACCCATAACCAAGATCCGCGGGCGCGGCTCGCGCCGCGCCGACGACCATGGATCGGGTTCGGCGGGCTCTGGCTCCAGATCCGCGGCCTTGGCGATGTAGCCCGTGAACTCGGTGCGCTCGGCCAGCTCCGCGGGGAAGGCATAGCGGCGGGTGATGTCGTACAGGTCGCGCTCGCCGTATACGAGAACCTGGTCGTACCACTCCAGCAGGAGGTCGTATATGCCGTTCTCCTTCCAGATCCGGCGGACCGCTGCGGGGTTGTCGAGGATATCCCGCAGCCCGATGACTACGCGCGTCCGGGGCAGGTGCTCGCGAGCCATCTGGAGGGCCAGGGTCAGCTCCCCCTTGATTCCCAGTGGGGTGTGGTCGACCAGGAACACGTCTGGCCGCAGGCGCAGCAGGGCCGAGGTGATGATGCCCGCGCGTTCCGCCTGGACACCGGGCATCGATCCGGCGTCGGCGGGCACGTACCGGTCGGCGCCCACCTTGACCACCGGCGGCAGCTGGATCAGCTCCACGCGATCGGGCCTGGGCCAGTCATTGGCAACCGGCGAGCCGCTGAGGAGGATTACTCGGACGCTGGGGTCGCGCCACAAAAGCGCATGGGCAATCGCTGTGTTGCGGCGCAGGTGACCCAGGCCGAAGCTGTCGTGGGAATACATCAAGATCGTGCGGCGCCGTGCGTCGGCACGGCGACTCGATGCCACCGTCCGGCCCGAGGACTGCTGCGCCGGCCTCATCGACTCGATCTGCCAGGCCACCTGCCGCTCGAGCCCTTCGGCGATCGGCGTGAAAGCGCCCACCGCGAGCTTCAGCAGGCGATCGGTCTGGGCCAGGGTGTCGCGCGCGTCGCCCGCCGGCGCGGGCTGCCGCTCGATGCGCAAGCGCCTACCGGTGAATCGCTCGACCAGCGAGATGGCGTCTATTACCGAGACCGCCGAGCCGCCGCCGACGTTGATCGGCATGCCCGGCTTGGCGCCGTTGCCGGCCGTCACCAGGACCTTGACCACGTCCTCGACAAAGGTGAAGTCGCGGAGCTGTGTGCCCTGGCCGTAGAGCGTGATCGGGGTTCCCTGCAGCGCCGCCCGGATGAAGATGTTGAATGCCATGTCGGGGCGCTGGCGCGGGCCGTACACGGTGAAGAACCGCAGCGGAACCACCGGAAGCCCGAATTGCCGCCAGTAGATGAGGCACAGATCCTCGGCGGTGCGCTTGGTCAGGCCGTAGGGTGAGACCGGCAGCAGCGGCCCGTCCTCGGCCATCGGCAGGGGCGCGTTTCCGTACACCGATGACGACGACGCGAAGACCAACCTGCCCACCGAGCGGCGCACCGCCGCCTCCAGCAGTCGTTGAGTGGCGTCGATGTTGTGCCGCAAGTACTCGGCGAACCCGGGGCCCCAGCTGCCGCGGACGCCTGGTTGGCCGGCCAGGTGATAGACGATGTCGCCCGGTCGCAGGACCTCTTCAAGATCCAGCTCGTTGAGGTCGCCGTGGAGCAGCTCGAAGCCGGGATCACGGCTGAGGCCGGCGATATTGGCGCGCTTGGTGGCGGGTGTGTAATACGGCGTAAAGGCGTCTATGCTCAGCACCTGCCCGCCATTCGCCAGCACCGATTCGGCCAGATGCGACCCGATGAATCCGGCCACGCCGGTGATGACAGAGCGCGTCAAGACGCGGGTTCCGCAGGCCCGTAGCGCGACATGGTGACATATGAGTCGTTTCGTGCGCCGTGAAGATACGTGCTGACCTGTCGAAGTTGTAGCGGCACTCGTATGTGCAGGCCACAGGTCGGTGACGGGCGGGGCAAGGTCCGGGGAGCGCTTATCCCGCGCTTATCGAATCTTTAGATCAATCGATCGTGGGCTGGATGGGGGAGCTTGTCAATCACGCGTGACCCTCGTCGCCGTGACCTTGCGGCTCACCTGGTTTTCTCGCCAAGCTTCTCGGCAAATTGCCGCATCCACGCTCGCGCGTCGCGCGCTATGGTCCCTCCGTGCGCGAAACAGGCCACCTCAAAGTCGAGGTCGGCCAGCCTCTGGATGCTCGCCACCGTGGCTTCGG
>WNFI01026492.1_pt1 | contig 17902 bp, 17 predicted proteins | sample 5400471 | NCBI WGS metagenome assembly WNFI01 (sample SAMN13153348, study PRJNA577476) | soil metagenome | isolation source: 100 cm saprolite on Douglas fir-dominated hillslope | place: USA:California | collected 2013-09-17 | reverse complement strand
CGCAGTGAGTCCATCTGCCGGCTCATGTGCTCCATCATCTGGTGCACCGCGTTCACCTTGACTTCGCCCTTCTGGTAACGTTCCAGGGCAAAGCGGATGGCCATGTGCTCGGCTGCTTTCATGAGCAGCGGCGCGTCCTGTTGCTGTTCGCTGGTGGCTTTAGCCGCTAAGGTTCCCAGCAGTTGCTGCAAATTCAGTCGAGTGTTTGGGTCGGTGTCGCCGATTTCCTTCTGCAGAAGTTCTGGAGCAACATTGGGGTCGCCTTGCACCTGGCCAAATCGCGTGAGCAGCCGGATCGCTTGAATCACCTCGGCTTCCTGTAAGGGAACCACTCCTCCTGTCCAGGCCGGAGCAGTGCCTGCCCCCGCGCCGCCGCTCGCGTGTACCGGTGCACTACGGCTACCGATCGGAATGTTGGGCACGCTTCCGAAGGGAACTGCAGGCCCCGTGCCGCCGCCACCGCCAGCAGCCGAGTTTGCGCCCTCGGCCGCAGCAATCAACTGGAGCAGTTTCTGGGGATCATTCAACCATTGCTTGAACTCAGGCCCCAGCGTTTGCGCCGCGATCTGGGCCGCGATGCTTACGTCCCCGGTTAAAGGATCAGCCGCAACAAACTTCACTTCATTAATTCGGATCGTGCTGCCGGGTTTGTTCGAGCCCAGCGCTTCCTTGATCTGTTTGGTTACGTCCTGAGCTTTCGATCCAGCCAGGGTGAAGGCGCGTACCAGGCGGGTGAAATCATCGACCGTAACTTCCTTGGAAAAGTGCAAGCTTGCCAGACCGGCCGCGCTGAGAAGCTGCGCGAAGCTGCGCTCCGAATTACCTGTTTCCAGGGGAATGCCATCGAGCAATAACTTGTTGTCGGTAACGCCCAGCAGGAAGCCGCTGTCGCCAGCCTTGGGCAACCCTTGCTGCAGTTCGTTCCAGGCGATCTCGAACTGCGCCTCAGTACGCTTGTGATCAAAGCCGTACATCCGCGCGTACTTGATCAGGATGTTCAGGCTGTGAACGAAAGCACGGGCTGAGGCCGCCCGGGTCTCCTGCGATGTGCTCGTAACAGAAATAAGAACTCCTTAAAACGGGCAGCTCTGAAGTTCAAGGTTAAGGCAAAAGGTAAGTCCCCCGCACATTACGGAGGTAATGGGGCCGTATCAGGACATGGCTTCAAAATCATGGCGCAAGTCGATGAGACGGATTCCGCTTCAGCCGCAGGTGGTTGAATCTCTCGCGTCAGACGCAGTGTGAGGAACCCAGCCGACTAGGAATTCCAATATTGATAGTATGGTCGATTATCCGAAGGGCTGTTCGGCCAACGGGCAATAGAGTGAGGTGAATCATCAATGATGGCTGGTATGCCACCTTCGCGCAAGGTCCCACTGTTACTCGCGGCGGTCATATTCACGTTGGTGATCGCCACAGTCATTGTTGCTTATGGGTACACGCGTCGCACGGCAAGAAATGCCGAGGCTGCGCTTGCGGACATGCAACGACTGCACGTAAATGTGAGTCTTATGGATGTGCAGAGCTTCGTTGACTCGCATGCTGCCACAGCAAGTTCCAAAGAGGTAACTTGCACTGAGCGGCGAGACGGCACATGTGAACTCGTAATTCGGTTTGACAACCGCTGGCTTGCCAAACTACATCTTGCTCCGCCCACGAATTTTGCGGCCGGATTTACCTCCTCGCGCGGGCGAGTTGTCAGAATAGAGGCGTCCATAGCAGTACATAGACAGATTCCCGGGACCTTCCGAAATATTTATGCCGCCGAGGCTACTGAACAGCTTTTCGATCCAGAATTGGGTCGCGAACCTTTCTATCGTGTACACAAGCTAGCGAATGCCGAGTCTGGCAAATTCATACCCCTGTTCTTAGATCAGCGGCTCGATGAACGAGCCACGCCAGACCAGCGAAAGTTAGCTTATTCTTCCCTCAATCTATCTTGCCTATACATACTGGGGGGCTGCAAGGACGCAGAGGCGCTCGCCCCCTCGGGTTGGACCGCCGCGGATAAAGCAGGATGGCGCGATGAAACGACCACCGAGCAATCGCACTAACCCGATGCCAGTATGATTTCCAGCATCGAGCAGGCGGGTTCCGCCATGACAGCGCGGCAATGGACAATCCTGAAGTTCCTGACTCTGACGAAGGGGCGGCAAAAGCTTCCGTTCACCAGTTCTGGTGCTCCCGGCCATCCGCGGGCGAAAATGATACTCTGCAGTCGTTCGATCCGGAGAACATGCTTTGCCTCCGAGCACGGCAAAACGCGCCAAGAAGACGAGCGGTCTGCGCCACTGGATGCAGCGCGTGCTGGAGGAGTGCGACCACGTTGCCGCCGGCTTCAGCGCTGATCCGGTGCATGATCTGCGCGTGGCCCTACGCCGCTGCCGTTCCATGGCGGACGGCCTGATGGCCATCGATCCCGATCCCGATTGGAAGAGGATGAAGAAAGCAGGAAAGCGTCTCTTCCAGCGTCTCGGCGAGCTGCGCGACATCCAGATCATGATGGAGTGGATCGAAAAGCTCCATCCCACCGAAGCAAGCGTTGAGCCGGCAAGTGTGGCTCGGGCGCCCTCGCCCGCGTTGCCGCAATCTGAACATGACCCTGGCATCGAGCATGCAGCAGCCACGGAAGCTCCGAATCATGGCCGCGATCCCGTGGCCCACGCGCTGCTTGAGATTCTTCGCCGCCGCGAAGATGAGCAAAAGCACGAGGCCCGCGCCGCTCTCGAGGAATTCGACCGCAAACAATGGCGTCAGTGGAGCAAGTCCCTGCCGGTGCGCGCCGCCCACATCCGGCCGGGAAGCGCCGTGTTCAAGCACCTCGCGCTCGAACGCTGGACTGCCGCCCGTGAACTCCACACTCGTGCTCTGCGCAACCGCTCTCAGGTCGCGTTCCATACTTTGCGCATTGGCATCAAACGATTTCGCTACATTGTGGAGAATTTCCTTCCCGCTGAGCACAAGAAGTGGAGCAACGATCTGAAGCAGATGCAGGATTTGCTCGGCGAAGTGCATGACCTCGACGTGCTGTGGGCCACCGCGCTCTCCTGCCGCGTATTCCCCGACGAAGATTCACGCCGGCGCTGGCATGCCCGCATTCTGGAGGAGCGGACAAAGCGTATCGAAGGCTATCGCCAGAGAATGACCGGTCCGAATTCCCTGTGGCAGGTATGGCGCGGAGGATTGCCGCAAGGCAAGCAGATTCAGGAGATTGCAACCCGCCGCATGAAGTTATGGGCGAAGGCGCTCGACCCTGACTTCGCGCACTCCGAACGCGTGGCCAGACTAGCGCTCGAACTTTATGATGGTCTCAATTCCGTGGGATTGTTGGGCTCACTCAATGGTGCTGGTGCCAATGCTAATGGTGATGTCCGCGGCAGCCTGTTCCTGGCCGCCCTTCTGCACGATGTCGGCAAGTCGAAAGGAAATAAAGGACATCACAAGATCTCGCTCGAATTGATCAAAACCCGTGGCGCGCCCCTGGGCTGGAAAACAGAAGACATGCAACGGGCCGCGATTGTCGCCCGTTTCCATTGCGGTGCGTTGCCCACGCGAAGCCACAAGACCCTGCGTGATCTTCTCCCGAACGAGCAGAAGATCACGATTCAGTTGGCGGCGATCCTCAGACTAGCTAACGCTTTGGATGTTTCCCACGACGGCCAGATCCGGCGAGTGCAAGTGGAGCCTGGGACTTCGAGCCGGATGGCGCCACCCAACTGCGTGACGGTAGCCGCCGAAGGATACTCCGCACGCAGCGACACCGCACGAGCTGTGGCGGCGGAACGGTATCTGCTGGAAATGCTTCTGCGCCGCCCAGTGCTGATCCGCCCGATGAACACGGCACCGCGCGTTTCGGGAAGAACACCGGCAAAAGTTAGCAGGCTGCGGAAAACCCGATTTTCGATTTTGCTTTGAAAGGGCGCGGCTTCAAGCCGCGCCGTAAGTGCGCAAAGTCAACCGCGGCTTCAGCCGCTGAGGATCCGCCCCATCCCGCCAAAAGCTAAAGGCCCAAAGCAGAAGGCAGAAGCCACCCCGTCACTTTCCCTGTAACCGCCGTTCGGGTACAACGGAAAGGTCGTAACTTGTCCCAACATGACTCATTCCCAACTGGTTGAAAAAGCTGTGCGCTGGCTGCGTCACTATCGCTGCGGCCTGGTGCTCTCGGAGCAGGCCTGTGTCAGCGGCGAAATGCCTGACGCCATTGGCTGGAAGCGCGCCTGCCACTCGGTGCTGGTCGAGTGCAAGGTGACGCGCGCGGATTTTCTGGCCGATCGCGCCAAGCCCTTTCGCCTCAAACCTGAAAGCGGGGTGGGCGGCGAGCGCTTTTATCTGACGCCTGCCAGCTTGGTCCGCCGCGAAGAGCTTCCGGCGGGTTGGGGATTGCTTGAAATTCGCGGGCGCGGCGTCGAGATGGTCCATCCTTCTGCCAAGAACCTGCGCACCGCCACAGGCTTTCGCAACGAGATGAACTTGCTGCTGGCCAGCTTGCGCCGCGTCGAAGTGCGAATTGAGCCGCAAAGTATCACTGACTTCCTCAAGTGGAAGAATCGCATGGCCGAGTACAACCGCGGCAACCTCCCCGAAGGCCTCACGGCCGCGGAGGATGAAATCAATGGCTTTCTGGAGCCGGAAGCGCCGTGTTGATCGGAAGGGTGATGACGGCGACCTAATTGAAGAGTTGTATATCTTAAAGCTTATTATCGAACCAGAAGCGATTTAAGCGGGTGCAAACGTTCGGATGACCTCCAAGGGCTGTCCGCGCATAGTTTAGCGTTGCTAGGGCCTCTACGATGCAAAGACAGACCCTTCTAGAGAGGCTTCTGGTGCGCTTCTGCGAGCGGGGAGCTGCTCGGATTAATCCCTTTCTGCTATATCTAATAGATAATGCACGGGTTAGCTCAGTACAGGTGCTTTACCACTCCCCGGTGCAGGGTCGAGACCAAAAATTGCCGCCAAAAAAGAAAAGCCGGGCTGGTTGGCCCGGTTTCTCATGGCGTCGAGTTGGATGCGGTTACATCGCAGCCCGGCGCGAACTGGCGCTGAAGCTGCTTCTGGCTGGGTTAGGGCCACTCCGGTTGCCCGGCTCGTGCTCCTTCAGGCCAGTCCCAGACCGTCAGTCGCAAGATCATTCGGTTCAGGTCGAAGACCCGGGAGCTGGGAAACAGACCTTTGGGACGTTGCAACCGACGGGCCACGGAAACAGTGGTGGGTAACATTAGGGAGCTTGCGTAAGTGCTTGATGCACATATGGTTGCTTAAGGTTGGACAACTGGCGACCTCAGAGCTCTGGAAGTTTCCCCTTTAGCCGCGCAAAGTCTTGCACAAGTTACACACAGTTCTGTGGAGAAGGGCGTGGGGACCGAAAGGCTGCCCTCGATGAAATTCGGCTTTAGTTGCTGGGTTTCGGGTCGCGGGGTGGCACGGGAATCAGGGGTAGATCGGCGAACATGTAGTTAAACTTGTGCGCCGCTGCCATCATGTCGCGGATCTCCAGTGGAAGTTGCTGGATTTTGATTTTGATGAGATGTTCCTCGTACTTCTTGACGGTCGCCGGGACGGCAGAAAAGTTAACGGCCTGTTTTACTGTCGATACGAAAACGCTCTGCAGATAATCAAACGCCGTGTTCAGGCGTCTTGAATCTACGCCGTGTTCAGCGATTCGGGGCACGAGTTCGTAAGCGATCATCACTAGATTCAGAATGGGTAGCCGGATTCCGCCGGAATTGGGGAAGAAGAAGCGTCCGCGGTCGAGCAGGGCCGACGCACGGGATCTCAGTTCCGTCCGCCGATTCACGACCTCATTGTAGTCCAAGTAGTCCAATTGTTTGCTTAATTCGCACAGAGCGCGAGAGTCTGCGAGCAGATTCACCACATCGCCGCCCCAGTCGCGTACCTGAGCGAGCACATCGTTGCGAGCTGCCCGGCTCGCAGTGATCCAGCTGTAGATCGCGATAGCAAGAGCTACCAGCGCGATAACAAGGCCGGTGAAATTCAGCACTTGCTCCGAGATGCCCGAGAGGAAGTGCGCCGCATCGATGCTCAGCGTCACCATGCTGTTGGTATCCAGATCGATGTCGTAGGTCCTGGAACGAGCCATCGTATCGCACGAGCGAATGTGCGAAGGCAGCTACGGTGGGCAGATTCCGGTGCAGACTATATTACAACTAAGGCCGTGATTTCCTACAACTCCCGCCGCCCTTCCATGGCTTTCAACATGGTGATCTCGTCGGTGTACTCGATGTCGCTGCCGACGGGGATGCCCATGGCGATGCGGGTTACTTTCACGCCTGCGCGCTTGAGTTGCTGCGAGAGATACGTGGCAGTGGCTTCGCCTTCGACGGTGGGATTGGTGGCGACGATGACTTCGTCGACTCCGCCGGCGTCAACGCGGGTGATGAGGTTCGAGATTCGCAACTGCTCCGGGCCAACTCCGTGCAGAGGAGAGATGGCCCCGTGCAGGACGTGGAAGACGCCGTTGAAGTGCTTGGTCTTTTCGATGGCGGCAATGTTAGTAGGCTCTTCGACGACACAGACCAGGCGTTGGTTGCGAGTAGGGCTGGTGCAATAGGCGCAAGGGTCGACGTCGGTAATGTTGTTGCACAGCGAGCAGAGGCGCAGGTTGGCCTTGACGTCGCGGACGGCGGCAGCCAGAGCTTCAGCGTCGCCGTCGCTCGCTCGCAGGATGTGAAAGGCGAGGCGCTGCGCGCTCTTAGCGCCCACTCCGGGCAGCTTCTTGAGTTCGTCAATCAGCCGCGACATCGGCTCTGCAAATTTGGACATTTAATCGTTCGATCCTATGCTCAACCTTTGTTTTCGATATTTCTGCAACTTGTCATTCTGAGCGGAGCGAAGAACCCATGCATTTTGCCGGAAGCGGGACTTACATAGGTTCTTCGCTGCGCTCAGGATGACAAGTTGCATTAAAGTCCGGGGATACCGAGGCCGCCCAGCATTCCACCCAAACTGGACTGCAGGGCCGCATCGATTTTGCGTGCGGCCTCGTTGACCGCGGCCAGGATCAAATCCTGCAGCATCTCGATGTCTCCAGATTTCACCGCCTCCGGATCGATGCGCAGGCTCAGCAATTGCTTGCGGCCATCCATTTTCGCCGTCACCGTGCCGCCGCCCGATGAAGCTTCGACCACGGTCTCCTGCATTTTCTTCTGCAGGGTGTCGTACTGCGACTTGGCTTTCGACATCAGGTCTTGCAGGTTGAATCCGCCCATGAGCTGCCTTTCGTTGGTTTGGCGCGTTGTTCGTTGCTGGACGCGAGGAGTGTATAGGTCCTGCTCCAGACGAAATACTAATCATCCTTCATAATCACCCGCCCATCTGTCATCGTGAGCGGAGTTTCCGTTCGCGAAGCGAACGGAAACGCAGTCGAAAGCCCCGTGCTTGGCAATCTCGGCGCGGACTCATCGGGGAGTTTTCACCACGGCATCGGCTGCGTCGTGCGAACGCCTCTTGATGTCCATCTTAGCGCGTGCGGGTAAGGGGTCCTTCGACTCCGCGGATGCTTCGCTTCGCGAAGCATCTGCTACTCTCAGGATGACAACTCTTATCACGGTGACAACTTATTTTCGTGATAACAACGTTCGTCGCCGCCAAAGAGCCCAGTCCGTCACCGTTTTTCTTTGTAGTCAATCACTGTGCGAATTTCGGCGCCGAATTTTTCCCGTAGCTGTTGCACTACGGGATCCTGCTCGGCGCGGCCGCGGCCTCCAACTGCCGGACCGCTCGCCTGGCCGCCACCATTGCGCTTTGCCTCGTGCGTGACTGTTGCGCCCGGAACGATTTTCAGTTTGACGGCGAGTCCTAGGACTCCACTGGCGCACGCGATGGCCACGCGCCGGGCGTCCGGGCCCAGCGACATATCCACTACGGTCTGCGACTCTGTAACTTTGACTACGAGTTCGTTCCCCTGCACGCTCCACTCGCCGGACCCCAGCATCGAAACCAGGACGCGTTGATTGTCGTCGGTCAGCGCCTGCAATACGGCGCACTGCACGCGCTCGATCTGGTCCGGGGATGCGGACGCGTTAGCAGTCGCTGGCCGCGGCTGAGCAACCGTTGTCTCCACCGCCGGCTCGAGAGTCAGCGTTGCGGTGGCTACGTTTCTGGGATCCGCGGCAGGTTCCGTCTGCGGCGCTGCGGCGCGCATAATCACCCGTGCCGATGTATTCGTCCCCGCAACGATCTGTGGTCCACTCGGTGGCGCGGGATCAGCGGACGCTTCCTGCTTCGGCGAACCTTTGCGCGCGGAGTCCGCAGCGAAGGGGGAAACGTAATTAGGGCGAGAGGTTGGAGTTGGTTCTGGAGAGCGCGTCTCGGTGGAGGTCGCGGTCCTGCCCACCAGCGAAGGTCTGGCGGAAACGCGGGGTGCAGCGCCTCCGGCAGGGGAAGCGGCGACCTCGCTTAGCAATTGTTCGATGGGCAGCAGGCGTTGCGCGTGGGCCATTTTCAACAGCCCAAGTTCCAGGTGGAAACGTTGTTCCTGCTTGTATCCCAGCTCGCTGTGGGTGCGCAGCATGATTTGCAGATGCCGCGTCAGGTCTTCTTCGCCAAACAAGTCGGCTACGCGTTGCACGCGCTCGCGTTCTTCGCTGGAAATCTGCAGCAGGGAAGAGTCCTTACCGGCGATCTTGGCGACGGTTGCATTGCGCAGGAATCGCACCATCTGACGGGCGAAGTGTGAGGGGCTGTGTCCTTCGCCGATCAGATGATCCACCTGGCGGAGAACTTCCTCGCTGGTGCCACGAGCCACTGATTGCATCACGTTCTCGAGGATGTGTGCCGGAGCCGCGCCCACGAGGTTGCGTACGGAGTCGGCCGTAATCTTTCCGCTCGAAGAAGCAATGGCCTGATCGAGGATGGACAGGGCATCGCGCATAGAGCCATCGCCAGCCTCGGCGAGCAGGGCGAGAGCGTCGTCGTCGGCTTCGATCTTTTCTTGCGTGCTCAGCTCGCGCAACTGGCCGACGATATCGTCGAACTTCACGGCGCGGAAGCTGAAGTGTTGACAACGCGAGCGGATGGTTTGCGGAATGTCCTCGGGCTGCGTGGTGGCGAGCATGAAGACGATATGCTCAGGCGGCTCTTCCAATGTCTTCAGCAGAGCGTTGAAAGCGGCATCGGTGATCTGGTGAGCTTCGTCGAGGATGTAAATTTTGAAGCGGTCGCGGGCGGGACGATAGCGGGCGCCCTCGCGGAGTTCGCGAATTTCGTCGATGCCGCGGTTGGTGGCGGCGTCAATTTCGATGACATCCACGGAGTTGCCGGCGCGAATCTCGGTGCAGGAGTCGCAGATGCCGCAGGGCTCGGGCACCGGCTTGCCGGTCGAGCGGCAATTCAAAGCCCTGGCAAGAATGCGTGCGACGGTGGTCTTACCGATTCCACGATGGCCGCTGAAGATGTAACCGTGGGCGGAGCGACCCTGTTCGATGGCGTTCTGAAGGGTGCGGGTGACGTGCTCTTGTCCGATGACCTCGGAGAATTTTTGCGGACGGTATTTGCGCGCCAGAACGGTGTAGCTCATGAGGTGGAAGAGACGATTATACGTGATGGGAGCGAGTTCGCGCGGCCTCTGGTATGGTGCACGCGGTGCGTCGCAGTTTTGGCACGACTAACATTACTTTACAAACTCAAAGAGGAGAGACGGGCAACCAACCTTGCTTCCGTGGGCATCGGATTGCATAAGAGCGCCAGCTCACACTTGTAAAAAAGGGAAGGTCGTCGGGCTTTTCGCAGCACTCGTGCGCGACAAAAGACCAGATGCTTACACGCACTGTTGACTCCGCGGTCGGCGCACTCTACTCCAATCATGTAAATCCTCAGTGGGTCCGGCTATTGGACTTGCTGGAGATGAACGTCCGCTACGAGCGCTGTTCGGGCAGCGAATTATTCACTGCTGACGGCAGGCGCATCCTCGATTTCCTTTCCGGATATTGCGTTCACAATGTCGGGCACAACCATCCCGCCGTGATTGCTGCGCTTCACGAAGAACTGGAGCAATGTGGCCCGGCGATGGTTCAGTCCCATGTGGCGGAACGTGCGGGCGAGCTCGCAGAAAAACTTTGCCGTCGTGCGGGCGGCCGGTTGACGAAAGTCTTTTTCGGAAGTTCAGGCAGCGAAGGCGTCGAAGCAGCGATCAAATCCTCTCGGGCTCACACCGAACGAACGGGCCTGCTCTACGCGAACGGCGCCTTCCACGGGCTGACTTGCGGTGCCCTGTCGCTGATGGGAGATTCGTTCTGGCGCGAGGGATTTGGTCCGCTTCTTCCCGAAACCGAAGCGATTCCATTCAATGACGTGGACGCGCTTGATCGAAAACTTTCCAGCAAGCGTTTTGCGGCCTTCATTATAGAGCCGATTCAATCGGAAGCGGGCATCCGGGTGCCGGCACCGGAATATTTTCGGACCGCGCAGTCTTTATGCCGGCGTTACGGAACGCTGCTGGTGCTGGATGAAGTGCAGACCGGTATGTACCGTACGGGACCGTTTCTGGCGGGGCAGCGCTATGGCGTGGAGCCGGATATGGTCGTGCTGGCGAAAGCCATGAGCGGCGGACTGGTACCGGTGAGCGCGACGCTGATGACGGAAGCGATCTACGATTCGGTTTACGGATCGTTGCGGCGAGCGATTATCCATACCTCAACTTTCAGCGAGAACGCTCTGGCCATGCGGGCGGCACTGGCGACTCTCGAGGTTTTGGAGGCAGAGAATCTGGGCCAAGGCGCGATCGAGAAAGGCGAGCGACTGCGGACTCGTTTGCAAGGAACTCTTGGCGCGTACGAAATGGTGAAGGCCGTGCGCGGCGAAGGGCTTCTGATGGGAATTGAATTCACTGCGCCACAGTCACTCCGACTGCGCGTTCCCTTTGAAGCCTTCATGCGCATCCATCCGGCGATGTTCGGCCAAATCGTGGTGATGCGGCTGTTCCGGGACAGCGGCATTCTCACGCAAATCTGCGGAAATAACTTCATGGTTCTGAAAGTGGCGCCTCCTCTGGTGGTCACTGATGATGAGATCGACGAATTTGTCTCGGCCATCGAGCAGGTCGTCGAAGTGGCGCATTCTTCGAGCGCTTTCTGGTCCGAGGCGTTGGGCCTTGCGCGGAGAGCTATCCGCGTTTAATAGCTTGCGCGACACACGAAACGGAGAGTTTCGACCAATCGTTACAGAACTGGTCGCACTCGAATGGTGAAGGACGGGAGTTTGCATAAAGGGACGGATGTTTTCGTAGTGGGAGGGGGGCCGGCGGGGATCGCGGCGGCATTGGCGGCGCGGAAACGCGGACTCGAAGTCACGGTCGCGGACGGTTGCAGTCCACCGATCGACAAGCCTTGCGGCGAGGGGCTTATGCCAGATGGCATCGCCGGTCTGCAACGGCTCGGCGTCGGAGTCCCGCCCATGGAGGCGCACCGGTTCCGGGGAATTCGTTTTCTCAGTTCCGGGCTGTCCGCCGAAGCCGCGTTCCCCTGCGGATCCGGTCTTGGAGTGCGGCGCACCATACTTCATCGGATCATGGTCGAGCACGCCGAACGAGTCGGTGTGCGATTTCTTTGGCGCGCCGTGGTGACGGGACTCCATGCCGATGGCGTATTCATGCCGGGCAAACTGATTCCCGCACGGTGGATCATTGGCGCGGACGGCAGCGGTTCGCGGGTAAGGCGCTGGTCCGGGCTCGACGTTCATCGACAAAAACAACAGCGGTTCGCGTTTCGCCGGCACTACCGGGTTGCGCCGTGGGCCGAGTTTATGGAGTTGCATTGGGGAACGAGAAGCCAACTCTACGTGACTCCTATTAGTTCGGAAGAAGTTTGCGTTGCCCTGATCTCAAGGGATCCTGGGCTGCGGCTGGACGAAGGTTTGCGCGAATTTCCCCACGTTGCGGAGCGGCTGCAGGGCGCTGAATCTGGATCGGTCGAACGAGGCGCAGTGTCAGTGACGCGCAAATTGGCTCGGGTTTGTAACGGACGAGTGGCCCTGATCGGCGACGCCTCCGGCGGCGTGGACGCAATAACCGGTGAGGGCCTTTGCCTTGCATTTAAGCAGGCCGACTTGCTGGGTGCTTGCCTGGCGTCGGGGGATCTGGCTTCATACCAGGCAGGCCACCGCGCTCTGGCTCGGCGTCCGGCTGCGATGGCGCGCCTGATGCTTGCGCTTGAGCATCGCGAAAGCTTGCGGCGTCGGGTGATGCGTGCCTTCGTGAGAGAACCCCGGCTGTTTGCACGTATGCTGGCAACGCACGTTGGAGTCGCGTCCTCAATGGACTTTGCGGCCAATGGACTAGTGTTGAGTTGGAAGCTGCTGACAGCATAGAACATGAGCGGGTGGCGACCATCCGCCGGAATGACGAAGGATGCGGAGCCGCCCGGGACCTACGTCAGACGAACATCGAATAGTGCCAGCCAATACTGAAACGATTGCAGGGAAAAGCCACAGAGGATGAGTACGATGCCGAAGACGCCGAGCCGTCGCTCCGGAAGGTTGTCAGCATAGTATTCGATGTAAGGATTGACCGTCGCCCCGACGCCGGTGACGATTCCTGTCACAAGCCCTACGCGAAGCGCAAAAGACCAGGCATTGTCCACGTGATGGATGAAGGCGCTACAGACGAGGGCGGTGGCGATGTAGCCGACCGTGCGAACGACAGTTCCCCAAAACTGGCGACGTGTAAGTCGTGGACGGCGAGAAGCTGAATAATCCATGGATGGACGCATGCCGCGAGAGTAGGCAATTATTTGGCCGACGGTGATGAGAGTCGCAAATGCGATGGCGAATCCAAAGCCCACAGTCCTGTACAGTCCAGCTCCGAAAGCGAACCCGCGGATGGCTGAAAATAGTGCTTCCCAAGGCAAGGAGTAATGATCGAGCCCTCGAGCTGCTCGATTGAATTCAATCGACAGGGTGATGCCGGTGGCAATACCGGAAGCCAGGCCAAAGAAGAGACCTAGGCCAAGGCCGTAACCGACGCCGAAGACAATGGAGTACGTTACAGCGCGGGTAAGCAGCCGCAACGGACCATGTTGTCCGCCCAGAAGGTCGTAAGCAAGATAGAGACTGCCCAACACATCCAGAGAAGTACCTGTGATGCTAACGGCTGCGACGGTGTGGTGGTCCATTCGATGATTGTAGAGGCAACATTTTGGTGACGTGCCCGGATTTGCGGACTGCTCTGAAGTAGCCTGCCAATTTTTGGGTGGCGGGAAGGAATTGGGAGGGATGACACGCCCACCAGAAACCGACCTGCTGCAAAAAGATCGAAAGCTTGCTAAAACTGCCGCGCAAGCGATAGGCTTGGGCTCAATTCTGAGTGCGGACGCGGTCGCGATCCAGCGGAATTCCGCATACGCGACCGTAAAGGAGTGTTTTTATGCAACTGAAGCTGGCAACGCGAACCAAAGATGGAGTTCTAGTGGTGGACTGCAACGGCCGGATTGTCTTCGGCGATGAATCGTCGCTGCTGCGGGATACGGTCAAGAAGGCGATCCCCGAAAACAAGCGCATCATTCTCAACCTGGGTGAAGTGACCTATATCGATTCGGGAGGATTGGGGACGCTGGTGTCGCTGCATACCACGGCGCACCTTGGCGGGAGCTCCATCAAGCTGGCGAACTTGACCAAGCGAGTGGGCGATTTGCTGCAGGTAACCAAGCTGCTGACGGTTTTCGACGTGCGGAACTCCGAGGCCGAGGCCCTCGAATCTTTCAAGGGGGCGGCGGCATAGTCTTTGGCGTGGTGCGCGGCCATGTCGCCGCGTGCGCGCTCCCTGCGAATGGTATCGAGAGTTGTCTTCCTGCTCTTTCTGCTAGTTAGTGCCAGCGGCTACGTTACTCCACCTGTGGCGTTGGCCATCGGACTCGTGTTCGGATTGGTCTTTTCCCATCCCTATGGCAGCGCAGCGAAAAAGTTCTCCAGGTTTCTGCTGCAGGCGTCGGTCGTAGGGCTGGGGTTTGGCATGAACCTGCACGAAGTGGTGCGGGTCGGACGCAGCGGGTTCGTCTACACCATGCTGGGGATCAGTCTTACCTTGATCGCAGGGATGGGGCTGGGCGCTTTGCTCGGAGTGCAGAGGGTCGCCGCGTTTCTGATCTCCACGGGAACGGCAATCTGTGGTGGGAGTGCCATCGCGGCCCTTGGACCCATCACGCATGCCAGCGACGAAGAGATGGCGGTGTCGCTGGGAACGGTATTCGTTTTGAATTCCGTGGCGCTGTTGATTTTTCCTGCCATCGGTGCGGCGCTGAAATTGACGCAATTGCAATTTGGCCTGTGGGCGGCGCTGGCCATTCACGACACCAGTTCGGTGGTGGGCGCCGCTGCGAAGTACGGGTCGCTGGCGCTGGCGGTCGCGACGACTGTGAAACTGGCGCGGGCTTTGTGGATTGTGCCTCTCTCGGTGGGGACCGCACTGGCTTACCGTTCCAAGGCGAAGATTCAGTGGCCGTGGTTTATCGCTATGTTCTGCCTGGCGGCGGTCTGCAACACGTATCTGCCGGGCGGAGCGCGTGAATACGGCCTCGCCGTGAAGGTGGCGAAGATCGGACTTACGGCGACGCTCTTCCTGATTGGCAGCGGGCTCTCAGTGGCGACGATCAAAGAGGTGGGGCACCGTCCCTTGTTGCAGGGTATCCTGCTCTGGCTGCTGGTTTCAGTAGGATCGGTGTGGCTGATTCGGGCAGGATGGATCGCGCTGTGAAACAGGGAAAGAAGAACTCGCGGAAGCGGGCAGGGAAGAGCCGTCCCGACAGGTTGTCTCCGGGTGAATCGTCTGCGGATAAATCATCTGGGGATAAATCATCTCCCGATAAATCAGGGAAGATGCGGGTGCGCATCGAGGCGGCGATTCGCAGCATTCCCCGGGGTAAGGTGTCCACTTACGGAGCGATCGCCCGGGGGGCGGGACTGCCCGGAGCAGCACGGCAAGTGGCGGCAGTCTTGCGACGCGGCTTTGGCTTGCCGTGGCAGCGCGTCCTGGGCTCGGGCGGAGAGATCAAACTGCGCGGTGACTCGGCCATCGAGCAGAGGCTGCGGCTGGAAGCGGAAGGCGTGCGCTTTCGCGGGCGGCGTGTGGATATGAAGCAGTGCGAGTTCAAGTTCGGGCGAGTGGGTCGACGGAAGTAAGAGCTGATTAATCGCCTGTAGTGTGGTTCTTGGCGATGTTTCGCCAACCGCCAAGGGTGGTGCCGGCTCCGAGTGTAAATCAGGAAAACACGTATGCCTTCAACACTCGATTCTTGTGTCTTGCAATGCTGATGACTTTTCCCGATCGCGGACGTCTTTTCCAGCATGGATCATTCGATATCGCGTAGAAGTGTTCTCAAGAGCATGCTTGGCGGAGGGGCGCTCAGCCTATTTCGCAAACATTCATTCCTCGCACAAGAACAGTCTCAGTCGACCTTAGCAACCGATATTGAGCCCTCTGAGCGGCAGGCAATGGCAGGCGTCGCAGAGGACTTTATGCGGCAATTGAATGCACCGGGGCTTTCGCTGGCTGTTGCTCGGGATGGTCGTATCGTCTATGAGCAATCTTTAGGCGTCACCGGGCATGGCTCCAAAGAGCGACTGACGACCTCTCACCTCTTTCGAATTGCGAGCGTCAGTAAGCCGATCACGTCGGCTGCCATCCTCAGGCTGATGGAACAGGGTCGCGTGCAAATCGAAGAGACGGTTTTTGGCAGGCGCGGTATTTTGGCCACGCGATACAGCGGCTCAACCTACGAGCCAGGTATCGAGCAGATCACAATCGATCATTTGCTGACCCATACCTCAGGGGGATGGAGCAATTTAGAAAATGATCCGATGTTCCTCAACGTCGGAATGGACCAGGCGGAACTCATCTCTTGGACGTTGAAGAACCAGGCTCTTGCAATCCTCCGGGAAAAGTGTTCGCCTATTCCAACTTCGGTTATTGCATCCTGGGTCGGGTGATCGAGAGGATCACAGGTCAATCGTATGCGGAATATGTTCGAAGCGCGATCCTGCAGCCGTGTGGGATTACTGACATGCGGATCGCGGAAAACACGCTGCAGAAACGAGCGTGGAGAGAGGTCACCTACTACGGACAAGGCGAGGGGCCATACGACGAGCCCTACGTGATCAATGTGCGAAGAATGGATTCGCATGGGGGTTGGATCGCGACTCCCAGTGATCTAGTGCGGTTCGCAATCCATGTAGACGGGTTCAATCACAACCGGAACATTCTTCAGCCGGAAACGATTCGCAAGATGGCAACTTCGACGGCTGCCAATCGGCATTACGCCCGAGGATGGAACGTAAACGAGAAGGGCCATTGGTGGCATGGCGGTGACTTGGCCGGCACAACGGCTGTGCTGGTTCGAACTTCAAGCCGATTCTGCTGGGCCGCTTTGACGAACACGCGCCGAGGCGAGAGTGCCGAGGCGATTGACGATATGATGTGGAATCTCGTAAGCAAGGTGAGTGCCTGGCGAAGCGCGCTCACCTGAACTGCCCCGCTCGGTAAATCGCGCATATAACGCAACCTCGACACTTGGACTTCCATGCTGACTGCTGGCTTTTTTGTGGCAGGCAGCCGAGGTATATAGTTGAGTAGGATAATCGGAAATTACGCCTTATGACACTTCGCCGATTGGTGAAATCGTCTGCTTTAATCTCATTGGCGGCCGCGTTGGGCATCCCACAAATTTGCCCGGCGCAGGATAGTTCCGAAAACCAATCTTGGACCGCCAGCAGCCAGCAGGGCAGCCCTGGCGGAGCTGTCAATCCCACGCGCAGGAATGAAACTCATACCGAAGCCGACGGTCGAGTGGTTGACAGGACGTCGGTCGAAACGCTTGGTCCGGACGGGCGCTACGTACCCTACTCGGACACGGAGAAGGAGTCGCACCGCATCAACGACACGACGGTTCGCAACATTGAGCGAACATTTGGCAGAGACTCCGACGGCCACAGGACTCTGATTCAGGAAAGGCAAGAAGAGTCGCGCAGCCTGTCCGGCGGCGAACAGAAGGTGACCCGCACCATCTCCAATCCTGATGCCAACGGCCGACTGCAGGTCGTGCAGCGCGAGTCGGAGGACTCGAAGCAAGTCAGTCCCGGGGTGCGGGTGACGAATACTACTGTGCTTACGCCGGACGGTAACGGAGGTTTTTCCGCGGCGGTGCAGACCGAACAACGAGATACGAAAAGCAGTGACGGGAGGGTCGAATCCAAGAAATCCACGCTGCTCTCGGATGGGACAGGGGGCTGGAAACTCGGCGAGGTCCGAGAAAGCATGACCAAGCAGTATGGTCAGGTACGCATCAAAGACGAGCGCGTCCTCCGGCCTGATTCAACCGGCAACCTCGCAGTCGTCGAGCACGCGGTCAACAAACAGGTCCAGACGGGTGCAGGGGAAAGGCGCGACACAACCGAAACCTACTCGACGAACGTTCCGGGTGTAGCGGGTGATAGCAGCCTGCAGCTTGTGCAGCGCGAGACCACGGTTCATCGCACGACGTCCGGAGGTGCGCAGAGAACGGCTCAGCAGATCGAACAGCCGCGTCCCGGGGACTTGAGCGATGACCTCCACGTCACACAAGAAGCGATCGATATTGTACGGCCGGGCGGGAGCGGCACTGCCGACCAGTCGCACATCATCCTCACTCCGGATTCCGATGGCCGGCTCGGTCAAGTTTGGATTGACACAGGTAAGACCGACAACCCTTCCGCCATCAAGGTGGACACCAGCACCTCAACAAAGCCCCGGTAAAGCGAGTGTCATTCTTGCCAGGTAGTAGATTGATTATTCTTAGGGTTGGCGCGCGGCACTGAGAACGCGCTCAATGAGTTCTATAAAAAGCAGTTGATCGCGCCCTGAGCGCAGTCGCTGGTACCAGAAACTTGTCGCTGCGCCGCAGTGTTTGCGAGTCTTATTGAG
>WNFI01608844.1_pt1 | contig 17913 bp, 21 predicted proteins | sample 5400471 | NCBI WGS metagenome assembly WNFI01 (sample SAMN13153348, study PRJNA577476) | soil metagenome | isolation source: 100 cm saprolite on Douglas fir-dominated hillslope | place: USA:California | collected 2013-09-17 | reverse complement strand
ACCCGGGTGAAGGTCGCCAAGAATAAGGTGGCACCGCCATTCCGTACCTGTGAATTTGACATCATGTACAACGAAGGGATTTCCAAAGCCGGAGATGTGCTCGACCTCGCCACACAATTCGAGATCGTTCAAAAACGCGGCGCCTTCTTTTCCTACGGGGACGCCAGACTGGGACAGGGCCGGGAGAATGCAAAGGACTATATCCGGCGTAACCCCGAACTCCTGACCGAGATCGAAAACGTCATTCGCCAAAAAGCACTGAGCGGCGAGGTCGTCCTTCCCCTGGATATCGGCGCCGACGGCGCCGACGAAACTGCACCGACGGTTGCAGCGGAAGAATAATCTTTTCGATCCGGGCGAGGCAGATCTCGCCCGGATCTCACTTTCGGGGATACGAGAATCTTGCGCCAGTCGCTCCCGATTCCAATTGTATTCAGCCTGATCTCATTTTGGATTTTGGGCGGTTGCTCACCGGCCGCGACGCCCACGTTATTCATAGCGCCGACAAACTTGCCACTCAATATCCCGAATCCGGAACTTGTGACGGCTTCTCCGATTGCCCTGATCCTTCCGACGACGCCGCCGGAATCCACGCCCACTCCCATGTGCCAGGACGACCTTAGCTTTGTTCAGGATGTCACCTTCCCGGATGGGACTGCTGTGAGGGCCGGTCAAGCGATCGACAAGCAGTGGCTCGTTACGAACAGTGGAACGTGCAATTGGGATTCCAATTACCGCCTGAAATTCGTGGGGGGTGATCCACTGGGTGCTGCAAAAGAACAGGCTCTGTATCCAGCACGGGAGGGAACGCAAGCGACTCTGGATATTCTCTTCACGGCCCCGACGACCGCTGCTGGCTTTCATAGCGCGTGGCAGGCCGAAAATTCGGCGGGCCAGGTATTCGGCCAGCAGATCTATATTCAGTTTATCGTAACTCCCTAAAGGCACAGATCCTGGCGCCCGGGATTTTGAAGGGGCATTTCAGCAACCATGCGAATTGGTCAAACCATGCATCGGACAGTTGATCCCGACCACAGACCGGCCGAAGGGTTACCTGTTGGATATCCCCTTGACCAACAAAAATACAAAGAGGAACTCTTTGCCTCAGGCTGGAGGATCCAGAAGAACTGCCTAAGCTACTCTAAGATGCCAGCCAATATTCACCCGGATCCGTTTTCGTCGATTGCAGAGGAACATCCGCTGACGAGCATTGAGTGCCACGCCCGACCACACGCCCACCCGACAATTTCGACAGGTTTTTCAATTGCTTGCAATGACCGAACGAAAGTGCTATAATGCGAATACTCCCCCGTACTTCGAAAATCCCATCATCGTCGCGGCCATCTCGCAGCCGTCCAGTGTGTAACACCATATTGAGCCTACTCCCCCTCCTCTAAAATCCATTCTGACACCAGCCCCGCCTCCCGGGACGCTGGCCTATTCCACATTCCATAAGGCATTAAACCCATGAAAATATTAGAGCTTGAAAACGAACCGCTGGCAAAATTGCGCAAGCTTGCCAAAGATACGAGTGTCCCAAATTTCAATCGGCTGAAGAAGGAAGCCCTCATCCTGCAGATCCGCCAGGCAGAAGCGCAAAAGGAAGGGATCGAGCTCCGCGGTGGGATCCTCGAGATCATGAGCGAGGGCATCGGATTCCTGCGCTCCGCGAACTATCGGATCAGCGATCAAGATGTATATGTCTCCCAGGCACAGCTCCGTCGCTTTGATCTTCGCTCGGGAGACCTCGTGATCGGACACGTGCGCCCGCCCCGTGAGTCGGAGCGCCATTTCGGTCTGCTGAAAGTAGAGACAGTCAATGGTCTGGATCCGGAGGAGGCGACTCGCCGGCCGACCTTTGAGAATCTGACCCCGATCTTCCCTGATAAACGGTTCGACCTGGAAACCGACCATGATACCCTGGCTCCACGACTGATCAACCTGGTTGCTCCCATCGGCCGCGGTCAGCGTGGATTGATCGTCTCGCCACCCAAGGCCGGAAAGACAACCATCTTGAAGCAGATCGCCAACTCCATCTCCACAAAATATCCGGATGTGCATCTGATGGTTGCGCTGATCGGTGAGCGCCCGGAAGAGGTGACCGATATGGATCGCTCGGTGGATGCCGAGGTAGTCGCTTCGACCTTCGACGAGCCGGTTACGTCGCATGTGCGCACTGCAGAGATTGCCTTAGACAGAGCTAAGAGAATGGTAGAGATCGGCCGGCATGTGGTAATTTTGATGGACTCGATCACGCGCCTGGCCCGTGCATACAACCTGGTCGTGAACCCATCCGGGCGCACTCTCTCGGGCGGTATGGATCCCTCGGCTCTGTATCCACCGAAGCGCTTTTTCGGGGCTGCCCGCAACCTTGAAGAAGGCGGCTCGCTCACCATCATCGCAACCTGCCTGGTCGACACCGGGTCGCGTTTGGATGATGTCGTGTACGAGGAGTTTAAGGGAACGGGTAACATGGAGCTGTCCAGATGATCTCACCTCCTCCCGGCGGCGCCGGGATGGACCAGTCGATTGCGACCGAAGCGATCCTGACCCGTCTCGAACGTGCCAAGAATAACCAGCAGTTTCTGGAAACGCTCACGGAAGTCGCCTAGCCCCTGCTGAGGAAGATATGAAAAGATTTTTGGACTATGACCGCGTCCTGCAGCACATGAAAACCCACCGCTTTACCTGGGTCTCATGGGGCATCACCTTTCTCCTGGTCATCGTCCTATTGGGCAGCGGCTGGTGGTGGACTCAATCTGGCTCCACCGCCCCGGCCGCTCAGCCCCTGCCAACCGCTGCGGCGGATCAGCCCAGTCCTGGGGTGAGTCTGCCAACCTCGAAATCGGGCCAAAGCACAGGATCCAGCTCGGCGATCAACCGTCAGCTGGAACTCAAAACGAATATCCCCACCGATCGCCCCCCAACGGCCACGACCGACTATGTCGTGGTCTCGGGTGATTCCCTCTTTTCCATTGCCAAACAGTTCAATATTAAGCCGGAGACGATCCTCTATTCGAACAAATCGGTCCTGGAGGATAACCCGGAGAACCTAAAGCCCGGCATGTCATTGGTGATTCCGCCGGTCGACGGGGTGTTATACGAATGGCAGTCCAAGGATACCGTGCAGCAGGTTGCGCTCCAATTCAAGGCAAAGCCAGACGACATTTTGAACTGGTATGGAAACAACATTGACCTTACCAAGCCGGTGATCCAAACGGGAACGCTAGTCATGATCCCAGGAGGGTCGCGCCAGCTGGTCGACTGGACCCAGTTTATTCCGACCATCTCCCGAGGTACCGGGACGGGAACTTCGAACACCGGCACGCATGCCTGCGGCGGTGGTCCAGTGGGTTCTGGATTTATCTGGCCGACGCACGGGCCTCATACAATATCCGGCAATAATTTCGGTCCCACCCACCTCGGGTTGGACATCACTGCAAATCTGGGTGATCCGATCATCGCCGCCTCTGCAGGCGTCGTTGTGATGGCAACGGGAAGCAATACCTACGGATACGGTAACGTTGTTCAGATCGATCACGGCAACGGCTATTCCACGGTGTATGCCCACTTGAGCCAGATCAACGTGGCGGTTTGTGCCCCCGTCTCCGCCGGCCAGGTGATCGGTCTGGCCGGATCGACCGGCAATTCTACCGGACCCCATCTGCACTTCGAGATTCGCAAGGGCGGCACCAATCTCAATCCCTGGGATCTGCTCCAATAATGGATCTGCCTGGCGGGTCGCAGTTCCGTCAGGCCGAGGCAGCACATGAATGAAGCTGAATTACGAGCGGGCCTGGCCGAGATCGCGCTGGGCGGACTCCGCTACTTCGCTTCGATCGGTTCGACCAATGACGAGGGGCAAAAATGGTCGGAGCATAATGCTCCAGATCTTTCACTGGTTGTGGCGGATGAACAAACATGATCTTGAGACCCACTCCACCGGAGCGATCCCAGCCTGCCCATATCACCGCCCTCGGTGCGCTTGCGATCGCAGAGGCTCTCCAAAGCCTCGGGCTCGAGACTCAAATCAAATGGCCAAATGATGTGCTCATCCATGGTCGCAAGGTGGCAGGCATACTTGTGGAGTCGCGCTGGTCAGCGGGTCGGCCAGAATCCTTTGTTTTGGGGATGGGCCTCAACGTAAAGACGGAATCGATTCCTCCACCCACCGAAATTCAGTTTGCGGCGACCTGCGTTGAACAGGAGCTCGGGAAGCCGATCGATCGATATCAGTTGTTGCGGGAGATCCTCAGGCGGTTGATCCGCTGGAGGCCAAAAGTCGGCAATCCCGAATTTCTCGAGGCGTGGGAAACAGCACTAGCATATTTGGGGAAGGAGGTGTTTATCACCGAGGCACAAGGAGCCCCGCAGGCGGGTAAGCTCCTCGGCCTGGAATCGGACGGCAGCCTGCGCTTACAGTCAGATAACAAAATCCTTACAATTCATTTTGGTGATATTCATTTGCGGCCTTCAAATGATAATATTAGCTAGGTCTTAGGACACAAGAATGTTCGATAATCTACGCGATCAAGCACAGTCGAGCCCGTTCTATGAAGAAGAAGCGAAATTCCAGCCGGCGGCGGGAAGCGCAGAAGTAGCTGCCAGGCCCAGCTCCGCTCGCTTCCTGGGCCTGACCGCCACCCAACGCTTCATTCTTTCGGTGATGCTCATGGTTGCAGTATGCGTCCTAGGGACGATGGCAATGCTGATCACCGGTAGATTTGTGATCTATTAGAGACCGGCGGGCAGGCCGCGGCCCGCCCGTTGCGACGCTCCCGAGACCTGGAGGACCAGTAATTCCTCCGGGTCCTTATTTTGCCGGCGCACCCTGCTCATCACCCTCTTTTTCCGTCTCGCCATTCACTTGCGCTCCCACCCGTTTCAGGTCTTCCGCAGCAATTCTGGCTACCGAAGCGACAGAGTCACCGGGCTGGGGCTTGATCAGGTGTACGCCTCTGGTGGCTCTCTTCGCATCCTTTACTTTTAGCCGCAGGGTCAGTCCATTTCCAGTAATGATCGTCAGGTCGTCATTTTTCTGGACAACTCTGGCTGCCGCAATCAGACCGATCTCCTTTAGCGCTTTTTGATCAATCGTCGAGATTCCCCCGGTACCCCTCCCTTTCGGAGAATACTCCTTCAGGGACGTTTGTTTTCCGAAACCTCCGGTCGTTACCGTCAACAGAGTACCGTCTTTGTCGACGACGTCCATGCTCGTTACGGCGTCTCCCGCCGCCAACCGGATCCCCTTCACGCCGGCTGCGGGGCGGCCCATCGAACGGATCTTCGTCTCGCCGTAGCGTAAAGCCTTGCCGTGGCGGGTGACAAAGATCACCTCATCCCGGCCCGAGGTCGGGCGGGCCCATCCCAGGGTATCCCCTTCCTCGAGCCCCATCGCGATCAACCCCGACGGCCGCACTGCGGCAAACTCTTCCATGATCACGCGCTTTACCTTTCCGCGGGTCGTTGCCAATACGCAAAAGCCGTGCGCGGAAAAATCGGTCACCGCGATGGCAGCGGTCACGCGTTCATTCGGTCCGAGAGAAAGCACATTCACCAGCGGAATCCCTTTGGCGGCCCGGTCTGCGTCCGGGATCTGATACACCTTTTCTGAATAAACCTTGCCATGATCAGAGAAGAACAACATCGTATCCAGACTCCGGGCAGGAATGAGCATCACGACCTCATCCTCGTCTTTGGTCGTGTGCCCCATCACCCCGCGGCCTCCGCGCCCCTGGGAGCGGAAAGCGGCGGCGGCGACCCGCTTGACATAGCCTCTCTCCGTCAGGCTGATCAGCACTGCTTCGTCCTGGACGAGGTCGGCTTCACTTAGCTCTTCCGTTGCATCCGAGGCGATGCGCGTTCGCCGGTCATCGCCAAATTTTTCTGCCAGCTCCTTGAGATCGGATTGGATCAGGGCCAATATTTTTTTCGGGTGGGCGAGCAGGTCTTCCAGGAAATCGATCTGAGTCTTGACTTCTTTGTGCTCGTCCTCGATCTTTTTCCGCTCCAGGGCGGCAAGACGGCGCAGCTGCAGTTCCAGAATTGCCTGGGCCTGGAGCTCGCTCAGTTTGAAACGCTTAATCAGGTTGGCCTTTGCCACCTCCGCGTCCGAAGACTCGCGGATCGTTTTGATGACCGCATCCAGGTTTGCGAGCGCGATCAGATAGCCGTCCAGGATGTGCTGTCGGGCACGTGCCTTGAGAAGTTCAAAGTTAGAACGGCGAACGATGACGGTCTGGCGATGTTCGATGAAGATCTGCAGCGCCCGCGATGACAATGCTCATGCCGCGCTGGTCCGACTCATCCCGCATATCGGAGATCTGGTCGATCTTATCCTCCCGCACCAGTTCCGCGATCCGTTCGATCAGGGTGGTCTTGTTGACCTGATACGGGATCTCTGTGATGATAATCTCAAACTTGCCCGCTTTGCTCTCTTCAATATGCGCAACGCCGCGCACGACCAGACGGCCCCGGCCTGATCCGTAGATCGATTCGATTCCCTCCCGGCCAACAATGATGCCGCCGGTCGGGAAATCGGGCCCGTGCACCCGTTTCATCAGCTCCTCAACCGGAATATCGTCCATCGTGTCGTAATGATCGATCAAATAAACCAGGGCATCGGTGAGTTCGCGCAGATTGTGTGGAGGGATGTTCGTTGCCATGCCCACCGCAATCCCGGAAGCACCGTTCATCAATAGATTGGGGAGGCGTGAGGGAAGGACCAAAGGTTGCTCGAGCGAGTCATCGAAGTTCGGGCCGAAATCGACCGTGTCTTTTTCAATGTCGGCGAGCAATTCTTCTGCCAGGCGATGGAGCCGCGCTTCGGTGTAACGCATCGCAGCCGGCGCATCGCCATCGATGGAACCGAAGTTCCCCTGCCCATCGACCAGCAGGTAGCGCATGGAAAAGTCCTGAGCCATGCGGGCCATGCTTTCGTAGACAGCCGCGTCGCCGTGCGGATGATATTTTCCCAGGACCTCGCCCACAATACGGGCTGACTTCTTGTAGGAAGAGTTGGAGCGGATCCCCATGCCGGTAGGGCCCGGGCGACAATTACGCTCATGGCGTAATCGAGGTATGCGGACCGCATCTGGGAGTCGATATCTACTTGTTCAATATTGCCAATAGCCATGGGGTTCCTAAAAACGAGCATTAAAAGACACGAAGCCGTCGATATTATGTCTTCGTGTCATTAGATGAAGCAGATCGCAGAAACAAGCTAATTATAACCTAAACCGCCCGGAGGCTCGACCGGAACATCAAGGAAATATTCGAGCATCCATATAAAAATTTCGGCGCGCGGCCCTTGGACGAAACTTTTCGAGGGGCCAGCGAGCTGTTTTCCTTGGCCACAGGGTGCTTGTGACTCGTTTTCACCCGTCTCTGCCCCTCTTTGCGACCTGAATTGAGCTTCCGGAGGCAACCGAAACTCGGAAATTGCTGCTAAAAACAGTGCATTCTGGGGAGCGGACACGCCGGTGATCGGATGCGGCCCGCGATAGCGCTCGACAATAAATAGGACCCGTATAGGCTACGGGTCCCATCCAGGTGCCGAAGGAGGGACTTGAACCCTCACGGCCTTACAGCCACTAAGCCCTGAACCTAGCGCGTCTGCCAATTCCGCCACTTCGGCTGGCGAAACCTATTTTATCCGAATCTTTTTCATTCTGAAACCCCCAATGCCGCCCAAACGCGAGGTTCCACTTGTATTGAGTCTGTCCCCCAGGTCTCGAATATTTCCTCCCGAGCGCCACCGCCCCAAACGCCAGGTAGTTGATTCCCATCTTGCCAATTCTCGGATCAACTTGTGATCTCCAGCCGGTCCTTTCAAGACGAGAGACAACGAGATTGCATATACGGAGCGCTGCCGACTAGATCCTTACAGGCGGTCCATCGGTCAGGGCATGCAGGTCTGACCTGAAGGCACCCCAGCATTTCTTTTCTGCAAAGTCGCTTGACCCTTCGAGCAGGTGAATTCAAGATCAATCATAAGTTGTTCGTTTCGCCCCGGCTGGTGATCCTTGCTGGATGTTCCCATCACATAACAGTCTTGTTAGGGACGGTAACTTTTTGTCTCTTCGTACGTTTTATTATTGAAGGAAGAAAGGAAAATTCGATGATGGAGCTTGCGATCGTGATTTGCCTCATACTCACCCTGACGTTTTCCGGCGTGGTCTTATTTGTCGAGAATACTCCCCCTGATGAACTAAGCAATATGGGCGTCGAGAATAAGAGCTGACCGCAGGCTTCCGCGTTCCCAGCCCGTTGCGTGGCAAAATCCACGCGACGGGCTTTTTTTATTACCGGCCGCCGCCTCCCGACCAATCGTTGGAAGCAGAGCGGTTGCGATATAATACAAAAAATCCCCCCCGAAAACCGGACATGGACTTTTCCCTTTCCTCCCAACAGCTTATGACTCAAAAAATGGTCAGCAACTTTGCACAGAAGGAAGTTGCACCCATTATCAAGGAGTTCGACCGCAAGCAGGAGCCGATTCCCTGGGTGCTCAAACGCATGGGCGAGCTCGGCATCCTGGGGCTGCCCTTCCCTGTGCGCTACGGTGGCGGGGGGATGGATTATCTTTCGCTTGGGTTGGCCTGCGAGGAACTCGAAGCCGTGGACACGCATCTGCGAGTGGTCATGTCAGGTCATACCGGGCTGTGCGGCATGACCCTTTTCCAATGGGGCAGTGAGGCACAAAAACAAACGTTTCTGGTACCGCTCGCGAAGGGAGAGAAAATCGGGTGTGGCGCGTTCACAGAGCCAGGAACGGGTTCAGACCTGGCCGCAATTCGATCCGCTGCCAGACGCGAAGGCGATCACTATGTCCTGAGCGGGGAGAAGATGTGGATCTCGCTCGCCTCCAAGGCCGACCTGGTCTTGATCACAGTGAGAACTGACTCCACGGCGCAGAAGGCCGCGGAGGGTCTTTCTACATTTATCGTCGATCTGAGCTCAAAGGGTGTTACTCGCGGTGAGCTGCACGGGAAGCTGGGTGTCCGCGCCGGCGCAACCGGCTGGCTCTCCTTCCAAGACGTGGAAGTACCGGTCGAAAATCGCGTCGGTCAGGAAGGGGAGGGCTTTAAGATCACGATGTCCGCATTTGACCACGGCCGCTATACTGTCGCTTCCGGAGCGACTGGCATTATTCGCGCCTCGCTCGAGGCGAGCGTAAGATATGCAAAGGCACGGCAGACCTTCGGCAAACCGATCGCGGAGCATCAATTAATTCAGGAGAAGATCGCCCAGATGGCGCAGGACTACGAGATCGCGCGCCTGCTCTACTACCAGGTTGGCTGGCTCAAAAATCAGGGGAAACGTGCCACGCGAGAGACTTCCGTTGCAAAGAAATTTGCAACGGAGGCTTCCTTTCACGCGGCAGCTGAAGCCATCCAGGTTCACGGTGCGTATGGGTATAGCGACGAGTTCGACGTCGAAAGGTACCTGCGCAACGCCAAAGGCGCCATGATCTACGAAGGCAGCTCAGAAATCCAGCTCTTGATCCAGGCCGGGTACGCGCTCGCTGAGCGGGCAGACAAACCTTTAAGATGTGAATTGCCGGCTTACGATGAGGCCAGTTGGCAAAGTTTGATCATAGCCAAAACTTAAGTCGACCTCACGCGAAAAACGAGGCAGGCTCACTGAAATCAAACCAGGCTGCGCACAAGACGAACGGAACGTGAAGCCTTGGGCCGGCCCCGACCGTTTTTTTTTGCATGGGCGTCCCGCCAAGATCGATGATCGAAATTTCCAACCGGCAGGAGGAGGATTCTATTGAAAATTATCGCCTGCATCAAGCAAGTGCCTGATTCTGAAGCGAAGCTCGCCGCATCGAACGGACAAGTCTCCTTCGGCGATGCACCTTTGGTAATCAACCCATTTGACGAATTCGCTGTCGAGGGAGCACTTCAACAAAAAGAGGTGGTGGGCGGCACGGTCACCGCGCTTTGTCTCGGCCCGGCTTCCGCCCGGGAGGCGCTCAAACATGCGTTGGCGATGGGGGCGGATGATGCAATCCTCGTTTCGGACCCAGCTTTGGAGGAGGTCGATACCCAGGCGGCAGCCCAGGTTCTCGCGGCCGCGATCAAAAAGATCGGTGGCGTGGATCTGGCCATTTTTGGCCGCCAGACACTGGACAACGGGTCGGGCCTGACCTCTGCGCAGACCGCGCGGCTCCTGGGGTGGCCGATGCTCGGGCTCGTTGGTCAGATGAAAGTTGAAGATGGGAGCATCGAGGTCGAGCGCGTGATCGAAGAGGGCCGGCAGATCGTCAGTTCCCGGTTGCCCGCAGCGGTGAGCGTAGTCCAAAGCATCGGGGAACCTCGCTACCCCTCCTTTATGGGAATCCGTAAGGCTTCCAAGGCAGAGATTCCAGTTTGGTCCCTGAATGATCTGGGGATGGCTGCCCCGCCATCGATCATCATCCGCAAGGATCTCGAGATTCCGCCCAGGCGCGACCTGATTTGCGAAATCATCACGGGGTCCAACCCGAGCGATATCGCCGATCGATTGGCCGACAAAATATTGGCGGAGAAGGTGTTATGAAGGTATTCGTCTATATTGATCATTTCAAGGGCGCGGTGCAACCGGCCTCCTGGGAGGCCCTGGGTGTCGCCAAGAGCCTCGGCAGGGCATCTGCGATTATTTTTGGGGTGGGCCTGGAAGCCCTCGCAGAGCGCGCATTCGAATTTGGCTCAGACGAAGTTCTCGTGGCAGATGCCCCGGCTCTGACCGATTACCATGCGGAAAGTTATTCTTCCACACTTGCGTCTCTGGCCCTGGGACATAAGCCCGATCTGATATTATTTCCGACCACATCGCGAGCTCGTGAACTTGCGGCAATGACCGCCATAGATCTGAAATCGGGGGTGTTGGCAGATGTAACCGGATTGGTACTTGATGGCAACAATGTGGTCGCGACGCGCCCCATCTTCGAGGGGAAGTTAATGGAGAGATTGGTCTGCTCGGGTCAACCAGTGCTTGTCACGTTGAGGGGACGCGCCTTCCCGCGACCCACCCCCGATCTGAGCCGCAAGGGCCAGGCAACAAAAGTCGAACCGCAGATCCACGAGTCAAGCAAGGTCGAAGGATACGCACTGGCGGAGGCCTCCCTGAGTCTCGCAGATTCAAGCGTCGTGGTTTCCGGAGGGCGCGGGGTGTCGAATAACCCGGGGATCACTCCCCCGCCGGGCTTGAACGAGAAAGAGGCCGAGATTTGGCGGGCGCACCAAGGGTTTGCCTTGATCGGCGAGCTTGCCCGAGTTCTGGATGGCGCCATCGGAGCCTCTCGGGCCGCCGTGGACAGCGGGTACATTCCATACTCCAATCAAGTGGGTCAGACCGGGAAGGTCATCGCGCCGGATCTTTATATCGCCGCAGGCATTTCAGGCGCGATCCAGCATATTGTCGGTATTCGATCAGCAAAACTTGTCGTTGCCATCAACAAGGACCCTGATGCACCCATCTTTAAGGTGGCCCGCTATGGGGTGGTCGGGGACCTGTTCTTGATCGTTCCTGCACTGACCGCAGCTTTTAAGAAGAAGCTTGGGAAATAGTGCCTGATCCGCCATGTTCGGCGATGGTCAGCGCCTGGAACGGCGAGGGACTCCCGATAAAAATTCGCTGCTTTCCCGGTACACGACCGGGCCGGCCTCCGATTAAACACACAACAGGGCTGCAGCCTACAGCTGCAGCCCTGTTGCGATTCGTGGAAAATCGTCTTAGGAAACCAATACTACGTTTGCGGCCTGCTGTCCTTTCGGCCCGTCTTCAATCGAGAACTCCACCTGCTGCTCAGGCTCGAGCTTTCGATAGCCATCCATCTGAAGTGCAGTGAAATGAACGAAGACATCTTCTCCCCCTTCGCGGCCGATGAATCCATAGCCTTTGGTTGCATTGAACCACTTGACGGTGCCATGATAGCGTTCGGACATCCTACTCTGCTCCTGGAAAAAATTTTATTCCGAGCGTCGCATACTCGTTTCGACCCATACGATCCCGGAACATTGCGCAAGATTATCACGGCCATTTGGCCATGTCAAGGACGTTTTCATTATCGGCGAATCAGTTTTTTACGCAGCACTGCATAGCGTGAAGTCAGGTGGAACCAGGGTGGAGACCATTGAGTCTGCTGGCGGCCCTGGCGGATCACGGTCCGCAGCTCATTAGAATCCCTGAAGGGCTCCACGAGAAGCACAGCCCTGCCCAATTCAAAAGCCGCGTGCGCATCCGACCCGACCGTCCCCGCGATTTGGTGCTTGGTGGCAAATTCCATCGCCAATTGATTGTAGGAGGGCCGGGTGCAGCGTGAATTGTACACTTCGATGGCATCCACCAGAGGCAGGATCTCCAGGAGGTCTTCTTCGCGCCAGGCCCCGCTGCGGCCTTTATCGAAGGGGTGCGAGACACTGATGAACGCATTCTGACTTCTCAGTCGATGGATGGTCTCCAGAGGGCTGAGCATCGCTGGAATTCCCTCCTTCACGAAGGCTGCCAGGATCTCCCCCTGCAGGGTCATGATCTCCTCCCCCACGATGACGCTCACCGGATCCAGGGCTTGCGCGACCCGGGCCCCTTCGATCGTATTATGGTCGGTGACAACAACCCGATCGATCCCCTTCCGACGGCAGGCCTCGACCAGTTTTTGGGGCGGTGTCAGAGAATCTTTCGAATACCGTGTGTGGCAGTGGAATTCGACCCGCAGCATCTTTGTGATTGTACATCAAAGAACTTTTCCCAAATCCCCCTTTTCGTTATAGAATTATGACTGCATGGACGAGCTGCCTTTTTATAAGAAACCGATCTTCTTCGTCGTGCTGTGGGTCATCGTCCTGATTGGCCTCTACGCCTACCAGGTCTTCTCCCAAAGCAGCTTGAATATCGTCGTGGCAGTCATTATCAATGCCATCTTCTTAATCATTCTCTTTCGATTCTGGATGGCATTTTACGCCCAGTTCATGCTGCCGGTACGCACGAATCAGGATCGGTCCAAGATCCTGCAGCGCTTAAATCAATACCTGAGCAACTCCCACGGGCCCGCGATCTTTATCAAGGATGGGCGCGTGATCGCAAAGGAAGGCGAACTCAACCGCAAAAGTGCGGGGGTGATCTGGCTGGATTCTGCGAGTGCGGCCGTGACGCGCACACCCTCTGCCTACCGGCAAGTGATGGGGGTCGGCGTCCACTTTACCGAGCATGGCGAGTACCTGGCAGGCTGGCTGGACCTGCATACACAGGTCCAGAGCATTGGCCCGAATGAAAGTGATCTGCCTTTCGAAACGCTGCCTGAGAATGCAACCGAAGAGCATCGGGTCAGACATAGGGAAGTGATCGCCCGCCGTACCGCCGTCAGCGGCCTGACCCGCGATGGAATCGAAATTGTCCCGAACATAAACGTCGTCTTCAGGCTGGATGCCAAACCCGCACCGGTTGGCTGGCCAGGTTCGCGCTTTGGATATGACGAAAATGCCGTTTTTAAGGCGATCAGCAAAGAGGGGATCAATCCCGGCGCGAGCGAAGAAGCGCGCCGGGTTGCCTGGAACCAATTGCCGGCATTGATCGCTGCAGATCTGTGGCGGGAATATCTGACGAAATTCACACTCAACCAATTGTTTGAACCCACCCAACCCGTCGCGCCAGACCTCCCGCAGCCGGAACCCCAGGATCTGGTCGAAGGATTACGTCCGCTGCCCCGACCCAATCCAGGGCTGCTGGCCCGAACGCTGCGCTATATCAACCGGGACCTTGATCAGCGGCTCGAAAAAATCGAGAGCGAGAAGAGCCAGAGATTCAACGCGGCCGGCGCCAGCTCCTTTACCAAGAAGGAACCACCCGCCTCGAGTGAGACCGGATTGAAAACCGCACTTCAGGTCATTATCCAGATGATGAAGGCCCGCATGACACAGCCTCTCGTCTCGAAGCTCGATGAGACCGGCCGTCTTTTGGAAGACCACGGATTTAGCGAGGAATATAAGAAGCTTCAGGAACGGGGCTTAAAGATCGTCAGTGTGAGCGTAAGCTCCCTGCGGTTGCCCCCGGCTATCGAGGAGCGCTCGATCCGGGAGTGGAATGCAAACTGGCTGGTGAATGCCAGGGCGGAAAGTGAGCGCATCACCCGGGAGATCGAATTCGTCTCCGAAGATGCCCAGCGGAGCGCCTTGCTCGAATATACTGCCGAGCTCAGCGGCAGCCTTGCCAAGTCGACCGCGATACACTTCGAGTCGATCCTAAGGGTATTGCTGGAGAAATCGCGGACGGTCATTATGAAGGATGACGGGGTCCGGCAGGTCCTCAATGTGGAACCGCCGAGGAAGGATCAGCCGGATATTGCGAAAGCGATCCTGTCGCTGCTCGCCAACCCTTCAAAAGAATCTCCGCCCGCCGGCCCGGCGGCACCCGAGGCCGATGGAAATCTCGGAACCATCGATCAGATCATAGAGCGTTCAGGGACAAAAGACCAATGAGAGCCGCCAGCCAACCGGATCGGGCCCCCGCCGCGTTTGAGTATGAACTGGAAAGATTTCGAGGTCTCTCCGGAAAATATATTCAATACTGGTTGAATTGGTTCTTCGACCTGACCATCCAGGGAGCCGCCCGCCGGCGGAAATGGATCGCCGGTTTCTATCTCGTGTTCGCATTGATCACCATTCTTTCGTTCGCGCCGGCCATCCAATTCCATTTGAACGAATTGACGGCAGGAAGCATACCTGGATCCTCTCCGAGTGATCAGTGGGCAGATCTTTTTTTCTTCCTGTCCCTGGCGGGCCTCCTGGCTATTCCATTCCTGGTGTCAGCGTATTTTGCGCTTGAACTGACCTCCCGTTATTTAGCGGACATTTTCGAACTGAAGCATATCGATATCGCGCGTACATTCATACGGCAGATCTCGCTGGAGGGTCCCGGACATGCAATCCGCATCCGCGAGGGCAAAATCGTGGAGGAGGATATGGAATCCCCGATCATGCAGATCGGGGGACCGGGGCGCGTTTACGTGGAATTTGATTCCGCGGTCCTTTTCGAAAGACCGGACGGAACACCGCACGTCATCGGACCGCTGGGCAGCCGCCTCGACGCGGAGAAGGAGGGCGCCGAACCCTGGGACAATTCTGTCCTGGACGGTTTCGAACGCTTTCGGGCTGCGATCGACCTCCGCGATCATTACATCGGTAATCCGTCCGGCCAGCCGCTGACGATTAAGAGTCTGAGCCTGGATGGTCTACCCATCAGCGCCGTCGATGTCCGGGCTGTATACAGCGTGAAACGGACTGAAGACAGATCCACAAAAAGCACGCCGACCAGAGAACAGCCTTATCCGTTCACCGCCCACAGCATTCAGGACCTGGTTTATCAATCGACGGTGCGGGTCCTGTCGGCAGGCCCCAACCCCTCGGATGTCCCGCCTCCCTGGACGAATACGATCAACTCGCTCATTCGAGGCACGATGAGCGAATACATGAATGAATACAACCTGAGTGAATATCTGGCAAGTTTCGGCGCGCCCGAGGTAGAGCTGGCCGAGAGCCAGGAACGAACGATCCAATTTCAACGGTATGAGATCACCGCTGACAAGGCTGCAACCACGACTCCCACGGTCATCCCGCAGCCTAACTTTCATCCGCGCACGGAATTGAGCGGGATCTTTACGCAACTGTCCCAACGCTTCTCGAAACGGGCCCATGACCGCGGCGTCGACCTCCACTGGATCGGCGTGGGCACCTGGAAGATACCCGATAAGATCGCCAGCGAGATCGTCAACGGACAGCATTTGGAAGCCTGGGAGATCAACTATTGGGACCTGCTTGGAGAGGCCGCCGAGATCTACTATACATCAGGGGAACCTCTTCCCAAGCAACTGCGGCTGGCGATTCGAAAAATTGAGAATGTCCTCTTCCGCGATCAACATTACGTCGGCGGCATCTCCCCAACCAAATTGCGTCCATTCTCGAGCGACCCCGAGGAAAAAACTCCGCCTGCACCCGTCTCCCAAAAAGAAGCCAGATTGTATCCACAACTTTTGCGGCTTCTCGACGGAGACTATAGGAAAGCAGAGTGGTTGATCGCGTATGAGAGCCGCAAGTTTCCAGACTCCAACCGCGAGCAGATCATTCAGTACCTGATCGATCACCCAGAGCTCTGTGATCTCTAATTCTGCAATGTCGCTCCCGTTCACACAAATTTCGCCGGAGCTCGCGCGCGGCCTCAGCCTGGGCGCTCCGGTCGTCGCGCTCGAATCAACGGTCATCACCCACGGGCTCCCCCATCCCCAGAACATTCAACTGGCCCGGGACATGGAGGCCGCGGTCCGCCAGAAGGGCGCGCTACCAGCGACGATTGCACTCCTGAACGGGGAGATCCGAATCGGTCTCTCTGACGCGGAACTCAGCCAGCTTGCCACCGACCCATCTCCGCTGAAGATCAGTCAGCGTGACTTCGCGACTGCGCTTGTCCAGCGCGCCAACGGCGGTACGACCGTTGCCGCCACGATGTTTGCAGCTCAGCGGGCCGGGATCGAAGTGTTCGCAACGGGTGGGATCGGGGGCGTCCATCTCGAGAGCCCCTTTGATATCTCCACCGATCTGCACGCTTTGGCAGAGATACCGATGCTGGTTGTCTGCGCCGGGGCCAAGGCGATTCTTGACCTTCCGGCGACCGTGGAGTACCTGGAAACCATGGGGGTGCCGGTCGTCGGTTACCAGACCTCTGAGTTCCCGGCATTCTATTCCCGGGAAAGCGGATTGAAGGTCAGCGTCCGCCTGGAGGACTCCCAGGAAATCGTGGAATTCGCACGAGCCCACTGGAGGCTCGGGATGCGAAGTGCCGTCCTTGTCGCGAATCCCATTCCCCAGCAGAATGCCATCCCCAGATCCGAAATGGATCCATGGGTCGCAAAGGCTGCCGCGGAGGCAGAGGCGCGGCATATCCATGGCCAGGCGCTAACCCCCTTTCTTCTCGCGCGCATCAGCGAACTGAGCGACGGCCAGTCTGTGCGATCGAACCTGGCTCTACTGCTCAATAATGCCCGCCTCGCCGCCGGGCTCGCAATGGAAACCAAATCCGTGAGGCCGTGACCGGAGAAGCAGCATGCCGGACGAGTTTTCCCTATCGACCATGATCCATGCAGCACCCGAAAATATTTTTCGGGCGTGGCTCTCCACCGAAGGCCACACCGCCATGACCGGTAGTCCGGCAAAGGTGGAACCCCGGATCGGGGGCACATTCGTAGCGTGGGAAGGATATATATCGGGAGTAACTCTAAAGCTGAAGCCCTATACCGGAATCGTTCAGGCCTGGCGCACCACTGAATTTCCAGAGGGAAGCCCGGATTCGAACGTTGAGATCCAGCTGGAACCCATCGAGGGCGGCACCCGCATCACATTGACGCACACGAACATTCCGCCCGGCCAGGCCGATGAATACAAGCAGGGCTGGGAGGATTATTACTTCAAGCCGATGAAGGAATATTTTCACCGAAATAACGGGGCGTAATGGCCCATTATGATTCCGCTGTTGGAGGGAGTGCACGCAGCAGACCATCCGGAACTTTCACCGCGGTCACTTCTCCCCTAACCGTAATCTCCCCATTCGCACTGATCCATTCTTCGAGCACCACTTTTCGGCCGGCGATTTGTTTGACCCGGGCCCGAATTTCCAAAATGACCCCAAGAGGGGTCGGTTTCACATAATCCACGTGCAGGCTGGCCGTGAGATATCGAAGGGCCGGCTCGGTCCCAATTTCCCGCTGCTCGAATCGGTATGCGGCGGCAGCGGCTGTGCCGGTGCCATGACAGTCGATCAGGGAGGCCAGCAGCCCCCCGTATACATAGCCCGGGATCGCGATGTGAAACGGTGCGGGTTGGAACCTGCAGATCGACTCGGCACCCTCCCAATAACTTTTGATCTGATAGCCGTGCT
>WNFI01326956.1_pt1 | contig 17920 bp, 18 predicted proteins | sample 5400471 | NCBI WGS metagenome assembly WNFI01 (sample SAMN13153348, study PRJNA577476) | soil metagenome | isolation source: 100 cm saprolite on Douglas fir-dominated hillslope | place: USA:California | collected 2013-09-17 | reverse complement strand
TCTAGTGTTTTTGCTTACTAAAGTGATTTCCCTAGAATACTTGGCCTCATTACCTTGGCCATTTTTGTTTCATTTCACTTCGCTGCTTGTGCACACTTAAGCGCTCTTTTGTTATATCACACAGTACTTTAATAAACTACATGTAAATAGTATATGAACTTGAAGGATTGAGGGAAAAGGTCAACACCTTTTTTTACCCTCATCCTTTGTAGCATATATAGCTCAGTAAAGCTTATTGTCGCGATAGTGAGGAATTATAAGAGGTGTGTTCATAACACAATGCCTTACAAATATATCATTAAACCTCAATAAAACCAACCTCATTGGACTGCAAATTTTCAATGAAATGGAAATGTTAAAGAAAGATGAAAAGAAAGATAGAAGATAGAGGAGATAGAGGAATGATAATGACACACAGTTTTGAAGTTTTGCAACAAAGTTCTCTACATGCACATGGTGTGAAAATTGAATTTTGACTCAGGATTAACTCGGGAACACTCAGGAGCTCCCAGGAGCAGTGGAGCAGGAGTGCATCTCCAGAATGCTCCAAGAGTGCTCCTGATTTCATGATGAGCATCCAGGAGCTCTCAGGAGCACCAGGAGTGGTTGAGCAGGAGTGTATCACCCGGAGTGCTCCCAGAATGCTCCTAGGCAGAGTACACACAGAGTTGCATGCAGTCTGGTGTGTGAGGGCACTCTGACACTCTGCCCACCCTGCACTGCCATTCCAGATCTGAGGTGGTTCCTGATAACTTACTGTAATGAGCCTTACATGTACATTATCGGCATCATACTCATATTCGACAAACAAGCAAAACCGGCACAGGCAAAATAAAATAAATTCGACATGGGATGGGCCTGGCCAGCTGCAGGCATGATCGGATATATTGAATAGCTGATCACAAATAAAACCCGCTAAAGCATGACCATGAGCATTGTTCAATATAGCTCGCGTAATAGGTTGATGGTACGATCAAATTCCAGGTATGTGAACCCCGATGCCGGACCAATTGCGACTATATCGATGCGTGACATCCCAATGAGACTATATCCAGACCTTGATATTTATTTCAATTGCAAGAGCTGATTCCCGGGAAAGAAAGCCTGCTGCAGCTGTATAGCTCAGCCGTTGACATGCATGCACAATGCATGGCAGTGATCAATCGACTTGGGGAGATCTAATATTCATATACTTGGGCGCCCAGTCGTGCACGTGGTTGCAGGGTTAGCTATTAGCTTCCCATTTCTTCTTCTTTTCGGATGGACAGGATATATCGATCGGCTAAGCTAGCCGTTGTATGGATGAGAACGTTGCCAGCCCTGCCAGGATGTGCAACTTGGTGGGGCTCAATCCGAGGTGGATACGATGAGTGGGCGCCCAAGAGGAATTGCGGCCTAGTAGGTCGAGTGACTGCACCCAATGCTTTGGCTCAGCGCCCGACCTGGAGTTATCGGCCCAACCCCACAACTAGGGTCTGTGTTTCTTTGGTCCTTTCGTTCTTTTTTGTCCGGTGGGGAATAACTCGGCACCCTGGAAGCCTCTAGCGACAACGTGGGCTCGAACGTGTTCAGCATGAATCGATGATCATCCGCGTATGGTGATTGCGTAAGAGTGACGCATTCGTTGACTGGTTCCTAATGAATGAGTGGATTAGACGATGGCAGAGCAACCGGGTCAGGCATCTCATTCAGCCCTTGGCTCCCGTTTCTGCCTGATATCACCATATCGCTTCCCCGTTGCTGCTCGGCTTAGTCCTACACATTTGGTTCAGATGAGCACTACAGATCCAACTTTGAGACCTTTTGTCCCAGTATGGTTGCGCATATTGGGCGATGTTGACCATGCAAGACCTAGACTTATCCATTCTGGGATCGATTGGCCTTGTTTTCATTATGCCTTCCCATAGACAGAAGGATATCGGCACTGCACCCCTGTAACGCGTATAGTTGCGTAACGAGGGTCCAACAATACAAGTTTGCAACCTCCTTTCGAATCCAAATACCGGATGCATTCCAGAGGGTTCACCATGAGCACGTCTACCTCGTTATATTCAACGCCGCCATCGCCAGCTTCTGGGCATGCGGTCTTCACCCTTGTTCTAGTTGCATGGATGGCAGGGGTGAGTCTGGGTGAGTGCGGTCACGAAGGGATGGTCCCTCGGCGACACGCTAACTTGTTCAAAGCCGGAATTACAAATACAAGAAATGTCACTTTCCCCCCCGTGTTTCCGACGGGGGACAAATTATAGGCTGGGACAGCCTGGGAATCATCATACAACGTTCTTTGGGCCGGTTGTAACGAGACTGGTAATACCTCCCTCATTGTCTAATACGGTGAGTACATAGCTACCCGTAAAATGAATCCTTCCCCCTCATACCTTTTCCTTTGGAGATCCATTCGTAGAAGTAATCTCAAATCACCCACACGGCACTCAACTGCTGAATATTCACCTACAAGATTTCTTCGCGCTCATTCAGATCACAAGTTTCGTATGTATGGATGGCATAGAGGAATTTAGGGAGATGTGCAATCTCATGTCATATATACATAAAGTCGTCACCCCCATACGCAACTTTTGCGTTCGATTCTGGCCCGCCCAATGAGTCGAGGAACTGAAGAGACAAAAATTGCTGGCACTCAAATAGGACGTCAAGCCACTCCCTCTCAGAACTAACCATACAACCTCCCAAGTGACCTTCGATCCTTCAACCCGCACATGAGACAAACGGAAATCAGGTGATAGAGGGAAGGGATTTGGGAGCGATGGGAGGCACCTTTTTATGCAATGAGTGTGTTAGCCGTAGCTGAATCATATTTGAACGTTGGAGGGATTTGCTGCTTAGTCTTGTAATACCGAGCAAGACGATGAATACGTGATTCGATGAGGATTAAACGGAATTTAGAATCTTTGTCTTTACGGTTGGTTTCGAGGTGTTTGCGGACTGCGACGGCTTTTTTGATGAGGTGCCATAGGTCTTCCGGAATGTTTGGTGCGAGACCTATCCATACATATCCGTTTGTTTAATAATAATAAGAATATGTATCAGGCGATGAAAGGGAGGAGGGAAGGATGGGTAATGCGCACCTTCCGTCTTGAGGATACGGAGGATTTTGTTACCGGTGACGAATCGGACTTGGGGGATACCGTGCGAGTCACGAAGGACGACACCGATTTGAGATGGGGTCAAGCCTTTGCGGGCCAATTTACCGATGTGGTCGACGACATCTTCCGGAGTAGTCTTTAACCAGGTTGGAGGAGCGCGGCGGTACGGAAGGGCAGATCTTGCTAGAGGTTCGATGTGTGTAAAGTGACCATTGCAGTAACAGCAACAATGCAGTAGTGGCACCAGTATAGTGGCATAGAGCGGTGGAGGCGAAGTGAGGATCAGATTGGTCGTTTAGGCTATGAGGGATGGAAATTGTACGAACAAATGCCCTTCCCGGGAGCGTGCATACGACCCATTTTGAATCTAAAAAGTCCATCATTAAAATCTTGACGGTTCCCAACCTTTCACATAAAACTCACTAGTCTTGGGTGATAGGATGAAAAATGGATGGGATATCTCAAGTCGAGAGGATTGGCTTTCCTTACGCTTGGACGTGAAAGAAACTGGAGAATGCCGAAGGACAACTGTACAGTCACTGCCACAACTGTTTAGCAGTATCCCGCCCTCACTCAAGCGCATTCCCTCACCGTCTCGACTTTGGACGGCACGGCTCACCTTCAAGGTTTGTAATTTATCTTTGCAAGGCTAGCGAGTGAAGGGGGTGAATGTTGCCGGTCGTCTTTGACATGTGGCAATTCAACCTCTTTCTCATTGTCTGTTGTGTCAATATGCTAAATCTTTCCTGTTCTATTCCAGCCTCAATATGAAGTTCAACATCGCCAGTGCGTTTAAGCTGTTTTGCAATGTGGGCCTACTAGTAATATTTATGCATTGTTGTTTCTCACAGACCCGGCCACCGGCCAACAAAAATTGATCGACATCGACGAGGAACGTCGCTGGTATGGAATAATTTCCATTCCCCCACTTAACTGATTCTCATTGGTTCTACGCCCTTAAGTTCAGTGTTCTATGATCATCGTATGGGCCAGGAAGTCTCCGCTGACAGTCTTGGAGAGGAATGGAAAGGATACGTCGTTCGCGTCACCGGTGGTAACGATAAACAAGGTTTCCCAATGAAACAAGGTGTTCTCGTCCCCCACCGTGTTCGTCTCCTCCTAAGTGAAGGTCATTCATGCTACCGTCCTCGTCGTGATGGTGAACGTCGACGCAAGTCCGTTCGGGGGTGTATCGTATCTTCCGATATTGCTGTCCTTTCCCTCGTCATTGTCAAGCAGGGTGAGACTGAGATCCCTGGTTTGACGGATACGGTTCTCCCTAAGCGATTGGGTCCTAAACGTGCGACCAAGATACGCAAATTCTTCAATTTGGGTAAGGAGGATGATGTTCGAAAGTATGTTATTCGTCGGGAGGTCAAGTCCCAGAAGAAACCTGATGCTAAGCCATACACCAAGGCGTACGTAAAACACTTTGTGACCTATTGGGAATTAGTTACTGATTGTCAATTATCGTTAGTCCGAAAATCCAGCGCTTGGTAACTCCTATCCGTCTTCAGCGCCGCAGATACCTTCGCTCTCTCAAACGCCGGAAGGTTCAGGTGCAGAAGGAGCAGAAGGTAGAGTATGATGCTCTCCTTGCCAAGCGCGTCGCAGAGAAGAAGGCAAAGATCGCTGCCACCAAGAAGAAGACGCAGAAAAAGAAGAAGTGAGTTCGAACCCGTTGCATGCGTACAATTCCTTGACACATATCCTTTCCTTGGATTAAGGCCTGTGGCGAAGCCCGAGTAAACATCAACAATCTGATTTTGGTGTTGGACTGGTCTGGGTCGGTCGGGGATGTACCTTCGGTCGTCATCCCAGTGTTCTCCATGCCTATTGTGATTATGATACTACGTATGAACAATATGCATTCGCCTTCTCCCTCTTTGATTTAGCATTTGGTGGAAACTTTTCCACATGAATGACTATGTTAATAATAGAGGCTGGTGACCTGCCTAATGACATGATTTACACACTGAGAATTCAATTGGAAAACACGGCACTCTCCGCTCATTGCACTTCCAACTTTTTGAGCTGAGCGCTTAAAAATCACTTACAACCTTCTCTCATACTCATCTCATCATGACCGACGTCTCATCAAGAAGAAGGGGCGGATTTACTGGTGGTCGTGGTCGGGCGCCTCGTTCTGCACCGTACCTTGTGAGCATGAAAATACCCGTGAAACATCAAGCTATTAGTGTTCAAGCTAATAAGGGGACTTTCGAATTCTAGACTGACTCCGCACCTTCTGGGTTATGGAAACGTGAAGTGGATAGCGGCTCTCGAAGCACTGACGGACCATCTGAGCGGCTTGTCGTCACTAATCTGCATTACGAAGTCATGCCCTCAGACCTCAAGGTGTGCATCTCTGTTGCTATGCTTGCTTTTACGCAAGGGACTGAAAGCCATGTGATAGGGGATCTTTGAATCGATTGGCAATTTGGCTCGTGAGCCCACCATTAGGGTACGATACCAACCCTCCACCTTCGCTCGCAAAGCAGAATCGGGAAAATGGGGCGCTATTTTTGTGTTTTCTCTTTATGCCTTCCTTGACCCGTTCTGTGACGTTTGAACTCGAGAATAATTGGTTCATTTATACGGTTCCTCCCTTACGTGGCCTTCAGTATGATCGTAGTGGACGCTCGACAGGAACAGCCTGGATACATTTCATCAACCCAAGTGATGCGGCGTTAGCGAAAGCGAGATTGAACGGAATTTCCGCCAAAGGCACGAGGACTTTTCTGCTCTCACCTCACCTTCTTCCGCATATTCTTTTGTTCCTAAGCGGGCTGACGACTATGACGTCTGGTTTATTCTTTTTCTCAGGACAACCGATGAAAATCGAAATCGAAGCTGCACGACCTCCAAGAGATGTGCTGGCAGGCCCTAGGGGCGCACGGGGAAAACTCATTAGCAGAATTGGATCACTTCCACTTCTTGATCGCATGCAGAGGTCAGTTCAGTCTTCATAAGGTAGTGACACGCGACCTTGTTATTAATGAGTTGGGATGCCCTATGATTTCAGTTCGACTAGCGACGTCTCGGCACAAACGCGTCGTGCACCCCGCGGCGATAGGGCCAAGGGCGGCATCGCTCTCAATCGACCGACGATAGCGGCTAGAGCACCGAGAACACGCAATGTTCCAAAGACGGCAGAGGAGCTGGACCGCGAGTTGGACGCATACCTGAAGGATGACGAGAGTGGGGCTAAGGAAACTTCACCCAAAGTGCCAGCGGTGAGTGGGGATGATGTTGAAATGCAGTAAGCATTGTTTGGGGCCCGTTTTACTGGGTTCACGCACGCCGTTGTACATATTTCTACGAATTATTAGCGCCTTCTAATTGCTCTAATTGTTGCTAGTATACGTATGACATTCCAAGGCGGTTCCGGACACCTGGACAGTCACGAGGTTGCCTTTGAGACTTTGCCCTTTTCCGTCCTAGCCAGACCATGTACAGGGGACCCGATTGGATGAATTTATGAACTCATGAACGATCTAGAGCCCAAGAAGAAACCGGTTCCCTTGACCGTGGCCAAAACGAATGTCTTTCTAGCCGAAGCTTCCTTATCTCACCTTGATCCCTAAGGGTAATTGTGCTCCTTTGGGTATGGCATTATGGCAACATCATCGCATCCATGCGACCCTTGAACAGGCACCGCAAAATTAGGAACACCATGATTTCGGCGGTTCTCACTCATCAACTCCGTATTCACAGCAACGCCCTAATTTCCTGGATTCCCTCTGATGAACGGCCCGTACGAATTTGCCATTTTTAAGCTTTTTTGACTTGCTGCCTGATTGAGCCGAGATTCAGGTGTTTGGATCAGTTGTCAAACGTGCGCGCTTGCGGCGCCCTATATCCCTCACGAACGATATCGCATTAGCAGCATATTGATCTTTTCCCAGCCTCTTTCCTGCATGTGGGCATGCAAACACGTATATCAGATTGCATAAGACCTAGAATGTGGTCTGTTTCGAAGACTTATTGGGGAAGATCTAGGCAGTGCCCCAAATTCATCGCTTCCAGAAACGGCACCTTCTCTCCAGGACCCCGTTCCGCATATCTATATTGTTGTCTGTCGATCCCATAGCACCCGGCGCTTCGTTCTATGAACCTCATTGACTGTCTCAGCACCGAACGACTCACCATAGCTGCATGGACAGATGCGTGGAATCCGGTTTCCCAGTGGCGCTTCATCTGCCTATTCATTCCGATCTTACGGGATGATCTTCATGACCATAAACTCAACGAGCTGCCCAATCACAGGATGTACTTCTTAAGCTAGAATTCCCACTTTTAAACCAGTCTGAATTACTGTGACGATTCCTTCCCGATTCGATACCTAGTACCAAGAAGCTCCACCGTTGACTTGCGTTCTTCCATTTGTCCCTGACTCACTAGATATTAAGCCTTGCTCCTCTTACGTGCCCTCACTCTAACCCTCTGCCACTCCATGACGTCTGTGTCTCAACCAACTCGTACGAACCTGGGTAGCTACTATCCAAACAGCTTGGATGTCCGGCTGAGCCACTCACTTCATCGTCCACTTCTTAGGGATTCGCAGCGCCTCTGACGCTTTTACACTCTTTGAGGCAGTTAGACAGGGCATCCTGCCTCTCCGCAGGCATCGTTTATCACAAGCCGAAAGAGATAATTTGGCTTCTGGTCAAGTTTTCGTCTGGATAGAGTCCTCCGAGGCCGATGGATTGGAACGATGGACAGATGGACGAAAATGGTGCAGTATTTCCTAGGCCATGTCTTAGCCCTAATGAACCGACGCCCACCTTAGGTCTCCATCAAGAACTCGAGACGTATTCTTGGTGTATGAGGAACGTGATGAACCCTCTGTTGATGAAAGCCTTGAGAAGGCTAGTCGAAGGTTCGTCACTGCTGTGATCTTACTAGAGGATGTCTGTGTATCGGTGCTTCGTTGTGTAGGATAAACACCTACTTCTCGGGTCCTACGGGCCAGGGCTCGGAAGAGCTCTTTGGCATTTTTGCCTTTCCGAAGGAACGACCGCCTAAGCCGGACGGGCTCATGAAGCAAACCTTTTCGGCATGGGTGCTAAACCCGTCTACTGGACAAAGGGTAAAGTGGCATATGTCTGTAAGTCTAGCTGAGTTTCCAATATCTTCGGTCCTCGTCGCAAGGGGTGTCTTATATTTCGACACACCCTTCAGGCATACTTATCCAGAACTAGGGGTGCGGAATTACCGACAGTCCAAGAGGATCCAATTCTACGGAGCATGCAAGCGCCAACGGGTATCTTTGAATGCTGTACAGGACCACGAAAACATCGAAAACCTTTCGCGAATTTCCAAGAGGGCGAAAACATGCTCTCTGGGAGTAGCGCTGCGGTTCGACAAGTAAGCGATGATGCCGCTCCATCCAGACGATATGCAGCACCCTCTGGGTCTGATCTGATTCGTCCTCGATCCCGTTCATCGGTATATGGTGGAAAGTACAATCATCCATCCCTGTCGGCCTCGCCCCTCTCTCCTTTCAGTCTCCCTTCACCCCCGTCTTCCCCAACTTGGAACACGAAGCCCCTTTCCTCAAGTCAGGAGGATCTTTCCAACCGAATCATTCACCTAAACGGATCTCACATTGTCAATACACTCTCAGCCACGAACTTATCAAATCCTCTGAGGAATGAAATGGCGCCAGAGCACCGGATGGCAGGGCAGCTTACTCCTATATCAACCCCACGCCCTAGCATGCCTCCAGACGGTCATGAAGCCTTCTCTTTCGAGGCTCGCACACGGCCTCATTCACAATCACAAAGAGGCATTAGTCCCATGCAGTCTCCTAATCTCACAAGAGAACATCCTCAAATCAACACATCAAGTAGTCCCAATCCTGCCATGGATAGTCTCGAGGTCGGCCGAGCCCCTTCTCACGCGCAGCAAAACCTCGTGTACTCCCCACATGAATCCTCGCTTTCACCAGCATCCATTTCGACCCCTATTTCATATGCTCCCCGCACAACTGCAGATCGTGAAGCCTTGGCTTCATTCGGACAATTCTTCTAGCTTGTCTTTCCATGGTCCGCTGACAACTCAATGTTCCCCTTACTTGGCTCAAATGGTCACCTATTATCAATGACATGGAGAATCATGATCTCGGGTTTGCTTCACCCATTCATGCATTCAGTCACATTGCCGCTTCTCGACCTTAGCGACTTATCACACCCTTTTCACCCAAATGGTTTAAATTTGGCCCATATGAAAACTGCTAGTCCTGCTTCCATTCTGCCACCGATTGTGCCATATATGATAATTGAACCCTTATTGGACCAAGTGCAGATTCGCAAACGGGTAATCCCAGAGAGATTATTCGGTGCAGCGCGCATGGCTTACTTGGTGTCCTATCTCTGAATGACTGCTCTCCAACCTGATTACAGCGAGGCTCCGCTTCTTATGTCAGTCCGAGCACCTGCTTACCAATGCAAATATCGAACACATGAAGCCTTGTAGAAGTCACTAGTACTAGTTCTAGACATTCGGCTGCGGTACCCGTACGTATATTCCCTGAGGCAGCTAGAACTAGCAACACGGACTTGGTTGCGTAGCTGCGCGCTTCTGTTGTTGTTCCTTGTTTTGCAGGACTTGCCAACAATGGGGTTGTGACGGGTGCCTGATGATCGCCTTGTGCCGCCTGATCGAGATCCCGTATCAGAAAGCCACATTACCATTGTTGTCGGACCAAGTCGTGGGTGTGGACGTATCGGGGTAGCTAATGCGACCCCGATTCCCCGAAACTGTCATCCACGATACCTGGGCGTTCAGAACGCATTGATGCTATTGAGCCTCTTCTCGCCGAAGCAAGAATAAGTTCATGCGAAGGGAACCTAGCAAACGTCACGGAGGCGACAGACCTATTCCCTGTCTGTACACTGAGCCTCGACATTCCTAGCAGTATGCATCCTGACTTGGAGGCCAATATTGACCCAGGCGATATACTCGACTGCGATAGACCGTCGGGGGGTAGCCCATGGCGTCTTGTCGACCGAATCTGAGAGAAAGAACGCAGAAGTGAAGGGTATTGTGAGAATACAGGTGTTGGTGATGTCCGGAACGTGCGTGTAGCACGCTAAGCCATTGCAGCAGTTGTTATGAGGAAGGCCAGGGACCCTGCGTGCTCCATTGCATTGCCTTTGGCTTCTTTGACAGCGCTGCAGTTGACTATTGATTGTTACTACCAACAAGAAAGGAGGGCACGATCCGCTCTCTATATTGTGTTATGTTTTTCGGTCAACGTCCCGGAACCGTGATACTGCATGGTGTACTTGAATTAGGAACGATGAAGTTACTGTACTTCAAGCAACCGCCGCACTAGTTTTATTCCATGCCCGCCAGTGACTAGAAGGTCCTGCACTTGACGCTTACAAGCTGTCTAGCTTTCAGTACTTATTAAGAGTGACTCGGTAGATTTCCAGAATCCCCAACAATCTGGAAAACTGTCCGTGACATATCTGGAAACTACTATAGTTGAGAATCCAACCGTCATATATTTGGACGGTTCATAACTGTTAGCTTGAAATTCGACGTCCGCATTGCACTCGCACTCAGCCTCATATGATCATGCAACCTGAAACGTGGTGTTATTTGCACCTTATAGACACAGCAATGGACCTCACAGAAAAACCTCCCCTACGCGTGGTTGGCGTGCGCATACAGGAGCCAACCAAACCTCGGAACCCTAAATTACCAATCAATTAGTGACACATTTTGTTACATCAAGAGAAGTCTCCTAGGCGTGAAAGAAATATAACGTGTGCCTCTGCCTAGAGCCCGAACGACTGACGGCCACCACGAATTACCACAAACTCGGTCCCTTGGGCAGAATTAATGCGTACGAACTCATGGTGCAAAGTATGCTCCATCAGCTCATCCTCACTCTTAAGTTCGAATATGATGCGTTCCAAGGTTGGAATCTGAGCAGGAAGAACAGCACCAAGGCTATCGAGTGTCCAACGGAGCGAAGGGTCAATGGGAACGAGACTTCGAGACAGAGCCGTTGTACTACTTCCGTGCATAGAGCAAGCACTCCCGATGGGTCTGACAAGTGTTGACATGTTCGCCCTGCTTGGACTGAGGTTGTGACCTCCATCAGAAAGCTGATGTCGGTGATTGTTGGTTAGAGAATCAGTTGCGTGGTGTTGCTCGGTGCAATAGCCCATTGCACCATGCGAGTTTAGTGGCGAGTGGCCAAATGGCCCATGTGACACGAGGGGGTGGCTGGGGATTTCAGGTGGTGCATTGTACAGTGTATGTGCCTCCGAGGTCGAAACGTGGCGTGTATTGCGAGTATCGGTGGTAACGACCAGTGTAAACCTGAGCCTGGACGCGGTCTCCTGAACGAGAGATTCCATCTACTAAATGTGAACAAATGCAAATGCCGTTCGCTGCTGCATAGTCTAAAACTTGCTCACAGGAAGGATGCCAAAAGTTTGAGTCGTTACGTCAAGAAACGTAATAGCGCAAAAGTCTCTGCCGTAGGCGACATGATTAAAACTGTACGAAGTAGATAGGACGCTAATCAGGGCCGTGATCAGGTCTCTCACGGACAGAGTTGGCTGATTGCACGCTGGTAGAGGCTTGTGAATCAGCAGGAGAACGTCTCGCGAAAGCTTTAAATGACTTGCATTTGGTTCGATTCTGATTTCCGCGTCCGTGCTTGATCTGATCAGAAATGAGACGTCGGCACAGGGTGCCGAGTACCGTGCTCTGTATATACACGTCAGTAGCCAGGTAGGGAGCAACGAAGATGGAATGAAAGCGGCGTACCTTGTGCCACTCGGGGGGCCTACGTCCCGATCCCACACAAGGGATATGAAGGTTAAAGCAGATGGAGCATGAACCATCAATCCTGCGGTCGATACACCCTGAGACGACAATCAGTCGCTATTCTCAGAGACGGGATGGTTCACCAGAATCAAACGTTTTTTGCGGATGCGGCACGTTAGACAGGCGACCATTGGGACAACGCCGACAAGCTCGTCACGAGATGAGAGGACAGACTAGAAGATATCACAGATGCGGTCCTCTGATATGAGGCATGAACTCCGTGAAATCGAGGGGAGAGAGATTATAAGGAATCAAAGATGCAGATTTCAGCACCAGCACTGAACTAGGTGAAGAGGGGAGCAGTTACAAGACCAAAAAAAATGTGGGTCTTTCAATATGAGTTTTGAACACGCTGCTGTTGGACATGCAAGTAGGTAAAACAGCTTCTTTGAGGTGAGGCTTAGACACGACTTTGTCCATTTGTATTTAAATAATTTGATTACTCTCAGAGTCAATGTGCCCATTACCGCGCGGGGTGAATATAAGCATCCCTGTTGTTGACTTGCTAACAGCAGGTAGCCATGGCTACACCACGAGGCATGTCCAGGCTGCTGTGGCTCCATCTACCGAAAAAGTTCACTGGGGTAGACTCGACGCGGTTTTAGAACACCAGCGGAGCCTCATGTGGGGCAAGTAGTCAAGGCCGTGATCAAGAAAAACACGCAAGAAGCTCCGTCAAAAGGGAGGTCCGCTTCCAGGTGTCTCACGACATAGCGAGTGGCCGTTCTGGATCGTTCTCACGGAGGTTACGCGTTATGAGTCTTATGTCTTCCGGTGACAGGCTCCAGCTGTCACTTGCCCGACTGAACCAATGTCCCAACGTGAGCATCGTTGTTGCGTCACCGTAATTTTTAAGCTCGAAGGCGAATGGAGCATCCTATAGCAGTGGATTCGCGGGTCCATAGTGTTGGAAATGGGTACCAGATGAATCCAACGTATTGGTGGGAAAGCCATCCCAGCCATCTTGAAAACCAGATGGCGGGAGTTTAGGGTCGCATCGAGTGCGGTGCTGTTGTGGTCAGAGAAATGGTTACATAGGGAAGTGAGTGCCCACGTGCTCCTTGATGAAGTCAGTTCTCTGGTAAGGGATGAGCGAGTAGCTCTTGAACAGGACTGGCTCTGTCAGCGGCGGCCGAAATAGTTTCCTGTTGACATTGAGCGAGAACAGTTATTTCGACACCACGACCACGAAGCCCATACTGAACTTTCATCTGTCCAAGTTTGGGGCATGGACCATGGCTCTCCTGAACAAATAAAGTCGATTTGCATGACATATTGTCAAAGCGAGATATCAATTAGACCACCCACTTCGCTGCTGCTAGCAGAGGGACGCACATAAAGCCATGTAGAGTCAACATGGGGACACTGAACGACATTAGAATTCGGGAAAATTACCAACCTTTTTGCTAAGGTTCCGACTATCGCGCTCAGAGCAATCGTGAATATGGTCCTAGCGTGTGTTATGGAGGTCGCACGCTATGTATAGAGACATCGTATGGGAGGAAGAGTATGGAAGGGGTGGATTCACCCGCACAAACTATACTTATGACTGATAATATTTCCTACACGAGGTTGGGCACAATGCGCGCGCACCGCTGATTCTACAACAAGAGGCATCTAGCTTTTCATCCAGCCTGACAGCCACAACCGCGGCGTGTAAACCGCACCTCAGTTTCTCACTTGTGGCATCATCCACGTTGGCGGCACGACTTACCAGGCCAAGATTACCGATTTTTGAGGATCGATGCCAAATGACGTTACATGTACAGAGGCGTGGCATCCGTCACTACCCCCCGCCTTGTGGGCCTTTGCAGCACCAATGAAGTCGTCCAAGTGCGAGGGCTCCAGGCTGGAAGCAATGTATACTAGTTCTCGATTCAGCCATACGATCTCGTGATCCTGCTACATCTATAATTATTTCCTGCAAACGCATATTATGACCTCGCTCCAACGAGTCTTTCAGGACTCCCGACTTGAAATTCTAGTACCGTCTGAAAGTTTGCGACTTGCCTCTATTGATACTTCTTCGTTGACATGGTGGACAGATCTTCATAAGATACCACAACGTACTCTCGCATTCTTCGGTCAGCTGAGTCTGCTTCAGGACCGCATAGTCACTTGTCCTAATGCTGCGCCATTCACTTAGATGAAACACTATATGTATTCCTCGTTTTGAAGCTCTCAGAAGACTCGGATATTTTGTATGCATTGCTTCAACGGCTTCAGGTGGCCCTGGAGACAGCTTATATCTCGCCTTTCATTCCTTCGACACAAACTGGGCGGAAGCCACCGCCACCAAACATTTCATCTCTTGGTGTCAAGGCCCGGGCTTTTTTTCCTCCTACGACTCCGAATCCTATTCCTGCAACATCCATGCCCGACCATCCTTATGCAAACGCCGACTCGAGTGTGAATTTGCAGACTACAGTGTGGGGAGAAAAAGCTGAGCACCCTGAAGATAGTTTCACTATCGCTTGGTCTGAGCAGGAGAAAGCGTGGGTCGCCATCTATGAGCTAAACTTTTCCGTCGGTAAGTTGGCTTGGATCCCTCTGCACAAGAATGAAAGCCGTATCTTCATGGAAACTCAGCATTCCTGCAGTCACGCGTGTCAGAGCCACTTCTTTGTCTCACTGCCCTCGTCACATTGAGAGACAGAATACTCCTGAATACCACTCAAAGCAGTCAATTCGCGAGAAAGTTTGCGCTAGCAGGAATTAGAGTATTTGACCTGGAGCTGGGGCAGTCGGATGCAACTGATGAGGGTGACGCAATCATGCAAGGATTGTCCGAGGCCAATTTGCTTGAATCTTTAAATGGGGGTATGCGTCCGCAGATGCGTCGATTTCATGATTCTCGCTAATTATCTTGCATCCAAGGCACTACCTTGAACTCAGAGACTTCCCATCTATCTCTGACGTCGGCTCGGCTCGGACCTTCAGTCCGTCGGCAGGCGTTTTCAATCTCCCCACTCGTACTGCATGCCAGGGGTTCTAGTGATGCCGAGATTGCGTCGTCGAGCAGAATGACTTTGCGTAAATCATTCCGCAAGACCCTCCGTGCGGTAGAGGGCATCAAAATCCGCATGCGAAACTGCCTTGTACCGTATTCTCCGGCCGACATGCAAGGGGAGGATGATGGCGTAGATGAACAAGATATTGGGACGCATGAGAGGACCGTCATTCTCAGCGTAGAGATTGAAAACTCAGAAGAAGCAGGTACAGGCTTCCAAGTAGAGAAAGTAGACGTTGAGGTGAGCGGTGAGCGCTCGACCACTCGCTTCATCGGCTGGGGCAGCAAAAAAACACAAGAGCCTCTTCCTATCACGTTGATATCAAACAGTCAAGTTAATCTTCTATATACCGTCGCTCTGGAATCCCCTTCGAGCATTTCTGGACCGCGCCCATCAAGACGTTTTAGTGTCGGTTCCAGCGCATACGAAAATGAGCTGGATGACTCCAACAAGCCACGATATGTTTCTATTACTGTGATGGGTCATCCTTTTACTCATGATGCCAGTGGAGAACCTTCATCACATTTATCGACTTTCTCTTCAAAGTGGAATTGTATCCTAGATCTGAAGGCTTCCCAGCTGTCAGATCCCTCTACGTGGTATAATCGGCCTGCTTCACCCCTCACTATGCAAGATGCCCTTCCAATGGCACCATCACCGTACACTGGCTCGTTTTCGCGTGATGTCGGCGTCCTTCACAACCGTTTTATAAAAGGTTTTACGGTCGGAAATCGACCCCTCAGTGTACAGGGCCCGATCAATCGCTCCATGGGCAACTCACAGGTGCAGAGTGGATCCAAGTTTGTTCCTACTCCCCCTTCCGCCGTGATGGCATCTTTCAATTTGAATGCGACTGCCCTAGAGGCGGCTGAAGATAACTCGGCTACGCCAAGATCAGATAGGGCCCGTTCCATGGCTATAAATCATATGCCATCGAAACACCCTGAGACACTGGCTTTTCAAGGTCCTCCTCCAACTTCTCCGTTTTCCCAACTTCCCGGGGTATCGTACTCTGAAGGGTTATCCCTCGTTGAAAGTCGCCGTTATACGAATTCTTCGCTCCTTCCAGGCACTGGCAATGACGCTGCCTTGAGCCCAGGCCGTGAGGTGATACACAATATGTTGGTTTCAGTGACCCTTTTACCCCCGGAGCATCCGTCAAACCCTAAAGCACCCAAATTTATCTACCCTCATGACGTGTTCTCACTGGAGATATTCGTCCTAAACCTTTCTGATGAATTACGTCGCTGCGAGGTGGGCTACCTACACGCAAATAGAAGTCGAATCGTCAACAGAGCTTCCATACCGACGCCAGCCGCTACACCAGTCCAATGCCTGATGCCACTGGATAACAACATCAGAGTTGGGTACGTTTCCTTATGTATCCGACTCACTTGAGTGATTAATCTAACTTCACTTTAGACCTCTACTACCTGGTGCATGCCAGTCTGTCCGGATGCACATCTTGGCGCTTGAGCCCGGTTTCCACATGATTGATTCGCTTACTTTGGCCGATGTTATGCACAAATATACAATCAGGTTGCGGTCAGTCGTATTTTTGGCGTGACACTTAACATAGATGCTGAACAAATTGTTATACAGATCCGTGATGAGCGTGGTGGTCGAGCAATCTTATTGAAGCTTCCTTTAGTTTTACCCATTACGTATCCTACGGAGCTCGATCTCCCGTACACATTTTGAATCGTTCAACAGACATGCGGTACTTCTCTTCTCGTGTCTGCCTTCTGGCCTAAATCCCTCGCTACCGTACGCTCGAATAATTCCATCATCATTGCGAACAGGTTTCTAGTCAAAGCCGCATCCCATATACCCTTGGATGATTCGTCGCGAATGAAGGCATGCTGCGCCTGAACTTCGATGAACTGCGTTACATGTAGATGCTGTTAGTGGGGCAATCAATCATTGGTTGGGGAGTTTACCGCTTACAGACGATGTTACATTGCTGTCCTCCAGGGTGATTCGAATGAGGTCCCGACCGGCACGCGGAACATGTGTGTCCTGTGGGAGAATATACATGGAATCTACGGCATACTATGAGATCACCTCACCTGCTTTCCAAATATCATCTGGCAAATAAAGGTCGATCAACTTGTGTCACGCTAGCGACGATAATGCGAACCATGATTTCACCCCGGATTTCGCCATTTCTCACTCTTTGGAGGGAGTCGTCCTTTTTGCCTCTGCCAAGGGTAGCAGAATGGATATCTGTAGCGAAAAAACAAACGGCGGACAAAACTCGGGGATCAAATGCAGCCTAAACAGCGAAAGCAGAGGATCATTTTTCTGTTTGACTACCCAATGAGGGAAGTTACCCACCCGAAATGCCTGAAGAAAGGCGCGAGTATATTCGGATTTAGCTGCGTCACTATGCGATTGCGGGAATGCCAATGTACCAGATGGCCTCCTAGACACATCCCTGTCGCTGCACGAACTACTGAGAAAATTACACTAGCATTCAGCTAGAGGAGACGCACTCGCAATGCTCCCGTTACAATTCGGGAGCGAACATAATAAATCGATGGTGGCCATGGCATCCTTTGTTCTCGGTTCATGGATTAAAGGTCGGAAAATCAAAGCTTGGGCGTACCTCGTCATAAGCGGCGAGCTCTTTCTCCACCTATTCATGGGGTGTGCTCGTTGGACTTGAAGTCATTATGGCGGCGTAACCAACCTTGTAACGATTCCCCCGATCCGTCCCTTGATCGGGTGTAATGCATTCAGCCTCCAAGTGTCAAATTAACTCAATCACCTTCAGCGCTTTATGTTATCGTTGAGAAAAGGCATTAGTCAACATGAGCTGCGGATGAGGAGTACATCTCACTCGTATGAAATTTAATTGTAATGTTTTGCATCACCGAGGAATTCGCGCTGAAGAATAAAAGGTCTCGATCGCAATTGGGGATCGCTAACACAGTTAGTCTTCTTTCCAAA
>WNFI01557092.1_pt2 | contig 17924 bp, 12 predicted proteins | sample 5400471 | NCBI WGS metagenome assembly WNFI01 (sample SAMN13153348, study PRJNA577476) | soil metagenome | isolation source: 100 cm saprolite on Douglas fir-dominated hillslope | place: USA:California | collected 2013-09-17 | reverse complement strand
CATGTGGAAGGGCGGGATCTCCTTCGGGCTGGTCATGATTCCCGTGCGACTCTACGCCGCGACTGAGCAGAAGGACATTGCCTTCCGCCAGGTGCACAGAGCCGATGGCGGGCGGATCCGGTTCCGTCGATTCTGCTCGGTATGTGGCGAAGAGGTCCCCTATGAGGATGTCGTTAAGGGATACGAACTGTCGACGGGCGAGATGGTCATCCTGGACGATGAGGATCTGGCCGATCTGCCGCTTCCGACGACCAAGTCTATCGAGGTGCTGCACTTCGCGCCGGCGGAGCAGCTTGACCCGATCCTGTTCAACCGAAGCTACTACGTCGAGCCTGAGGCGCCCGGTGCCAGGGCGTACGCGCTGCTGCGGGATGCGCTTGAGCAGTCTGGCCGGATCGCGATCGCCCAGGTCGCACTGCGCCAGCGGGAATCCCTCGCCACCTTGCGAAGCCGTGATGGCGTCCTGGTGCTGGAGACCTTGCTCTGGCCCGATGAGGTCCGTACCGCTGACTTCCCGTTCCTTGACCAGGACATCGAGGTACGTCCGCAGGAACTGACGATGGCAGCCTCGCTGATCGACTCGATGACGTCAGACTTTGACCCGGATGCCCACCACGACGGTTACCGGGAGGCACTGGTCGAGGTTGTGGACGCCAAGATCCAGGGCAGGGAACTGACTCAGCCTGGCGCGCTGGAAATCGCTGCCGCCCCGTCGACAAGCCTGGCCGACGCGCTCAAGGCGAGCCTGGCCGCGGCTCAGCAACCTTCCGGCGCCGGCGAGAATGGGGCGAAAGCCAAGGCGATCGGGGACGGGCAAGAGTCCAAGTCCGGCTCCACGAGGAGCCGAGCGACGAAGGCAAGCTCGGCCAAGGCCGCCGCTGGCAAAGCTGGCCCCGACGAGACCGGCCCGGATCAGGACGGGCCGGCCAAGGGGAAGGCCGGCCAGTCCAAGGCCAAGGGGCCCCGGGCCGGCTCAGGCAGGGCCGGAGATGCCGGGGCGGACACGGGTAACACTGGCTCAGGCAAGGCGGGAGCGGGCAGGTCGGGTGCCAAGTCTGGCGCCGCCAGGCCCACACGCAGGGCTAGCTGACCTGCCCCGATGCGGGGCCCGGGGTGATCCCCCGGGCCCCGCATCGTCGGCCGCGGGTGAGGTTGACTTTGGCACGCCGCCGAAGTCGGGTGAGGTGAAATGCGAGGCGACACGTGAGGCTGCGGGTGACCAACCAACCGACGCCGCGCGACCCTGTTCCGCCGGGGGCACCACCGCCCGAACCGGTGCCGCACTGGCCCGGTCGTCTCGTTGATCTGCCGGCCGGCCAGGTCTACGTCCGGAGCGCTCCGGCGATCGCAGGCGCCGAGCCTGCCATCTTCATTCACGGACTCGGCGGATCCTCGACCAACTGGACCGACCTGATGGACCTGCTCTCCCGGCCGGTCGAGGGCCAGCCCGCCGCACCGGTATTCGCCTGCGCGGCGATCGACCTGCCCGGCTTCGGTTCGTCGCCGCCGGCCAGCGGCGACTATTCCATCAACGCGCATGCCCGTACGGTTATCCAGCTGATCGAGGAGCAAGGGCTGGGACCGGTGCACCTGGTTGCCAATTCGATGGGTGGTGCCGTGAGCACCCGCGTCGCCGCCGGGCGCCCCGATCTGGTCCGCACGCTCGCGCTCGTCTCTCCGGCCCTGCCCGACCTTCGCCCTCGGCTGCTGCCGATGCGCCTGGCGCTGGCAGCTCTGCCTGGCGTCGGCTCCGTGATCATGGAAGGGCTGCGGCGGCTGCCTGCGGAGTCCAGGACCGATCGGGCACTGCGTGACGTCTATACCGATCCTGGCGTCGTTCATCCCGCCCGGCGGCGCGAGGAGATCGCCGAGGTGCTACGGCGGGACAGCCTAATCTATGCCAACGAGGCCCTCGTGATGACGGCCCGCAGCCTGGTCTCGGAATACTTGAAGGTCGGCAAGAGGTCGCTGTGGCGCGATGCCGCCATGACCGCCGCCCCGGTGCTGGTGCTGCACGGCAGCCACGACCGGCTGGTCAACCCGGTGATGGCAGCGAAGGCGGCACGAGCGTTTCCGGCCGCCAGGGTCCTGGTCCTGTCCGGCGTCGGCCACGTCGCCATGATGGAGCGGCCAGCGCTGGTGGCGAGCGAGATCAGGGCTTTCCTCGACTGGGTACAGGAGTCGGGCGGGCCAGGCATCGCCGCCGAGCAGATCTCCGATGAGAGGGCGGCCAACCGGATGCAAGGTTAAGCATTTCAGGCGACGCCCCGGCGTCGGAATGTGAAGCTGACCAACCTGTTGCCAGGATTGGTCGATCTCCAGGTCAATGGCTATTTCGGCGTCGAACTCACCGATGCCGATCCTGATGGCTGGGGCGAAGTCGTCCGGCGGCTACCCGAGACAGGGACGACGGCGTTCCTGCCGACGTTCATCACCAGCCCGATCGAGCGGACCATCGCCTCGCTGCGCCGCGCCGCTGGCTTCGTCCCGAGCTTGGCCGGCGCGAGGGTGCCGCGATGGCCGGGCGGCGCACGCGTGCTCGGCGTTCATCTTGAGGGCCCGTTCATCGCCAGCAAGCGGAGCGGCGCCCACAACCCGGCCTGGATCATCGGCCCCACGCGGGAAACGATTGACGCGTTCCTGGCCGCCGGGTCAGGCCTGGTCAGGCTCGTCACGCTCGCGCCGGAGGTGGACGGCGCGACGGCCGCCATCAGGCAGCTTACGGCGGCAGGCGCAGTTGTCAGCATTGGCCATTCGGACGCGACGGCTCAGCAGGTCAGCGACGCGGCAACGTGCGGCGCGAAGATGGTCACGCATTTGTTCAACGCACAGCGCCCGCTGCATCACCGTGAGCCGGGTGTCGTGGGTCAGGCGCTGGCCGACAAGCGCCTGGTCAGCGGGCTGATCGCAGACTTGCACCACGTGGCAGGGCAGGTTGCCGCCATCGCGTTCAGGGCCGCGCCGGGCCGGATCTGCCTGGTGACCGATGCGGTGGCCTGCGCTGGCATGCCGCCGGGCCGTTACGTTCTCGGCGGCGAGCCGATCGACTTGGCGGGCGGGGGCACCGCGCCGCCGGTGCGGGCCGACGGCACGCTCGCCGGGTCGGTGCTCCGGATGGACTCGGCCATAGCGAACATAGTCTCGGCCGGGGTGGAGCTGCCCGACGCCGTCGCCGCGGCCACTCGGATCCCGGCGGACCTGATCGGTCGTCCCGACCTCGGCCGGATTGCCCGGGGCGCCGCGGCCGACCTGGCATGGCTCAGCGATGACCTAAGGACGGTCGCGACGTGGATCGCTGGCGAACAGGTCTACCGAGAAACCCTCGGCTAGGCTGGATGGCTGGCACTCTGGACAAGAGGGCCCATAAGATTCATACCTCTCTTCAGCGGCGCTAAAGGGATCGGCGGGACGGGGTTCGCGGTGGACTCGGCAACCGGGCAGCATCGTTCCACGCACATGCGGACCGAGATTCTCGAGCAACCCGCGGCGCTGCGCGCGACGATCGGCGCGCTGCTCCCGCGCACGGCGGAGGTCGCGGCCATCGCACAGCAGACCCGCCAGGTGCTCTTCTTCGCCCGCGGGACCTCCGACAACGCCGCCGTCTACGGCACCTACCTGATCCAGACCAGGACCGGCCGGCTTGCCAGCCTTGGTTCGCCATCGGTCGCGACTACCTACCGCAGCAGGATCGACCTGTCCGGCGTCATGGCGGTGGGCCTGTCCCAGTCGGGTCGGACCCAAGAGATCGTCGAGACGCTGGAATGGGCGCGTGACTGCGGCGCCAGCGTCGTCGTGATCACCAATGGCGCCGGATCTCCGCTTGCCGAGCTCGCCGACGTCGCGCTGGTGACCGAGGCTGGCGTCGAGCGGGCTGTCCCGGCCACGAAAACGTTCACCTGCCAGCTCGTCGCGCTCGCCGTGCTCGCCCTGGGTCTCGGCGCCGATCTGGACGCTGGCCTGCTGAAGCAGCTTCCCGCGGTGACCGAGGATCTGCTCAGCGCCGCGCTGACACCCGGCTACGGGATCGCGCAGGTCGTCGACGAACTCGCCCATGTCGACGGGCTGATGGTCTCCGCGCGCGGCCTGGTCTACTCGGCAGCGCTCGAGCTCGCCCTGAAGATCAAGGAAGCGTGCTACCTGCACGCGATGGGCATCTCGTACGCCGATCTGCAACACGGCCCGATCGCGGTCGTCGATGCCGAGACGCCGGCGATCATCATGGCGGCTGACTCCGGTCCGACGCTCGACGCGGCCGTCGACCTGGCCAGGCGGGTGACCGGCGCGGGGGCGCGTGCCTATGCGATCGGCGGCGGGCCCGAACTCGCCGGCGTCAGCAGCCGGGCGCTGGCCGGCCCGGCCCTGCCCGAGTGGCTAGCGCCGATCGGGTTGATCGTGCCTGGGCAGCTGCTCACCGAGGAGCTGTCGCGCCGCCTCGGCATCGACCCCGACAACCCGCGCGGCCTGAGCAAAATCACCCAGACAGCTTGATCGCCTGATCCCGGGCACTCCTTACCCGGCCGGCGCCCGATACAGCCGCCAGCGCGCGATCCAGCTGTGTATGGATGTGCCACCCATGCAAGGAGCTGGACAGCAAGGAGCTGGTGATGGGTGGCGCACCCATACACGGCCATTGCTGGGGTGGCTAGGTCTGCCGGTACACCTTGTGCTGGGCGGCCTGGGCGCGCGGGCGCAGCACCATGAGGTCGACGTTGACGTGCGCGGGCCTGGTCACTGCCCAGGCCACCGCATCGGCGACGTCCTCGGCGGTGAGCGGCTCGGCGACGCCGGCATAGACCGCTGCTGCCTTCGCCGCGTCGCCCCTGAACCTGGTGAGCGCGAACTCATCGGTCCTGACCATGCCCGGGGCGATCTCGATCACCCGGACCGGCTGCCCGCAGAGCTCGAGGCGGAGCGTCGCCGCGATCGCGTGCGTGCCGTGCTTGGCCGCCACGTAGCCGCCGCCGCCTTCGTAGGCCGTGAAGCCGGCGGTCGAGCCCATGATGAGCAGCGTGCCGTCGCCGCTGGAGATCAGCTTGGGTAGCAGCGCCTGAACGATGTGCAGCGTGCCGAGCACGTTCGACTCGTACATCGTGAGCCAGTCGTCGGGCGATGCGTCGGCGACCTGGTCGCCACCAATGGCACCGCCCGCGTTAGCGATCAGGACGTCGCACCTGGTCAGGGTGGCGGCCAGAGCCTCGACCTGGGTCCTGTCGGTCACGTCAAGCTGGCTGACCTGAGCACTGCCACCCGCGGCGGCGATCCTGGCCGCAACCGCCTCGAGCTTGCCGAGCCGACGGGCGGCCAGAACCACGTGGTAGCCCTCGCGGGCGAGCCGCTCGGCCGTCGCCGCTCCTATGCCGCTGCTTGCCCCGGTAACAACCGCTGTTCGTTGCATGGGTGGAATTCTGCCAGCAGCAGCCGGGACGGTCGGCTCGGACTGTTCACTCCCGGTTTTCCCTGACCGCAGCGAGCTCACCTACCATCGGACTCGTGCCCGAGGTAGCTCAGCAAGTCCGCGCCGTCATCTTCGACTGGGGTGGGGTCATTACCAATCCCATCCTCGACACCGTTGCCGCGTGGCTGGAAGCCGACCGGATCGACTGGGAAAGTTACGCTGCCGCGATGCGACCCTGGGTGCAGCGAGCGTACGGTCCCGAGGACGGCGCGTCGCCGATTCACGCGCTCGAACGCGGCGAGGTGAGCGACGAGGAATTCGAGTCGACCCTTGCCTCGCTGCTCGTCGGCATCGACGGCGCGCCGGTCGTGGCAGAGGGCCTGCTCAAGCGCATGTTCGCCGCGTCAGTCCTGCAGGAGGAGATGCTGGACCTGATCAGGGAGCTGCGGCAGCGCGGCATCCGAACCAGCCTGCTCTCCAACTCCTGGGGCGCCCGCGACGGATACCCGCGGCATCTGTTTGACGAGCTGTTCGATGACGTGGTGATCTCCGGCGAGGTCGGGATGCGCAAGCCGGAGGAGCGCATTTTCCAGCTCGCTCTCACCAGGCTCGGGCTGTCGCCGGCCGAGTGCGTCTTTGTCGACGACGTCGAGGGCAACATCGCCGCTGCGCAGGCACTTGGTTTGCTAGCCCTGCACCACAAAGAACCGGCTCTGACCCGTTCTGCGCTGCTTGAGCTGCTGGCCAGGCCTGGTATGCCCGGCACGCCCGCGGCCTGACAGCCCCGACAGGTTCGCTGGCCAATTTCCGCAGTCTGAGCCGCGGCGACGAACATTGCTGACGCCGCCGGCACTAGCCTGATCCGGTATGGCGGAAGATGCGTCGTCGGCTGGCGCGAGCGCCCGGATCATGGCCGGCCTAACGGCCCCGGCTGCCGGGAGCGCAGTGGGCCCGGCTGCCGGGAGCGTGGTCGGCCCGGCTGCCGCGAGCGTCGTCGGCCCGGCTGCTGGGCCGGCCCCTCGGCCGGGGTATCCGCAGCCATCCAGCGCCGGGCGTTCGGCGAACATGCGGGCCAACCGCCGCGCCGACACGAAGCCCGAGCTGGCGCTGCGGCGGGCGCTGCACGGGCTGGGCTTCCGCTATCGCAAGGATTACCGGCTCGACCTTGCTGACGGGGTCAGGGTCAGGCCAGACATCGTGTTCACCGCCAGGAAGGTCGCCGTCTTCGTGGATGGCTGCTTCTGGCATTGCTGTCCGGAGCACGGCAGCCAGCCAGCGGCGAATGCTTGGTACTGGGAACCCAAGTTGCGCCGCAACGTGGACCGGGACCGCGCCGCGGATGCCGCTCTTGGTCAGGTCGGCTGGAAGGTAATCAGGTTCTGGGAGCATGAGTCGATCGACGTGGCGGTTGCCAAGGTGGTCGATGTGATTTCCGGGAACGCCCGCGGATTCAGCGATCGCGCGTGAGCCAGGTGTTGATTCTGGGGTCATCGCACACTTCGGGCTGGCAGACTCGGTAGAACTCCCCGCCTCGGCCGGTCAAGGCGTGCGCGGGTGAGTGATCGCACTTGCAGTGAGCCATTGGGGACCTCATGCGCGTCTACCTGCCAACTACGCTGGCGGCGCTGGGGTCTGCGCTGGTGGCCGGGCACGTCGGACCGGCACCGGTCACCGGATTCGCGGTAACGCCCGCGCTGCGCGAGTGGTACGCAAGTGGTGACCTTGAGGAACTTGAGTACATCGCGATGGTGCAGGCAGCCCGCGCGTCGCTGCGGATGCTGCATATCGACACCAAGGCACCCAGGCGCAGGGTTGTGCTCGCGGCCGAGTTGCCCGAATCCCTCATCAGTGTCAAGAACGGGCTCGACAAGCCAGGCCAGGTAATCGTGACACTTCCTGTCATGCTCACGGACGTGGTTTCTGGTCATGTTGACGCCATGGACGCCGGGCAGGACATCGACGCGGCGGCGGCCGCTCTGCCTGCCGCCGACGCCGGGGACAGCGACGCGAAGTTCATCGTGGACAGCGCCGAAGGGCATGAGTTGCTCTGGTATGCGACCCAGGAGCTGCTCTACCTGATCGGCTGAAGCCGGCACCCGGCTGGCCGCGTGCGGCGCGGACGGCGAGAACGGCCGCTCTCGGCAAGCACACCGGCTCGTGCAACGATGAGGATCGACGAAACTGGATTTGCATCGACGGCCTGAGCCGCAGGTCGCCGTAGATCTCTATCGAGCTATGGGAGCAGTCCGTGTTCGATGCCGTCACCAACGTCCCCGAGCCGGCCAATGAGCCTGTCAAGACCTACGCATCGGGCAGTCCGGAGCGCGCCGCCCTGGAAACCAAGATCAAGGAGCTGGCCGGGGAGTCCGGCGACCTGACCATGACCATCGGGGGCGTGCAGCGCATGGGCGGCGGCGACTGGGTCGACGTAGTCCAGCCGCACAACCACGCGCACGTACTCGGCCGCCTTGGTGAGGCGACCGACCAGGACGTGGCCGCCGCGATCGAGGCTGCCCGGATCGCCGCGCCTGGCTGGCGCGAGCTGTCGTTCGACGACCGCGCCGCGGTCTTCCTGCGGGCGGCCGAGTTGCTGGCTGGCCCGTGGCGATCGGTGATCAATGCGTCGACCATGCTCGGCCAGTCGAAGTCGGTCTACCAGGCGGAGATCGACGCGGCCTGCGAGCTCATTGACTTCTGGCGCTACAACGTGCATTACGCCAAGCGCCTGCTTGGCGAGCAGCCGACGTCGGCGCCGGGCTCTTGGAACCGGCTCGAGTACCGCCCTCTTGAGGGATTCATCCTGGCCATCACACCGTTCAACTTCACCTCGATCGCCGGCAACCTCCCTACGGCACCAGCCCTGCTCGGCAATGTGGTGATCTGGAAGCCGTCGCACACCCAGCAGTTCTCAGCGCACTTCCTCATGCGCCTGCTCGAAGCGGCCGGCCTGCCCCCCGGCGTTATCAACATGGTGACTGGTGGCGGCCGGTCCGTGTCTAGGGTCGCGCTCCCGCACCGCGACCTTGCCGGCATTCACTTCACCGGCTCGACCGGCACCTTCCAGCACCTGTGGCGGGCCGTCGGGGAGAACATCTCCGGCTACCGCAGTTATCCGCGGCTGGTCGGCGAGACCGGCGGCAAGGACTTCGTGATCGCGCACCGGTCGGCCGATCCTGACGTGCTGCGCACGGCGCTGGTCCGGGGTGCGTTTGAGTATCAGGGGCAGAAGTGTTCGGCTGCCTCCCGTGCGTACGTCCCGCGCACCGTGTGGCGCCGGATGGAAGACGACTTCATCGGCACTGTCGAGGGACTAACGATGGGCGACGTCTCCTCTGACTTGTCCGCGTTCATGGGCGCCGTCATTGACGACAAGGCCTTCGCGACCCACGCCGACGCCATTGACCGAGCCAGGTCGCGGCCGTCGGTATCGGTGCTGGCTGGCGGCGCCACTGACGCGACGCAGGGGTATTTCGTCCGGCCGACGGTGCTTGAATGCTCGGACCCGACTGACGAGCTGTTCACTACCGAGTACTTCGGCCCGATCCTGGGGGTGCATGTCTTCGATGACGCGAACTACGATGCCGTGGTCGCGCAGGCGGCCGACATCGCACCCTACGCGCTGACCGGGTCGATCATCGCGACGGACCGCGCTGCGATCGCCGCCGCCACCGAGAGGCTGCGGTTTTCGGCCGGCAACTTCTACGTCAATGACAAGCCCACCGGCGCGGTGGTCGGTCAGCAGCCCTTCGGAGGGGCGCGGGCCAGCGGCACGAACGACAAGGCCGGCTCGATTTTCAACCTGACGCGCTGGGTCAACGCCCGCACCATCAAGGAGCTGTTCGCCCCGCCGACCGACTATCGCTACCCGCACATGGGCTAGGGTGCGGGACACACCCGACGGACTCGGGAGAAACGTCATCGGCCGCCTCATCCTGTGGAACATCGACCTCACCCTGGTAGATGTCGCCAGGGTCTCCCGTGATGCCTACGCTGAGGCCTTCAGGAAGGTCACCGGCCGCCCGCTGGTCGCCCTGCCGCAGCTGCCCGGTGCCAGCGACTCGGAGATCTTCTTCCAATCGCTCGCGCTCAACGAGGCGCTGCCGGGCTCAGCTGATTCCGAAGACAACGACCTTCTTGCCCGGTACGCGACTGAGCTCGCGGCCGCGTTCGGCGCACGCAGCGAGCAACTCGCCACGCATGGCCGCCCGCTCGCTGGCGCGCGCGAGGCGCTGGCCGCCGTGTCGCGGCTGCCAGGCGTGATCCAGACGGTGATCACCGGCACGATCAAGCAGAACGCCGCGCACAAGCTGCACGCTTTCGGGCTGGACAGGTACCTGGATCTGGAGATCGGCGGCTACGGGTCCGATGTCTATCCCAAGGGCACCCAGATCGTGCGGTCGCTGGCGATGGCGGCTGAAAAGTACAAAGTCCAGTTCACGCCGGGTGACGCCGTCTACGTAGGGGACTCGGTCAGGGACGCTGCCGCCGCGCAGGTCGCCGACGTGCGCTGCCTCGGCGTCGCGACCGGCCGCTCGACGATCAGCGAACTGCGGGAAGCAGGCGCCGATCCGGTGCTCGCCGACCTGGCCGATACGTCCCGGGTAGTGGCGGCGATAAGCCGCTGACTGCCGCGGGCTGCGCTGCTCCCGCCGGAATTCATACTGGTATAAACGTCCTTCAACTGATCAGGGGCGGTGAAGTGGGCCAGCAACAGCAGACGGCGCGGGAGCAGGACCTGCCTGCCGGGCGTGGCTACGGCACGATCTTGTCGACGCCGACGCAGGCGGACATCGAGCGCGCCAAGGTCACGGACTACGCGCGCTGGCTGGCCGCCAACCACGGCGTCAGCACCGGCGAAGGCTACGGCGGACTGTGGCAGTGGTCGGTTTCGGAGCCCGCTGACTTCTGGTCGTCGCTCTGGGATTACTTCGGCGTGCTGGGGAGCCGCGGCGACGCGCCGGTATTGCAAGGCGGCCCGATGCCAGCCGTCACCTGGTTCGCTGGCTCCACGCTTAACTACGCGCGCAACGCGTTGCGGACAGCCAGCACGGACCCGGACCGAACGGCGATCATCTACCGGTCTGAGGCCGGTCATCAGGGCAGGCTGACCTACGCCGAGGTTGACGACCAGGTGGCGACCGTCCGCTCGGCGCTGATCGCGCTCGGGGTGCGGCGCGGCGACCGCGTCGCCGCCTACCTGCCCAACTCACCGCAGGCGGTGGTGGGCCTGCTGGCGACCGCCAGCATCGGCGCGATCTGGACGTCCTGCTCGCCGGACTTCGGGGCGCCCGCAGTGATCGACCGGTTCGCTCAGGTGACCCCGAAGGTGCTCATCGCCGTGGACGGCTATGTCTACGGCGGGAAGAGGTTCGACCGCCAGCATGAGGTTGCCGCCATCACGGCGGCGCTGCCCGGCCTGAGCTCTGTGATCATGGTCGACTACATCGGCACGGCGGCGGGTCATCCGGCCTTGCCGGTGCGCACCACGCCATGGGCCGCGCTCGGCGACCTCGCGGCGCCGGGCGGACATCGGCCCTTCCGGACCGAGTTCGACGACGTGCCGTTCGCGCATCCGCTGTGGGTGCTCTACTCATCCGGCACGACCGGCCTGCCGAAACCGATCGTGCACGGGCACGGCGGTATCGTGCTCGAGCATCTCAAGGCACTCTGGCTGCATATGGACGTCGGGCCAGGGGACGTGTTCTTCTGGTACACGACGACCGGCTGGATGATGTGGAACTTCGTCGTTGGCGGGCTGCTCGCTGGCGCGACGGTGGTCGCCTACGACGGCAGCGCTGTCTATCCGGGCACGGACGAACTGTGGCGGCTGGCCGCCGAGACCGGCGTCACCTATTTCGGAACCGGAGCGCCTTACCTGGTGACCTGCATGAAAGCAGGCCTGCGACCAGCGGCAGAGTTTGACCTGTCCCGGCTGCGCGGCGTCGGGTCGACCGGCTCCCCGCTGCCCCCCGAGGCCTTCGACTGGGTCTACGCAGCCGTCGCCCCCGGATCTGAGCAGCAACGTGGGCGCCCTGCTGTCGCTGGAGCGACAGCGGTGCGCCCCCGTTGTTCGTTCGTGCTGGGGTCGTTCTCGGGGGGGACGGATATGTGTACAGGGTTTGTGGGGCCGTGTCCGCTTCTTCCGGTCCGGCGCGGGATTATCGCCGGGCCGTGCCTCGGCGCGAAGGTCGAAGCCTTCGACGCTGACGGCAAACCGGTGGTCGGCCAGGTCGGCGAGCTTGTCCTGACCGTGCCGATGCCGTCGATGCCGATCGGATTCTGGGGCGACCAGACCGGCGAGCGCTACGCGGCCAGCTATTTCGCCCAGTATCCGGGGGTCTGGCGGCATGGTGACTGGATCATGATCCTGCCCGACGGAGGCTGCGTTATCTACGGCAGGTCAGATGCGACCCTGAACCGCGGCGGCGTGCGGATGGGAACCAGCGAGTTCTATCGCATCGTGGAGGAACTGCCCGAGGTCACCGACAGCCTCGTGATCGACACGGGCGTGCTCGGCAACCAAGGGCGGCTGGTGCTTTACCTGGTGCTCGCTCCGGGCGCGACCCTGGATGACGCGCTGCGGGCCAAGATCGCTTCCCTGCTCCGCTCGGAGCTGTCACCGCGGCACGTGCCCGACGAGATGCACCAGGTTCCCGGCGTGCCGCGGACGCTGTCCGGCAAGAAGCTCGAGGTTCCCGTGCGCAAGATCCTCACCGGGACGCCCGTCAGGGAGGCGGCGGACCCGGACTCGCTCGCCAACCCCGACGTGCTCGCCTACTTCGTGCCCGGCAGCCTCGAGGGGGACGAACCGTAGTGGCGGCACATTCCGGACGGAGCTTCGGCGAGGAGGGCGGCCGGCTTACCTACGGCACCTACCTGCACCTGCCCGACCTGCTCGATCAGCAGGTGCCGCTGGCCGACCCGCCTGCCCACGACGAGCTGCTGTTCATCACCGTGCACCAGGTCTACGAGTTGTGGTTCAAGCAGCTCCTCTACGAGCTTGTCGCCGCCCGCGACGCCATGGACGCCGGCAAGACCTGGCTGGCCAGGCACCTGATGCACCGCGCCGAGGTCATCGAACGGCTGCTGGTCGGCCAGGTCGATGTGATCGAGACCATGACGCCCCAGGACTTCCTGCAGTTCCGCTCGACCCTCGCCCCGGCCAGCGGCCTGCAGTCGGTCCAGTTCAGGGAGCTTGAGTTCTTGTCCGGAGCCAAGGACGATCGGTTTGTGGCGCGATTTCGCGGTCTGACCGCATCCGAGCGAGAACGGCTGTCTCGCCGGCTGGCCGAGCCCACGCTCTGGGACTCATATCTGGGCCTGCTCGGCCGCCGCGGCCTGGACGTGAGCTCGGAGGACCAGATCTCGGAGTCGCTGCTGGCCATCGCGAGGGACCGGGCCGCCCACGACGACCTGTGGCAACTCGCCGAGAGCCTGCTCAACCACGACGAGGTCTCGGCGCTGTGGCGGGCAAGGCACGTGCAGATGGTGGAGCGCCAGATCGGCACGAAGTCGGGCACGGGCGGCTCGACCGGCGCTCCCTATCTGCATCGCCGGGTGCCATTGCGTTATTACCCGTTGCTCTGGGAACTTCGGGACAAGCTGTAGGGGGTGTTTCCACCAGACACCCCTAGAATCCACGAGGGAGTGGGATCGATGTCTGAGCACCACAGCGCCGCGCGTCAGGCGCTCCTGACCGAAGCGGCGGCTGAGCTCGGCGATGGTGCCAGGGTCGGCGACTACGAGACCTATCTGCACTGTTATTACCGGCACGTCGACTCATCGGATCTGATCGGCGCGGGCCCGAAACGGGTCGGACTGGCCGCCGCCGAGCACGCTCGCCTCGCGGTGACGCGGCCGCAGGGCCGGGCCGTAGTCCGGGTCAGGTCGGGTGCGGAGGCGACGCTGCTGCCCGGCCGGGACGTGATCGACGTAGTCACCGACGACATGCCGTTCCTGGTTGACACCATCACGATGACGCTCGCCGCCCACGGGGTAACGGCCGAGCTGGTTGTCCACCCGCAGCTCACGGTCTGCAGGGATGTCACTGGCTCGCTGCGCGAGGTGCTCAGGCCGGCCGAGACGGCCAGCTCGGCCGACCGCGCCCGCGACGGCGGGTCAGATGTGATCCCCGAGTCGTGGTCGCACATCGAGGTGGCCAAGCTGCCCGCGGGCAAGGCCAGCGCAATTGCCGCCGATCTCGAGCACGCGCTCTGGGACGTGCGGCTCGCGGTCGAGGACTACCCGAAGATGCGCGCCATGGCCCTGCGGATCGCCGACGAGTTCGCGGCCGCGAGCACGAGCGCGCGGGGCGCCCCGGGCACCCCCGGCGCCAGGGGGCCCGGGCAGTCTGGCGCCGGATCCCCGCCGGCGGCCGAATCGCCCGCCGAGATCGAACTGCTGCTGCGCTGGCTGGTCGACTCGCATTTCACCTTCCTCGGCTACCGCCAGTACGACCTCGTGCACGAGCCGGAGGGGCCCGCGCTCGGCGGGGTCCGCGGGACCGGTCTTGGCATCCTGCGGCACGACAAGCCTGGCACCACCTCGCTCGCGAGCCTGCCCGAGCAGGCGCGGAAGATGACCACCGATCCCAGCCACCGGCTGATCATGACCAAGGCGAACTCCCGCGCGACCGTGCACCGGCCCAGCTACCTGGACTACGTCGGGATCAAGCGGCTGTCCGAGGATGGCGAGGTGATCGGCGAGTGGCGCTTCCTCGGCCTCTACACCCACATGGCCTACACCGACAGCATCACGAGGATCCCCATCCTGCGCCGCAAGCTAACCGAGGTCTACGCGGCGAGCGGCATCGCCGCCGACAGCCACGACGGCCGGTCCGTGGCCGAGTTCATGGAGGTCTACCCTCGCGAGGAGCTGTTCCAGACCCCGGTGGCCGAGCTCGCCGACGTCGCCAGCGAGGTGCTGCGGCTGCGCGAGCGCATGCAGACCAGGTTGTTCCTGCGCAAGGATGTCTACGGCCGGTACGTGTCCTGCCTGATCTACCTGTCCAGGGACAGGTACAACACCAAGGTCAGGGTGGCCGTGCAGGAGATACTGCGGGCAGCGCTCGGCGGCGCGCAGGTCGACTACAGCGCGGTGGTCGACGAGGGCCCGATTGCCAGGCTGCACATCGTGGTGCGAGCCGAGCGCGGCAAGACCCTGGTCGATGCCGACGTGGCCGCGCTCGAGCAGTCGATCGCCGCAGCCGTCAGGTCGTGGGACGACGACCTGGTCCGCGAGGCTGTCACCCAGCTCGGCGAGCGCGAGGGACGGGCGCTGCTCGCTGAGTTCGCCGCTTCGATCTCCGACACCTACAAGGCCGACGTGCCGGCCCCGGCCGCCATCTCGGACCTGGCCAAGATCAAGCAGATGCGCGAATCCGGCCAGGACATCGCCTTTGAGTTGTGGGAATCCGAGGGATACGTGGGCGGCGTGCCCGTCACCCACGAGCCAGACGGCACCGAGACGGCCGAACCAACCCCAGGGGCACCTCAGGCCGAGCCGGGTGACGGCGCAGGCACGAAGCAAAAACACCTGGTCTGGCGGCTAACAATCCCTTCGGCCTGCGCCGGCAGGGTGCGGTGGCGGCCGGGCCGGGCGGCCGCACTACCCAGGCGCCCGATGTGTCGCTCGCGTCTGTCGCCGAGCAGCTCGACGGCGCCCTGGCAGCCCTCTGGAGCGGCGAGATCGAGGACGACAGCTTCAATTCGCTGGTGCTCGACGCGGGCCTTACCTGGCGGCAGGTCGTGGTGCTCCGCGCCTATGCCAAGTACCTGCAGCAGGCAGGTACCACGTTCAGTTCCGGTTACATCGCCCGTGTGCTTCGGTCCAACCCGGTTGTCGCGCGCCAGCTCATCCGTCTGTTCGAGTCGAGGTTCGACCCGGACCGGCTCGCTGGCCAGGCCGAGCGGAGCGAAGCGCTGTTCGAGGAGATCGGGGGCGCGCTCGACGAGGTCGCCAGCCTGGACGAGGACCGCATCCTGCGCGCCTACCTCGGCCTGATCATCGCCACCCAGCGGACCAATTACTTCCGCGGCCAGCCCGGGGCGCCCGGGTCGGACCGGATTGCGCCGTACCTGGTGTTCAAGCTGGACGCCGCGCTCGTGCCCGATCTGCCAGCGCCGCGGCCTAAATTCGAGCTCTTCGTGTACTCACCCAGGCTCGAGGGAGTGCACCTGCGCTTCGCCAATGTCGCACGCGGCGGCCTGCGCTGGTCGGACCGGCGCGAGGACTTCCGCACCGAGATACTCGGGCTGGCCAAGGCCCAAGAGGTCAAGAACTCGGTCATCGTGCCGTCCGGCGCCAAGGGCGGCTTCGTCTGCAAGCAGCTGCCCGAACCGACCGACCGCGAGGCCTACCAGCGCGAGGTCCTCGCGTGCTACCGGATGCTCATCAGCGCCATGCTCGACGTCACCGACAACCTCAAGGCCGGCCAGGTCATCCCGCCCGAACGGGTGGTCAGGCACGATGGCGACGACCCGTACCTCGTGGTCGCGGCCGACAAGGGCACAGCGACATTCTCCGACACGGCCAATGAGATCGCGCTGAGCCGCGGCTTCTGGCTCGGCGACGCGTTCGCCTCCGGCGGCTCGGCCGGCTATGACCACAAGAAGATGGGCATCACCGCACGCGGAGCCTGGGAGTCAGTCAGGTTCCATTTCCGGACCCTGGGCATCGACGTCAGCTGCACCGACTTCACGGTCGCAGGCATCGGCGATATGTCAGGAGACGTCTTCGGCAACGGGATGCTGCTGTCTGAACACATCAAGCTGGTGGCAGCGTTCGACCACCGGCACGTCTTTCTCGATCCTGAGCCCGACCCGGCCGCCGGCTTCGCCGAGCGGCAGCGCCTGTTCGACCTGCCCAGGTCGTCGTGGGCCGACTACGACGCGGGGCTCATCTCCTCCGGTGGTGGAATCTGGCCGCGGTCGGCTAAGTCAGTGCCCATCTCACCGCAGGTGCGAGCCGTGCTCGGCCTGGCGGATGGCACCGCGGCGCTGCCCCCCGACCAGCTCATCTCCGCCATTCTGGCCGCCCCCGTGGACCTGCTGTGGAACGGCGGCGTCGGCACGTACGTGAAGGCCACCGGCCAGGCGCACGCCGACGTGGGCGACCGGTCCAACGACGCGGTCAGGATCGACGCCTCGCAGCTGCGGGCCAGGGTGATCGCCGAGGGCGGGAACCTCGGCCTGACCCAGGAGGCCAGGATCGAGTACGCGCTCGGCGGCGGCCTGGTCAATACCGACTTCATCGACAACTCCGCGGGCGTGGACACCTCCGACCATGAGGTGAACATCAAGATCCTGCTCGACGAGGTGGTGCGCGACGGCCAGATGACCGTGGCCGACCGCAATGAGCTGCTGCAGATGATGACCGACGAGGTCGGCAGGCTGGTCCTGGCCGATAACTACCACCAGAACCGGGCGCTCGCCGCCGCCCGCGCTCAGGCCTCGCAGTTGCTGCATGTGCACGCCAGGTACATCAGGAAGCTGGAGCGCGAGGGCAGGATCAGGCGCCGCCTGGACGTACTGCCCGCTGACAAGGACATCGCCGAGCGCCGCTCGACCAGCTCAGGGCTGACGCTGCCCGAGTTCTCGGTGCTGCTCGCGCACACCAAGATCGCGGCAGGCCAGGAGGTGCTCGCATCGGCTGTGCCCGACGATCCGTACCTAAAGCGGGTGCTGAGCGGGTATTTCCCCGTGCCGCTGCGGAATCGCTTTACGGACCGCATGACCTCGCACCGGCTGCACCGGGAGATCATCACCACCGCGGTGATCAACGACATGGTCGATCGGTCCGGCATCACGTTCACCTTCCGGCTGAACGAGGAGACCGGCGCCTCGGTCCCGCACATCACCGAGGCGTGGCTGGTCGCCAGGGAGGTTTTCGACATGCCGGGGTTCTGGCGCCAGCTGAAGGCCCTGGACGGGCAGGTGGACACCTCAGCCCAGACACTGGCTCTGCTCGAGGGCCGCAAGCTCACCGAGCGGGCGAGCCGCTGGCTGCTGCAGTTCAGGCGGCCGCCGTTCGACATCCAGGCGACGATCGACTTCTTCGCCGGCGGCGTGCTGACCGTCGCCGCCGGGCTGCCCAAGCTGCTTGCCGGGCTGGACATGTCCAGTTTCGAGGAGCGCCGTGACATGTTCACCAGCCGCGGCTTCCCTGACGAACTGGCGGACCGGGTGGCCGCGATGGTCCCCGCGTACTCGGCCTTCGACATCGTGGACATCGCGGCCAGCACCGGGCGGCCGGTCGAGGAGACCGCCGAGGTCTACTTCGACCTGGCTGACCGGCTCCAGATCACCAGGCTGCGCGACCGGATCACCGCTCTCCCGCGCGATGACCGGTGGAACACGATGGCCAGGGGGGCGCTGCGGGACGACCTGTACACCGCCCATGCCGCGCTGGCCAGGGACGTGCTGACGGTCACCGACACCGGAACCCCCGAGCAGCGGCTTGCCGCGTGGGTGGCCAAGAACCAGGCTGCCGTCGCCAGGGCCGCGCAGACGCTGGTCGAGATCTGGGAGAG
>WNFI01074014.1_pt1 | contig 17929 bp, 24 predicted proteins | sample 5400471 | NCBI WGS metagenome assembly WNFI01 (sample SAMN13153348, study PRJNA577476) | soil metagenome | isolation source: 100 cm saprolite on Douglas fir-dominated hillslope | place: USA:California | collected 2013-09-17 | reverse complement strand
CGGAGGCCCCAAAAAAAAAATAACTGTATTGAAGAATAAAGGGAATTTCCATTGCCAGCTGGAGACGGCTCGATTTACGGATTTACAGTATTGAATAGATAGAGTAAATCAGTCGAATTAAAGGTACTTAAGAAGCACACCAGAATACCGTCGGTAAATTTTTGGAACCTTTTTGAGCCTTCGGCTACCGTCGGTAAAATTTTCTTCCGCTGCGCGGCATGTCCCACCGTCGGTATGATTAACTCACCGGTAACTCTCTGAACATATGGCCAACGTGCCACAATTGGGATAAAGGGTCGATAGCACGCTGCAATGGTAAGATTGACTCCCCTGACTTGACAAACAAACAATACCGTGATGGCACCTGGTAACCATCCAACTCTGGGTAGGTCTCTGTTATTAGAGGCTGGTCACCAGCCTAGGGTAGGTTACGGTGGTGTGCTTTTGTGTTAAGCACGTCGCGCTTCGGATTTACCGCTTCCGGCGAAGAATTCCCACGATCTACTCAATGCCATTCTGGTCGTAACGAACGCAATTGCTAGACGAATATGGCCATGGCCGACTCGTTGTTGCCCGTCAAAATAAGTGGCAAGTCTGGTGCCCTTGCCTTATCGGATAAGAAGTTCTTGGTCTTGCATGATAGTCCGAAAGGTTAGACATCCCCGAATTAGCCGAGTGGGGCCGCGGGCGTGAATAGCCTCACAGAAGATACACCTCTTTGTTTGTTATTGCTAGGGCTCTATGCTAATAAACCAGCTCTTCAAACGGATATCCGATATGTTCTCTGGGCAGAGGTCTCATCCTCGGAAAATACAGTAATGGTTTCGACTCTCGCGAGCAAGGGCGGGAGACTTGTACTTGTCAAGATTGATGGAGCATTCAGTGTAAGCGCTGAGGAGGCAAAGGAATGGAGTAGGAAGCTGGTCGAAGCGACATATGGTACGTTCTGTAGTCTTTTGCGAGGTGATGTAGCCCACGGTCGCGTAAGGTGTACCCCCACATAGGAAGGTCAAGGTTCTAATTAACCCAAAAGGGGGCCAGGTATGCGCCAATCTTAGATGACGGAATAATGAATCGGGATGTCTAACGAGTCACCACAACCCATGTCGTTGCAGGGAAAAGCAAAGCAAGCTTTCGAGAAATGCGTCAAACCCATCTTTGATGCGGCTCAATGCACCCTGGACGTCCAATGTATGTGTTGCTTACGACTTTTTCTTCAATACCTAGCTATTCCTTCTTCCGTGGCTCTAACATCAAATAGATACGACACACCGGTTTCACGCACAAGAAATTGCTGCCTCAATGCCTTTGGAGTTTGACGTCATTGCCTCGCTTTCCGGTGACGGAGTCCTGCATGAGATCATTAATGGACTTGCGTCCAGAAAGGATAACGCGATCAAGGCGTTGCGTATACCCGTAGTGCCGATCCCTACCGGGTCGGCAAACGCGTGTAATTTAAATTTGCAAGGGCAAAAGGTGAGCTCACAAAGGGGAGCGATGCGTGATTGGTTTAGATTGAGAGACAGAGAGCTGATTCAAAGGTGGGGCTGTCCAAGTAGGGCTGTTTTGATGTCGCGTTGGCAACGTTGAACGTCATAAAAGGTCGGCGGGCGAACGTTTCGCAAACTAAAGACATTGAACCTATTGCGTGTCCAATAGGAAAGCCGATACGCCTAGACATGTGTTCTATCACCCAAGGGGCCAAGCGTAGCTGGTCATTCCTCGCGCAAGCTGCAGGGCTCATGTCCGAAATTGACCTCAGTAAGTCGTTGTGCTTTGTCCGCGGAGTCCCCGACTGAGTCAGTTCGGTTCGCGGGCTTTCAGGAACGGAGCACTTACGATGGATGGGAGATAGTCGGTTTATCTATGGTTACCTTCGCGGAAGTACGGCCACAAACTCGTGATCTCTGACTACGTTTGTTGGATGCTCACGCTGAATGCCTTACAGTAATCGCGAACAAACCATGTCCGATCAAGGTGTCGATGAAAGTTGTCGAGTCTGACAAGCACAATATTTTGGAGACGATTCGAAACCAAAAAGCCGCTGGTGGATCAATGATCGCAGACGATGCCGAATACGCTTTGGCATCGGGGCTCTCGGTTCTTCCGGAGGATAAGTACGCCAAGGAAAGCTCAAATGGAGAGCACTCTGATTGGCTGGTATTTGACAAACCTATTCTCTACCTCTTGTAAGTATTCATGCTGTATACATGAGAAGTGCGAGTTGGATTGATGTTGGATCCAGTTCTGGAACCCAGCCCTATGTTGCCCGGGATCTGCTGCAGTTCCCAGCGGCCCTACTGGCAGACGGACTACTAGATGTAGTCATACAAGAAGTGGTTAGTGTCTTTTATTCTTTCCTTCCGTTCCTAATTCAGTTATGCTTTATCATTACAGACTGATAGAGTGGCATTGTTGAGAGCCCTTGACGGTGCAGAGTATGGTCATCCCTTCTTTCTAAAAACCGTGGGTTGCCTGCATCAACTTTTGGCATGTCATAATTCATCGGGACTGACGCCCCCGACTCGCCATACAGCAACATTACTTCAAGGTAAAGGCACTCCGAATAGAACCATTAGGTTCTTCCAACTCCCTGTTCTCCATCGATGGCGAGAAGTTCTCTTGGGAACCAATCTACATCGAGGCGCATAAAGCAATGTTCACGACGCTTAGCTTGCACGGGAGCTTCATACAGGATTTTCGAGAAAAAGAGTTTCAGAAGTAATAGGGTTGTGTAGGCTCAGCTGACTCGTACTTAGGATTACATAATGAGGATACATGGTGAAGTGGAAATAACACCCAGGTCACTCTGCCGGGACCGGCTCTGGTGCAGTCTTGGCCTTCCTTTTCTTCTTATGCTTTTTATGATCCTCCGAGGCTAGAGCATGCTTATTGCTGAACATTTGAAGATCGAGCTCCTTATCAAGATCAAACATGTAATTGGCTATAGTATCACAGTCAGTACGGAAATAAAATGAAGGACTGAACCACGTACCAATCATCCGCGCCATCTTGAAGTACTCAGTATAAAGGGTGTCGATCTCAGCTATAACCCATAATTAGAGCAGGCTAAGGGAAAGTAAGGGTATGATCATGGACCTTGGTTCTCGGCGAAGTAAACCTCTTGCTGTACACACCCACCACATTAGAGGACGTCCTGTATCATAGAGTGAGATGACATGCCTCTTTCGCCATCTTATCCGTTTCCTCTTTCTGCGCATGGTGCTCGAAATATCGTTCGCCCCGAAGCTTCACTAACCTCTGGTGTCGCACCTGCAAATCTTCATGCTTCCTTTGAGCGATTTCTTGTTTCTCCTCATGCGTAGCACGCATGCGCTACGATGGTACACGTGTCAGTAACGCATGGGAAATGGGTGTGACGATGAATAAACCTGCAGTTTGTCAAGTGCGTATTGACGTTGTCTGTCCGCTTGCTGTTGAGTGCTGATCGGTAGGATGCGCACTAACATGTGACGAGAACACTGCACCTGAATCATTGTTTCTGACGAATTAAGGGCTCCCATTTTCTCGGTGAACATGCTCCACCTTTCGTGATACTCCTTCTCCTTGATGTGAAGAGACTCTGACTCCTTTTCCAAGAGCTGTAGGTCCTTCGTCGCGTCCTTTACGTCCTGGAGCAGTTGAAATAACCATTAACTGAACGGGACTGCTCCGAATGCATAGATGGCCTACATTGTGAACATTGTAAAGGGTTGTCATCTTTGCTCTGTGGCTCTTTAGAGTGGACTCCACACCCGCAATTTGAGGTTTGAGCGCTTCCGCCGATTCAACTAGGTCGGCATTCTTCTGTTTGAGACGCTCGGGTGACCTCACGATACGCGCTCTCTCAGCAGCATTGGACCGAACTAGGATTTCTCGTTCCGTTACCAATTCTCGCTAGGTTGAATAGTCAAAACAGGATTATGTGCGCACAGGCCCGAAGTCCGTACCAAAGTATCGGAGCATTCCTTCTTTCGTGCTCTGAATGCCGTAGTTTTCTCAGTAAGCTGATGGGCCTCCGAAAAGAGAGTATTCAGTTCGCTCTCCAATTGTTGGGTGTCGAGTTCGACGTCTTTGGCTAACTGAGCTCCCTCCTCATATCGCCGTCTGTCACTTATTAGTAAAGACAGTGTCCCGAGATCGAGAGCGGCGTACCTTTCTTCAGCGTATTCATCTTGTAGATCATCCTGCGCCCTTTCTCGTTCCTCGTATCGTTCTCGCGTTGCCTCATCTCGTTGGAAAAGCTTCTCCAAAAACCCAGCAAAGTCACGAGAGTCTCGGAAAGCCATAAAATTGACTACTGCACTAAGGATACGATTTGTTCGCACAGGGTCGGGCCGCGTCAAGTCTCGCATTGTGAAGGTCTTAACTTTGGCAAGCTTTGCAACGCGCCCCCTATACACAGTACCTTCAGAAAAACCTCAAGAACAGTTAAAGAGACACAAACATGTGATACAGGAGCATCTGCAGTGTAATGGGATCATAATACAACTCCTGCAATGAGTAAGATTCAAAGGCCACCGACGCGTCAGAAAAATGCTCGCGTGCGACATACAAGGTACTCTACACCAGACTCTGAGATGGTCATCTGTCTGTCGCGTTCGAACTTCTGTACATCAAGGGAGAGCACTTCGAGCAAGATAGCAGAGTGGATGGCTTGAACGAGTTCAGGCGTCGGCTTGGCCAGGTCACGTTCAATTACCGGTACACCCCAGGCACTAACAATAATCTTAGCGAGCTCTGCGGCAGATTTGTGAGGCCAGCTCTTCTCTGCGTTCATAGTCTCCTTGTTTGTTTGTTATGGTCGAGTCGATTATTTGCATCCGGAATATTTATTGCTGATGTAAGCGACCTGTACATAAGGACGCCTATGTGGAGTTACGCACATCGCGCTGCCTCCTCTCTACCACAACTTCCCCTCTCTTTCACATAACCCATAACGCCTCATCACACTAACAATGGCTGGTGGTAAAGCAGTTGCAGACAAAAAGCCCGCTTCCAAAAGTCAGTCAAATGCTATGAACCGTGACTTCGGTGTATTGATGTGGGTTTCATAGCTACCGCTGAGGCGAATAAGTCCACAGTCGCCAAGAAATCCGCACCTTCTGCTGATGGTGAGAAGAAGAAGCGCAGGAAGGTTCGAAAAGAGACCTACGCATCGTATATCTATAAAGGTTAGCCTGCTGATCATGTCATAAGTTGAGGGCTTGATTGGCTATATTACTTTAGTTCTCAAGCAAGTGCATCCCGACACCGGTATCTCCAACAAAGCTATGGCCATCCTTAATTCCTTCGTCAATGATATATTTGAGCGTATCGCTAGTGAGGCTTCTAGTAAGTTCTCATCTCATACATCCTGTCAAGTGTATTCATTTCTCGCAGAGCTTGCTTCGTATAGTAAGAAAAGCACCATCTCGTCTCGTGAGATTCAGACCGCAGTTCGTCTCATCCTGCCTGGTGAACTCTCGAAGCACGCTATTTCGGAGTGAGTCAACATAGTCCTGAGAGTCTCAGTCGCCGTACTCACCCAGTATATATCTAGGGGTACGAAGTCGGTGACTAAGTTTTCGTCATCGCAAGGGAAGTAACCTAATACACCTTGACCTATTGGCGACTTGGGGATCCTCCACATTAGCTTGTCTTATCTGTGTTATTACGTTGTTTACTCTATGGTGTTTGTATCCTGTTCTGAACACTATTTCCTAATCATATGATTTCACAAGAATGCAGAAAAATGGAGGAGCGTCGATCATGATAGCGAAATAAGATCTGGTTCTAGAGAATGAGTCCCCTAGCTGAACCTTTCGGATAGACATATGAATGACCTTATAGGATGTCAAATTGTATCTATGGTATCTACGGCTATAGGATTCTGAAAGCATCGTATCCCGTCTGATCTGCAGAGTGCCGCTCAGTTAGTACCATGGTTAGGAGACTATGGGTGTCGTGGTTCTTTTTCCTTTTTTCCTCCATACTTTTCGTTATACAGTACCTGAATTGTTGCATTTACTAGTATGGAAGACAGGCAATCACACAAAGGTTCATGCATATGCGAAGGCTCATTATGGTAGGGGACTCATTCTTCGACGCGATGTGGCTAAATCTGAAAGCAGCTAGAGGGTATGTATTGGCTTATGGCACCAACCACACAGTAGCAGAAGAGTATGCTTATATTATTATACTTCCTTGTTCACGAATATCTGTTGTGCATATATATACAGCATCCGCCTGTGGTAGAACACGTAGTTTCCATCAACTTAGCAAACACTTCTATTTTATGGTCTCCACGTGGAGAAAAACTCAGGTGTAACGCCAGGTTGTATGAATGAATCCACAACTATTACAACATGTACCATGCCAGCTTTCTACATTGCTAGCAAGATGGTACGGCACCTGGACCAGCGTGGGAACCAGCATCCAAGTCTTTGACTTGATCTCATATCTCTAATATTCACAGCAGGATGGCAGATTCAACAGTTGAAGAGACAGCAAAGGAGTTCAGAAAGAGCTCAATTGAAGAGTGCGCCCCATCGATCTCATTCACTGTGATCTTCATTTATGCCTGCTAAAGACAAACAACAGTCATCCTAGGCCACCGCGTGCATCAGTTCCAAAGACATCTGCGCCACCGGACCAGCAACTTGTGACGCCCTGGGAAGTACAGGGACAGATAACGCAAGATGGGAAACAACTAGCCATCAACTATGATCTCCTCATCGATCAATTCGGCACTCGGCACATCGACGATCCCTTGCTCGAGCGCTTCGAAAAGCTAACCGGGGTCAAATCGCATCCATTACTCAAACGGGGGATGTTTTTCTCTCACCGGCAAGCATCATGTCTCTCTACGCTGTGAAGTGGTTTGGTTTATTCATGTGTACTTCGTGCTGCAGAGAATTCGGACGCATTCTTGATCTCTACGAGAAGGGGAAGCCATTTTTCCTGTATACAGGGAGAGGGCCGAGCAGCAACAGCATGCACCTAGGACATCTCATCCCGTTTATGTTTACGAAGTATGTTTGTTTGCCTCGACAATGCGAGTCATAAGTTCACCCCGATGCTAGATGGTTGCAAGACGTTTTTGATGTCCCGCTCGTCATTCAACTCACAGGCACGTATTGAGATTCGTGATTGCTCCTGTGATTGCCCCAGTTGCTCATGAGAATGCGCCAGATGACGAAAAATTCTTGTTCAAGCAGGAATTGAAAGTAGAACAAACGCAGAAATTTGCAAGAGATAATGCCAAAGATATCATTGCTTGTGGCTTTGACCTCGAACGGACGTTCATCTTCAGCAATTTTGATTATGTCGCGTCAGTATTGTCAAATTCCAGTTCATGCTCCTAATCCTAGTTATTGGATTCCTGCAGTGGCGCCTTCTACAAAAATGTAGTGAAGATATCTCGGTGTATCACTGTAAACCAGTCGAAAGCAACCTTCGGATTCCAGGATACGTGAGTTATCTAGATACCTCCAACCGATTCATATTTTATGGGTTCCTTGCAAGCGATAACATCGGAAAGTTGCACTTCGTATCAATTCAAGCGGCTGCTTCGTTCTCCAATTCATTTCCTCAAATCTTTGGAGAAAAATCAGATATCCCTTCATTGATACCGTGTGCCATAGACCAGGTGCGCCTTTACGTACGATCGCCTCGCTTACGTTACTCAATCTGCGAAAGGATCCATACTTTCGACTGACGCGAGACGTTGCCGCTCGACTCAAGTACCCCAAGCCCTGCCTAATCCATTCCAAGTTTTTCCCTGCGCTACAAGGACCCCAAACAAAGATGTCTGCCTCAGATCCGAATTCCACAATCTACATGACCGATACACCGAACCAGATCAAAAACAAGATCAGTAAACATGGGTTCAGCGGCGGTCGTGATACCGAAGAGGAGCATCGGAAGTTTGGTGGAAACCCTGATGTAGACGTTGCTTTCCAGTACCTTAAGTTCTTCGAGCACGACGATGAAGTCGTCGCGAAGATCGAGGCCGTGAGTCGTGTATCTTATCGTCAACGTGGATCGCTGACAGGGACTCACGGTATAGGACTATCGGTCGGGTACATTGCTTACCGGAGGGCTTAAGGCCATGTGTATCAAAATCCTCCAGGATGTAGTGAACAATTTCCAGGAGGCGAGTCAATTCTTTGCACGAGAAAAGCCGCTTCAACTGACGTACGCCGCTAGAGGAGAGCTAAGCTCACGGACGCAGACGTAAATGCATTCATGGATGCCAGTAGGAAGATCAACCCTTTTCCCCGCTCGAAGAGAGATACTCCGTAGGTTATCCTGCCGTAGAGAATCATGCATACAACGAATACAATCGATACGACTTGATTGCATGAGCACGTATAGAAAAAAGATAAATGAAATTTGTTGTTGGTGAATGTTTGCAGAAACGCTACGCCAACCATAAACGGGGAGCGAGTCTGTCCGTCGGTGTGGCCATCTCTTTTGCATTTCTCGTTTTGCTCTTTCTCGATAGTCCCTGCTTGCTTCATTCATAGAGTTCTTGTTCTTGTCATAATGTCGACCGAGCTCGTGTATCCGAAGGTCCGAGGTACCGGCTCTGTGCCTCTGTCGCGTTGTTGTCGCTGAATGTTTGGGATCGTCAGGATTCGAGCTACAAGAGGTCATCGGAGAGGGTGGCTTCTCAAAGTACGCTTGCTTTTCTATCGTTCTATTAACTACTCCCGCCTCATTCGAGCTACTCGCAGAGTGTTCCGTGCGGTCGACTATTCGATCGGTATGGTGGCTGCCTGCAAAGTGGTATCGCTCAACAGCTCGACTTCGCAAGGCCACAAAAAGGAACTACACAAGGAAATCAAAGTTCATTCTCAGCTTAAACATGATAACATTTTACGTTTTCTTGGATCTTTGATTATTGAGGACGACAGATCGTCGCTTTATGTGCCGGCTGTGTATATGGTTATGGAATTTGCTAGTGGAGGTGATCTTTTTGATAAGATAGGTGCATACGTTTGCTTTTCTATACTAAGGGGATATCCTTATTATTAGTAAATCTGTTTCTCAGCACCTGATTATGGGGTCGAGGAAGAATTGGCTCATTTCTACTTCAACCAACTCATCGATGCCCTGGTACGCATGCATTCTCTCATGAAATGGCCCATTTACAGGGTATCGTGCAATTTTTGTAGAAATACATACATGGCATCGGAGTATGTCATCGCGATCTGAAGCCGGAGAATGTCCTCCTGGACGCTCTGGGCATGCTCAAGTTGTCCGATTTTGGCTTGTGCTCGGTGTACAAGCATAAAGGAAGCGAAAGAACTTTATCCGAACGCTGTGGTTCGCTTCCGTATGTGGCGCCAGAGGTAGGTGCCTCGATCCAGTCTTACCATGCTAGGTCCCTGATTTCTTACAGCTGAAAAACACAAATCATCCATACCGTGGGGAACCCATAGATGTATGGGGAGCAGGGGTGATACTGTTCACGCTTCTTGTCGGAAGTGAGCATGATCCCATTCACCATATTCTACCAGGCTCTGAACAAACTGCCAATAAGACACGCCTTGGGACGAGCCGACCACTGGAAGTCCAGAATATGTCGCATTTCTTTCTAGGGAGATACTTCAAATGGACCCATGGAATCGCATCCCTAGGGAACCGTTATGTACGACAAACATTCGTTTGGCAGTGACCTCCTATTTCTGATGTTTCTCGTAGCACTTCTCCTGAGGATGCTCATGGTCGACCCGAATAAGCGTATCTCGCTCGATGATGTGTCATCGCACTCATGGTACAGGAGGTATTTATTTTATCCTTCGTTGAAGCTAGCTAAAGCCCAACCATCCAACCAGAGCTAGCCAGTTCGCGCGAGATCGTCCCGGGCAGCTTGCGGATCGACTGGCGGAGTCACTTCGGCGGACGGGTGATTTAGCCATTGCTGAACCGAACATGGTCGATGTGTTAGTGTTTCTGTGGTCCATTTAGCTAAAGTGCACTAAATATTTAGTCCAGATCCAAGCAGTCAGACGAAGACCAAGTAATGATGACTGCAAGTGTAACCCAATTTACTCAAACATTACAGCTATTTGTGCGCATGGCCACCACTCCGCATTCCGACACTAATCAGTGATCTTCAGACACAAACTCAAAATGGAGCGCGTTATGATCCGCATCTCACTCGCTTCTATTCTTCGATTCCTCCGCAAGATCTCTTAACCTCTATCATCTCTGCAATCAGCGGATTTGGCCTAAAATGCAAGATGAAGAGTACCGGATGTGCAGTGCGAGTCGGTGGCTATGACCGTAGGAGGGAGGTCTTTAAGGGCGTTATTGAGGTGGAGTCGTTCACCTGGGACGACAGAGAAGGGAGTCGCTGCGTAATGAGAAGGGAGCAGGTGTGTTCACAATCCAGCGTCTGGCGGTAATTTATCTGGTCTTGATAATAGGGAAATCCTACTGAATGGAGGCGACTTTGGAAGGATATCATCAATTCGCCAGAAGTGGCACCGTATGTACTCAGGCGTCGTGAGCAGTGAATACTTTATCTGTATCTTTATCCTTGTTTACCATTTCAAATCTGTTGAACTATCTAATAAATATATTGAAGTCGTATCCTATACCATCACTCTCTTGGATCATCCTCATCCTCGTCACTAGACTGAGCCTGAATTGCTTTCAGTAGAACAAGGCCTTGCTTTCGACAGATATCCCCTGGGGATCCAACGTCATACTTCGAACGTGAGTCAAGTATCCACCTCTTAATGTCTTCATCCTCGACGATGTCGTTGTTATAGAAAGCTGCTAGAACGCTGCCAAAGAGTTTCAGATGACCTGTTGAAGAAGCGCAGTAGCTCTAAGACATGATCAAGATGGGGAATATGAAGTTCAAGTAGCACCAGCGAACCTGCAGTAAGAGAGTGTTTTCGATCGGATCCTCGCCGCCAATCGCGGGTAATAGCGGCCCCCAACGCTCAATTGTCTTATTGACTGCTTGTTTCTGTTGCGCCAGTGTTCCGGTGAGTTGAATCTTCGATAGAAGAAAGCCGATGACGACCTGTTTAACAGATCGCAGCTGAACATTGCTCGCCATTCTCAATGTCTTTAGTTCGATCGCCGCGTTGTCAACGGTATGGTCTTCTTCAAATGCACGCTCAAGCGACTGTATGCATTCCGACCGGAAATCTGCGGAAGAAGTTTCATCGTCCAACTTGAGGTTTGATGTATATTCCTCAAGGGGTGTTGAGTGAGATATAGGACTAGAGGGAGCAGAGGACATGGGTGTGGAGGATGCCACGGACTCAGCATATCCTATTGGCGTGCCATCATAACCTACGGGGCGACACTTGAGGAACACTTCATCGAGCAACAGACATCCATACCTAATTGGTGATATATTCGAGTCTCCGGGGTACTGTCATCGTCTGATATATCATCCTCAGAGATAGCATGTGCAGGCCATAAATAAGCCCTGGCGTCTTGGCCAAGGATTGCCGCTACCAGGAGGAATCAGCAAAGAGCGGCGAAAGTACATCATGTTAGTTCACGATTTGTCATGACTTTCAGCTGCGCCTCAAGATCGAGGGCCTCGTTCCCCCAATCACCATCTTGCGGAGGCGGCATCCCCGCCACTTTGCTGAAAGGTGGAACATTTGCACCTGTCCCCAATATGGCGCCATCGCCTATCATGCACCCACGGTCCACTCGGCTATTCGGCCCAATTTTTACCTCACAACCGATGATGGTCTCCGTAATAATGGAATTTGCACCGACTGCACTTCCGCTCATCATGAAGCAGTTTACGATTTTCACGTTCGGTCCTACGCGGCAGCCAGGGCCAATCACAGATCCCTCAATAATCGCGTTGTCATCCACATGGCTTCGCGGTCCTACTTGCGTACGTGATTTAAGAGTGCATGACCTGCAGCGTTCATTAACAAAAGGTGCCCTGTTTATGATGGTGATGACAAACCTGGATAAGAAAACAGATTCTCCAATATACACCAGTCCTCGCTTCAGTTCGTACGCCGGTGTATCGTCAGGTACTAGTGGGAACGTCCTGCGGGAGAGGACGTCATAACTAGGGACCAGTTTCGCATCAGAGCAAAGAACCAGTTGATATTCCAATGCAGTATACCTGATCTCAGCGTATGATCGTGTATCCCGAACGCGAGCAGCATAGCCATGCTTTGGAATATGACAAAATATTTGTTTTCCCAGCAAGTCGGAGGTCAGAATTCCATGAACAAAGTCAGTCCGGAGATCTTGATAATCAAAATTTTCGGTAAAAAGTGCAGGTACATCCACTGAGCACACATCGATGGCGCAGTCTGCGAGATCAGTCCGAACCTCCAATTCGTGACGACCGCTCATCTTTTCACGCGGTAAAGGGACGTGCGGCTCAGTCCCTTTCACATATTCATAGTGTAGGCATTCCCTAGTTCCAGCATCGAGCAGGAGAACGGAGGAATCAAGACCAGGTCTAAAAATGCACATATTAGGATGAGGGCACAAAATATTCGCAGGGGCTCACATTGGGCGATTTCGTGCTCCTAATGGTTTCCAGACCATGGTCATTATACAAGCTTCGTTAACTCTGCGACGTTCCTTATGTTCGCGGACCACGTCTTGCAATGGAATAGTGCTGACGACGTCACCAGATATGAGGATGAAGTCTGACGTGATTATTTGCTTGGAATCGAGCTCTCTTAGGACATCGCCTGTAGAGCGAGCTTCCGGAGTTATAATCGGTGTGATTTTAATCGCAGAATTGGGAAGTGACCATCGTGACCGGCTACACGTCCAAATTGCAATATTGCTCTACCAATGGGGCGCGTTTACTTGCCTGATCGCTTCCTTTATGGTATCGGCATGGGAAGAGCAGAAAACGAATATCTGTTGCACGCCAGAGCTAACCAATGTCTCCAGAGTCCAATCAAGCAAAGGGGTATTGCAAAGAGTGAAGAGGGTCTGATGTAACGATTTGGAGTGTCAAGATAGTTGTGACAAATCTAAAGTTCATACATAACAATACCTTTGGCTTGGTCATGCTCAAAGGCTGAAACCGCGAATTGAAGCTGTCCGCGAGAATAACAGCCTGCAGGATGTCCTCATTTTCTGATGTCAGACTCCTTTCCTTCGAAGCTTTGGGAGGCATTTCTGCTTTGGCCAGATGCGCTCGCTTCGGGAAAGGGTTAGATGTCACTCGTAATATCTATACAGTGCTTTGAGAGCGGCCAGTTGCTCGCACAAAGTCTGGACCCCGGCTACTCTCGCTATTAGACTCCTTGGTGTGTATGGTCACCTTGCAGAGTCAGTACAATTACGTAATCATTCCAATTGCATTTTCCGTCGCAAGATATCCTGGAGTTACCCGACTTTTCCCCTCTCTTGCTGAATAAGATGCTTCTATCGGGCTGCATCATTGCTACCTGGGGTCCGTTATAAGGCAAATGATCGTGTTGGGCATGTTTTTGGAGGTTTCAAAAAGCACGCGTGCTACATACCCGAATAAGGGGAATCTACATTACTGGAATATTATTGGGACACAGGGAGGAATATGAGATGGATGTCGGTAAACCCACGATTGTGCTTCTCAATTAATGATGTGGGGCAATAGTGTGTGGCTGCCATTTGACAGTAACATCCGTACGACTCGTCCAAGGAGCATAACACACCTAGTTTGCTGATGCCGACTTGTATGCAGACTCTCTATCTCAATAATAACACGTTGTGCTGATCGGCCTAGTTGTGTGAAATTTTTTTGGTGGAAGCTACTGTTTCGCCGGACGCGTACTACGTGGCGCTAGCTTAAGTGTAGGTGAAGGTGCCTACGGGGCTAGAGTTCCGATGGGTTCAGTGCAATACCTGTAAGAAACTCACCACGAGGAAACGCAGTTCCCCACACTGTGCGGGAATCATCCGATGCTGAGAGGTTGTGCTATGTGTATTTCTAACGTCCTCCTGTTGCTCCTTTAGTCCTGATCAGCCTTTGAGGTCGAGTGCACTAAGAGTCAGGAAGACACAATTATTACCTGGTTCATCACATTCAGAATTTTGCTGTTTCTTTATCACAGAACTCCTAACTCTAAAGATCGTATGACCTTGCCATAGTCTCACAGCGATAGGTACATCCAAGTCCTACGGAAGTCCAGAGAAGAAAACGGGAAGGATACAACCAAAGGAGATATATGTGAATTAATTCGAAGGTGGATGTCAAACGATTGGATGGTATTGAGATGCGAGATTCCAGAGTTAACCAAGAGCCCGCTACAACACGCCAATCAATATACGGCGACATAAATAAGCCTGCAAAGAGTGACACAGGCAATAGATAAATGGGCCGATTATTCTTGTCTATTGGATCCTACGGTTAAGAGAAGTAACGACTATTAGAAAAAAATGTACGAACCCGAAACCAACGGTCTCTTCTACCGCGAGCGTCAACTTGTGTTCCAAAGTACTGTAATCCTTATAAGGAGGTAAATCGATCTAGGAAATGCATTTCAGAGTCCTCGCTCAGGCAGCAGAAACAATGAGATTTACTCGGTTAAAACACGTATGGCTCTTCGGTAACTGGCTAGGATCACCAGCCTTTTCGATTGTAAATCGTCGAGGACCATCCGAGCCTTGAAGATCCTTAAACCCGTTGACAGGAATCCGCGACGTCCCGGTAGCGAATTGAAGCAAACGAGACTTGCGTTCAGTGGGCCAACTTCGAATAATCTGCCAGAACCATTGGATAACATCGTCGTTCATCTCATAACCGCGATAATCAGTATACTTGGTCCAATCATCACTAGAATAAAGAGGGATAAGAATACATCAGAGCTGACTGAGTTGCACCGGGTTCTTACACGTCGATATCAGACATGCCACCAATGAGAAGCTTTTCGATGTCGTCAAACACGATGTATTGCACCATCGGAGGAATAAAGCACTTACCTCAAGCTCTCGCTCGTCGAAGACATTGATAAGTTCCTGTGGGATAAGCTCACTGAAACCGGACATGAACGCATCGAATTGCTCCTTGACACGGCGAACGATACGATACTCAATAACAGTCCTAAAGAACAAGTGCGATGTTAGGCCTTGAATACTAGTGATATGCGTGAAAAACCCCTTACTCAACGTATTCTTTCTTATTCTCCTCCGTCACGGGGACGTTCGCTCCTCCAGGTTTGAGCTCAATAGTGACGAGCTCACCAAAACGATCCTCCGTCGTAGTGAACGTTTCGTCAATGACGTCAGTAATGTCATTCTCCCTGTCCGTTGTCACAATGAGAGCCGTTCCCGTCAAGATAGTGAAGAGGGGATCTTACAAAATCCAGCTCATCCCACGATGTAGCTCAGCATCGACACTCTCTAAGTCTGCAAGAGTAATCTTCTTCTTAAGAATTATCTTGTAGAAGCTAGTGATAAAGTAGGCATCCAAGAATCGGCGGTGGAAGATAGCGAGGCCCAGGACCCTTCCAATAAACTTGAAGTAGTTAAGATGCTCTGGATTCACACCTGAAGCAGGGTTAATCTGCAGGGTGTAATTATCCGTCGCCGAGTACTCAAATAGACAGTAGAACGGGTTAAACATCTCGTGAGAGAGCAAGAAGAAGAATTCACTGTGAAAAAAAAGGAAACTCAGTTACTGATCACGATTTGAAGAAAAATCTTTCCTACCGAGAGAGACCACCGTAATCGAGACCATCCTCGCCATCGAACTTGATCATCAGACGCTTCTTTAAGTCGCTTGGCGTCTGACGCATTATATCGGCATAACTGTCTTCGAAGATATGATTCCGTCGAACTTTGATCTGGCAGTTGCCCGGCTGGCTCCTCATCGCGGGCTGAGAGCGGAAATAAATCAGCTTGCGACGGAAGTCACGCTTGTACTGCGGTACGTTTTGATCAAGGGACGATGGGAGACGCGGATCGTCGGATCCACCCAGGTTGTAGTTTGGGTGTTGTGATTGACATAGTAAGGGCAACCTTCAGGGGTATGCCTTTCTTCCCACCCGGCAGGCAAAGGTCCTGCCCCAGGCGTTGTCTGAGCAGAGTTCGGCCCGACAACACTAGGGGTCGAAACATTAGGGGGAGCCGGAGTGTTTCCCCCTGATCGTGGGCCACTGTTTGTTCCCAACAGGTCATCGGCCAAGATACGCCGGTTGTGGCTCGCACGAGCAGTGTCCGTTTCTTGCTGAGCCTGAATGTTCGCCGCTTGGTTGTTCGAAGGTCTGTTCCACGTCGTAGTCCTTGTGTTGTGATCCACATAGTAGGTACGGCCAAGATGATCGACTCGGCGCTCCCACCCAGACGGCAACGGCCCATGCTGGTCTTCGTGGGGATTAAAATTGCGCATCACGTTCGCCGTTTGGACATTTGCTGAAGTGACAACGCCATTGACAGCTGTATTCGTCGTCGGAGATTGGATACTTTGTGGGTTAATTGCAGGGGATGTGGTGGCGCTAGAGGGCCGAGGCCGAATAGAGTTTGAGGGATCAGAAGTCGAGCTTGACGGCTGGTTGTTTACTGGAATTGGGATCGAAGGTGTTTGGCTGGAGATCTCGATAGTGCTGGCACTAGGACGGGAGGTCCCAGGGGCACTTGGGGAAGGAACAAGATCGGAAGTGGATGGGTTGAGACCCTCCAGTACAGACAACGGATTACCACTCGTTTGCGATAATCCAGGGTTCGGAATCGGAGTATTCGTATCCGTGGACAAGTAAAGAATAAGTTTTCCATGTACCACGAGGTTATCGTTGGATTTCTTCAGGTCCAAAGTGAGCATTTCTGTAAAACACATCCATTAGCCATCTGAACACGCCGAAGTCTCCTATCTACATACCTCGCGTATCGGTATGGATATCAATGTGATCCTGGACACATATATTAACGACCCCAAGGAAGCCTTGGTCTCGTCTTTTGAACTTCCTCTGGTGTCGAGAGTCTTTTTAATGACGCTAGTGGTGTTCGTCTGTTCCGCATCTACAGTAATGACAGCAAAAGGGTCGGGGAGCCTGAAGACATCACGCTTCGATAGGCCTTCTGCAGCGACGACTACTCGATTGAATTCAGTCAGTGCTCAAGTACCCCAGAGAATTGATCTTGCCTGTGATGCGTAATTTCTTTGTCCTGATCGGGTTGAGATATCGTCAGATGTGGTATCGAATGACCTCACACTTATATCACTCACGGAGAAGAGACAGTAGACATGGGGTGCCGAAGAGGTCTCTGGGTGTATTTCCCTTGATATGCGCAGTAAAAGGGGAAACGCGCGCAGCTGCAAGGAGTGAGTTGTTGAAGGCACGGGTGGGTAAGCCGGCTGTTTCCGGTGGAGCACCGCCGCTTCCAATTTGTAATCTTCTCGTAGAGAAGATGTGTCAATGTTCCCAAAGCATGACCACCACCTTCATTCTCCGAAGTCCATTACTCAGCAAAGCTCTACCTGATCTGTTCAAGACGTACCTTTCAGTTCGGAAAACGGCGAAACGTAGGCGCGCACTCAGGAACGCCACCGGCAGAACGCGCCCCATGGTGGTTTAGTGGCGCGTATAGTCATTTGTGCTTATCATTGTGCCAAAGCATGAGGTGGCAAGAACGGCCCTTTAGTAGCTACGTTTCTCATTATCTTCTATACTATACAAGAGCCATGTATGAAGAACGATATCTAACGACTCGATATCGTGCTCAGTCGCTTAATCAGATATCTCGCGTAACTTGTAAAACGATCTGGACAGACACATAACTCAAGGGGCTCTTTGTTCTATTAGAGCAGGCATGGCCTGCCAACCCGGTACCAAGCACATCGTTTGACAAGCTTGACAAGTCCAACGGCCTATTCCATCCAATGTTTCCCACAAATATCGGATAACATATGCTATTCCGAGTCTATAAATTTCTACGTTTTACGAGATGAACCAACGTTGCGATCGATCTCTTGACATTCGATTCGAGAGCTAGAGTACCT
>WNFI01022484.1_pt1 | contig 17929 bp, 12 predicted proteins | sample 5400471 | NCBI WGS metagenome assembly WNFI01 (sample SAMN13153348, study PRJNA577476) | soil metagenome | isolation source: 100 cm saprolite on Douglas fir-dominated hillslope | place: USA:California | collected 2013-09-17 | reverse complement strand
CCTGTATGCGCCGACGAAACCCTAAAATCTTCCGCCTCCAGATAGCGGGTCAAGACTTCGCATAAATCAAGATCATCATCCACGATGAGGAGATGTGGCATCGCGTCTTCTGATGCATCTTTGGGATGTTGCATGGACCTCGTCCTCCGCCGGCCGAACAGCCTCCAAGTCATGATAACGCTAAACAAATTGGTAAGACGTTCAGCAAACAAATCCAAACAATTAGATAGCCGTTCCTAGCTGTAGCCCATGGTTTCTTTGGATGGCGTAGGGACCTGAAGGGTTGAATTTACGTGACGCTACTTTTCATTGAACGACTGGGATAGCAATTCGGAGGCCCGCAGCAGCGGACGTCTCGTCGATCTGCGGAAATGCAAGTCCGTCCGTGGGTTAGGCCGCCGAGAAGCGCACAGGGTCCCCACATTTTCCCCCACACTAGCAAGAAGTGTCCGCTTAACTCACGCCAATTCAATAACTTCCTACTGGCGCTCTTGCCTCCCGGAGTTTTTGTCTGGTTACCGTACATCGAAATCATGGGAATTGAATAGGTCGCAAAATCCGACCGCCTGCCTGGGAGAAGTCCACAGGGGAGGTGACACCAAAAAGCTAGCGCTGCTAGGTGTCGGTAAACAAATGAGATAAATTGGTCGGGGCGCCCGGATTTGAACCGGGGGCCTCCTGCGCCCAAGGCAGGCGCGCTACCAGGCTGCGCTACGCCCCGACGTTCGAGACTTCAATTCTAGCGTACTTTCCTGATTTCCCCACCAACCCAGAGTCATACCTCGCTTCAGTAGATGGCGGGCAATCCGCGTGAGTCGCGCGGGGTAATCCTGACGAACGGATCCGCGCAGGCACTGATCCATTCTGACGAGCTCGCACTAATGGTATATTCGATGATATGAGCGAGATGAGAGCAGACTTTGCGACCGTGGAAGAGGCGGTGGAGGAGATTCGGCAGGGGCGGATGATTGTCCTTGTTGATGACGAAGACCGCGAAAACGAAGGCGACTTGGCCATGGCGGCGGAGAAGATTACGCCGGAGGCCATCAATTTCATGGCCAAGTATGCGCGGGGACTGATTTGCCTGCCGCTCACGGAGGAACGCTGCGATGAGCTGCACCTGCCCCTAATGTCGCCGATCAATACTTCCGCGCACGGGACGGCGTTTTGCGAGGCGATCGACGGCCGGCTGGGAGTCACCACCGGGATCAGCGCTTCCGACCGCGCCATTACCATACTGACGGCGGTGGACCCGAAGACGAAGCCGCAGGACTTGGCGCGGCCCGGGCACATTTTCCCGCTGCGTGCGCGGAATGGCGGCGTGCTGGGGCGCGCCGGGCAAACCGAGGCGAGCGTGGACCTGGCGCGCATTGCGGGGCTGACTCCCGCGGGCGTGATTTGCGAAATCATGAATGAAGACGGCACGATGTCGCGCGTGCCGCAGCTCATAGAATTTTGCAAGCAGCACAATCTGAAGATGCTGACGGTGGCGGACCTGATCCGCTACCGCATGCAACACGAGCGTTATGTGCGGCGCGTGGCGGAGGCAGTGTTACCGACGCGCTACGGCGATTTTCGCATGATCGCATATTCGAGCGACGTGGACCACGACCAGCATGTGGCCCTGGTGCGCGGTGAGCTCGAAAGCGGAGCGGCGCCGCTGGTGAGGGTGCATTCGCATTGCTTGACGGGCGACGTTTTTGGATCGATCACGTGCGACTGTGCGGAGCTGGTTGCGCGCTCGCTGGAAACGATTGCGAAAGAGGATCGCGGCGTGTTTTTGTATTTGCATCACACCGGGCGCGGGTTCGGGATCGAGATCAGCGAGGAGCCGGGGATGCTGCCGCAAATTCATTTTCATTCGCGCGGACAAATGGACCGCGAGCCGGCGCGGCAGCGCATGGTGCAGCACGAGAGCGGCATAGGCGCGCAGATTTTGATCGACCTGGGGCTGAAAGATATCCGCGTGCTAACGAATCATCCTAAGAAAGTTGTGGCGCTCGAAGGATATGGGATTCGGATTGCGGACCAAGTGCCGCTGCGTGTGGAATCGCGGCGCGCTACACATCAAACGTTCTAAGAATAAGAAAAAGATAACGCAGAGACGCAGAGGGGCGCGGAGTGGCGCAGAGAAGGAATTAGTTGGGCGGAGCCTCGCCTTCAGCGGCTGACGGGGGTGGGTTCCTTGGCGGCTGTTTAGTGGCTGATGCCTTACTCACGGTCAAGTATTTGCGCATTTTTTCGAGACGCTTTTTGCCGAGGCCTTTAATAGCTAAGAGGTCGTCGACACTTTTGAAGGCGCCGTAGGATTTGCGCATCTGGAGGATTTTGTCGGCAGTGACGGGACCGATGCCCGGTACTTGCTGTAATTCTTCAGACGTGGCGGTGTTGATGTTGATGGGCTTGAGCGGGGGGTTTTTTGTTGTCGCTAGCGTGGCTTGCGCGAACAAGAGGGATAGGGCGACAGAAGTAAGGACGACCAGCTGGCGGCTGGATTTGGGTGCGGTCGCCGACCACCACGATTTGCATGTTGGCGGAGTCAAAATATTTTCGCGTGGTAGCGAGCAAATCGTCCGGCGTGAGCGCGCGAACCTTTTCACGATAGGTTTCGAGATAATCGTCCGGGAGGTCGTTGAGGGCGACGGTGGCAAGTTGCGAGAGCAGGCCGTCTTGCGTTGCGAGGCCAAGGGAGAACACGCCGCTCACGTAGTTGCGGGCGTCGCCTAGTTCAGGCTCAGGGACCGGAAGGGCGCGGAGTTTGTCGAGCTCGTAGAAAATTTCGGTGAGCGAAGCGGCGACGACATCGTTTCTAACTGCGGCGGAGATAGAGAAGTAGCCATACTGGCGCAAAGGATTGACGCTGCTGCGGGGGCTGTAGGTGTAGCCTTTATCCTCGCGAATATTCATCACCAAACGCGAATTAAAAGCGCCGCCGTAGAGGCTGTTGGTCAGGCCGAGCTTGATCCAGTCGGGATGCTTGCGGGTGATGGCGTGGCAGCCGGCAAGGAGTTGCGCCTGCACCGCCCCGGGAACATGCACGAGGTGGACGTGTCGGCCGCGAGGCTTTGCTGGCTCTGGCGCAGGCGGGACGGTCGGTTTTTTTCCGCTCCAGGCGCCAAAAACATTTTCGACCGTCTTCAGCATGGCGGCGGAATCGAAATCACCGACCATCAAGAGCAGCGCGTTCTCCGGCGTGTAAAAATCGCGATAGACAGAGAGGAGATCGTCACGCTTGTAGGCAGCGACTTGTTCTTCTGTAGGCGCGACTTGCGCGTACGGGTGCACGCCGAAAAGGACTCTGCGGAGGCGCTCGCCCGCCAGGAACCCGGGCTGCGTGCGGTCGAGTTTCACTTCTTCGATCTTTTGGCGACGCTCGCGTTCGAATTCGGCTTCCGGGAACGCGGCTTCGCGGGCGAGCTCGCCGACCAGAGCGAGGAGCGGCCCGGCGAGTTCGGAGAGTCCGGCGAAGGCGATGGCGCTGTTGTCGGCTCCGGCGTGTGAGGAGAGATCGGCGCCGAGGCGGCGAAGGTCCTCCTCGATTCGGCGGCTGGCGCGTTTTGCGGTCCCGGTACGCACAACGGTGGCGGTCATCTCCGCGAGCCCAGGAGCGCGATTTGCAACAGCGGCGTTGCCGGAGCGGAAAAAAAGCTCGCCGTGAAATTTGGGGATGGTATGTGACTCTGCGAGGACGACTTCGAGTCCGTTGGCGAGGCGCGCTTTAGTGCGCTTGGGCCAGGTGACTTGGCGCTCGGCGGAAAGCGGCGGAACGGCGGTGTGAATTTCGGCGGCGGGGCGGGTGGCCATTTAGGCGGCCTCTTGTGCTGGAGCGTTTGCCGGGCGGCGGAAGACGATGGCGCGTTTATCGTTGCGGAGATATTTCTTGGCAACGCCTTGGATATCTTCGCGCTTGACGGCGAGGAAGCCGTCGAGAACGGTGTTCACTAGCTGCGGCTCGTTATCGAAAAGCGAAAAGCAGGCGAGCAGGTGCATGAGACCATAACGAGGCATGCCGCCACGACCGCCTTCGAGCGTGGAGTAATAGTCGGAGCGGAATTTTACTTTGAGCTGGTCGAGCTCATCCTGGGTGATGCCATTTTTCTGGACTTCGCGAATGACGGAATCGAATTCGGCGAGGGTGGCGTCGCTCGAATACTCGGGCTTGTGCAGGATTTTGGTGACCATTTGCGTGGGCCCGTTGTAGCCGAAGATGTCTTCGATGCCGCCGTCGACCTCGACGGCGACTTGCTTTTCGAGGACGAGGTGGCGGTACATTCGCCCGGCGCGGCCGCCATGCAGGGCTTGATCGAGCAAAGCCATGGCGCACCAGTCCGTGGTGCGACGTGGCGGAACGGTGTAGCCGATGGCTATGGCCGGCAGCGTGCCGAATTTTTCCACGACTTCGCCGCGGCGTTCTTCGGTTTGTTCCGGCTCGCGAGGGTCGGCGAAGGGCGGCGCAGCACCGGCAGGAATATCGGCAAAATATTTCTTGGCGAGCGTGAGGCCTTCGTCCGGCTTAACGTCACCGAGGATGAGCAGAACGGCATTGTTAGGGGCGTAGTAGGTCTTGAAGAAAGATTGCACGTCGGCGAGGCTGGCGGCGTCGAGATCGGCAAAATCGCCGTAGAAATTGTGAGCGTTGGCCCAATTGCGAAAGGCGATGGGCGGAAGATCGAGCCAGGGGAAGCCACCATAGGGCTGGTTCAGCACATTCACGCGGACTTCTTCCTTAACGACGTCGCGCTGGTTGCGAAGATTCTCGTCATCGACTTTAAGGGCACGCATGCGATCGGCTTCGAGCCACATGACACGCTCAAGAGCATTGGAAGGAACCGACTCGAAATAATTTGTTACGTCGTAATGCGTGGAACCGTTGAGCGTGCCGCCGCTGGAATTGATGAGTTTGATGTGCTGCATCTTGGGAGCATTGGCGGAGCCTTGGAACATCATGTGCTCGAAGAGATGCGCGAAGCCGCTGCGGCCTTGCGGCTCGAGGCGAAAACCAATTTTATAATAGACGCCGACGGTGACGACCGGCGCGGTGGTGTCGGGCGCGATAACCACTTTAAGTCCATTCGCGAGCGTGGTGCCTTCAATGGAGATTTTCAAATGCATTCACCTGGATTGCTGATTTAAACTGCGTTTCTGTCTCGTGCTAGGATACCGCGGGGCGAGCGTTGACACCAATTCTGACGCCGAGAATCGAGCATAGCGCGGGAGTCTGGCTCTTCGGACTGATCGCTTTCTTTTGGGTTTTTCACGGGCTGCGCGTGGCATACGGGGCGCTGCGATTGCCGTGGTTGAAAGATTTTGCTGCTGCCAAAGATGATGAGTGCCCGCGAATATCGCTGATGTTCGCGGCGCGAGATGAAGAAGAAAAGTTGCCGGCGGCGCTGGCCACGCTTGCGGGGCTGGACTATCCCAATCTAGAAATCATCGCGGTGGATGACCGGTCGCAGGATTCCACGGGAGCAATCCTGGAGGAATTCGCGCGAGGGCATCCACGGCTTCGCGCCCTCCATGTAACGGAATTGCCGAATGGCTGGCTGGGGAAACCGCACGCGCTGCAGCGCGCGTATGAACAATCAACAGGAGAATGGCTGCTTTTCACGGATGCGGACGTGCGGTTCGCGACGGGTGTGCTGCGGCGCGCGCTTACGCTGGTGAAGCAGCGCGGCGTGGATCACCTGACTCTGTTTGGCGATGTGGAGATGGTTGGCTTCTGGGAAAAAGTGCTTATAACATTTTTTGGCCTAGCGTTTCATATCGCGACCGATCCCTACCGGGTCAGCAATCCCGATTCGTGGACCTATGTCGGCATAGGCGCTTTCCAGCTTCTACAGCGATCGGCTTATGAGCAGGCTGGCACGCACCGACGCCTAGCGATGGAAGTTGTGGATGATATGAAGCTGGGAAAAATCGTGAAGCAAGCGGGATTCAGGAGTTGTGTGGGCCTTGCGGAGGACGCTGTCGTTATTCGCTGGCATGCGGGACTTGGGAATCTTGTTAGGGGCGTTACAAAGAACTTTTTTGCGGCGGCTGGCTATAACTTGGCCCTAGCATCTGTGGCGGCCGGGGGCTTGTTGTTATTGAACGTAGCGCCATTCGTAGCAGTAGTCTTTGGGCATGATTGGATTCGCGCGTCTGCGGGAGCGGCGGTGGTAATCGCGCTATGTTTGCACGCAGGGGTCGACTTGGTGATGCGTGTATCGCCTCTGTACGCGTTGACGCACCCGATCGGGGCGGTGCTGTTCTGCTATATGTTGCTGAGGTCGACGGTAATTACGCTGTGGCACGGAGGAGTTACCTGGCGCGGCACTTTTTACCCGCTGGAGGAGCTCCGGCGCGGTGTAGTGTGAGTCTTAGCAGTGCAAACATTCGTCAGGAGGCTGCTGACGCTTTTTCCGTGGAAAACAAGCCGGAGAGGTCGCGCTGCTTCAGGCCGCGGATGCGGTCGCGGAGCTGGGCAGCTTTCTCAAATTCGAATTTCTTGGCGGCTTCCCGCATTTGGCCTTCGAGCTGCTTCAGCAATTCGGCAAGCTGTTGTTCGTTCTTGACGTTGGCCGTTGCGGTATCGAGCGCGACGTCGTCGACAGGAATGGTAACGTAGTCGGCTTCGACGATACGGGCCAGCTCCATGTCCACGGACTTGACGATGGATTCGGGCGTGATGTTGTTTTCCTTGTTGTAGGCGAGTTGCTTGTCGCGCCGGCGATTGGTTTCGCTGATGGCCTGGTTCATGGAGCCGGTGCGCGTGTCGGCATAGAGGATGGCGCGGCCGGATATATGGCGCGCGCAGCGGCCCATGGTTTGTATCAGCGAGGTGGCGCTGCGCAAGTAACCTTCCTTGTCAGCGTCGAGAATGGCGACCAGGGAAACCTCGGGGAGGTCGAGGCCTTCGCGCAGGAGATTGATGCCGATGAGGACGTCGAATTCACCGCGGCGAAGATCGCGGAGGATTTTGATGCGGTCGAGCGTTTCGACGTCGGAATGCAAGTACCGGCAGCGCACGCCGATTTCGGTGAAATATTCGGAGAGATCTTCGGCCATACGCTTGGTCAGCGTGGTGACCAGGACGCGCTCGTGGCGCTCGGCGCGGATGCGGATTTCCTCGAGCAAATCGTCCACCTGGCCCTTCACCGGGCGAATTTCCACTTCAGGATCGACGAGGCCCGTGGGGCGAATCACCTGCTCGACAAAGACGCCGCCCGATTTCGTCAGCTCGTAAGGGCCAGGAGTTGCCGAAACATACAGCGCCTGATTCACTCTGTGTTCGAATTCTTCGAACGTGAGCGGGCGATTGTCGAGGGCAGACGGCATGCGGAACCCGTAATTCACGAGCGTTTCCTTGCGCGAGCGGTCACCGGCATGCATTCCGCGGACTTGCGGGATGGTCTGGTGCGATTCATCGACAAACAGCAAATAGTCCTGCGGTACGTAGTCAAGCAGCGTGGGCGGAGCTTCGCCGGGCAGGCGGCCGCTGAGATGGCGGGAATAATTTTCTACGCCATGGCAGTAGCCGATGGTGCGCATCATTTCGATATCGAAGAGCGTGCGCTGCGTGAGGCGCTGCGCTTCCACGAATTTTCCAGCGCGCTCCAGCTCTTTCTTCCACCATTCGAGTTCTTCGTAGATGCTAACGATGGCGCGCTCGCGCTGCTCGGCGGGCATAACGTAGTGCGTTTTGGGGTAGATGGGCACGCGGGTCAAATCTTCCTGACCGGCGCGGACCTCGCCGGTAAGCGGATCGATCTGGCGCAGTGCGTCGATAGGGCTTCGCGCGAGGTGTGCTGGCCTTTTTCGAGCATCACGAGCATGCCGTAATAGGCTTCCGGCGAGCCGAGGCCGTAGATGCAGGAGACGGAGGCGACGATGATGACGTCGCGGCGCTCGAAGAGCGAGCGGGTGGCGCTCATGCGCAGCTTGTCGAGCTCGTCGTTGATGGTGGCTTCTTTTTCGATGTACACGTCGGCGGAGGGAACATACGCTTCCGGCTGATAAAAATCGTAGTAGCTGACAAAATATTCGACGGCATTCTCCGGGAAGAAGCTCTTGAATTCGTGATAGAGCTGGGCGGCGAGGGTCTTGTTATGCGCGAGGACAAGCGCAGGGCGGTTCACGGCATCGATGACCTTCGCCATCGTGAAGGTTTTGCCGGAGCCGGTGACGCCGAGAAGAACCTGGTGCTTTTCGCCCGCTTCTACGCCACGCACGAGCTGGTCGATGGCGGCGGGCTGGTCGCCTCGCGGCTGATAGTTGCTGCGCAGCTTGAATCTCACGAGAGAAATCTCCTGCTGGCCCGATGGCGCCTGGTGAAACCTTCATTATACCCCGCAGCACAAATCGCAAAGAGGTCACCAGGTATCGCCACCGGCGCGAGGAGGCCAAGCACCCAAGCAACGACGAATCACGGCGATTTGTCCAGTGTGATAGCTGTTGTGAACCAGTGTTTGCCACAGAACAGACCGCAGGGAGGAAGCGTGGGGTGTCAAGGATTATTGAGTGGAGTCTCTGAAACCAGCAGAACTTCGGAGCGGCTTTTGGCGTTTACGTCGTAGCGGACGCGATTCGAGCCGTCGGCTTTGGCCACAGTGACGTTCATCTGTTGGGCGGCTTCTTCAGTGGCGCGGATAAGGAAGCCGGTTTTAATCGAGATATAGGTGATGATGCGGTTGGTGCCGTGGGCCGTGCCCGCGGTGCGTAACTCGTGGAGCTTGAAGTCATCCGGCGTCGCATTCTTGTTGAGATCCTGCTTTAGAACGGCGGTGGTGAGAATCACGGCGCAGGTTTCCGGCTCAGCGTCTGCTGGGGCGACGCTGCCTTGCACCGTCAGTCGTACAGCGCGGCAAGGCTCATCGCGGACGTAGGTGGACTCGCGCATCCAGCGCAGGCCGGCGATGGGCGAAGGAGACTTCTCTGCTTCTTCGGAATTCCATTTTTGCGCGATGCGGACTCCTGCGGTGCGGAACCCCGCGGCGAGCAGAAAGCGAGAGGCCCATTCCTGCCACGCTTGCTGCTGTTCGGGGAAAAGTGCGTCGAGCCCGCGGACTTGATCGAGTCGGCCGTCTGGAAGAATCGTAAACTCGATAGCTTTGCCTTCGGGATCCTGTCTTTGCAGCTCAGGCGCGGGCGGCTCGATGTTGGGCACCTTGAAATGGGAATCGGAACCGAGAATCTCAAATATTGTGCGCGCATGAATGACCGCGCGGTCGCCCTGCGCCTGGACACTGAGAACTTCGAGGCGCAGCAAAGCATTTACCTCAATCTTGGCAGAATCATTGGGAGCGGCAACAATCACCCGGCTCTCTGTTTTGACGTGTTTGTCGCTGTGATAGCTGATCTGGTACGCCAAGGTTTGCCCGGCCTGCAATCGGGGAAAAAGATTGACGCGCGCCAGCCGGTCTTTCGCGGCAACTACGCAGACGGCGAGCAAAACGATCGAGCCATAAACAACCCCGCAATATTTCGCGCGACGAGCCAAATTGCGAGCGCCATTCATCAATGTCTAGTCACGGCCAAGCTCACTTCGTTCTTGCAGTCGCGCCGCTTGCATCGCCACGCTCTTTCAGGCGACGGTCAAAGAAATCGCTGGTGGCGCGATAACCCGCGAGCCAGTTGCGATGTAACAGAAAATCGTGCACGTCATCCGGGAAAACGAGTTGCTCGATAACCACACCGCGTGCGCGCAGGCGGGCGACCAGATCAACCGTTTGCGTGAAGTACACGTTGCGATCGTCATCGCCATGAATAAAAAGGACCGGTGATTTCCAGGCGTCGACAGACGTGACCGGCGAGGAATCGTGCGCGAGCTTGGTCAGCTCGGGTGGAATATTTTTACCGTCCCAGTTGTCAGTCGGCCAATCGTGGACCCCATGGAAGTCGACCCCCGCAGCGAAAATATCAGAATTGCGCGCGAGGCCCATAGCCGTCAGGAATCCGCCATAGCTCCCGCCCCACAGACCGACGCGTGCAGGATCGACATCGGGGCGGCCCTGCAGGTATTTTCCCGCGGCGACGATGTCCTTGTACTCGGTGGCGCCGCGGCCGGCACGCCCCGGAGCTTCGCGGAAGGCGCGCCCGTAGCCAATGCCGCTGCGGTAGTTGACCGAAAGCACGATGTATCCGCGGCTGGCCAGATACTCATTCATCGCGTAGGAATTTGCGTAGTAATACATGTAGTGCCAGCCGAGCAGCATTTGACGAATCGGACCGCCATGCATGAACACCAACGCAGGTTTCTTCTCGCCAGCTTTTGCATTGGCTGGAAGAAAAAGCTGGCCGTGAATTTCCAGGCCGTCGGCGGCATGAAAAATCACCTGCTGCGGCCTGACCAATTGTTGCGAAGGAAAATTGGCGGGCCAAGTTTCGGCCGCGAATGCTCCCGTGATGTGATCTGGAGCTAGCTTGGTGATGAACGGGCGCGCGGGATGAGTAGCATCTGAGCCGAAGTAGACGAGAGTTTGTCCGTCGCTCAGTATTGCTGGTCTCCACTCATTTCCTTCGCCGCTGGTGAATTGCCCGGCGTGCCCTCCGCTCAGGTCCACGGACCAGATATGCCGGCGATCGATATCGCCGCAGTTGGAATTGAACAGCACCGTTCTGCGATCGGGAGTTAAAGACCACTGCTCGACTTCGCAGTTGCCCGGAGTGAGCAGGCGCGGGGCCCCACCTTCGGCGGAAAGCGAGTAGAGATGCTGCCAGCCGTCTTCTTCGGAAGCAATGAGCAAGTGATTGTCAGCAGCCCAGCGAATCACACCGCCGCCGGTATCCTTGGCCATGAAAGGATAGGAGCCCTCAGGCGACGTGCTGCTGTGCCAAATTGCGCGCGCGTCTCCGGAAGAAACCTCCGCGACCCAAATCGCCCAAGGATGCGGCCTATCAGGCTGAAGGAAATAGCCGGTGGGTGTATCTCGCCGCTCGGCGGGGCGGCGCACGAACGCGACGCGTTTGCCGTCCAACGACCAGACCGGGTCGCTATCGGTGTCGACGCTGGGCGCAAGGAATCGCACCGTCTTTGCGGCGACCTCGTAGACACCGACGAAGCTGTGATCGCCTCGCGTCGAGACGAAGACCAACTGCGAGCCGTCGGGCGACCATTCTTCCGAATGATTTTGGCCTCGCACAATGATTTGCTTGGGTTTTTCGCCGTTGTCTAATGGAGCGATCCAGATTTGTCCATCGCGCACATAGGCGATGACGCCCTTCGCGGAAATTCTCGGTGAATCACCGGCATCGATTCTTCTAGGCGCGCCGCTGCTCCAGGCAACGCTCCAAACGGTCTGCTCCGTTCCAGCGGGATTGCTAGTGGGATTGGGGAATTGACCTGCGGCATTCTTCCCTTCGCCGCGAACGTAGACAATGGCGTTCCCGTCGAGAGAGAAATTCACATCGGAGATCGGCTGGCCGTCGTCCTCAAGATACGGCGTGAGCCTGCGCGCGGCGAACGTTGGCCCTTCCGCGACCCAGATGTTGCGCTTCCCTTCCTGATTGAACGTCCAGGCGACGCGATTGGCGGTCTTGGCGACCGTCAAATTCTCAGGAAACGGCGCACTCATGAGTTCTTCCAGAGTGACGCTCTTCTGCGCCGACGCGCGCGGCGCCGAGCACACCATCGTAAGCACCAGCAAAACGCACTTTTTCATCTTCATCTCCGCCGTTTGTTGTCCCGAGCGAAACCGAGAACTTTTCCGCGCACGCCTAATCCGCCGGCCGGCGCGCCACGAGACGCTCAATCGAAACCCTCGGCACATCTAGCGGGCCCGAAATCTTCAGCACATAGCCTTGTTCCGGCAAACTCGAACCGGTTTGATCGTCGATCAGAGTTTGTAAGGTCAAATCGGAGTCTTGCACAAAGCTCAGCGTGCCTTTGAGCAGGGTCATCTCCGAGGCGCCATCAAGGCGCAATCCCGGAAAGACGATGCCCCGATCGCGCACCAGGAACGTACCCTGCCCTGAAGCCCAATGCGACGCGCCTTCGTGCGGCGCGCCATCAGTCATGCTTGCGCTCACATCCCAACCGCGAAATTCGACGTCTCGCAGTTTGAGCTCGCCCTTGCCAGCCAGGTGCTGCAGCAGTTCCTCTCGGCCCACGCCTTGCGTAGTGAGATGCACAGTTCCCGAAGCGAGTCCGGTAAATCGTTCCGGCAAATTGCCGGGAGACGGAATTTGCTGCAGATCTACGCGGTCGAGCTCTGCGCTCACATCGTAGGACGGCCGTGGTAAGAAAACAGCACGAACCTTGGCACGCAATCTTCCGCCAGCGCAGCGAGCTTCGGCCTGGCGCACCTCCAAATGCAAATCGTGCAATGCGCCGCTGGCGCGTACTTGGCCGAGCTTGATCTTCTCCACCGTAAACTCGTCTACGCGCAGCTCACCTTCGGCGTTTACGTGCCGCAAAAGTTCGCTGGCCGCCGGATTCGCCGCGCTTCCGCCGAGCAGAGAGGCCAGGAGACGTTGCAGCCAGCCGGGCCTTGCGCGCGGGCCCATCCAACGATCGAGGTCCGCGGCGTCCAAATGATCGGCATGAAGCTGGAAATTCCACTTTGCGCCGCCATCCGCATCGAGCCCAGCCTGCGCGAGTTGTCCGGACCAAGTAGCGCCGAACCCTTCCGCGTCCGTGACGCTGGCGCTGCGCAGTCCATCGTGCCAATCTAGCCGCGCCTTGTTCAAGAGCAGCGGCTGATTAAGCCCGGCAACCTGAAATGTCGCTCTGTTCATGTCGACGCGGCCGCTCCAGGCCTTCATCGCGGCCGCATTGTCCCACTGATAGTGCAGCTCAGCCGATACGGGGCCGGTCAATTCCCACCCGCGATTCATTGGCCGTCCCAACGCGGACATAATTCTCAGCACATCCTCCACATTTTCCATTCGGCCGTCGATGCTCACGCCTCCAACACGCTTGCTGAAATCGTGTGTGAAGCCGCTCTCCACCGTGCTCTTGCTCTCAGCGGCGCTCCGTCGTTTTGTCGTCATGGCGCCCGTCGCCGCCGTTTCGCTGGGTCCGGGCGACGCGTAGGTGATCTGTACCGGCGCGAGCTTCAGATTCACCCGCTGGCGCCCGCCCTGGAACGCGCCGATTCGCAGAGGTGCATCCAATCCGGGAATCCGCACTTCTCCGCCCAGGCTGGAGAACGCCGTTTCGCCAACCTCCAACGGCCACCCGCGCAAAGTAATCGCGCCAGTGAAGAACTGCTCCGCAACAATCGCGTTATTCACATTCGGATCGAACGCGCGATACCACGTTAGCAGGTCGGCCGCTTGGATTCCCGCGGAATCAAGCCGGACTTCCCACGCAGGCGCGGCGTTCAACGCAAAGCGCGCGCTGCCACGGAGGTTAGACTTCGCGGTTTCCACGACCAGGCGCTCCGCGGAGATATTGCGCATTCCAGCGTTCCAGTGCCCTTCGAGATTTACGTTCGCAGCGGGATTGTCCGAGCGTTCGGTCAGATCCCATCGATGAATCTGAGCGGCGCGCGCTTGTGCCGAAAAGGTCCAATCGCCGGGCTGCGTCTCAGCGCCGGCGATTCGATCGCTGGTGCCGCTCTTGGCGGTTCCATCCAGCGCGAAGACGCCGCGCACTCCATAGTCCTGACCGCGCAGCAACCGGAACAAATCAGCAAGGGAAACCTTGCCCCACTGCACGTGGACCTCGGCAGGTTGCAGGCGAGCCGAGGTTCCCGCAACGTCGCCGCGCACCAACATCGTGCCCGTGGATTGCAGTGTCACACCGCTGCGCCAGGGCTGCGCTTCGAGCTGCAAGCGCCATCGGCCGGAGGAGACTTGTTCTACGCTGCCGGAAACTCCCAGGAACGCGAACGGTAGTTTTTCATCGCCCATTTTGAAATTGATGCGGCCATCATTGATGTCAATTTTCTGCAGCCGGTTCGAAGGCGTTTCTTGCGGGCGCGGGCCATAGAACCGCGAGCCAGCCCCAAGGGTCGACTTCGCTGGCGGCAGCCAGCGCTCCAGATTCCATTCCCCTGCGTCGTTGCGCACCAGGATCAGGCTCGGCCGGCTCAGCGACAGCGTGCCAAACTCAAAGTGACCCCGCAGCAAGCCGCTCCATCTCAAGCCAGCGGTCAGATGCTCAGCACGGAGGAAATATTCGTTTCCGAACGCGGGATCCTCCCCGATGCTCACCTGCTCGGCGTCCAGCACGAGACCAGGCAGCAGCAGGATATTGAAGTGGCGAACCTCGACGGTTCTCCCGAAGGCGCGCTCAAGGCGCGCGACCAGGTATTTGTGAATGCCTGTCGCGCGCGCCAGAAAGGAGGCCCCGATTTGCGCGGCGATCAAGAGTGCCCCGATCGACAGCGCGAGTCTCCACCATTTGCGTACAAGCTGCATGATGTTCGAGAGTTTCGCAGACTGCCCAGCAAATGGGAAGCGATGCAGGTCCGGGGCCCGCTCAATGCACGGTGCGCAACATTCGACTCCACCGCGTGCGCTGCGGCAAGTGCAACAGCGTGTCAACCACACTCTTCAGCCGTTGCAGAAACGTGCTCTGCCCATAGTCCGCGCTGCTGGCCTCCACCGACCAGTAGATCAAAAAAGGCCGGCCCATGATGGCATCGCGGTCCACAAATCCCCAGTAGCGGCTGTCCAGGCTGTGATCGCGATTGTCCCCCATCACGAAATATTTTCCAGGCGGCACGACGATCTCTTCTCCGCGCACGTACGTATGGTTCGTTCAACACTCTGCCATTCACGTACACTCGCTGATCTACAACTTTCAGCCGATCGCCCGGCAATCCAATCACTCGCTTCACAAAATGCTGATGATCCAGATAAGGATATTTGAAGACGATGATGTCGCCGCGCTCAAGCGGCCGGTAGGGCAACAGCTTTTCATACCAGGCGCCATGCCCGCCAAAAATAAACTTATTCACCAGCAAGTGGTCGCCAATCAGCAGCGTTCCTTCCATCGACGCCGAAGGGATTTTGAACGCCTGTACAATAAACGTCGTCCCGAAAAGCGCCAGGATCACTGTCACCAGCAACGACTCCAGGTACTCCGAAAGGGTCGCCTCATCGCCGCGGCGCCCTGGCTTCTTGGCTCCTTCGAGAGATACAGCTTCCCGAGTTGTGCTCTGTTCAGCCATTTCGTGTCAGCTTCTCATTGCGGTTTGTTCCAACCGCTCCAACGCTGTCCTGGCAGCTCGCTGCTCAGCTTCTTTTTTTGTGTTTCCTTGCCCCGAAGCCATGCAAGACCCATCGACCCACACTTCCACCTGGAATGTCTTCTGGTGATCAGGGCCGCTCTCGGCGGCCAGCCTATATTCCGCGGGTGGTTTCCCGCGACCCTGCAGAAATTCCTGCAAAGCCGATTTGCGGTCGGTCTCGAATAAGTTGCTGCCACGCTCTTCCAGCGCGGATTCGAAAAGCGTAGTTCGCAGCATTTCCCGCGCCGCCGCCAGGCCGCCATCAAGATAAATTGCGGCCACTACGGCTTCAAACGCGTCCGCCAGCAGTGCGGGTTTCTCCCGGCCGCCGGTTTTTTCCTCACCGCGGCCGAGGCGGAGATGTCCGCCCAGATGCAGCCGGCGAGCCGCCAGATCCAGAGCTTGTGCATTTACTAGTCGCGCCCGGCTCTTCGAGAGCTGTCCTTCGCTCCATTTCGGAAATTTCTCCAGCAGATACTCGCTAGCCAACAAATCCAGGACGGCGTCGCCCAGGAACTCCAACTGTTCATTGTCCTCCGCTGGCTCAACATTCTCCTCGTCCGCGGCTCGCAACTCCGGAAGAGCCGAGCTATGCGTCAGGGCGCGCCGGAGCAATTCGGGGTTCTGGAACTTGTGGCCCAGCCGGTCCTCGAACCGCTCATCCTTGTTGGTCATTGCGGAAACAGTCGAGCAAATCCGGCCCGATCAATTCGGGGCGCTTAGCTGCGTAGAGCCTTGCTTCTTAGCCTCTTCTGCGCTGCTCTTGCACGTCGCTTGCAACGAGCTGGATACCAACGCGCATTTGGAGAACGCTGCCGCCGCGGCATCAAAGTGCGATGTCTGCTTGTCCGCGACGCCGAGCAGGTAGTAGTTCACGGGGTCGGGTTCGGGATGGAAATCGGCCTTTACAGACTGCTCCAGCTCCGGGATGGCCTCGGAAAATTTCCCCCTCCTTATGTAGACCAATCCGAGCCCGCCGTGCGCCATCACCAGCGTATCGTTCTTGGCATTGATAAAGGCTTCGTCGGTCAGATTCTCAGGCTTGGGCAGTGTCGGGGTAATCTCAATCGCGCGTTTTGAATAAAGCTCGGCCTTGTCCAGTTGCTTCGCCGCATCGGGTGCCTTGGCGTTATACGTGCGAGCCAGCGTCTGCGCCATCACCGCGAGCACCGGCGCGTCGTTGGGATTCATCTCAATTTCCTTTTCCCCGGCGTCCAGCATTTTCGGCACCTGCTGTGTCGCGAAATACCCCGACACCAACGATTGATACATCGTCGGACGGTAGCGGCTTTGCGGATACTTCTGCAGGAATTCCTCCGCCAGTTGAATCCTCTTGTTGGGGTCGGCGGCTTGTTGAACCACCTTGGAAGCAGACTCCTCTTCAGGGCTGGCTGCCGCATTGTCCATCGAAAGAGGAGCGGGATTCGGCTGCTTATCTTTGTCGGCCTGCGCCGGCGGTTGTTGCTGTTGTTGGGCCGGTTTGCTCTGCCAGCCTTGCGGTCCACTCTGCGCCCCGGCCGTTGCCGCGCCGCACATTAGAAATGCCGCGAGCGCTCCCACGCCCACCCAGTCGTTCCCTTTCTCTCTCATCACTCTACCTCGCAGATTTAAATTTAGTTCTGGGGTCCGTGGGCTTGCGTCGCACTCCTGCAAATATTGCAAATATTTAGATGCTCCGCACGGACCCATTTCTCTACGGTCTTTCCGGCGGCTTGCCTCCGCTGAACGCCGCAAGACCCTTTCGCGCCGCTTGCCGTGCTTGGTCCGGACTCCCCGTAACGGCCAGCGCTTCCTGATATTGTGCCTTAGCCTGATCAGCCTGCCCCTCATCATCGTAGATCCGGGCTAGATAAACATGCGACCAGGCCAACACCATGGGGTCATCGGCGGCGGCGTGCTCACCAGCGGTCAGCCGGCCGAAGACTTCCTTGGCTCTAACGCCGTCGTGATCCATCAGCGCCACCAGCCCGATACCGTACCACGCGCGCGTTTGCTCCGGATACTTCGCCAATACTTTTTGAAACGACGATTCCGCCGCACGCGGATTCTTTTCCGCGATCCTTCGTTCTCCTTCCGTCAGTGCGGCGATTGCATCAGGATCGTTCGGAATTGTGGACGGGGCCAGCTTCCTCCTGCGTGCGACCTCCTCGCTCGCGGTCTCATCCGACTTCGCGGCGGGTGTTACCGGGGCAAATCTTACCGCTTGCAAGCGCTTGGCCTCGGCATTGACGTCGATGGCCCTTACCATCTCCGGGAAAAACAACCTCATCGAAGGCTCCGACCTTTCGAAGTTCCCCAGCGCCGCAAACAGCGGCCTCACCAGCACATACCCATCCGCGTCGTCCATGTCCATCGCCGCCTCGCGCTCGCTCGGCGACATCCGTTTCAACTTCAACTCCACGGCTCGCACCGTGCACTCCGCGAAATACGACGGAAAATCGTCCTTCAGGTCCGGCACCAGCCGCGGCGCGTGGGCCGCAGCTTCAAACAATGGTCTCTTCGCCGCAACGACATGCGGATATTGCAGCGGCAGCGGATCGAGCAGAAAATGCAGATACGCGTGGCGCACCGTATCGGTCGGCAGATCGTCGCCTCCGCTCAACACAATGGCATAGTGGTCTCCAAAGTTGCGCACATTCGTTATGCGCCCCACCAGCGGCTCCACAATCACCATGAACGTGCGCGGATTCGAATTATTCATGATCTCGCGCAGATAGTTCGTGGCCACGAAAACGATTTGCGACACCGAGTCGTGCAAATGCTCGATTTCT
>WNFI01077132.1_pt1 | contig 17946 bp, 16 predicted proteins | sample 5400471 | NCBI WGS metagenome assembly WNFI01 (sample SAMN13153348, study PRJNA577476) | soil metagenome | isolation source: 100 cm saprolite on Douglas fir-dominated hillslope | place: USA:California | collected 2013-09-17 | reverse complement strand
AAATCAAGCTCGCCTCCAAGCGGCTCGGCACTCTCGGCACCGCCGTCATCGCCGGCAAGGCGACGGAAGTGATCGACGTCGGTCACTTCGTGAATCGCACCTTCGCAGAGAGCCTGCCGCCCGTCGCCACGACGCCAGCGACCGTCGAGGCCTTCCGCATGGCGGCCGAATAGCCAGAAGCCCTTCAAGGAGTCCCTTGCCATGACAGACGCTCCGACCAGCATCGCCACCGACCAGGTCAAGGAATACGTGACCGTGAGTCTGGCCGATCAGCAGTTCGGCATTCCCATCCTGGCCGTGCACGACATTCTGAATGAGCAACGCATGACGCCGGTGGCGCTGGCGACCGGCGAGGTTTCGGGCGTCATGAACATCCGTGGCCGGATCGTGACCGCGATCGACGCACGCCGCCTGATGGGCCTGCCCGACCGGCCGGCGGGGCAGAGCAGCATGAATGTCGTCGTGCATTTCCGCGGCGAGCCCTATGCCCTCGTCGTCGATGCCGTCGGCGAAGTCCGCGGCATGGCGATGAGCGCCATCGACAAGGCGGCCTAGTCTCAAGCTTGTGAGCGGGCCCGCCGCTAGCGCGAGTGCGGACCCGGCTCCGGCGATCGGCGATCTCTAGGCGCAACCGACTGTCGGCGGGCATTTGCCGAGCGCGTGCGAGAAAGCCAAGAGGCCATCTCGGCGTAGCGGCTCTTCCTGCGCGGAATTGACACGCATCTTCACTGGGGCGGATGATGCTTCGTGGCTCCGAGTCATCGGGTGTGCCTCGATGCGCGCCACGGGGGAGGCGAATAATGGCTACGGCAGCGGGACGGGCGTTACCGAGTATCGTCGCGGTGTTGTTCGCGACTTGGTGGCAAGCGGGCGAGGCTGCAGGCCAGGGCACGATCCTCAGGGTCGTGCAGGAGGGCGATCTCAAAATCCTCGACCCGATCTTCACCACCGCCTCGATCACGCAGGCGCACGCCGGGCTGGTCTTCGACGAGCTCTTTGCGCTGGATGACAAATATCAGCCGAAGCCGCAGATGGTCGACACCTGGACAGTCTCGCCGGACAACCTCGTCTATACCTTCGTGCTCCGTCCCAGTCTCGCCTTCCATGACGGCACGCCGGTCAAGGCCTCCGACGTCGTTCCCTCACTCGAGCGCTGGGGCAAGAAGGACATCATGGGGCAGCGGCTTTATCAGGCCATCGGCAAAGTCGAAGCCGTCGACGACCGCACCTTCAAGATCACCTTGAAGGAGCCCTATGGCCTGGTGCTGCAATCGATCGGCCGCATGGGCGGGCTGATGCCGGTCGTCATGCCGGAGAAATTCGCCAAAACCGATCCGGGCGTGCAGGTCACCGACATGATCGGCTCTGGACCGTTCATGTTCAAGAAGGAGGAGTGGGTTCCGGGCTCGAAGGTGGTCTACCTCAAGAATCCCAACTACAAGCCGAGAAGCGAGCCGGCGACCGGCTGGTCCGGGGGCAAGGTTGCCAAGGTGGATCAGGTCGAGTGGCGATACATTTCCGATGCGGCGACCGCGTCCGCAGCGCTACAGAAAGGCGAGATCGACATTTGGGAGTGGCCCACGAGCGATTTCGTGGCGTTGCTCAAGAAGGATCCGAACATCCGCATCGCCGATTACGGTCCGCTTGGCCAGCTCGGCATCATGCGGCCGAACCATTTGCATCCGCCCTTCAACAACCCAAAGGCACGTCAGGCGCTGCTGTGGCTGACCTGGCAGCCAGATTATCGGGGCGCCATCGTCGGCGGCGATCCGGATAGCTGGATCGACTGCGTCGGCTTCTTCACCTGCGGCAGCCCCAACGAAACCAAAGTGGGCGCGGCATCGCTCATGGAGAAGGACCGGGCGAAGAAGGAGGCGATGGCAAAGCAGCTCCTGGCCGAGGCTGGCTACAAGGGCGAGCCGATTGCCATCCTGCAGGCGACGGATCTGCCTGAGCTCAACGCTGCCTCGCTTGTGTTGGCCGACGAGCTGAAGCGGATCGGCGCCAACCCGGATCTGATTGCGCTCGATTGGAACAGTGTCGTGTCACGCCGGGGAAACAAAAACCCACCGGCCCAGGGTGGGTGGAACATCTTCATCACCACGGGGACCGGCCTCGGCAGCTCCGATCCGTTTGCTAACGCCGTGTCGACTGCCTGCGACAAGGCCTGGTTCGGCTGGCCCTGTGATGAGGGGATCGAGAAGCTCCGCGATGCGTGGACGCGTGAGGCGGACCCGGCAAAGCAGAAAGCGATCATCGAGCAGCTACAAACCCGGATGTTCGAGGTCGTACCATTCGTTCCCTTCGGCCAATGGGCGTACCGCTTCGCCCATCGCTCCAATATCAAGGGTGCTCTGTCGACGCCGACCCGCGCCTATTGGAATACCAGCAAGGAGTAGCGGACAGGGCGCGCATTGGCGTCTCAGGCGACAACGGGCAACCGGCCGGCGGACTGGAGCGACCAAGCCTACTACCTGCCGATGCGGGATGGGGTGAGGCTCGCGGTCAGCCTCTATTTCCCGAACCGAACCGTCCCAGCGAGGCCTGCGCCCATCCTATTGGTGCAGACCCGCTACGGACGGGCGGTCGCGCGCCGGTCCGGCCAACCCCGGTCCTTCGATCCCTGGCTCGCCGCCGGCTATGTCGTCGCCAGTGTCGACGTCCGCGGCTCCACCTCTTCCTTCGGTGCGCGCACGAGTGAGCTCGGGCCCGATGAGCAGCGCGACATGGAGGAGATCATCCAGCACCTTGCCGGTTCCGCCTGGTCGTCGGGCAAGGTGGTGACGACCGGCGTCTCCTATACCGGCAACACCGCCGACATGGCGACGACGCGGCCGGCGCCGGCGCTGGTGGGCGCCATTCCGCGCCAGACCGACTTCGATTTCTGGGAGCTGTTCTTTCCCGGCGGCATCCACAACCGCTACATGTTCCGGGACTGGGTCGATGGCGTCTACGAGATCGACTTCGGCCGCCCGCGCACGCGGGTGGGCGGTCTGGTGTTCGCCGGACAGGAGGGGCTGGACGCGCGACGGCGGCCCGAGGATTGCCTCAAGCTGTTCCCGACCCAGCAGCCCGTCGACGAGGATCCCAATTTGGAGATGCTCGCCGAGGTCTTCAACGCGCGTGAGCGCGAAGCAAGGCACTGGACGAGCGGCGATTACGACGATGCGCCGTTCCGCGACGATGCCGGCCGCAATGGCCACACTCTCTTCGAGGGCTCCGCCGGCGCCGAGCTCGCCGCGCTTCGTCGCGAGAAGAAGCCGGTCCAATATTGGGGCTCGTGGGTCGATACCATCACCGGCGAGGGTTCGCTCAACCGCTACCGCTCGGCGCCGGAAGTGCCCTCGGCCCTCTACATCACCGCCAACAACCATGGCGGCGACCTCCGCGCCGATCCCTTCCTGCCGGACCGCCTCGATCCGCTTCCGTCCATGGAAGAGCAGCAGCGCCTGACCATCGGCTTCGCGAATGACGTTATTGCCGGGCGGTTGCCGGAGCGGATCATCCACTACTATGTGCTCGGCGCCGGCGTCATGCGGGAAACGCCCGTGTGGCCGCCCCTGGGCATCGAGCTTCGGCGGCACGCCCTCGATGCCGGCCGAGAAAGCCGCTGGTGCTGGTTCGCGCGGCCGACCTATGGCGACCGCCGCGAGGCCGACCGCAAGCTCATCCATTATTCCAGCCCGCCCATGGACGAGGACATGGAATTGGCCGGCTGGCCAGTCTTGAGCTTGCGCATGCGCACCAAGACAAGCGACCCGGCCCTCTTCGCCTATCTCGAAGACGTCGCACCCGACGGCCGCGTCACCTACATCACCGAGGGGCTGCTCCGCGCCATCAACCGCAAGCTCGCCGATCCGACGAGCCTGCCCTATGACCAGGGGCCGGCGCCGCATTCCTTCAATCGCGCCGACGCCTTGCCGGTGGTTCCGGGCGAAGCCTTCAGCATCATGGTCAAGCTCTACGCGACCGCCGCTCTTATCAGGAAAGGACATCGAATAAGGCTGGCGATCGCCGGCGCCGATTGCGACATGTTCGTCCGCCGGTCGAATGGAGAGGCCGAGCAATTCGACCTCTTCAGAGGTGGCGCGGAGCCGAGCGCGATTGAGATTCCGCTGCGTCCATGGCGATGACGCGCGCCTATTGGAATGCAGAGATCGAGACCATGTCGGCCGAGGCGCGACGCCGGCTCGAATCCGAGCGCCTCGTCCAGCAGATTGCCTATAACTATCGCAGCAGTCCGTTCTTCGCCGCCAAGCTCGACGTCGCAGGAGTCAAGCTGTCTGCCATTAGAGATGTGAGCGATTTGGCGTCCATTCCATTCATGGAAAAGCAGGAGATCGCAGCCTCGCAGGCGGACGGCACCCTCCTCGGCGTCAATCAATGCGCGCCTTTGGAATCGATCCTGCGCATCCAGGCCACGGGGGGCACGACCGGACTGCCGATGCGCATCGGCATGACCGGGCAGGATATCGAAGACTATTGCGAGATGGCCGACCGCGCGCTCTGGGCGATGAGCTGTCGCCCCCGCGACATCGTGTTCACCTGCATGAACTTCAGCCTCTATGCCGGCGGCGTCAGCGACCACCAGACCTTCGAGACCCTGGGCGCCACCGCCATCCCCTATGGCGTCGGGCAGAGCGAGCGGCTGTTGCGGATGATGGCCGCCATCAAGGACGAGGTGTGCATCTGGGCGACGCCCTCCTACGGGGTGCGGCTGGCCGAGGTGGCTCGCGACATCGGGCTCGAGCCGCGGTCGGTGGGGCTCACCAAGGGCTTCTTCTCCGGCGAGGCCGGAATGCAGGTGCCGGGCTACCGCGAGAAGATCGAGACGATCTGGGGAATGACTGCATTCGACATGTATGGGACCGGCGAGCTCGGGTTGCACTCTGGCGAATGCCAGCATCGCCGTGGCGTCCACTACGGCGGGACCGGCTATGCCGTGATCGAGCTCGTCGATCCTGACTCCGGCGCCGCGCTGCCGTTCGAGGATGGCAGCCAGGGCGAGGCGGTCTACACCTCGATCCGGCGGCAGGCCTGCCCGCTGCAGCGCATGCGCTCCCACGATCTCATGCAGGTCTTCACCGAACCCTGCGCCTGCGGTCGGACCTCGTTCCGCTTCAAGATTCTTGGCCGCTCCGACGACATGTTCATCGTCAAGGGCGTGAACGTCTTTCCACTCGCCATCCAGGCAACGCTCTTGGCCTTGAGACCGCGCACCACCGGCGAGTTCCAGGTCTGCCTCGACCGCGAGCCGCCGATAGACTATCCCGTGCCGATCAGGATCGAGGTGGCGCGCGAGCTACCCGCCGAATCCCATCCGGCTCTCGGTCGCGAGATCGCGCACCGGCTGCAGCAGGCGCACAACTTCGCCAGCGCCGTGACCCTGGTGCCGCAGGGCAGCATCGCGAGCGAAAAGAAGACCCGGCGCGTCCTGCGCCTCTATCGGGGAGAAAGCGCTACATGACCGCCGTCGAGCTCGATATTCGCGATGGGATCGCCTGGATCGCCCTCAACCGCCCGGACAAGCTCAACGCCATCAATGACGACGTGCTGAACGGGCTACGCAAGGGGATTGCCACGCTCGAGCGCGAGACCGGAGCCGGCGCCGCCATCCTCCATGGCAGGGGCCGCGCCTTCTCCGCGGGAGGCGACATCACCGCCATGTCGGCCATGGACGACGCCGCCTTCGCCCGTACCATCGGCCTCTACATGCAGGTGGCGAAGGAATTTCAGGCCTGCCGCAAGCCGATCATCGCCGCCATCCATGGCTATGCGCTGGCCGGTGGCTTCGAGCTGGCGTGCATCTCAGATTTGAGGATCGCGGCCAAGGGCACGGTCTTCGGCCTTCCCGATACGCCCTTGGGGCTCAGCCCGACGAGTGGCATGACCTACCTCTTGCCCCGCATCGTCGGATTGGGCCGCGCCCTCGAGCTGACCCTGTCGGGAGAGAACATCGATGCCGAGGAGGCGGCTCGCATCGGGCTGGTCAGCCGCATCGTCGACGGCGACCGCCTCATGGCCGAGGCCGAGCGCATTGCCGCAAGAATGGCCGCGTATCCACGCGTCGGCGTCGCCCATGCGAAGGCGGAGCTTTACGGCGCGCTCTCGATGAGCTTCGCTCAGGCGGCCGCAGCCGAAGAAGCAGGCGAGCTCGCCTGTTTTCGCGACCCCGAGGTCAGAGCGCAGTTCAAGAAATTCGTCGACCGCAAGAAGCGGTGAGATCGGCGCCTGTCCCGGGACGGTTCAGATCGCCTCGATCGAGGCTCCCGCACCGCCGCGGACACCACGGCCCGAGGCGCTCTTTTTCCTCCACCCGACTCCGCCCAGGCGCTCGACCAGAAGCTCGAGCCCATTGATGACCTCGAGCGTGACGCCATAGGGCCGGCCCTTGGCGCGTGTCCGGACGATCGCCTTCAAGGTGGCGATTTGCAGGCGAATGACCTCCAGCTCGTCCGTGGCGAGCCCGGCCGTGTGCTCGAGCACGCGGCCGATTAGAGTCGCCACCTGCGATATGGCGGGGTAGCCGAAGCTGCCGCCTTCGCCGCGCAGGTCATGGGCGACTTCGTAGGCACGCTTGGTGGCTTCGGCGTCCGCCGGATTCTCGATGAGGCGGCGGAGCTCTCCGCCCAATCGATCGAGCGAGGACTGCGCGATCTGGGCGTAGTCGGAGCGTTCCAGATGCCGCCGGGCGGCGTCTTCGGCGTCGCGCATGGCCTTGACGCCGCCTCCGGGGATGCCCTTGCCGACCTTGTCTCGCAGCGACCGCGGCGGCATGACGAATTCGGCCACGGCTGCATCCTCATGCGGCGACTGTCGCGGCAATCCCGGCGGTCAGTCGAAGGCGCCAATCACCGACTGCATCTTCTGCTTCAAGGTCTCGGCATTGAACGGCTTGACGATGTAGTTGTTGACCCCGGCCTGCTTGGCGGCAACCACGTTCTCGGTCTTGCTCTCGGCCGTGACCATGATGAAGGGAACGCCATTGAGCTTGCCGTCGGCCCGCACTTCCTTAAGGAGCTGCAGCCCGGTCATCGGCTCCATGTTCCAATCGCTGATCACCAGACCCGCAGGCTTCGCCCTGAGCTTGCCCAGAGCCGCGGCGCCGTCCTCGGCTTCGCTGACGTTCTTGAACCCGAGCTGGTTCAAGAGATTCTTGATGATCCGGCGCATGGTCGCGTAGTCGTCGACGACCAGGACTTCCATTTCCTTGCTGACGGTCATGATATAAAGTTCCTTCTCAAAGCGAGCCCCGCGAGGGATGCGAAGCCGGCGACATTCGAAAGGCTACTCAGTCGGTCGGGCGCGGCCTATCAGACGAAAGTATGATGGGGATCATTCGCCGCGCGGCGGCATCGAACCGGTTACGCGGCGGCCCGGATCGGGGCGGCGGCAAGCGCGTTGCGCGGCAAGCCGTAGATGCCGCGCTCGCCCGGCACCGGCTCAAACTGATCGGTGATGCCGAAGACGGTCTCGGAGCCGCCGAGGTAGAGCAGCCCGTCGGACGGCAGCCGGCGCGCGATCTGCATCAGGATTTTCGCCTTGGTCGGCTGATCGAAATAGATCAGCACGTTGCGGCAGAAGACCACGTCGAACTGGCCCAGCGGTGCCGGATCGTCGAGGAGGTTGAACTCGCGAAAGCGCATGAACCGCCGGAGCGCCGGGACGATCGCCCAGCGGTCGCCATCTTGAGCGAAATACTTCCCGAGCAGCGCCGGCGGCACGCCGCGCTGCACTTCGAATTGCGAATAGGTGCCGGCTCGGGCTCGCTCGACCATGGCCTTGGAGATATCGGTCCCGAGCACGTCCAGCTTCCAGCCCTGTAGCTGGTGCGCCTCCTCGGCCAGCACCATGGCGAGGCTGTAGGGCTCCTGCCCGCTCGAGCAGGCGGCGCTCCAGATGCGGATCTGGCGCGTTCCGGCCCGGGCCTGTATGAGCCGGGGCAGCACCAGGCGCCGAAATTGCTCGAAGGGCTTCACGTCGCGGAAGAACAGCGATTCGTTTGTCGTCATTGCTTCGACGATCTCGTCGGCGAGCGCCGGGGGATCATTGCTGCGGGCGCGGCCAACGAGGTCATCCAGATTCGAGAGGCCGAGCCTGCGCGCGATCGGCGACAAGCGGCTCTCAAGGAGATAGACCTTGTCGGGCGTAAGCACGATTCCGGAGCGATCCTTGACCAAACCGGCTAGGTACTGGAAAGCGTTGGTCTGCATGAGTCGCCGCTCCACTAGAATCGCGCGAGGCCCGTGGCGGCGCTGCCGCCAGATGATTGGAGAGAGCTTAGGGGTGGCCGGCCCGGGGCGGTATCCAACGAAGGTATGAGGACCGATGAGGCGAGGAGCGAGGCGGAGCCAGGGCCGACCTGCGGTCTCGCCCGCTAGGCGGCTTTGAGGCCGGCACGCCGGCGCGTCCATGACGCGAGCTCGGCCAGCGGCAGCACCGCCGAGCAGAGCCCCGCCATGGCCACCGCGCCGGGCATGCCCCAGACCACGCTGCTCGCTTCGTCCTGGGCGACCAGCGTCGCGCCGGCATCGACCAGCACGCGGCCGCCGGCGAGACCGTCCTGGCCCATGCCGGTCAAGACGATCGCCAGCGCCCTGGACCCCCAGGTCCTGCCGACGGCGCGAAACATCGGGTCCACCGCCGGGCGGCAGAAATTCTCCGGCGGATCCCTGACGAGCCGCAGCACCACGCCCTCGGCGCGCCGCTCCGGAAGCATGTGGTAATCGCCTGGAGCGACGTAGATGCGGCCGGGGCGAATGACTTCGCCGTCGACTGCCTCGCCCGCAGGGACCCCGCTCGCGCGCGACAAGTGTTGTGCCAGGATGGTGGTGAAGGTCGGCGGCATATGCTGGGTGATCAGAATGGGAATCGGCAGATCCGCGGGCAGCCGCGCCAGCATGGTCTGCAGGGCCTGCGGACCGCCAGTCGAGCTGCCGATGGCGATGATCTCGGGCATGATCGAAGAGCCGGCCCGAAGCGCGATGGGCGCCCTGGCGGGCTGAGCCGTTGCGTTCGCCGACCCGGCGCGCCGCAACGGCGAGGCCGGTCCGGGCTGGGCGGCGCCGTCGCGAGCCTGATGCGGCCGCTCCCGGCTCTCGCTGTCGCGCCGCGCCCTCGCCAGCGCCTTTACCTTGAGGATGAGCTCCTGCTTGAAGGACTGGGTTCCCTGAATGGCGCTGGTCGAGGTTGGCTTCGCGACATAGTCGGCGGCGCCCGCGGCCAAGGCCTTGAGGCTGGTCTCGGCATTCTGCAGCGTGAGCGTGGAGGCCATCACGATCTTGAGCTTGGGGTCGATCTCGAGCAGCCTGGGGATCGCGGTCAGCCCGTCCATCCGCGGCATCTCGATGTCGAGAACCATCACGTCGGGGGTTGCGCCGGCGTCGCGCTGATGCCGCAGCGTGCCGATCGCCATCATGCCGTCGGCCGCCGAGGCGGCGACCTTGATCTCCGGATCGGCCTCCAAGATCGACCCCGGCCGCAAGTGCTTAGCGACGGTGCGTTTCCGGCGAATGCGCCTGCTTAGGGTTCTAGGGGCAGGTGCGGCACGGCGATACCATACGAAAGTATCAAGTGCCCGCCGCCGTTTCGGCGGTAAATCACCCCCTTATACGTTTGTATGGGTCACGCGACCTCGCCTGCTCGGGCACCATCGACTGTCCAACGCGGGCATGCCCGAGAAAGCGGCTTATCATGCAAATGCTCCGGAAGTTCGGCATCGGTGCCAAGATCGGCAGCGCCGTCGGCATTCTCGCCGTGGTCGCGGTCGTCGTCTGCGCCGTGTCCCTGCAAGCCATGCAGACCTACAACCTCAAGGTCGCGGAGCTCGCGAATCTGTCGAGCCGCGCCCTCGTCGCCGACAAGATCAATGGCCTCATCCTCGCCGTGGTGATGGATTCACGCGGGATGTACATGTCCCGCGACCTGGCCGAGCTGGAAAAATATGCAAAGCCGCACCTGGTCAACCTCAAGGCGATGGAAGGAAAGCTGGCCGAGCTGGAAGCGATCACGCCCGCCGACGATCGGCCGGCGATCGCCAAGGTTCTGCTCAGGGGCGGCGAGTTCATTCGATTCCGCCGCGAGATGACCGAAGCCGGCCGCCAGCGCGGCCCGGCCGTCGCCCGCGAGATCGGCGACAATGACGCCAACCGCAGCAACCGCCAGGCGCTCAACAAGGAGATGGAGAGCCTGGTCGATCATATCGACCGGCAGATGCTGACGGTGGGAGAGAACGTCACCCAATTCTACAGCGGCCGCGTGGCGCTGCTGATTGCGGTATCGGCGGGTGGGATCGGGCTCGGCTTGGCGCTCGCCACCTGGGTGGCGGCGGGCTCGGTCGCCCGACCGATCCGGCGGCTCAACCAGTGCATGCGCTCGCTGGCCGCCGGCAATACCGGCGACGCGATTCGGTTCACCGGTCGCCTGGACGAAGTGGGCGAGATGGCACGCGCCGTTCTGGTGTTCCGCGACAACATGGTGAAGGCCGCCGCGCTGGAAGCCGAGCGTGCGGGCGAGCAAGAAACCAAGGAGCAGCGGCGCCAAGCCTTGGACCGCATCGTCTCCGGCTTCGTCGCGGAGATCGACCGGGTGACCAATCTTCTCTCTGCGTCCTCGAGCGCGCTCAAGGGCGCAGCCGGAACCATGCTCGGAACCGCGGCGGAGACCGCCCGGCGCTCGAACGCGGTCGCGGCCGCTGGCGAGGAAGCCACGTGCAATGTCGGAACGGTTGCCTCGGCGGTCGAGGAGCTGACGGCCTCGATCCAGGAAATCAGCAGCCGCGTGCAGGATACGGCGACCATTGCCGGCGAGGCGACGGAGCGCGGCAAGCGCACCACGACGACGGTGAGCGGCCTCAACCAAGCCGCCGACCGGATCGGCGAGGTGGTCAAATTGATCTCCGACATCTCGGGCAAGACCAATCTCTTGGCGCTCAACGCCACCATCGAAGCGGCGAGGGCCGGGGAGGCCGGCAAGGGCTTCGCCGTCGTTGCCAGCGAGGTCAAGGCCTTGGCGACACAGACCGCGAAGGCGACCGAGGAGATTGCTCGCCAAGTCGCCTCGATCCAATCCGCGACCGGCGATGCGAGCACGGCGATCGCCGGCGTGGTCCAAACCATCGAGAGCGTCAGCGGCATCGCAAGCGGCATCGCGGCAGCGGTCGAGCAGCAGGGCGCCGCCACGCAGGAGATCGCCCGCAACGTGCAGCAGGCGGCTGCCGGAACCGGCGACGTCTCGGTCAATATCGCAGAGGTCGCGAAAGCGACCGAGGCGACGCGCGACTCGGCGGCCAAGGTCCAGGGTGCGGCCGAAAGCGTCGGCGAGCAGTCGAGCAATCTCAGGCGCCAGGTCGAAACCTTCCTCACCCAGCTCAAGTCGGCATAACGCCGGCTCACCGGTGCTCCGGCCACGATCGAGAGCACCATCGAAAGGTTGAATTCCGCTCATACTTTCGGCTGATGGTGAGCAGAGGTGCGATCAGCCAGTGTTCTCTCACTCCTAGCTTGGAAAGCAAACATGAGCTTCGCACTCGAATTGAGATCATCGCATGGCCGCCCCGCCGCTCCGCTCGCTTCATATCCCGACGGATGCGAGGGTACATCGGCTGGCTCCGCCCTTCTCGTCGGTGCGGCAGGCGACAGGGCTCTTCATGGATCGGCGCAGCGGCGCCTGGTGGTGCTCGACGACGATCCGCTCGTCTGCGACCTCGTCGCTGCCATCGCCGAGCTCTCCAGCTTCAAGAGCGCGACAGCGACTACGATCGAGGCCTTCAACCAGAGGATGGCCGAGTGGGAATCACCGGACGTCGTGGTGTTGGACCTCAACCTCGGAGCTGCCGACGGCGTGAGCGTGCTGCATCAACTTCAGGAGATCTCCTGCAAATCGTCGATTCTTCTCCTCACCGGATGCGACGAGCGGGTCATGCAGTCGGCGGTCGCCTTCGGCCGCTCGCTTGGGCTCAACATGCTGCCGCCGCTCTCCAAGCCATTCGATCCGACGCAGATGCAGAGCGCGCTCGACGAATTCGCCTTGAGCCGTTCGGCGCTCAGCGAGGCGGAAGTGCGGCTGGCCTTGCAGCGCGGCGAGTTCTCCGTGCACATGCAACCGGTCGTGGAGATCGAAACCGGCCGCGTCGTCGGCGCGGAAGCGCTGGTCCGCTGGAGGCATCCGGTGCGCGGCCTGGTCACGCCCGACATGTTCATCCCGCTGATCGAGGAAAGCTCGCTCATCCTGCCGCTCACCCTCGAGGTGGCGCGGCTGGCGATCGCCACCATCGCCGCCATTCCGGGCGAGCCATCGGTCGCCATCAACGTGCCGCCGCATTGCCTGGGTGAGCCGCATTTCCCCGACCAGCTGGTGCAGATCGCGTTTCGCCATGGCCTCAAGCCGTCGCGGGTGACCGTCGAGGTGACGGAGACCGCGGCGATGGCCGATCCCGCCTTCACCACCGCGCAGGTGACGCGGCTCAGGATCAAGGGCTTCCAGGTTGCACTCGACGATTTCGGCACCGGCTATTCGAGCCTGCTCGAGCTGCACCGGATGCCGGTGTCGATGATCAAGGTCGATCGCTCCTTCGTCGGCTCGATTCTCCGCGACAAGGCGGCGCAGGTGATCGCCAAGTCGATCATCGGGCTCGGCAAGAATCTGGGACTCGGCGTCATCGCCGAGGGGGTTGAGAACCGGGAGACGATGGAGATGCTGAAGACCTTCGATTGCCAATTGGCGCAAGGCTATCACTTCGCCCGGCCAATGGCCTCCGACGTCTTCGGCAGTTGGTTGAAAATCTGGGAAGCGCGAGGCGTCGAGCTGACGGTCGCGTAGCTTCTCGGGGGGTTCGCTCGAAAGCGGAAGGAGTGACAGATGTTGGAGGATGCCGAAATCGACCGCTCCGAGCTGAAGCACCGCAGACGGGCGCTCAACGCACCGGGCTGCGTCATCGTCAGCGCTTATTCGGCCATCGTCCTGCAGCTGCGCGGCCGGGGAATCAACGGCCCCATGGCACGCAGGAACGCCATTACCTGGACGGCGGATGCCGTCACCAAGATGACAGGCGCCATCGTGAGCCCGCGCGACGTCGAAGAGGCGATCGAGCAGGGTTGATGCGGGAGGCACGACCATGAGCGTAGTCACTTATGACGAAAACGTCGGCTTCGAGCGGGCGGGCCCGGCCGAGATCCCGTTCCGCATCAAGTTCAAGGCTTGGTGGAACGGCTACGATCCGATCGACCTTTGCCCGAAGCTGGACCCGATCGCCCCCCCCGCAGCAAAGGAGGAAGCGGCCCCCGCGGCGAAGCCCAAGCCGATGGCGCTCGACGAAAGCATGACGCTGCTTGATCTCGGCTGCGGCCTCGGCGGCGGCGCTAGAACCATCGCCAAGACCTTCAGTACCTGGGTCACCGGCATCGAGTGGTGGAAGGAGCTGGCGGTAGCCGGCATCGAGCGCTCGATGATGGCAGGGATGGAGAAGAAGGCTCCGGTGCTGTTCCACGGCAGCGACCGACTGACGCTGAAGCCGAAGAGCTTCAATGCCATCTATTCGAAAGAGGCGATGTTCACCGTGCCGGACAAGGCGAACCTCTTGGAGGTGATGGGGCACGCGCTCAGGCCCGGCGGCCAGCTCTGTTTCACCGACTACGTATTGCCGGGAAACGGTGATCCATCGCCTCGGGTCCTGGAATGGCAAGAGCGCGAGCTCGGTGGCGCAACGCCTTGGTCGGTCGAGGGCTACACCATGGCGCTGCAGTCGATCGGCCTCGATCTGCGCATCGCCGAGGACATGAGCGAGCCGCATCGCCAACTCATCCGGGCCGGTTGGGATCAACTGCAGATCGCCAATGAGGGCGTCGTCATCGGCGCCGACACCCTGCCGATCCTCATCCGCGAGGCGGAAATCTGGGCGCGCCGCATGGCGCTCCTGCGCAAGGGCGATCTCAAGCTCTACCGCTTCTTCGCCATCAAGCCGGCTTAGCCCGACACCGGAACGCTAGCCGCGAAGCTCGGCCTTGATGAGGTCCGCCGCCTTTTCGGCGATCATGATCGTCGGCGCGTTGGTATGTCCCGACATCATGCTCGGCATCACCGAGGCATCGACCACCCTGAGGCCAGACACGCCGTGCACCCTCAGCGCCGGATCGACCACCGCCATCGGATCCATGCCCATGCGGCAAGTGCAGGCGAGATGGCCGACGCTGAGCCCGGTCTGCCGCGCATAGTCGATGATCTCGTCGTCGCTCTGGACGGCAGCGCCGGGATTGGTCTCCATGCCGCGGACGCCGTCCAGCTCCGCCGACTCGGCGATGCGGCGGCCGATGCGCATGGCGGCGACCAGCACGCGGCGATCGGTTTCGGCCGCCAGGTAGTTCGGCTTGATCTCGGGCGGCCGGGTCGGGTCGGCGGCAGCGATGTGGATCGTGCCGCGGCTCTCGGGCCGGAGCTGGAAGGCGGCCATCGACATGCCCGGCTCGCGCTCGAGCTTGCCGACGCGCCCACCGTCGAAGCTCCAAGGAGTCATCGTCAGTTCGAGATCGGGGCTGTCGAGCTCCGGCCTGGAGCGGACGAAGGCGCAGAGCTGCGCGGCGCAGACATCGAGCACGCCGCGCCGGAAGAAGGCGTATTTCAGGATCTCGCCCGCCAAACGCAGTCCGCGGGTACGCTCGTTGAAGCTGACATTCTTGGTCAAGCGCCAGGAAAGACGCGCAAGGTAATGGTCCTGCAGAGTCTCGCCCACGCCGGGGAGATCGCGGACGACGGCGATGCCGAGCCGCTGAAGCCGCTCGCCCTGGCCCACCCCCGACAGCTCCAGGAGCTGCGGCGAGCCGACGGCACCGCCGGCAAGGATGACCTCGCGGCCGGCCCGCGCCTCGCGCCGCCGGCCGCCCTGACGATAGGCAACGCCGACGGCCCGGGTGCCCTCGAACAGGATGCGCTCGGCCATGGCGCCGGTTGCGACCGTGAGGTTGGCGCGGCCCCGCGCCGGCTTCAGATACGCGCGCGCGGTGCTGACCCGGCGGCCGCGGCTGATCGAGCGCTGGAAATAGTTGATGCCCTCCTGATCCGCCCCGTTCTGGTCCGGATTCACTCTGATGCCGTTGCGCTCGGCCGCCTTCAGCAAGGCCTCGCAGACGACGGGCCGGTCCCTGACCCGGCTTACCCGGAACGGGCCTTCGCCGCCGCGATAGGAATCGGCGCCGTCCTCGAAGCATTCGAGCTTGCGGAAATACGGCAGGACCTCGTCATAGGACCAGCCGCGATTGCCCATCTGCGCCCAGCTGTCGTAGTCCCGGGCCTGACCGCGGGTGAAGCCGTGGCCATTGATCGAGGAGGAACCGCCGAGCACGCGTCCGCGCGGCAGCGACAACGCCCGCTCGGCGGTGCCTGGCTCGGGCGCGCTCGTGTACATCCAATTGACCCGAGGGTCGCGGATGGTCCGGCCGTAGCCGAGCGGGATGTGGATCCAGGGGCTTCGGTCCTCCGGTCCCGCCTCCAGGAGCAGCACCCGGTGGGCGGCGTCCTCGGAGAGCCGGGCAGCGAGCACGCAGCCGGCAGAGCCGGCGCCGACGATGATCGTGTCATAGGCGCCGGCGCTCAGGGTTTGCTCCAATCCTCCACGCTGGCTCCGGCCAGCGCCTGCACCCGCGCCTCGTCGGCCGCCAGCTCGGCCGCCGGCCCGGAATAGACGATGCCGCCGTCGTCCAGCACATAGGCGTGGTCGGCGATCTCCAGGCTCATGCGGGCGTTCTGCTCGACCAGCAGCACGGAGATGCCGGTTTCGCGCATTTGCGAGACGATGCGGAACACTTCGCGCACCACCAGCGGCGCCAGGCCCTGGGAGGGCTCGTCCAGAATGAGGAGCTTAGGGTTGAGCAGAAGCGCACGGCCGATCGAAAGCATCTCCTGCTCGCCGCCCGAGAGCTGGCGGCCGCGGTTGAGCTTCCGCTCGGCCAGGCGCGGGAACAGCTCATAGATGCGCTCGGCCGTCCACGGGCCGGGGCGCTCCAGCGGCACCTTCAGGTTCTCCTCGACGCTGAGATTGGCGAAGATGCGGCGCCCCTCCGGCACGTAGCCGACGCCGGCGGCGGCGATCCGAAAGGTGGGCCAGCCCGTGGTCTCTTCGCCGAAGATGCTGATCCGACCCTGGCTCGGCGGGGTCAGCCCCATGAGGCTGCGCAGCGTGGTGGTCTTGCCTGCACCGTTGCGCCCGAGGAGTGCGGTGATCCGGCCCTCGGCCACTTCCAGGCTGACGCCGTGCAGGATGTGGCTCTTGCCGTAGTAGGTATGCAGGCCCTCGGCAGCGAGTGCCACCGTCATGCTGCCTTCCCCAGATAGGCCGCCTGCACTTTCTCATTGCCGGCGATCTCTTCGGGCGTGCCCTCGGCCAAGAGGCTGCCCTGGTCGAGCACGGTGATGCGGTCGGCGAGGTGGAAGACCACGCGCATGTCGTGCTCGATCAGCACGATGGTGAAGTTGTTGTCGCGGTGCAGCCGCCGCACCAGCTGGGTGATCTCGTAGGTCTCCTGGTCGCCCATGCCGGCGGTGGGCTCGTCGAGCAGCAGGAGATGCGGCTTGAGGGCCAGCGCCATGGCGATCTCGGCGGCGCGCTGATCGCCATGGGCGAGCTCGCCCACCAGCCGGCCGGCCTTGGCGGCAAGGCCGGTGAGCTCGAGCGTCGCCTCGACCGATTGCTGCACCGCCAGGCGCTGGGCGCGGTTGAGCCAAGGCCGCAGCCGGTAGCCCTGGGCGATCTCGGTGCCGATCCGTATGTTCTCGAAGACGGTGAGCTCGGGAAAGATTTCCGTGATCTGGAAGGTCCGCGCCATGCCGAGCTTGACCCGCTCATGGGCCGGAAGCTGGGTCACCTCGCGCCCGTCGAAGACGATCGTTCCGGCGCTTGGCGGGAAGAGTCCGCTGATGAGGTTGAAGAAGGTCGTCTTGCCGGCGCCGTTCGGTCCGATGATGGCGCGCAACTCGCCCTTGGCCACCGTCAGCGACACCTCGCGCACGGCCACCAAGCTGCCGAAGCGCTTGCTGACGTTGCGAACCTCGAGCACGGTCATGCCGCACCCCGGCCGCGGACAAAGCCGAGGAGGCCACGGGGAAAGAACAGCACCACCAGCACGAACAGCAGGCCGACGAAGGACATCCAGTTCACGGTGATGCTGGAGAGATAGTCCTGAACCACCACGAACACCGCCGCGCCCAACAGCGGCCCCCAGAAGGTCCGCATGCCGCCCATGACCGCCATCATCACGAAGTCGCCGGACTGGCTGTAGTGCAGCCCGCGCGGATCGGCGAAGTTGTTGACCAGCGCATAGAGCGCGCCGGCATAGCCCATGAACAGGCAGGAGAGCGTGAAGGCGATCCAGATGTGCCGCTCGACCGGCAGGCCCAGGAACCGCGCGCGCCGCTCGTTCTCGCGGATGGCAAGCATGGTGCGCCCGAAGGGCGAGCCGAGCACGAAGCCCATGACCGCCACGGCGAGCGCGAAGCAGAACAGCACGAAATAGTAGAAGGCGTTCGCGTTGGAGAGGATATCGACGGAGAACAGGCCGAAGTCGAGCGGCTGGCGGGAGAAGCCCCGGAGGCCGTCGTCGCCGCCGGTGAGCGAGCTCCATTGGAAGGCGATGTAGTAGAAGACCTGTCCGAAAGCGATCGTCACCATGGCGAAATAGACGCCGCGTCGGCGCACGATGAGCGCCCCCAGGAGCGCGCCCGCGACGCCGCCCAGCAGCATGCCGCAGAGGATCGAGAGCGGCGTGCTCGGTGCCACGAATTTGAGGGCGAAGCCGGCGCCATAGGCGCCGAGGCCGAAATAGGCGGCGTGGCCGAAGGACAATACCCCGGTGAAGCCGAGCAGGAAGTTGACCGACATGGCGGCCAGCGCCAGCACCAAGACGCGGGTGCCGAGCGCGGTATAGCCGCCGAGCGGCGGCATCCAATAGGGCGCCAGCA
>WNFI01025594.1_pt1 | contig 17947 bp, 13 predicted proteins | sample 5400471 | NCBI WGS metagenome assembly WNFI01 (sample SAMN13153348, study PRJNA577476) | soil metagenome | isolation source: 100 cm saprolite on Douglas fir-dominated hillslope | place: USA:California | collected 2013-09-17 | reverse complement strand
AAATAGCAGTTGGCTTATGGCCAAACACTGACGGCCAAATACGAACGACATGTTTTTTCTATCCCACATCTGGCTGATCCCGTTGCTGCCCGCCGTCGGTGCGACTCTCATGTTCTTTTTCGGCCGTAAGCTGGAGAAGACGACGGTCAATGCGGTCTGCGTGGGAACTATCGTGCTGGCTTTTCTCATGGCTTGCGGCGCGGTCTGGCAATACACGAACTGGTCGTCACAGCCGGAACATCTGAATCAGCCCTATCAAACGATTCTCTACACTTGGCTCGGCAGCGACACCGGACATCTGACTTATGCCACGCAGAGCGGCACGGCTGCATTCCAGGCCGACGCTGGATTCCTGCTCGATCCGCTCTCCAGCATCTGGCTGCTCTTTGTCACCGGCGTCGGCATGCTGATCCATATTTATTCCACCGGATACATGGCGCACGAAGGCGGCTACTACCGCTTCTTCGGATACCTCAATCTCTTCATGTTTTCCATGCTGACGCTGATTCTGGCCAACAACTATGTCTTGATGTTTGTCGGCTGGGAGGGCGTCGGCCTGTGCTCGTATCTGCTGATCGGTTTCTATTTTCATCGCAAGTCGGCCAGCGACGCAGCCAACAAGGCGTTCATCGTCAACCGCATTGGCGACGCGGGATTCATCCTCGGGATGTTCTTCATCGCTTGGCTCGTCGGATCGTTACGCTTTGTTGACGTCACACAGTTCGCGCGTACTCATGCCGCCACCTTGTTGGGCAATCCTTACATCACAGCGGCAACGCTTTTGCTCTTTGTCGGCGCCTGCGGCAAATCGGCGCAGCTCCCGCTCTACGTTTGGCTTCCCGACGCCATGGAAGGCCCGACTCCAGTCTCAGCGTTGATCCACGCCGCTACCATGGTTACAGCCGGCGTATACATGGTTGCGCGCTCTAATGCGTTGTTCGTGCTCGCGCCAAAATCCATGTTGGTAGTTGCAATCGTGGGCGCATTGACCGCGATCTTCGCGGCTTCCATTGGTCTGGTGCAGAACGACATCAAGCGGGTTCTTGCCTACTCCACTGTCTCGCAACTCGGTTACATGTTTCTAGCGCTCGGCGTAGGAGCGTTCGCCGCAGGTGTTTTCCACGTCTTCACCCATGCTTTCTTCAAGGCGCTGCTATTCCTCGGAGCAGGTTCGGTCATCCATGCCATGAGCGGCGAGCAGGACATGCGCAACATGGGCGGCCTCTCGGACAAGATTCCTGTCACCTTCCGCACCATGCTCGTTGCCACTTGGGCCATCGCTGGCATCCCAATCTTCGCTGGCTTCTTCTCCAAGGATGAAATTCTGTGGCAAGCCTGGAAATACAGTCCATATCTGTGGGCCATCGGCTTCGCCACCGCGCTGATGACGGCGTTTTACATGTTTCGTCTCGTGTATCTGACCTTTTGGAGTCCGTCGCGCGTCGCCAGCCACGAAATCGAGCATCACATCCACGAATCGCCCAAGTCGATGACCTGGCCACTCATAGTGTTGGCTTTCTTTTCGATCACTGCGGGCTGGTTGGGATGGCCTGCAAGCCTGGGAGGCTCGAATCGTTTCGAGAAATTCCTGGAGCCGGTATTCGCGAACAAAGTCGAGGCAGCCGACGCCCCCGCGAGTGAAGAGGGTCCTCGGGGCACCGAGTACTTGCTGATGTTCCTCTCTATTGCCGCAGCCGGTGCCGGCTGGTTCATGGCAAGCCGCGCTTATGGCAATGCCGGCAAAGATTACGTCGAACCCATCGCAGCGGCTGCGCCTCCGGTTTACGACACGCTGCTGCACAAGTATTACGTTGACGAAGGTTATGACTACGTATTTACCGGGCGCCGCAAGATCGGTGACGTGCGCCTTGGCGTGCTGGGCGCGGGCGAAGCGTCGTCGTGGTTCGATACCCACGTGATTGACGGCGCAGTCAATGCCGCCGGATGGATCACACGCCTCGCAGCAACGGTTTCCAACTGGTGGGACAAGTGGATCATCGACGGTATCGGCGTCAACGGTCCGCCAACCCTGGCACGAATGATTTCGTATCCTGCGCGTCTGTTCGAGTGGGGATTAGTGCAGTGGTACGCGCTGGTCATGACCGCCGGGCTTGTAGGGTTTGCGTTCTATTACGTGTACCACTGAAAGACAGCTCTTAGCTGTTAGCTCTTAGCTCGTAGCCAAAGTCAAGAGCAAGAGTCACCAGCTAGAGGCTAAGAGCTAAAGGCTAAGAGCTTTTCATGTACAACCACATACTTTCGATCATTCTCTTCACGCCGTTGATCGGCGCACTCGTGCTCTTGTTTGTCCCCAAGGACAACAAGGACGCGGTCCGCTGGATCGCCAACTTCTTCGCGCTCGGCGGATTCCTGATCTCGCTGCCGCTCGTCTCCTGGTTCTGGGCGCAGCGCTTCGAGCCGGGATTCAAGTTCATCGAAGGCACGCCGAACAACTGGATTCCCTCAATCGGCGCGGGCTACGTACTGGGCATCGACGGCATCTCGTTCCTGCTCATCATACTCACCACGCTGCTCGGCTGGATCTCGATCCTCTCCTCCTGGAGCGCGATCGAAAACCGTGTGAAGGAATACTACATCTGGTTCCTCGTGCTCCAGACAGGTATGCTCGGCGTCTTTATGGCGCTCGATTTCTTCCTTTTCTTCGTCTTCTGGGAAGCGATGCTCGTCCCCATGTATCTGCTGATCGGCATCTGGGGAGGCCCGCGCAAGCTCTACGCCGCAATCAAGTTTTTCCTCTACACTCTCGCCGGCTCGGTGTTGATGTTACTCGGCATCTTGTTCCTTTACTTCCACCATCACCTGGTTACCAACGTCTACACTTTTAGCCTGACGGCTTTGTACGAAACCGCGCCGCGGATGTATGCCGACTACGGCCCGCATGTCGCTACTCTTCTTTTCTTGAGTTTCTTCTTCGCTTTCGCCATCAAAGTTCCGATGTTCCCCTTCCATACCTGGCTGCCCGACGCCCACGTAGAAGCGCCGACGGCGGGTTCGGTCATCCTGGCTGGGGTTCTGTTGAAGATGGGAACTTACGGGTTTATTCGTTTTTCGCTGCCATTCTTTCCCGACGTTCTTCTGCACACCAAGGTCCGCGCCTGGATGATCGCTCTCTCGATCATTGGCATTATTTATGGGGCGCTGGTCTCGCTCATGCAGAAGGACATGAAAAAACTGGTCGCGTATTCTTCGGTCAGCCATCTTGGCTTCTGCACGCTGGGAATTTTTGCGCTGAACTCAGCAGGCTTGAGCGGGTCAGTTTTGCAACAAATCAATCACGGCATCTCCACCGGCGCACTATTCTTGATTGTCGGCATTCTCTATGAGCGCCGCCATACGCGCGAGATCTCCGAATACGGTGGCATCTCTAATGTGATGCCTGTGTACGCCACTATCACCATGATCATGTTTCTCTCTTCGATGGGTCTGCCGCTGCTCAACGGCTTCGTCGGCGAGTTCACTATTCTGCAAGGGACGTTCATGGAGAACTGGCGCTGGGGCGCATGGGCCGTTCCCGGCGTTGTGCTTGCCGCTGCCTATTTGCTGTGGCTTTACCAGCGGGTTTTCTTCGGGACTGTGACCAATCCGAAGAATGAAAAGCTGCACGACCTTACGCCGCGCGAAGTGGCAACGTTTGTGCCGCTTATCATCATGGCGTTCTGGATCGGTCTCTACCCCAAGCCGTTTTTCCAGATTCTCGAACAGCCCGTCAATCACATCGTTGCCGTGGTGCATCATGACGACATGCAGCCCGCTGGTGCGGTGAATGCCGGGGTCAATCGTGATATGCCACAGCCTGAAATGCTTGCGCCTCCTGCTGCGGCCGTCGCTGCACCGATCCATGCTCCGGCTGCAATGACATCTCCGAAAGGGAAGAACTAGTGGGCGCTCTCGGATTCTCGGTGACCGATTACCTGCTGGCGCTGCCCATTGTGTTGCTCGCTTTGTTCGCCGTTGGAATTCTGCTGATCGACTTCATGCTCCCGCCCGAGATGAAGTGGGCTAACGCGGTCACCGCGATGATCGGCGTACTATTTTCAGCCGCAGGGGTCTACAAGATTCAGCTCTGGATGGCCGCCAGCAACGCCTCTGGATCCTATGGCCTGATGCGGGCCATGCTGGTCGATCACTTTGCGATCTATTTTTTCTACCTCTTCCTTGCAGCCACGGCCATTGCGATTCTAATGTCGGTCAGTTATCTCGAAACTGAGCACGAAAATCGAGGCGAGTATTACGCCCTAATGTTGCTCTCAGTCGTCGGCATGATGTGTATGGCTGCCGGCTCCGACATCGTTCTTATCTTCATTGGCCTCGAACTGATGGCCATCTCCACCTACGTGCTCGTAGGATTCTTGCGCCGCGACCGCCGCTCCAACGAAGCCGCACTGAAATATTTGCTATTGGGCGCATTCTCCTCCGGCATCTTCGCGTACGGATTGTCCCTGCTCTACGGCCTCACCGGCAGCACCAATCTTGGTGTCATCCAGGTAGCGATGGTTCGGCAGATGTACAGCCCAGACTACAAGCCTGTTGCGATCATCGCGCTGCTCACAACCATCACCGGGCTATTGTTTAAGATCGCCGCCGTGCCTTTTCATCAGTGGGCCCCAGACGCCTACGAAGGTGCGCCTACTAGCATCACCGGTTTCATGTCCGTGGCGGTCAAGGCCGCGGGATGGGCCATGCTCATGCGCATCCTGCTCTGGGGACTGCTGCCCATGCGTCCCGTTTGGGTGCCGCTCTTGGTCTTCGTCTCCATAGCGACCATGACCGGGGCGAACTTTGCGGCGCTCACGCAAACCAATACCAAGCGCCTGCTGGCTTATTCTTCGATCGCTCACGTTGGCTACATGCTGCTCGGCTTGATCGCGGGCAGCGCCTTGGAACTCAGCCCCGACGGCATCAAGGGCATTCTGATTTACCTATTGGTTTATACTTTCATGAATCTCGGCGCCTTCGGCGTGATTACCTCGCTGCGCCATCGTAAAGTGATCGGCGATGAACTCGACGACCTGAACGGCCTCTATTCCCGCGCTCCCGTGGAGGCCGTGCTCATGCTGGTCTTCATGCTTTCGCTGGCTGGAATTCCTCCACTCGCCGGATTCTGGGGCAAGTACTTCATTTTTCTCAGCCTGATCGGAAGCCAACACTACGTGCTTGCCGCTCTCGGCGTTCTCTACTCTGTCTTCGGCCTCTACTACTACCTGAAGATCGCCAACGCTATGTTCATGCGCCCCGCCGAAGCAGGCGAAGAAAAGCTCGCCGTGAGTTTCACCATGCGCGCCGGTCTCGGCCTCGCCGCACTCGCCACGCTCTATATCGGAATTATGCCCGAGCGCTTCATTGAGCTGGTGAACTGGGCCTTGGGGATTGCACAGACTGGTGCCGTGGCGAAGCTGGTCCGCTAATCGCACCAAAGAGCCCAATCAATAACATTGACAAGGCAATCCGCTGCCATCACAATGCTTCCGTCATCAGGCCCTCTGTCAAAATTGGGCTCTAGGAGGCCTCTAGTCATGGAAGGTATCGCTAGGAACTGCCAGAAGGATTCCGATTTTCATCGGTGCCTAAAGCAGTACGCCGTCGCCGCCCTCGGCGTTGCAGGAACCAGCGCCCTCGCTTCCGGACAAGCTCCTGCGGACCATGTTCAATACACCCCAGCCAACATTTTTTTGACGGAGGGGCACTCCAGCGTCATTCCCATTGATTTCAACCACGACGGCATCACCGATATCACCCTCTACGTCTTCTATTACACATTCGCGTTCTCCGGCCATGGCGGTTTCAACTATACGGGGGTTTTCGAAGTTCCCACGGCCGGCAATTTAGCCATCGGGGGGCATGCTGTTCCTAAGGGTGTTCCGCTGTCTCTCGGTGGAGTCTTCAAGGGCTCAGAACAACGCATGGCGTTTGCCGTCAGGGAGACTGACTCGTATGGGAGCGTCAGCAATTTCGGCGGACCATTCCATAACGTGACCAACGAGTATATTGGCGTGCAATTTCAGATTGCAGGCCAGCCCCACTATGGCTGGATTCGTATCTCGTTGGGCTGTCGCAAAGGCTATGCTACGGCGGTATCAGCGGCTATGCCTATGAAACCCTCGCTGGCAAGAGTCTGGAAGCAGGCCAGATGCGAACTTCTGGCGCGGCCAGAACCATTATCGAGAATTCAACTCCTGGTTCCCTTGGCATGCTTACGGCGGGATTCTCAGGGCTTCCTTATTGGCGAAAATCCAGACTTTCCAACTAGCACGTTTGAATGTAGCTTCACCGAGTCTGCGCGAGTCTCCTATAACCTCCCGCGCATCCGCGCAAGATTGCAGAGTAAGATTCCAATGTCGTCCCCCAGCCCACCAGAAAACCGAGACTCCGACCAGAAGAAAACCTTCTGGCTGCAATTCGCCCGCTACAGTCAGTTGGCGTTCGTCCTTCCTGCTGCTCTCGTCGTCGGATGGCTGATTGGCGCTGCCCTCGACCGCTGGCTGCACACCTCGTGGCTCTATCTAGCTGGCATTCTGATCGGAATCGCCGCCGGCTTCACCGAACTGATTCGTACCGTCACTCGCGACACAAAATAAATCGTGATGTTCGCGTAACATGTTGGCTGGAGCAAGGTCAGCGTAGCGGATGCCATAGTCATAACAGCACAGAATCTGCTCTTTCGCTTACTCGATGCCCAACCCACCACAAACCGAATCCACCCCAGCACAAGCTGCTGCCGCTGAGCATTTCTACTCCGGCGCGCTCGACCGCATCCGCCGCGACATGCTCGTGCTCGCGCCGCTGCTGGGTATCGCCACAGCATGGAAATTCGGCCTGCGCCCCGCTGTCGGCTTCGCTTTCGGATGCGCCATTGCCTACGTCAACTTTTATTGGCTAAAGCGCGTGATCGCTGGATTCGCGGATCGCGCCACCGGCACGGCGACCTCGGAATCGGGGCAGGGAATTGTCTTCCGCTTTCTGTTTCGCTATGTTTTGATGGCTCTCGGTGCCTATGTTATATTGACTGTTTCACCCGCGAGCCTGAATGGGCTTCTTGCGGGCTTATTTTTGCCCGTCGGAGCCATCGCCTGCGAAGCGATTTACGAACTCTACGTAGCGTTAAGTCGCGGGGTGTAACAGGTAAGTTGCGCCAACAAGACAACGCTAAGAGCTAAAGGCCAAGAGTAAGAGCTGCTTTTTTCCTATGCCTGAACAACTCTGGTTTACCGAAATCCTGAATCGCCTGTTCGCGAGCCCAGTCACGTCGCTGCTGCGGGCGTTGCATATCGAACCTAAGTACCCGACAGCTCCCATTCCGAACTCGTTCGCGATGGAGTTTCTGGTCTTTGCGTTTCTGCTCATTCTTTTTCTGCTGGTCCGCGCCCGCCTCTCGGTCGACCGTCCGGGTGCGCTACAGCACGTCTTCGAAGGCGTCGAGGGATTCATCCAGGGCCAGAGCAACGAAATTATCGGCCACCACAGCGAAGGTTACACGCCATTTCTGGCCTCACTCTTTTTCTTCATTCTATTCTGCAATTTGATCGGAGTGATTCCCAGCTTCGAGTCGCCGACCGCCGTGCCGATTGTTCCGCTGGGCTGTGCACTGTGCGCTTTTTTCTATTACCAGGCGCAGGGATTCAAGCATGCCGGTGTCAGCTACCTGAAGCATTTCGCTGGGCCTATGCCCGCGCTTGCGCCGCTGATGATTCCTATCGAACTGATTAGCCATCTGGCGCGCGTGCTCTCGCTAACCATTCGTCTTTTCGCCAACATGTTTGCAGGCGACATGGTCACCTTGGTTTTCTTTTCACTCGTGCCCATCGGCGTCCCCATCGTGTTTCTGGGACTGCACATCGGTGTGTCGTTATTGCAGACCTACATTTTCGTTCTGCTGACCACCGTCTATCTGCAAGGCGCGCTGGCCGACGAGCACTGAGTTCAGATTTTTCACTGTCCGGTAAGGCCGTTCAGCGTGAGGGCGTCTGCAAGGTATGGCGTCAACCACCCACTGGCGGTATTTCATACGAGGAGCAACACAAATGAGTAAGCTGAGCAAGTTGTTCATGGTACTTTCCGTACTCTCATTCGCCGTTCCTGCCTTCGCGCAGGGCGAACCTGCCAGCGCCGTCAACTGGGTCGCAATCGCCGCAGGATTTTCCATGGCGTTTGCCTCCGGCATTTGCGCTCTGGCACAGGGCAAGGCGACCGCCGCTGCCGCCGAAAGTCTGGCCCGCAATCCTGCCGCCCGCCCCGGCATTCAGCTCGCGCTGATTCTCGGTCTGGCTCTGATCGAGTCTCTCGCGCTGTACACCCTGGTCATCATCTTTGCCAAGGTAAAGTAACGGTCGGATCAAATCTGGAGATAGAAGCCTCTGCTGGCATTTGCGGCAGAGGCTTTTTCTCGCGCGTCCACTTCGATCACATATGACGGCTGTACAGTCCAACTCACCCCTTACGCGCGATCAGTAGCGGCTTGACAAAGTTTTTACAGCGAACTGACAACCCACGTTCTATGAAGTCGTAGGCTTGCCCCGTACTAATAGACCCCGGCCTACAAGCCCAGGAGTGGACCTGTGAATAATCCTGCATTCAAAGTTCTGTTTTTGAGAGCGCAACGTCTTCGCCCTGCGATGACAAAGTTTTTCATTCTGCTCGCAGTCGCGATTCCGGCGGCGGCGCAATCCAGCATCTTCAGCATCCAAAGCAGCCCCAATCCAACGACTCAAAACACCCTCAACGCTGTGGCCGCGCTGTCTGCGACAGACGTGTGGGCGGTCGGCTACAAGAATGACAACAACCTGAACGATTCCCGCACGCTGACCATGCACTTCGATGGAACCAGTTGGAAGACAGTGCCCAGCCCCAATCCCGGCAATACACCGCAGTGCCAGGGCAACAACACGGGCAACGTCATTAGCGCACTGGCTGCGGTTGCACCGGACGATGTTTGGGCGGTCGGGCTCTTTTTTACCTGTTCCACGCTCCTCAAGCCAATGACGTTGCACTGGAACGGAACTAGCTGGAAAGTAGTCCCGACTCCGTTGCTCAGGACCAACGATAACTCGGCCTTCACTAGCGTGGTGGCGCTGGCTACGAATAATGTCTATGCGGTGGGCTATCAGCCGGCGTCGAATGGCGCGGTTTTGACATTGATTGAACACTGGAATGGCACGGTATGGAGCGTGGTGCCGAGTCCGAATGCGAACAACACAGGCAATGTGCTGGCCGCGGTTACAGCGAACTCGCCCACTGACATTTGGGCGGTGGGGGACAAGGTTGCTCCGGGCGTTCCAGTGGAGACGCTGGTCGAACATTTTGATGGAACGAACTGGTCGGTGATCCCAAGTCCGAACGTGATTACCACCGGTAGTCTGAGCCAAAACGTGCTGACGAGCGTGCGAGCGGGGTCATCCACGGATGTGACGGCAGCAGGGTTCGTTCTGGATTCCAGCCAGCAGCGCGAGTTGACCATGATTCAACACTGGGACGGAACAGCGTGGTCCATTGTGCCCAGCCCCAACCAGAGTTCGGCGGCAGGCTCGCTCAATACTCTGCACTCCGTAACTGCCATTTCAGGCACGGATCTGTATGCTGCTGGATTTTTCGCAGATGCTGCGACCGGCGGGCAGCAGCAGACACTTATCGTCCACTTTGACGGAAGTACGTGGAGCATCGTGCCCACTCCAACGCGCGGGTTGGCACAACAGTTGAACGGTATCTTCGCCATTCCGGGCGAGCCCAACGTCTGGAGCGTAGGCGGTTTCGCTGTCAACGGCACCGATCCGGAAACTGGTCTCTTGATTATCCCAAAGACGCTAGTGCTGTTTTCACCGATTGGGTGATCTGAGCTGAAAGGAAATACGAAAAACAACTGGGCGTGGGGCGGTAGGGCTAAACCTTCCGCTCCCCACCCCAATCCTGTCCTTTACCCTGTGGCGCATGATTCATCGCATCCACCAGAAGCCGCCGCAGCCGGTAGCGGCTTTCCAGATCCGTATTGACGATCTCAAATCCCACTTCATTCACTCGAGCCCGGCGCAGCAACACATGCGCACGAATCTTGCTCCGCATGCCCAGCGAAATTTCCAGATCGGCCTCACTGCCGATGCGGAGATTATCTTCTTTCGTGCCCATACCCCCGCCCAGGCTCAGTTCGCGGATCATGATCTTCGACTTGCCCCACGAACTTCCAATCGTCGCGGCAACGGTTTTCGACAGGATCATGCGCTCATAACGCCGCTGCCGCACCCATGGGCATGCAGGCGCCATATCTAATGGGGCAATGGCCAGTTCCGCCGGCTCTAGTCCGCTGTCGGACATCACCTGCGAACTATACCGTGGGTCGGTTTTCGACAACGCCTGGGCCGCCGCGATCCGCAACTCGCGATGATGAATCCAGCCAAAAGTCTTCTTCGCTTCCAGAATTTCCCGTAGCGTCGCCACCGCTTCTGTATCCTTCAAGCGGCCCAGCGATTCAATGGCTTTGAGCTGCACAAAAGGTGATCGCGATGCCGCGTCTCCCGGCCGCGCCATAGCCACAAGTGGCGGAGTCGCCGTGATGTCGCCGCTCATACCGATTTCGTCCACCGCCTCAGGCAACACCAGCGGATCGAGAATCTCCGCTAACTCCAACAGCGTTCGTCCGCGGTCCGAGGCATTTCCATACGCGATCTGTCGCACGGCAATATCGTGATAAAAGCGATTCCACTCGGGCAAACGGACTGGTAGCAACTCAAGCAATGTGCTGACGTCGAGTCGGCTCACAATTCCAACTACGCCGCTGGCCTGTCGTGCCTGTCCTGTGCGCAGAATCTCACGCAATTGCGCCAACGCCGGAGTTCCCAACTCCTTTACCAATTCAATCATGCGGTCGCATTCGTCGCGCCGCATGCAGCGGAAGAAGCGGTCGGCCAAATGTTCGGCTCCAGAATGGCAGGTTCGCCGCAGCACCGCTAACAAATCCGCCGGTACCGGTTCGGAACGTAGGGCCTCTTCAATAAACTCCGGCAGCCGGTTTTCTACTCCCACACGCGGGCGCAGATCGTTCACCAACACCGGCCGCTGCGTGCCGACAGCTTCCATGCCAGCGCATACTTCGTTCACGGCCGCGTAATTCTTTGACGAACTGGCCTCCTGGCTCAAGCGCACGAAGGCGGCGCTGAGCAGGCTTTGCAATTCGTTGTCTTTCTCGGCAATCAACTGCTCGCTCAGCTTGCGAATCGCCTGTCCCATCGGCTGTCCGCCTAGGCGCGCGTACAAGTCTGCCAGTTGGCTCAGGCCAATCGCCGTCTTGCGCCGTGGTTCCGGCTCTTTCGCGCCCAAACAGATGGAATAATTATTCAGAATCTCCGCTGCGGTCTTGTTGTCCTCACGATCCAACAACATCTCAACAAACTGGCGCAGGTTGCGCGGAGGCACGCACGGCGCCTCATTCGACATGAGCACGCTTTTCTTACCTGACTCCGGCACTTCCGCCCAGAACATCCGGTCCAGAATGTCGGCGTGGGACTCCACCAGAATCCCCGCCTTGTTCATCTTCTCTTCCTGCAGCTTCAGAATCTGCCGCAACGAGTCCATCTGACGGCTCATGTGCTCCATCATCTGGTGCACGGCGTTGACCTTGATCTCGCCCTTCTGATAGCGCTCAAGGGCGAAGCGGATCGCCATATGCTCCGCGGCTTTCATCAACAGCGGCGTGTCATCTTGTTCGGCTGTGGCTTTTGCTGCGAGGCTGCCCAACAACTGTTGCAGGTTCAGCCGCGTATTTGGGGCGGCCTCGCCTACTTCTTTCTGCAAATCTTCCTGTTTAACATTCGGATCGCCCTGCACTTGCCCGAAGCGTGTCAGCAACCGGATCGCTTGAATCACTTCCACTTCTTGCAGGGGCACGGTATCGCCGGTCCACGCCGGCGCAGCGCCCGTTCCAGTTCCGCCGCCTCCAAGCCCATTCGGGACGCTTCCTAGTGGCACCATTGGCACTCCGCTTGCCACGCCCTGACCGCCGCCTCCTGTGTTTGCTCCCTCCGCCGCAGCAATCAACTGCAACAATTTCTGGGGGTCGTTCAGCCACTGCTTGAATTCCGGTCCCAGCGTTTGCGCTGCAATCTGCGCCGCAATGCTTACGTCGCCGGTCAACGGATCGGCCGCCACAAATTTCACTTCATTAATCTTGATCGTGCTCGGAGTTCCGTTCTTGCCGGCACCCAGAGCTTCTTTGATCTGTTTCGAGACGTCCTGTGCTTTCGATCCTGCTACAGTGAAGGCACGCACTAGCCGCGTAAAGTCATTAACCGTAACATCTCTGGAAAAGTGCAGGCTGGCCAGCCCGGCGGTACTCAACAATTGCGCGAAGCTGCGCTCCGCGTTTCCCGCCTCTAGCGGAATCCCGTCGAGTAGCAATTTGTTGTCGCTCACTCCCAGCAGAAATCCACCTTCGCCTGCTGTGGGCAAACCCTGCTGCAGTTCATTCCACGCGATTTCAAACTGAGCCTCTGTGCGCTTGTGCTCATAACCATACATCCGTGCGTACTTAATCAGGATGTTCAGGCTATGCACGAAGGCGCGTGCCGAGGCTGATCGGTGTTCGTGCGATGTGTTCGTGACGGAGATGGGAGGCCCCTTATGTGCAACCTGTGACGCTCAAGGGTAAAGCGAAACGGTAAGACCTAAAACGTTACGGAGGTAATGGGAGGGCCAATTGTGCTGCGCATCTCCCAGACGCGATAAAGTCTCTCTTTTCAATGGGGCGCAGTTATCAAGGACGACGCGCTGCCGTTCTTGATCGAAGATGATACTCTGCAATTGATCGTTGATAGGAATCGTTTGCCCCCCGTTGCCAACAACGCCAAGAAGAAACCCACTGGCCTGCACTGCTGGATGACGCGCGTTCTCGACGAATGCGACCACGTTTCTGCTGATTTCAGCGCCGATCCGGTGCATGACCTTCGCGTGGCACTGCGCCGATGCCGCTCCATGGCCGACGGCTTGATTGCCATCGATCCCCATCCCGACTGGAAGGCCATGAAGAAAGCTGGCAAACGCCTCTTCCAGCGCCTTGGCGACCTACGCGATATTCAAATAATGATGGAATGGATTGAAACTCTCTATCCCGTTCCTGCTCGTGTGGGCGCGGGCGACTCGCCCGCGCTGCTGGAAGCAGCAGAGAGTTCCTGGTCTGCAGAACCCTCTCTCCCATCCGATGCTGGCTCACACTTCGGTCGCGATCCCGTCGCCCACTCTCTGCTGGAAATCCTCGCGCACCGCGAATCCGAGCAAAAGCGCGAAGCCCACTCCGCCCTCGAAGAATTTGATCAAAAACAATGGCGCCAGTGGTCAAAGTCCCTCCCCCAGCGCGCGGCACGCATCCGCCCCGGCAGCGCGGTGTTTAAACATCTCGCCCTCGAACGCTTGACCGTCGCTCGCGACCTCCACACTCGCGCTCTGCGCAATCGCTCCAAGGTTGCGCTGCACACGCTGCGCATCGGCATCAAGCGCTTCCGCTATATCGTCGAGAATTTTCTGCCTGAGGAGCACAAAGCCTGGAGCGGTGATCTCAAACATATGCAGGACCTGCTCGGCGAAGTGCACGACTTGGATGTCCTTTGGGCTACCGCGCTCTCCTGTCACGTCTTTCCCGATGACGACGCGCGGCGGCGCTGGCACGCCCGCATTGTCGAGGAACGAAACAAGCGCATCAACGCCTACCGCGAAAAAATGGTCGGCCCCGAGTCGCTCTGGCAGACCTGGCGCACTGGATTGCCGCAAGGCAAACAGATCCACGAACTCGCCACGCGCCGTCTGAAGTTGTGGGCTAAGGTGCTAGACCCAGACTTTGCCCATTCTGAACGAATCTGCCGCTTTGCGCTGACACTCTACGACAGCCTCAATGCCGCCGTTCTGCTACGCGCTCCCGACGGCATAAACGCACGCGACTCCCTGCTCGCCGCCGCGCTTCTGCACGATGTAGGCAAGTCAGAAGGGAATAAAGGCCATCACAAGGCCTCGCTGAAATTGATCAAAGCCCACGAGACGCTCCTTGGATGGAAACAGGAAGACTTGCAGCGAGCCGCCATCATCGCGCGCTTTCACGCCGGAGCTCTGCCCACGCGGAGCCACAAATTACTGCGCGATCTTCTTTCGCCCGAGCAGAAGATCACGATTCAACTGTCCGCGATTCTTCGCTTGGCCAATGCCTTCGACGCCTCGCACGACGGCCACATCCGCGGCGTTCAGATCGAAAATATTCGAAACCACGCCAAAATGACCCGCCAGCGCACCCACGGATTCCTGCGCAAACAAGTCGCCGCGCTGGCCGCAGACGAACCGCTGGTCATCGCCGCCGAAGGCTACAGTGCCGGAAGCATCACGGCGCAAACCATCGCCGCCGAGAGATACCTGCTGGAAACCGTCCTGCGAAGGCCGGTCGTGGTGAAGCCGATGAAGAGTCCGATCCCTGCTCTCAGCGTAAGGCGCGCCCCTTAACCCAATTTCAAAATAAGATCGAGGCGAAGATCAGTGAGGAGCAAGGTGAAAGACATGGCCGTAAGGGTAGAAGTGAAGGCGCAGCACGACCCCGTCATGAAGGAGTGTAGGGAATTGGCGGCGCAGCGCGTCCTGCAAGAATTCGCCAGTGAACTACCTGGTCTGAAACTACTCGCTTTCTTCGATGACGAAGACCCGCACGATCTTAAACGAGATCTAGGCCTTGCAAACCGGGGTTTCGATGGACCAATTAAGGCAGAGAAAGGCTGGCCTCTCCGCATGGCAGAGATCATCTTTGAATTCGTAGACGAAGTCCCGCCTTGGCGGACGAAGCGTGTCTTCGATCATGGGATTTATCTTTATGGAAGCACCTGTACCGATGAGACTGCGCTAACGATGACTTTTGCGCACGAGCTTCAGCATTTCGTTCAATACGGGTTCAAACAAAAGTTATGGGCTGAAGGACGCCTCATTCGCCGTTCCAAAGGCGTGATCGATGTGCTCGGCCTTAGGTGGCAAGATATACCCCACGAGAGAGAAGCTAGAATTGTGGCAAAGCGAGTTGGAATGAGGATCTGCGGTGCCGATGCGGTAAATCAGTATATTCATCGGAGGATCAGGGAAAACATAACGGCGGAAGACGTAGAAGACTGGCGGTTCAGTCAGGACCTCGATCCGTCAATCCCCTATGACTTGCCAACGGAAACCAAGCGAATTTTCCAAAGGCTGAAGCCTTATAGACAAGCGCTTGAAGACACCCTCCAGCAAATGAAGGATTCCGACTTTAGAGATGAATATGCGGATATCAATCTTTCTCCCTACTTCGATGCGGCTAGTTAAGTGCTGCTCCGACCCGAACAGCTAGTCTCGCGCTATCGCTTCTCCTGTTCTCGCCATGGCTGCTCTTGCATTGTCTATAATTTGGCCGGCGAGGGATAACCTCAGTCTTAGAGAAGCTAGCCAGCCACTTTCTGCACAGCCGCCTCTCGCGTTACAAATGAATACCCTTATGACACACGCTCAACTAGTCGAAAAAGCTGTCCACTGGCTCCGCCGCTATCGCTGCGGGGTTGTGCTCTCTGAGCAGGCCTGTGTCAGCGGAGAAATGCCCGACGCCATTGGCTGGAAGCGCGCCCATCATTCAGTGCTGGTCGAGTGCAAAGTCACGCGGGCGGATTTTCTCGCCGACCGCGCCAAGCCCTTTCGTCTTAAACCGCAGCAAGGAGTTGGCTGCGAGCGTTTCTACCTCACGCCGCCTGCATTGGTGAAAGTCGAGGAACTCCCAGCAGGCTGGGGACTACTGGAGTATCGTCACGGACGAATCGAAACCGTCCGCGCATCGCAGAAAGACCTGCGCACCGCCACCGGATTCCGCTATGAGATGAACCTGCTCCTCGCCAGCTTGCGTCGAGTCGAGGTCCGCATCGAACCCCAGAGCATCACCGACTTCCTCAAGTGGAAGAACCGCATGGCGGAATACAATCGAGGAAGGCTTCCAGAAGGCCTCGCAGCTCCCGACGAAGAAATCAATGTCTTTCTCGAGCCAGAGTTACCATGTTAGCAGCGTAGCGCCTGGTGTTCTCGCCTGCCACTTTCGCTAAATTGCAGAAGCCAGAAGCAAAAAGTAAACCGGGTAGGTTCGCCCGGTTTCTTGCCCCGCGTCCAAACTCTGCCTGACACTACTTCAGAACTTCACCCCCGCTGTCGTGTGAAGAACCAACGTGTCGCTATGCGGCGGAATGTCCTTGTCGCCCACGAGCCACACATTGCCCGGTGATGGCACTACACCCGCAAACAAGAGATCGGAGAGGAATACGCCATTGGTAGGATTCGGACAGGGAGCGATGGTCCAACTGGTTCCATCCCAGTGCAGCAGCAGAGTCATCTGATGGCCAGAGCCGTCGGAAGCGAAGAAAGATCCGAAGGCCCAGATGTCGGTCGGCGAATTCGCCGCCAATCCAAACAAGCGGTTCGATTGATAAATACTCTTCGGCCCCACATTCGGGCTGGGAACGACCGTCCATTTCGTGCCGTCGAAATGCTCGATCAGCGTCAGGGTTGCCGCTTGTGTGGGCGGAGGCACTGGCGTTGAGAAGCCGACGGCCCAAACATCATTCGGCGCGAGCGCTAACACTCCGTTCAGCTGATTGGCTCCATTGCCCACGCTGGGAGTGCTCGACGCCTTCCAACTGGAGCCATCAAAGCGCGCCGCCAAAGTCCTGCTGGTGTCATTCTCCGGGCCGCTAAAACCCACGGCCCACACATCGTTGGCAGCGTCGGCAGAAGCGCCGAACAGAAACGCATCGCCGGATATCAACGAGGTTGCCGTCCACGCCGTCCCGTCCCAATGCTCGAACAAGTAGGAAAGCAGCTGACCGTTATTGCTCAGCAGGCTGCCGATCGCCCATATATCGTTAGCGGATGTCGAGGTCATCGCTTTGATGCTGGGTTCATCACCTGCGGCAAAGGTCGGTCCAGGGAAGACACTCCATGCGGTCCCGTTCCATTGCTCGATTACCTGTCCGGGATTTGCTGTCCCAATACCAACGGTGCCCCCTGCCCAAGCCAGCGTTGGAGAGACATTCACCACGCCTGCGAGGTAGCTGGTGTTGTCGCCCTTGATCATCGGCGCCCGGAACGCTGTCCACTTCGTGCCGTCGTAGTGAACGGTAGACTGACCCACCGCCCAGATGTCGCTAGGGGAAGATGCTGAAGCAGCTTGCAGCCCATTGTTAAAGTTATCGTTCGGAGAAGTTACAGCTTGAAAGATCGAGGCGGCGCGAGCCTGCGCTCGCGCCGGAGTAGTGGCCAGAAGAGCGCTTGCCAGAGTAAGAATGATGACAGGGAGAGTCAGCTTCACGAATCCTCCAAAAGGTTTGTGGCGGCCTGATGCGGCACCGAATGCAGCCTACCCGTTTCGGAAGCCGAGGCGTGTCAACACAAGGTCATGGAATTGTAATTTCACAAGGAGAAGGCTTGTAGATCGCGCTGTGAGAGCCAAACAAGGAGGCGAAGTTAGAAAAGACACAAAAGAAAACCGGGCTGGTTGGCCCGGCTTCTATTGCGTCGAGTTGGATGCGGTTACATCGCAGCACGGCGCGGCTGGCGCGAGGCTGCTCATCTGGTTCAGTTAGAACGAGGCCGGTTGCCCGGCAGTGCCTCCTCAAGCCAAATCCAAGATCGCCGATCACGTCGAAGAATCCGAAAGCGCGAGGAAACAGACAGGGTTGGCCAGTGCAAGTAGTGCGCCGTTAGGCGATCTTAGCCCTTACGTTTCAATAATATCTCTTGCAGATTGATTACAAAGGCATTACTTGGATGGGGAACGCCATATGATACAGCATTCCTTCGCTGTTGCACTCGATCACTGGCTGCAAACACTTGCACAAATTGCACGGGAATTTGTGCAAGCGCTTAGGTGAGTTCTAGTCAAAAATCAGCACAGCAGAGGCGATGACAGTCGTCC
>WNFI01693827.1_pt2 | contig 17950 bp, 17 predicted proteins | sample 5400471 | NCBI WGS metagenome assembly WNFI01 (sample SAMN13153348, study PRJNA577476) | soil metagenome | isolation source: 100 cm saprolite on Douglas fir-dominated hillslope | place: USA:California | collected 2013-09-17 | reverse complement strand
CAACTGCGCCGGAAGCATCGCCGACTAGAACCACTCGATCTCGATACACACGTTCCAATTTGCGTGTCGCCGAGATTGCTCCCCGCTCCAGCGACGTCACTTCCGCTCCGCGCAGCCGCGAGGTCACCTCGGGAAATGAAGGCAGCGCAGCGTCCAGCCGTAAGTGCGGATTATCCGAAATCAGCGCCACGCAAATTTCATCTGCGGCGACCGGTGTAACGTAAATCTGGCAATCATGGCCCCAGTGCAATTCCACGTAATCGCTCCAGGGAGCGACGCGGTAATGCCGGCGAAAGGCGAAGCGAATCCGATTGGAGCGATAACGGTCCAGTCCCGCCCACTGCCGGAGCAGTGAATGGCCTCCGTCCGCGCCTACTACCCAGCGAGCGCGCACGATCTGGTCGCCGAGCCGTACACCTTCTGGATGTAATCCGGTTACCGGCGTACGCCACCGCAACGATACTTCCGCAGCCTCAGCCCTTTCGGCCATGCTACGATGCAGCACCGTCCGCCGCACACCGATTCCGTTGCCGTCGGGAAAACGCGACTCCACACTCAGATCGCCACTGACAAATCGAATACCGCGAAAAGGATGTGACTCGTCCGCCGGGATGACGATTCCCAACTTTTCAAGCGCCGCACACCCGCCGGGCATTAAGCCTTCGCCGCAGGGTTTTTCGATGGGCGGTTGCGCTCCATCGGCCACCATTACCTCAAGACCGCGCTGTCGCGCTGCAATGGCCGCCGCCAAACCGGCAGGGCCGCCGCCAACCACGAAGACATCGACTTCGTTCTGCATACTTTAAATAATTAACCGCACGAATCGCCCAGGCAGAACAATGGCGGTAGAGACTCGAATGGCAGGGTTGTTTCCGAGTTAGTTATTGGATGCCGCGCACCGAAAGAAGTTGCTGGCAAGACGCCCCCAAACCATCTCCGGAGTGGGGTCGAGAACGCGGCACGCATGGCACATAACGGATAGCACATAAAAAGAGAGCTGCTGTTCGAACTGAACGGCAGCTCTCTCTGACGACCTGCTGCGGAACTAATCTAACGCGGACTGCCAGCCTATTTCGAAGCGCCCTTGCTGCCGGCAAGCAATCCGTAAACATCCAACTCGGTCTGAGTCGATACGTAAACTTTGCCGTTGGCAATCGTGGGAACCACAAACTTGACGCCTGCGCCAGCTTTATCCCGTATGGAGTTGGCGGAACTGGAATATAGTTGGTGGGCTACGTTCGTCGCATCGAAGGCGTAGAGAACCGCAGCTTTGGTTCCTGGCTTCGCCGACAGAAGATCCTGGCGGGCGATTGCCCAGAGGATGCCATTGTTCTGGCCGTTAGCGGAAATCGATGGCGTAGAGCCAATGGTAAGTCTCATCGGGCTCTGTGCTACCGCGGTGGCCGGACTGAACAGACCATTCACCATGGTCCACATGCGCAGGTTGTCGCCCGCTGGAGCAGTATTTTCGCTGTTTAGCCCTGAGTAATACACATAAGTGGTAGTGGCGTTTTGCCAGTATGCCCCACCGCCCCAGTAACCGGCTTGGGGCCCATCGACCGATTGAATCGTGGATCCCGAAGATTGGCCCAAATTGTCCTTATTGATCAAATAAACCGGCGAAATCGTGCCATCACAAGGATAGCCTTTGCCCGCCATCAGCAACAGGTTGGGGTTCGAGCCCAACTGTGTGGGAAGGATCATAGGCGCGCCCGAGCCCAAGTCATCGTCGTTGTCGTAGCGGCAGGTCTGATCGCTGGGCGAGAAGTAATCCTGCACCTGGAACGAATATGAACTGGTGGAGGAGTTCCCCGCCGCTGCCCCAGAATCCGGACAATCCGTGGCCGCTTATGGTCACGTTTGGAGCCGAGCAGAAGACCGCAAGCAGCTGCAAAGTCGCGGCATCATAGGCGAAGATCCAACCGCGATCCTGGCCGAAGGGAATGTAGAGTACACCCTGCTGTGTTCCCGCATAAGGCGTGAGAACCAACGCAGGGCGCTGCATTTGGTGCTGTGGCACAAACTGCTGAGAAGTCTGAGTATAGGGAGCGAAGTTGCAGCCCTTGCCCGCTCCAGCCTGGCAAATGATGACGGGACTGTGTGACTGCTCCTTACCTGTAGTGATATTGAGAGCGTGCAGCCGGGTGAAATAGTTGAAGCCGCCTTTGGGCCCCATTTCTTTGGTGCGGGTCACGAAGTAGATCGACTGGTTGGCCAGATTGATGACAGGGGTGCCGCTAATGCCGATGATGGGATAGACGTTGCAATAAGGGTCGTTATCGGCGCACGGCATCGCGGTAATGTTTGGTGGTTTAGCGAATGACGTCTGCCAAAGCGGATTGGGATTTAACGCGGCGCTGTCGGCATCAAAGGCGTAGACCGTATCGTTCTCAGTTGCGACGTAAGCGACATTGTGGGTCGACCCATTGATCGTAACTCCCTGCACATATAAGGGCTGGGCGTAGATCATGCCATCCACGGGATAAGAAAAAAGCTTACCGAACTTGGTAGGAGTCACGTTTGTCGGCGTAAGGATCGTTTCTTGAAGATTCTGCCCGGTGTGCCCGTTGTCATTGTGCCAGGTGAGGACATTCACTTGTGCAAGGGCGCCGCTAGACAGGCCGACAATGGCTAGGGTTAACACAGATGCAAAGAGGAATTGGGCACGAGACATGATTGCTCCTGAATCTTGATTGAGTTCGCAGTACGCTGGGACCTGCCCGGGGGGTTACGGCAGTATGAACCGGTATTCAGTTTGGCGTGTGCCACAAAAACTGTCAACATGAAAGATTATGCAACTCCGCCCCCTCTAAGGCGAATCGCCTAGAACCCTGAAAGGACGCCGATTCCCGCTCTTTTCTTGCGTAGTCCGCTCCCTCGAAATGCGCTTCGATCTCTTCCAAGGTCTTACCCTTCGTTTCCGGTAAAAACACCGCAGCGGTAATCAAGTACACCACTGTGCACAGGGCAAAACCAAAAAACATGGCGGAATAGCCATATTTGCCTACGGTCGGCAGGAACGTAGCTGCAATCGCGGTCGACACGGCCTGATTGATCAGCAGCGCAATACTCATGCCATTGGAGCGAATCCGGGTCGGCATCAGCTCCGAGAGCGCCAACCACACGCATACCCCGGGACCGATGGCAAAAAATGCCATGAATACAAAGAGACTGATCGCCACCAACCAGCCACTCTGCGTATTCGGCACTGGTGTAATCAGTGCATTCTCAATCCTAAGTGACGCCTGGCGTGAAGCCTCGAGATTGCTGAGGGGATTCGAAAAGAATGCGACAACTCGATTCGCAGGGAGGCAGCTGTCCCGGGTAATTTCGACGGGCTTGGCTGCGGTATCGTCGGATCGCACCGCCGCAGTGGCCGCCCGGAAGTCGCCGCACGAGTAAATAACAATCAGGGAAGTTGGCCCGCCGCCGATTGCAATGGACTTGCCGGGGCCTGCATCCCCGGTCGCCGCGAGAAAGCTATTCTCTCTCGCATGGTCGTAAAGGAACGAAACCTTCTGCTCTGCGGTCACCAAAGACTGAACCGCTTCTCTAGAATCCACTCGTAATTTTTCAGTTTCGCGGAAAAGAAGGCCGGTGCAGATGAGTGAAACGATAATCCCAGCGCTGCCCAGCGATAACAGGAATTTGCGTCCCTTACGATCCACCAGCATCACGCCGAAAATCGTCATTACGAAATTGACCAGCGTGAAGATCACATATCCCCAATGCGCCTGAACATCGGAAAGGCCACTCTGCAACAGGATGTTGGCGTTGTAGCCGATAATGGAGTTGACGCCGGTCGCCTGGTTGCAAGCCAGAATGACGCAAGCCAGCACAAAGGGAATTACATACTTGCGCCGCCACAGCGATTCCTTGACTTTGGCTTCGGTTGAACTCTGAGCCTTCTCCGCGGCGGCTGTTTGCTCCATTTCCTGAAGTTCGAGGTCGGCCTGCTCTTTGGTGCGAGAGCGAAGCAGAGCGGCATAAGCGGCGTCGCGCTTTCCACGACGAAACAACCAGCGTGGCGACTCCGCCACCATGAAGCTTCCAATCACAAAAAGTAATCCCGGCGGCAGCGACACCCAGAAGATACTGCGCCAGGCCGCGTCTTTAAAGGCGAACAGACGAACCGGATCATGAAAGTTAGCAACTGCATCGACCCGGAAACTGAAGAACATCCCGACCACGGCAGCGATAAAAATTCCCAGGGTCAAGAGCCACTGGAAAATCCCTGTGCCTTTGCCGCGACTCGCCGCCGATAAACACTCTGCCAGATACAGCGGTACAACCACGCCAATCAGCCCGGCGCTGGAACAGGGTCGAGATCACGCTACCCAGGAGTACGGCGGCAACGACGATCGACAATTGCCCGGCGTTCAGGCCAGAAGTGGCCTCCAGATAGGGCAAAGCCCCGGCAATGATGCCCACGTCCACTCCATACAGCAAGCCACCAAGCCCCGCTACCAGCAGGAGAAATCGGTTATAGCCAGCCTTTTCGTCGCGCACCAGAATGGAATCCTTTCGCCGAGCCCGGAAGTCACGGATTTGTTCCCCACGATACTATTACAGATTTGCTGGAAGGGACTCTTTACTGCGGCGGAACGTTCATGGAAGTGGATCCTGAAATTTGGCTGTGAAGTTTGATCGTAGGGTGGAAAATGATTTACTCTCAGCCCCAATCCCAATGACTCCTACCAAATCCAAGAGCAAGCCGGCCAAACCACAGCACTCCCACGCGATGCGACGGGAAATCTACGAACAGCCTCAGGCCATCGCCAAAACGGTCAAGAAGCACCTGAAAGACGACATGATTTTCCCCGGCGAGCTAACGCCGATCGAAAGCGCGCTGCGCACCTTTGAGAAGCTAATCATTGCGGCCAGCGGCTCCAGCCGTCACGCAGGGCTGGCCGGCGAAATCATGATCGAGGATCTCTCAGGCGTCGCTGTTGATGTCGAGTACGCCAGCGAATACTGCTACCGGTCGACGCACGCGGCGGTGGATCCCATCGTCATGGTGATTACCCAGTCGGGCGAAACGGCGGACACGATCGCGGCCCAGCGCGAGGCATTGACTCGCGGCGTCAAAACGATTGCCATTTCGAACGTCGACGACACTACCATTGTGCGCGAGGCTGGAGCCGCGTTGATCTCGGGAGCGGGCCCGGAGCTATCGATCCCGGCCACCAAGAGTTTCACAACGCAGCTGACAATTCTCTATCTGATGGCACTGTTTCTGGCGCGCAAGCGCGGGCGGATGACCTCGGAAGTAACGCGCTCTTACCTACAGCGGCTGTTGCGCCTTCCCGACGCCATCGAACAAAACCTCCGCATGTGGGATGATCTTGCCGCTGAGGTCGGAGGCGCGCACGCTATAGCAGAAAAATTCCTTTATCTTGGGCGGGGCGTGCATTATGCAATTGCACGCGAAGGTGCGCTCAAGCTCAAAGAAATCTCCTATGCCCACGCCGAAGGCTATCCGGCGGGCGAACTTAAACATGGCCCCAACGCTTTGGTCGACGAAAAGTTGCCAGTCGTCGTGCTGGCGACCTGTGACCATAGCGATCCGGATTCGGTGTTGCGTTACCGGCGAACGCTCGAAGTCATGAAAGAAGTAAAATCACGCCGCGGACCCCTGGTTTCAGTCGCAACTGAAGGAGACAGAGAAGCCGCCACCATTGCCGATCATGTGTTCTATGTGCCTACCGCTCCAGAATTACTATTGCCGATTGTCGAAGTAATTCCGCTACAGCTCTTCGCCTATCACGTCGCGGTAAATAAAGGAATCGACGTGGATCATCCCCGAAATCTCGTGAAGGCCGTGGTCACAGAGTAGCCACGACAGCGGGCTAAGGGTGCGAGGGGCTGATGGGGTCGTCGTCGTGACAAAGTCCCAGGCACGTTAGCCCAATCAAAACAACGCCTGTGACCTTGGCCGGGATAGAATTCATCCACGCACCCTTTCCCGGGAGTGCACCGGAGGATTTCGCGTCCCCTGCTCCACACTTTTCGCTGCGTGATTTTTGCTCGCCTTCATGCACGATGGTCCGATCCGAATGTCCCGACTTCGCTTTCTTCGGATCGCTAGACCGCGCGTCAATGTACACATCGCTCTTGAGACCGTCCACCTTCACCGCGCCATCGCGGTCGGTCACAGTGTAGTTCGTCCAGGCAACATTGACCGGAGTTACAGTCACACATCCCACGCGCACTCGCAGTAAGCGTGAAGTATTCACCGCGATGCTGCCATGATCAAGAGCGAGTTCGTCGCCATCAAATTGAACCATGGTCTCGGGACCGATATCGGCGAACGATCCTACGGTTTCGATTCGCGCACCGACTTCCTTTGGAGTGCGGATTAGATTGGTACGAAAAATTGCGGCAGAAGCAGGCGCATACTTGCCATCCACCAAAGTCCTACCGTCACTACGGAGCATGGCAGTCCCGGTGTCATCGGCGATGAGAGACACGGGCAGAATAATTGAAAGGGCTCCGCAAACGACATTGCGCCACATGTACAAAATTATGTCCGCACCCGTGCACACCCCCGCTTGGTTCTAGGGTAGCGTGAGTTTCAATGCGGGACTATTGGCTGCGGTGGTGACCGCAGCGGCTACACGCGTGCAAAATCGATGTATCCCTTTTGCACATCAGCACGTACGAGCTTGGCGCGCAGCTTATCTCCCACATCAAGCCCTTGCTGACCTTGCGTCAGCATCCCGTCGGTATGGGATTGAAGAGTGCGGATAAAAGTTCCGTCAGGAGTAACGCCGGTGACGATAGCATCAAAGACTTCACCAATCCGTTTCTGCATGGCGACCGCAGCGAGTCGCTTCGACATATCGCGTTCCACTTTGCGCGCTGCGTCTCCCTTTTGCGTGCAGTTGCTGGCGATCGCCGTCAGTTCGTCATCCGAGTAGGGATTCTTCTGACCCGCCAGCATTGCCTTGAGCAGCCGCTGCGTCACGATGTCAGGAAACCGCCGGTTGGGTGCCGTCGAGTGCGTGTAGTCTTGCACCGCGAGTCCAAAGTGTCCGGGAGCAACATCGCCTGCTCGCTCCAGCACGTACTCGCCGGGACCAATGAGTTTGATCACTGTTAGAGATAAGTCAGCGAAGTGCTCAGGGTCAGCGGCCTTGCGTCGCAGAAGAAGATCGTTGAGTGCCTTTGAATCCGGCTGCGCAGGCAGCTTCTCGCCCTTGGTTGCCGCAAGTTGCACAATGCGATCCCAGCGCTCGGGCGTGCGCACAATGCGCCGCAACGATGAAACTTTCTCGAGCCGCCGTGCGACTACACCATTCGCCGCGACCATGAAGTCTTCGATCAATTCCGTGGCACGGCTCTTCTGCTGTTTCACTACGTCGACGACTTGCTCGTTGAGCAGAATTGGGAGTAGTTCGTCGGTCTGAAGGTTAAGAGCGCCGTGCTGGAAACGCTGATTCTTGAGTTTCTGCGCAACGTCATCCTGCAATTTGAGCTGCGCCTGCAACTCCGCCGAGGCCCCGACCTTTGCCGGCGCAGGTGAATTTCCTTCCAGCCACGCCCCCGCAGAGTTGTATTGCAGCTGAGCTTTGTTGCAAACCAGCGCGCGGTAGACATCGCTAGACTTGATACCACCTTCTGAGTCCACCACGAACTCGGTCACCACGCTGAGCCGATCCTGCTCTTCGAGCAACGATGTTGCTCCCGTCGAGAGTTCTTCGGGCAGCATAGGGAAAACTCGAATCCCCGTATAAACCGAGGTCGTTTCCCGCGCCGCATGCAAGTCAATCGGTGAGCCCTTCGGGACGAAGGCATCCACGTCCGCGATGCCGATCATAATTTTACATCGCCGCCAGAGAGGCGCTCGGCCACCTCGATCTGATCGAGATCGCGTGAAGTATCGTTATCGATCGACGACCAAAGCAAGCCCCGCAGATCACGCACGTCGCCCGCAGCGGCCAACTGTGGCGGATGAGCCTTCAAGTCGGCAAGCTGCTGTGTGACTTCAGGAGGAAAATCGGGCGCAAATCCGCGCGACTGCATGACCTGCTTTGCGATGGCTTGTAAGTCCAGATGAGCTTGTAAGTCCAGATGAGAATGAGAAGGGTTGGCGTCGCGCATGAACTCCCCGTGGCAGATTGAATGCACTCAGCCTAACACGGCTCAGTGACGGCCCGGTGATGCGAGCTAGTTCCACGATGCAAGAATTCTTCATTTTCGGCGAGCCGCCATCAACTTCCGCGTTGCAGGCGTTCGATGTCGCTATTGGTATAGACGTGCGTCGCTGAACGCTTGTGCGTCTTCCAATACGAGGCAGCTTCGGGAAGGGTCACTCCAAATCCGCGCTGGCGTAGAGACTGCAAATCTGTGATCTGCATCACGCCGACATTCGTGATGCTTGCAGGCAAAGTCCGACTCGAAGTCTCGGGCTCGCTGATCTCGATCACACTAACCCTGGGCACACCGTAGTAAATCGGAAAGAAATCCGCTTGTCCTTGCAACCCAGGGGTTGTTGCGATCACTCCATCGCCCGGGCTGGCTGCAGAGCTCGCTCCGCCCGTGGAGACCGTAGCCTCTCCCAGCGAAAGCGACGGCGTAGCGATAGACCGTGCAAATAGCGGCGAACCGCTTGTCATCAAGTACTGCGGACCCACGGCAAAGTTCGTTTCTTGCGCCGCGGAGATTGTAGTTAAAACGAGCACGAAGCAGAAAAAACTCACATGCATAAGCAGCCTCCGGCGATTAACTACGATTGGCAACGACTGCCCGCGATTATGCCGCCAAAGCAGGCGCTCTCGCCAGAGTCGTTAGACTCTAGACACGGCTCTCAGCAAGGCTTTCAGTCGATTCCGCGGATGGATGCAGCGGCCGCATTCTGCCGCTCGCGCCGGTTGCTTCGGATCACATACAGCATGTAGAGAACAATGGCAAGATTGCCGACGAGCAACACACAACGAAACACTGTCAGGCCACGCATCAACTCGCGGATCTCCAGTGGAAGCAGCAGTGTCCCGGAAATAAGAGCGAACCATTCCGCCCACTGCCGTTCCTTCCACAAACCATACGCTTCGGTGAAACGCAGCACAGCGTAAGCGAAAGCGATACGCGCCGCAGCCCAAAGACGAGCATCGGTGACGCTGTCGGCAAAATCAAGAAACATTTGGGCCGAACGGCGATCCGTATTGATGTGCAGCAGGGCCAGAAGACTCTCCGCCAGCAACCACAAATCTTTATGAACCAGGAGGAGGGCGCAAAATCCCATCAGCAGCACAAAGCTACCCTTGAAACACTCGAAGGCGGCTACAGCCCGAAGTACGCGTCGCTGGCGGCGGTGGTGCAGGTCAAAATTGTTTCCAGACTGGCGCATGCGTCTTGACGATGAGCTAGAGCAGGGTATCACGCCTGTTAAAGCCACCGTAGAACAGTTCCCTGCCAACTTTGTATGCCCGCGCGGTTCTTCTTACCTCGGTAACTGGAGTGCATGCCGCAGGGATGGCAAGATCAAGGCTAGAGGCGAAATCATGCACAGACATAAAGTTCTGCTGGCGTTAGCGCTGTTGTCGGGGGCGACTACCATGGGTCAACAGACCAATTCGGCCGTTGCGCAGACTGCGCGGCAGGCGCTGATTGAAATGTTCTTCAGCAAAACACCCGGAACTTTAGTGAAGCATTTGCCGGCGGCAACGCTGGCAGCCCTCGCGAAATCGGATGCCATCACCTCCCTCCAACAGTACTCGTCAATGGCCACACAGATGCAGACCCAGGGACATGATGTTCAGACATTCGATACAGGATCCGTGCTCCTGTCGGGCGAGGATCCAAAGACCGGAGAAAAGTTCGAGATCACGGTCGAAAACGATGCTCTACGAGACGACCAGGACGACATTGAACTCTCCTTCCAGATCTACAAGAACGGCCAGCCTCAACACACTCCTTACATGCCTCAGGTAACATTTTCGATGAAGGAGGAAGCGCACATCTGGAAGCTCAACGAGATTTCAGTCACCATCCATCTACCTTTGGCCGATCCCGATCTTCTGAAAGCGCTGACGCAACAAATGAAGCCGCAACTCGCGGCGCAGAGCGCATTCACGCCTCACACAGAATCCCCATCCCAAGCTGCCGGCAGTGATGCGATGGTTGTAGCCGCGATGCGGACCATTCTCGCAGCAGAAGCGACTTATGCTGGCACTTATAAAAATGTTGGCTACACCTGCTCGCTTTCCAGCCTTATCGCAGTGCGGCGGAGCGCCGTCGACAAGCTTCCAACTAACGGCCGTCCCCAATGGAAACAGCTTTGGACGCCGTGCCTTCTGTGCCGATCAGACCGGATCTATCCGATTTTCTCAAGACGGCAACCCAGCCACGTGTCTGGCCAGCGGTGCGTCACTACCGTAAGTTCACAAAGACCGTTTCTTCTTCTGGCGGATGGCCGAGCGCAACTCCGACACGATTTCCTGCGAAGCCCTGATCGCGGCCGCATGTTGATTGACGTTGAATGAAATTGCGCCTACACGCGCGTGTCCGCCGCCGCCATAGCGCTCGCAAATTTTCGCCAAATTCACTTCCGGCTCCTCGGGAGCCCACGGATTCGATCCCACCGAAACTTTCACCCGGAAACTGCTCTTGCTCAGCCCCACACTGTAGACCGATTCTGGATGCAAGTAATAGGGAACGAACTTGTTGTAGCCCTCGAGGTTGTGGTCGCTTACGTCAAAGAAAATCGTGCCGTCCTTGCACTCCGTGCGCTGCTCCAAAATGGCAATCGACAGCTCATGGCGCCTTAAGAGCGGAGGCAGCAGCGGCGCCACAAAACGTTCTTCCAGAATTTGAGCCAGCGATTTTGTCGCCAGCAGCGGAATCAAATTGGGGACAAATCCATGATCCGGCGCCGACTCGATCACCATAGTGAGTTTCATGGCGGGCGCTTCCATCTCCACTGCCGTCTTCGCATCGGCGTAGAGCGCGCCGTCGATCACATCCGCCCAATGCACCAGCTCCGCCACCGGCACCGGGTCGAAGCCGAATCGCTGCTCCGCGATCATGGCAATAAATTTCGTGCAGGACTTGAACGCGGGATCATAAAACTTGCAATTGCTCTGATCCTGCTCAAAATGTTCCGCATCCGCGGGAGACAGGAATGCGCTCTCGTGATGATCGAACCACCAGGTAATCTTGGGCGAACTGGAGTACTTGAAATCGACGATGGCGTTCTGATCGCCGTCGAACTGCTTCTCGTCGAAGAGCGCGCCCGCACGATGCACCAGGCCGGTAAATTCGAACTCGGCATCGCCCCCAATGCGCTCACGATAAAAGCGGGAAAATAGCGCCGCCGAGCATGCTCCGTCAAAACACTTGTCGTGATAGAAAATCCTAACTTTCAATGAGATCCCCAATCGCCCCAAAAATTCCGCTGTCGCAAGTCACACCCTGGTGCGGATTTCCAGCGCAGGTAAAAGGTAATAGGATTGACAGCTTGGAAGAAGAAAGTCAAGGACGTAAATTCTGGATTACGGCACACACACCCAAAGTGCGGCTCTTACGCCCTCAGTTCGGCCCGCATTGACGAGCTTGACCTCAGAAGCTTGCCCTTAACCATCCGGTTCATCAAACTACATGGCGTTGGCTTGTTTCTCCGCCATGTCGCCGATAACCGGCAACTTGTACATCTGTCCCTGATTAGCCTTCAACAAGAGGATGATCCAAACGATGAAGCCTCCCACGCTGATCAGCAAGTGCAGCGGAAATGTAATCAATGCAAGGAAGGGGACGAAGGCAAAAATAGTAAGACCGAAATGAAGCACGAAGAGTGCCCCGGCAAAAAAAAGGCACTGCCAGGAGTGGAATCGAATGAACCGATTCTTGTTGTAAGGCTCCAGCACCAGAAAGATGATTGCCGGAATAATCGTGATGTAAGCCAGCATACCGGCCACGTTATCCGTCATGCCTTGGGTACCGGCGGTGGCTACGGGCGCAACGGGAGCGCGACCGCTACATGCAGCACAAGTTGTGGTGCCATCGGCGATCTGCGTGCCGCACATGTTGCAAAATGCCATACGAGTATCCTCCAGGTATCGTTGGAAATGGAGTGCGCAGACGGCACGAACTCGCTCCCAAGCGAGGTTGCGGCAAGGTACCAAAAAGCCGCACGCAATGCAATCAGCAATTAGAAGCTGCACGAAAGATAAGAAAGGGCGGGCCCGACGGTATTGAATTTTTACCTCGGCCGACTAACTCAAATCCAGAAATGAGCCGATAGCATTCCTAGCGGAGTCGCTGTCGCCCCACGGCGGCGGCCTTCTACCCGGTGACCGATGGAACGATGGATCTGGCTGATTTTCGGCGTGTTCGGAGTCCTCCTCGCGTATCAGCAATGGCGCATTTTCCGGATTGGCCGCGACGCAAAAAAACGCGAAGAGCTTTTTCAGATCGTTACCGAAAACGCTGCCGACATGATTGCACTGGTCGACGTCAAAGGGCGGCGATTATACAACAGCCCCGCTTACAAGCGAGTGCTCGGCTACTCCGCGGCGGAACTGGGCGAGACTTCGGCCTTTGAACAAATCCATCCCGATGACCGCTTCAAGATTCTCGAGGCGGCACGCGAAACTCGCGAAAGCGGACTTGGCAAACGGCTGGAATACCGCATTAAGCACAAAAATGGAAAGTGGAGGGTGTTGGAATCGATCGCCACCGCGATCCGCGATGGCAAGGGCGAAGTCACGAAGCTGGTCATCGTGAATCGCGACATTACCGAGCGCAAACAGGCAGAGGAACAACTTGAGCATACCTCGTTTCACGATGCTCTTACGGGCCTTCCTAATCGCCGCCTGTTCCTGGACCGTCTGCATCATTTATTCGCGCGAAAAGGGCGCGATCCGCAGCGCCACTATGCCATGCTTCTGTTGGATGTGGACCATCTCAAGGTCTTCAATGAGACTTTGGGAACGGCTGCGGGCGACAAGGTGATCAGGAAAATTGGGGGACGGCTCGCGGCTTCGCTGCGTCAGGACGATACGGTCGCGCGGGCGGACGGAAACGTGCCTGCAGGCGAGGCGGTCCTGTCGCGGCTGGGAGGCGATGAATTCACCATACTGCTCGATGGAGTCAGCGATCCCAGCGATGCCATGCGGGTTGCCAATCGGCTACAGACCGCGGTAGCGGCCCCGTTCACCATTGAGCTTCCCGCTGGTGATTCGCAGAGCGGAGAGGCGCAAAAGGGGCCGCGCGAAATCAGAGCTTCGACGAGCGTTGGAATTGCCCTGAGTACGGCGGCCCACAAGAAGGCCGAAGATCTGCTGCAAGATGCCGACGTCGCCCTGCATCGCGCCAAGGCTATGGGAGGATCGCGGTGCGAGGTTTTTGATGAGGCTATGCACACCAGCGCCGTCAACCGCTTGCGTCTGGAAGCGGATCTACGGACGGCGATCGCACAGCGCCAGTTCCGTGTGTACTACCAGCCCGTCGTGCAGCTGGACACCAGGAGAACATTGGGGTTTGAGGCGCTGATACGCTGGTACCATCCGGAACACGGACTGATTTCACCCTATCGATTCATTGAGGCGGCCGAAGATACCGGCCTGCTGATTACGATTGGACACTGGCTGATGGCGGAGGTATGTAGGCAACTGAGCGAATGGCAGGTCAGCTTCTCCGGGGTTCCCTTGCAGGTCACGGTGAACATCTCGGCCCGGCAGCTCGCCGATGCGCGGCTGGTAAGCGACATCCAGTCGGCCTTGCGTCATACCGGGGTGGAACCGGCGCGTTTGCAACTCGAGATTACCGAGGTGGTCGCGGCCACGGACCCAAAACTTACACTCGCAGTGTTCTCTCAATTGAAGCACCTTGGGGTGGGCATGATCCTGGACGATTTCGGCTCTGGACGCTCGTCGCTGAGTGGGCTGTGGCGATACCCAGTCGACGCCTTGAAGATCGATCGAGCGCTGATCGCTGAGATGCTGGCCGATCGCGGAGCGGCCGACATTGTAGAAGTGATTGTTCTGCTGGCGCACAAAATGAAACTGAAAGCGATTGCCGAGGGCATTGAGAGCGCAAAGCAACTTGATCGGCTGCGTGAGATGGGATGCGAGTGCGGGCAGGGGTTTTACTTCTCACAGCCGATGGAGGCGAAGGCAGCCGGTCAGTTCATGCAACAGCAGATGGCCAACACTCAGGCCAGCGGAGCCGGAGCGAGATAGAGAATTCCTTCCAACAGCGGCTAGCGCGCGCCGTTGCCGGGGGAAACCACACGGCCGTATTCGGTAGCGCGGCTGAGGCGGTCAAACATCCGCCAGGCTTCGAGAGAGATCTTACTAATAGCCTCTTCGCCGTCACGCTCGTTGCGCAGAAACGAGGTCATCACGCAGATGACGTAGGGCCGGCCTTCCACGAAGACGATACCCGAATCGTTGCGCACCGCTTCGAGAGCGCCGGGCTTGTTGGCAGACTTCACATCGGCGGGCAGGTCGCGGGGAATCCATGAATTTTTGTTGGTGCTGAGCATCTTGAAGAAGTCCGCCGAGGAATCTTTGTTCAGTACCTTGCCGCGATAGATGGCTTCGAGCAAGGTCATCATTTCGCGGGGCGTGGAAATATTCTCGCGGCCTTGCTTTGCCGCTTCTAAGTCCATCATTTTTCGGCGCAAGCGCGTGTGCGAGAGGCCGAGCGAGTCGAGCATGGCGTTGACATTGTCCATGCCGACGCGGTCGATGAGCACGTTGGTGGCGGAGTTGTCGCTGACCGCGACCATCATGGTAGCCAGATCCCGTAGCGTGATACGGGTAACGCCGGGGGTGAGTCCGCCCATGATATCGCTGTCGGGAACCAGGTCGGAAGACTGAAGTGTGTAGAGATCGGTGAGCTTTAGTTTGCCCTGCTGCGCCTGCAAGTAGAGCTGTGCCAGGACTGCGATTTTAATGGAGCTGGCTTGGGCAAAGACTTCGTCTTCGTGGAGAAAAATGTGATCGCCGCTGGTCAGATCTTCGATCGCCAGGCCCATCACGCCGTCGAGATGCGAGTCGACATCGTGAATACTGGATTCGAGTTTCTGCCACAGAACTTTTTGTTTGCCGGCGGATGGGCTTGGCGAAGCGGTCTGAGCAAAGCAAGTGGCAAGGAATAGGGCGCAACACAGTAATGGTTTCACGGGACGGTCTCCTGACGGCAGGGATTGTAGCAGCAAGGAAAACTACTAAATGCTCAGTCAGACTGACCAATCAGCAATGTGTAGCCGTCAGGGTCCGCAATACAGATTTCGCCTTTGAGCATGTATTCCGGATACGTGATCGCTGAGACTTTTACTCCGTTGGCAAGGAGATGCTCGCGCAACGCGATCAGATCGGGTGAGTAAAGATAGAACAGTACGGCCTGCTGGCTGGCTACAACTGGCTCGGAGGCGCGAGTGACCATCAACTCGGCCTGGCCGCAGACCAAATCAACCCATTGCAGTTCGCCCGCGGAATTGCGCAGGCTGCCGCGAACTTCCATCCCAAGCAGCTTGTAGAAATCGACTGAGCGCTGCACGTCGGCGGCGTGCGCCATGGGAACGAGGCCTGTAACTGTGGGTTTTTTGAGAGCTTCAGCCATCGATCTTCGCATCGCGCAGGTGTTTAACTGCGGTCTCGGAGCTGACCGGCGAATAATACACCTCTTTAAAAGTGTAGGAGCGCGCCTTAGAGGCGACGACCGGAAGAATTTCGATGTGCCAGTGATAGTCCTCGTCAATGGTTTTCCAGTAGCCGAGACTCTTCGAGGGATGCAGACTGTTGGGTGAGGTATGCAGCACCAGATGGAAATCTTCGGTGATAGAGCGCACCCGCTGCAAAGTTCGGCGAATAAGCGAGGCCAGATTCACACGTAGTCCAGGTCGCGATAATCCGGTGCGTTCAAACGAAGCATCGTGGTTGCGAGGAAGAATCCAGGTTTCGTAGGGAACGCGCGGCGCATAAGGACACAGGGCGAGGTAGTCGCCGCGGACCTCGATGACGCGCAATGCTTGGCGCTCTTCCTGCTGAATGATGTCGCAAAAGACACAGCGCTCCTTAGCGGCAAAATATTCCCTGCCCGCGCGCAGTTCGTAAAGGACGCGCCGCGGCACAAACGTGGTGGCGGTGACCTGCGAGGTGGAATGCGCGAATTCCTGCCCGGCGTCTTTGCCGTAATCTTTGAACAGGCTGACGTATTTGATGCGCGGGTCGCGCTTGAGATCGAGAATGCGTTCGGCGGCGAGCCGCAGGAAGTGTCCAATCTCCTGATCGCTGGCGCTCCATAAATGGCGGTCATGTTGTGAATTTTCGACCAGGACTTCGTGCGCGCCTACAGTATGCATCCGGTCATAGATGCCGTCGCCACGGCGGCCGGGCTCGCCCTCGATGTGGTAAAGAGGTTTTGGATGGACCACCGCTCGTGCGGACCACGACGTGCCGGGTGCGTCCGGGGAGGCGGCAAGAATCTGTAGCGGAGCTTTGGAGTTGGCACAGAACAGACAGGGTGTGCTGGTTCGCGATCCGTTTTCTGGGGGATCGTCCCCCGTAATGACCCACGAGCGCGTGATGGGATCCTTGCGGAGTTCCATGGGCAAGGAGAACACTGGCGCGAACGTGAGTCAACTGCGATTTCCAGAGCGCGGGCATGCGAAATGCCGCAGAAGAACAGCAGCGCGCTTTGTTATAATCCGCGCGAAGCGCGCCCCGATGACCGAGCCGTCCACTCCGCTGATGCGCCAGTACGCCGCCGTAAAGAAAGAACATCCTACCGCGCTGCTTTTTTTCCGGCTGGGCGACTTCTACGAACTCTTTTTTGACGATGCGGTCGTAGCGGCGAAAGAGCTGCAAATCACGCTCACCTCACGCAACAAGGAAAAAGGAATCGCCATTCCGATGTGCGGTGTGCCTTATCATGCCGCCGAAGGCTACATAGGTAAATTGATTCGCAAAGGATTCAAGGTGGCCATCTGCGAGCAGATGGAAGATGCGCGTCTGGCCAAGAAACTGGTGCGGCGTGAAGTAACCCGAGTAGTTACGCCGGGGACTGCCTCTGACTCCTCGCTCGGATCCGAAGAGAACAATTTTCTCGCCGCCTTAGCGCAGGTGGGCGAGCGCGTGGGATTTGCGGCGCTGGACTTATCTACGGGGGAGTTTCGCGCGACGGAGTTTTCAGGTGAAGGCGCAATGCGCCGAGTGCAGGAGGAGTTGGAGCAGCTACGCCCGAAAGAGTTGCTGTATGGGTCGGCGGCGCCTCTCTTTGAAATAAAAACAAACCGAGCTTCGCTCGGCTGGGCGGGCGGGTCGCCCGTCCCCACACAGGTGCCGGCGATTCCCACCCTCCCACGGCCGACCCGGCCTCAGGCAGGCGGAGCTTGCACCGAGACGCCGATGGATGACTGGATCTTCGCCCCGGATCACGCGATTCCTCTGCTCGAAAACCATTTTGGGGTTCTATCGCTCGAAGGATTTGGACTGTCGGGGCGCACTGCTGCCGCGTCAGCTGCCGGAGCGATTCTTTACTATGTGCGCTCGACGCAGCGCGGGTCGCTGGTTCACGTTGATCGTATCGGATGGTACGAGCGACAGAATTGTCTGGTGCTGGACGCGGTCACGGTGCGCAATCTTGAACTAATCGAGCCGCTATTCGCAGGCACCGACGCAGCCGTGACGCTCTTTCGCTCTATCGATTGTGCAGTCACGCCTATGGGCAAGCGGCTGCTTCGAGCGTGGCTGCTGCGGCCCTCCCTCAATTTGTCAGAGATCAACGCGCGACTAGATGCTGTGGAATCGGGCGTGAAGGAAACGATCGCCCGCGAAGAATTGCGGCGGGCGCTGGATGGAGTGCTTGATCTGGAGCGACTGTTGAGCCGCGTTACTCTGGAGACTGCAAATCCCAGGGATGTGTTGGCGCTGGCAGGTTCGTTGGGAAAGCTTCCGGCGGTGAAAGTTGCTCTGGCGCGTTTGCCAGCTGAGCGGCTTAAGAC
>WNFI01711938.1_pt1 | contig 17955 bp, 16 predicted proteins | sample 5400471 | NCBI WGS metagenome assembly WNFI01 (sample SAMN13153348, study PRJNA577476) | soil metagenome | isolation source: 100 cm saprolite on Douglas fir-dominated hillslope | place: USA:California | collected 2013-09-17 | reverse complement strand
CTCTCGCGCCGCGCTGACCTTCTCGGCCAAGCCGGGACGGTTGCCGCGGGCGCAGACCGTCTCGGTGCGCGCCGAGGGCGGCGGCCAGCACGGCTTCACCGCCGAGACGGACGCGGCCTTCATCCTGCTCAAGCAAGCGAAGGGCACGACACCCGCGCGCGTGGCGGTGCGGGTCGATCCCTCGAAGCTCGCCGCGGGAAAGCACCAAGGCCGCGTGACCTTCAAGGATGCTTCGGGCGCGTCGCTCGCGCTGTCGGTGACGCTGCAGATCGGCGACGCGCAGGCCCTCGCCGTGCGGGGCGAGGGCTGCCGGCTGGGCGAGGACGGCAAGCTGCACGCGCGCGCCGGTACGGGCTGCATGCTCAGCGCCGCGGAGGGCGAGGCGGCGACTGTGCAGTGGCGGCTGCCGGGCGGAGAGGAGGTCCGCGGCGCGCGGCTCTATGCCCAGTTCGTGCGGCGCGGGGAATTCCAGGTGCTCTACAGCCCTGACGAGGGAGCGGTGGATCCGCTGGCGGTGGTCATCGAATGATCGGGGCGGGATTCGTGCGCGAGCGCGCGCCGCCTGTGCCATGGTGCGCGCGATGCCGGCGCGACAGCTCTGGGCGTTCCTCACCGAACGCGACGTCGAGGACCTGATCGCGAAGATCGCGGCGCGCGAGCCCGGCCTCTCGGTCTCGCAGGGCAGGTACCTGCGCGGCGATCCCGGACTCCTCCTGGAAAACCCGGCGGCGCTGGAGCGGCGCGAGTCGCTGCCCGCGGAGAAGCGCATCTATCTGCTGCACAAGAAGCACTGCACGGAGATCGTCACGCATTTGCAGCCGGCGGGGCCGTTCGCGGGGTGGTCGCAGATCGACGAGGAGCGCAGCGACTGCCTGGTGCTGCTGCTCAAGACGGCGCGCCCGGGAGAGCTGGAGCCGGCGCGTCTCTATGCGCAGGTGACGTTCTGGCGGGCGGCGGACAAGGTTCGCAAGCGGCCGATGTTCTCCATCTGGGCGAGCCAGATTCTCAAATGGGCGGCGACGCAGCTACCGCCTTCTGGAGCGAAGATGTTCCGCATCGGACCGGATGCGCTGGTGAAAGCGAAGGCCGGGGAGATCAAGCTCACGTACCTCTATCGCCCGATCGCCCCGGAACCTGTCGAGCGTTGATCGCAGCGCCCTGGCCCGAGGACCGAGGCATGAGGCCCGAGGCCTGAGGCCTGACGCGCTTTTAGGCCGCCTCTCAAAGGTCGATCGTCAGATACCCCACCGGCTTCTCGAGGCGGCGGAGCACCGGGAGCGCGACGTTGAAGACAGGCACGCCGCCGCTGGTCGCGCCGCGCAGCGCGCCGCGGTGGGCGTGGCCGTGCACGGCGAGGTTGGGACGGAGCTGATCGATGGGGCCGGCCAGGCGGGTGGCGCCGAGAAAGGGAAAGATCTCGAGCGGCTCGCCTTCCAGCGTCTGGCGGCAGGGGGAGTAGTGCAAAAGCGCGATGCGGTGCTTCGTCCGCAGCCGGAAGAGCGCCTTCTCCAGCTTCAGCTCCTCCGCGATGCAGGCGTCGACGAACGACTTGAGCGCCGTCTCGCCAAAGCGCTGCAGCTGCGACTGGTCGAAGCCGCCTGCGAAGCCTTTGATGCCGGCGATGCCGAGGTCGTTCATCTCCCACGGGTCGCCGTCGAGGACGTGCACGCCCGCCTCGGAGAGCACCTTGCGAACGGCGGCCTCCTGCCCTGCCTCGTAGTCGTGGTTGCCGAGGACGGCGACCTTCGCCATCTTGATCTGCCCGAGCTCGTCGGCGAGCCAGGCCGCCTCGTCGATGGTGCCGTGGTCGGTGAGGTCGCCGGCGATGAGGAGGACCTCCGCATCCTGGTCCGCGCCGCCCAGCGCGACGGCGATGTTGCGCCGCGTGTCGGCGCGGCAATGAAGATCACCGACCGCCGCGATGCGCATCGCCCTGCCCTCGCTCGCCGGGCCGCGCCGGGTACTTCACCGGATACGCCTGGTCGCCGGTCCAACCCTCGGTCTCGAGCTCCCGCGCGTCGAGATAGCCCTCCACGTTGGTCTCGTGGAGGTACTGCTGCCGCGAGAGCAACGTCCCGCGGCAGATGCGATCCTCGGTTGCCGGCTGTTCCTCGCGCTCCTGCAGCCGGCCCATCAGCTCGCCCATCACCCAGCCCGGCACCTGCTCCTTCTCCGAGGGAAAGGAGAACCGGTAGGTGACGAGATGGACGAAGAGCACCTCCCAGTGCCGCTCGCCGAAACGCCAAAGCAGGTGCTCCCAGTCCAGCTCCGCGCCCTTGCAGCGCAGGAGGTGATGGATGTCCGCGCCGTCGAACCGCTCGCGCTCCTGGATGAACGCCTTCTGCCAGATCATCTCCTCGGCCGGCACCACCAGCGCACGCCGGCCCAGCACCTCGCAGGCGAGGGCGCGGCGGCGCCAGTGCTCGTCGACGGTGCCGATGCCGTTTCCGGAGGAGAAGATGAGATCGATGAAGTACGGGCCGGCGAAGGCCTTGGCGAGCCAGAGCGGGTCGGTGAACTCGGTGCGGTAGCCGGCGGCGGCGAGCGTCTCGAGGGCGCCCTCGATGCGGTCCTTGCGCAGGAAGAGGTCGAGGTCCTTGGTGTCGCGCCAGATGCCGGTATGCGTCTTCAGCGCGTAGGCGCCCCCGACCATGGGCTCGAAGCCCTTCTCTTGGAGAATGCGCAGGGCGTCGCGGTGGGCGCTGCGTTCGACCTGCTCTTCGGCGGAGAGGCGCTCGGTGGCGATATGCACTACGGCAAGTTGGGGACGCGGCGCAGCCCCCGCAAACGCAAGCAGCAGGCGGGCGACCTATCGCCGCCTCCTGCGCTTGCGCCACGGGTTGGCAGTGCGGGCAGAAGTACGTACTGCGGCCGCCCTGGACGATGCGCTCGATCGGCGTCCTGCAGGTCGAGCAGCGCTGCCCCGCGCGGTCGTAGACGAGGAAGAAATTCTCGCCCCCTTCCTCGACGTAGGTGATGGGCTCGTCGCTGTCCTCGTTCGCGAGCGCGGCGCGCAGCGAATCGCGGATGGCGCCCGCCAGCCGCTCCGTGTCCGCTTCCGTCATCGTCGAGCCGGGCCGCCGCGGGTCCAGGCCGGCGCGGTGCAGCGACTCGGAGACGTGGATGTTGCCGAGTCCCGAAAGCGTGCGCTGGTCCATCAGCGCTTCCTTGAGCGACCGCTTGGTGCGCACGAGCGCCGCGTGCAGCAGCTCGACCTCGATGCCCGAGAGCGGGTCCGGCCCGAGCGCGCGCCACGAGGGCAGGCGGCGCAGCTCGTCGGGCTTGCCGCGCACCAGGCGGCCGAAGAGGCGCGGGTCGCGGTAGTCGACGGCGTGCCCGTCGTCGAGCTCGAGCGTTGCGCGCACGTGCGGCGGCGGCGGCTCGCCCAGCGTCCTTCGCATCCACTTGCCGGTCATGCCGAGGTGCGAGAGCAGCCCCTCTCCGCGGTCGAAGGAGAGCAGCATCCACTTCCCCAGCCGCTCGATGCCGACGAGCGTGTGTCCCGCGAGCTGCGCGAACCGTTTCGGCGCCTGCCCGCGGATGACGCGCGATCTGGCCGCGCGCGCGGCGACGATGCGATGGCCTGACAGCCAGCTGCGGAGCTGGCGCGAGGCGATCTCGACTTCGGGCAGTTCAGGCATGGATTCTCAGGCCTCGGGCTTCAGGCTTCGGGCTTCGGGCCTGAGCCCCGAGCTGCGTTGCTGGGGAAGAGCGGTGAGGGCGATGCTGAGATTGCGCAAGAGTGTGCGTGCACGCTCCGCAGGCAGTTCTGCCCCGCCCCATCGCGCTGCGAGGTAGGCCGTCGCCAGCTCTTCGGCGGCGGGCACCTGGGCGAGCCGTGCGGCCTCGTGGGCGGTAGTGGCGGGCTGCAGCTCGATGCCTGCGTTGCGCAGCTGCGCCCGCGCCCGCCGCCAGAGCTGCAGCGCCCGCTTGCGATCCGCCTCGAGGCGGCGCGGGCCGCGCACAGAAGTCCGCGCGAAGCGTACGCGCCGCACCGCCAGAGCGAGCAGCGTCGCGAGGAGGAGCGCGAGGGCGAAGAGCAGCGCCACGCGCAGCCGCGGCGCCGCGCCAGCCTTGCCCGACAGCCGCTTGCCTGCCTCGCTCATGAGCGCGCCGATGCGCTGCACCGCCTGCTGCTGCGAGAGCAGATCGTAGTCGACGATGAACGCGCGCCAGCGCTGCTGGACCATGTCCCAGAGCAGCACCGCCCTCGACCAGAGAGTGTCGAGTTGGCTCCCCCGCTCGCCCGCGGGCGTGGGGTCGAACTGCACGAAGCCGACGCCGGGGAAGAACACTTCGACCCAGCTGTGCGCGTCGCCCGCGCGCACCGCGTAGTAGCCCGCGCCGGTGAGCTGCCCGCCGTAGTACCCGGTGACGTTGCGCGCCGGAATCCCCAAGGACCGCAGCATCAGCACCATCGTGCTGGAGAAGAGCTCGCAGTGCCCCTTCTTCCGCGCGAAGAGGAAGTCCGCGATCGGGTCCACCACCTCGCCCGGCAGCTCGCGCGTGTACCCGAGCCGCGTCGAGAGATACGCCTCGATGGCCACCACCGCGTCGAACGGATCCTTCCCGCCGCCGAGCTGCTGCGCGAGCGCGACCAGGCGTGTGTCGAGCCCGGGCACTTCGCGGTCGGCCGCCACCCAGTTGGGATATTTCTGCCCGCGCCCCCGCAGCAGCGCGGCGGGCGGCTCGTCGGCGTCGGCGCGGACGATGTAGTGCAGGTCGCCGATGTCGACCGGCTGGTAGAAGAGATCGCCGGCGTTGTCCTGGAAGAGGCGCGGCTGCGTCCCTGCGGCATTCATCGGCCGCCGGAACTCGACCGCGAGCGGCCACTCGCCGGGAGTGAGGACGTCCAGATCTCCAGCGCTCGCGCGCGCCAGTGGATGTCGAGCGTCCGGCGCGCAGGCTGCGGATCGAGGCGCGCGCGCAGCACCACGCGCGGGTCGTCGGCGATGATTCCGTGACGGCTGAGATCGACGCCGTCGCCGAGCCCCGCCGCGGGCGTACCGTGCGAGGGCCGCCGCAACCCGCCGACGGTGACGCGGGGAAAGGCGAAGAACACCACCGCGGCGCCGACGAGGCCCATCATCGACAGCGCCGCGAGCGCTATGAGAAGTGCCGGCGTGGCGATGCGCCGCGACTGCAGCAGCACGGCGGACCCTTGCGGGCCGCGCCCCGCCTCGATCTCGAAGCGCACGTGCGTCAGCGCCATCGCCCAGGTGGCGGCGACCGAGTAGGCGAGGAAGGCGAGGCCGTAGGTCAGCTCGGCGGAGAGCGCGGCGCCGGCGCACAAGAGCAGGAGCGAGAGGAGCAGGAGGAGCAGCTCGTCGCGCTCAGTGCGGCGGTGAAAGAGGCGGTGGATGCAGAGCAGCTCGACGAACTCGGCGGCGGCGAGCACGATGTCGAGGCGCGCCGAGATCACCTGCGCGACGAAGACGAGGAAGGCGCCGACGATCAGCGTCGTCCAGGCCCACTCGGCCTTGCCATAGACGCGGTCGCCGAAGAAGTGCGCGCCGGCGAGCGCCAGCGGAAAGAGCAGGAGCAGCGCGAGTCCCAGCTCACCCGAGACGGCGCAGCCGGCGAAGGCGAAGAGCGCCGCGAGCGAGCCGGACCAGCGCTGGGCTTCCAGCAAGGTCGGCCCGCGGCCGGCGAAGAGGCGCGCGTTCATGATGCTGCCCCGGAGCAGGTGCTCATCCGGCCTGGCGCCGACGCGAGTGGATCCGCCTGCGGCCCGGGCGCGCTCATCCGGCCTCCAGCGCCGACGCGAGCGGATCCGCCTGCGGCGCGGGCGCGCCGGGTGCAGGCTGCAGCAGCGCGAGCAAGGTGAGCGCCTGGCGCGGGTGCGCATCGCCGCTCCCCGCCTCGAGGCGGTCGCCCGCCACCGCGAGCGAGACTTCGGCGCCCGCGTCCAGCTCGTGCTCGACCAGCGCCGCCGCCCGCTCGACGGCGCGGTCCAGCGCCTCGCCGCTCAGCGTGCGGTTGTCGAGCAGCACGCAGACGCGGCGCCGACGCTCCTGCTCGCGGTCGACGCCGATGAGCCGCCCCGCCCGCGCGCTCGACTTCCAGTGGATGGTGCGCGCGTCCTCGCCTGCGCGGTGGTCGCGCAGCGAATGGACCTCGAGGCCTTGGCCGATGCGGTCCTCGGGTTGTTCGCCTTCCCGCGCCAGCGCCCGCGGCCGCGCGGGCGGCGTCGCGATCTTCCGTGGAAAGACCACCAGCTGCGCGGGCGCGTCGAGCGGGCGCGACTTCTCGAAGAGCCCGAAGGGCGCCCGCGTCGCCACCTCCAGCTGCTCGAAGCGGTGCAGCCCGCGCCGCTGCGGCAGGAAGGGGTAGGCCACCTCGGCCGTCTGCTGCGCGGCGAGCACGACGAGAAAGCCGCGCCCCTGCACGTCGCCGCCCCTCTCGCGCAGCTCCAGCGAGAAGGAGGCCGCGCGCGGCTTGCCGTTGCGGGCGACCAGCCCGATCAGCGCCGGCTGTCCGGCCGAGGCCGCCGAGGGAAGCCGCCGCTCGACGCGCACCGCGCGCAGCGTCTGCTCGGAGAGGATGCCGGAGACGATTATGCTGGAGAGGAGCAGGCCGAGGACGAGGAAGAGCAGGTTGTTGCCGGTATTGATGGCGGCGAGGCCAATTCCAAAAGTCAACGCCGTGTACCAGCGCCCGAGCCTGGTGAAGGTGAGCCTGCGCCTCCACGCCGGCGTCGCCGCGCGGGGCGGAAAGCCGGCCGCTCGCGCCATCGAGGTCATGAGAACATCGAACGCACCCTGCACGTCTCGCTCACTCCGGAATCGGAACCTGCTCCACCAGGTCGCGCACCACGCGCTCGGCGGCGAGCCTCTCGATCTCGCCGCCGCCCGGCCCGCGCCCCGCCAGCGTGATGCGATGGGCGAGCACCGGCACGCAGAGCTCCTTGACGTCGTCGGGCTCGACGTAGCCGCGGCCGCGCAGCATGGCGCGCGCCTTCGCCACTCCGAGGAGCGCGATCGCGCCGCGCGGCGATGCACCCAGCGACAAGAGCGGCGTCTTGCGCGTCGCCGCGACGATGGCGAGCACGTAGTCGGCAATCTCCGGCGCCGCCTGCACCTCGTGCACCGCGGCTTGCAGCTGCCGCACCTCTTGCCCCGAGGCGACGGGCCGCAAGTGGGTGAGCTCCTCGTGCGTGCCTCCGCCGAGCAGCAGCTCCCGCTCGACGTCGGCCGCCGGGTAGCCCACCGAGAGCCGCAGGAGGAAGCGATCGAGCTGCGACTCCGGCAAGGGATAGGTACCCGCGTGCTCATGCGGGTTCTGCGTCGCCAGCACCATGAAGGGCGCGGGCAGCGGGCGCGCGCTGCCGTCGACCGAGACCTGGCCCTCGGCCATCGCCTCCAGCAGGCAGCTCTGGGTGCGCGGGGTGGTGCGGTTGATCTCGTCGGCGAGGACGAGGTTCGCGAACAGCGGGCCCGGCTTGAAGACGAAGGAGGCGCGGTTCTGGTCGTAGATGGAAACGCCGGTGATGTCGCCCGGGAGCAGATCGCTGGTGAACTGGACCCGCGCGAAGGACAGGTCGAGCGAGCGCGCGAGCGCCTGCGCCAGCGTAGTCTTGCCGACTCCGGGCACGTCCTCGAGCAAGAGGTGCCCGCCCGCGGCCAGGGCGGCGAGCGCGAGCTCGACGATCTCCTGCTTGCCCTTGAGCGCGCGCGAGATGTTGGCTTGCAGGGCGCCGGCGATCTTGCGCGCCTCGCCGGGGAGGAGCGCCGCGCCCAGCGAGGACACCTTGGCGGCGTGCGCGCCGTCGTCTGGCAGCATGATGAGGAGACTAGCCTGCGGCGGGCGGGATTAGAACGCAATTCACAGCTTTGTATCGGCTAAGGCGTGATCGCCAAAGCGCCTGCGGCCACGATTAGAACGCATTTCGCAACCCCATTTGTAACGGCTACAAGCGTAGTCGCTAAGCCGCCTGCGGCGGCCGCGACTATGCCAGACTGCGCTGGTGAAGACTCCGACCGTCACCGTGACGCAGAAGGGTGCCGCGCGGGCGCGCGCAGGGCATCCGTGGATCTTCCGCGCCGACGTGGCCAGCGCGCCGGAGGGTCTCGTCTCCGGAGCGGAGGTGCGCATCGCGGATGCGCGGACCAACTTCATCGCGCGCGGTTTCTGGGCGGTGAAGAGCCCCATCGCGCTGCGGGTGATCTCGCGCAACGACAGCGAGCTCGACGAGGAGCTGCTCACGACGCGGATGCGGCGCGCGCTCGAGCGGCGCCGCGCGATGATGCCGGACGCCGACGCCTTTCGCCTGCTGCACGGCGAGGCGGATCTCCTGCCCGGGTATTTCGTCGACTGGTACAACGGCGTCGCGGCGGTGCAGCACCTCGCCGAGTGGGCGGAGGCGCGGCGCGAGCAGCTGGTGCGCATCCTGGTTGCGCTGACCGGCGCCCGCGCCGTGATGGCCCGCGACGACGGCAGCGCCCGCGACTTCGAGGGCCTGCCGCGGCGGGCGGAGCCCCTCTTCGGGACGGACTTCAAGGCGCAGGTTCACGAAGGGCAGATCGCGCTCGAGGTCGATCTCGCCGCCGATAACAAGACCGGCGGATATCTGGACCAGGCCGAAAACCACCTGCGCGCCGGCGAGCTGGCACGCGGCGAGGCGCTGGACGCGTTCTGCTACCACGGTGGCTTCGCGCTGCAGTTGGCGCGCAAGGCGGCGCACGTGATCGCAGTCGATCAGGACGCGGCGGCGGTGCAGCGCACTTTGCAAAATGCCCAGCGCAACGGTTTGCAAAATGTCGAAGCGCGCGCGGCCAACGCCGTCGAGGCGCTGCGCGCCTTCGATAAAGAAGGGCGGAGGTTTTCCACGATCGTCCTGGATCCGCCGGCGTTCGCGAAACGCAAGGAAGGACTCGACGGCGCGCTGCGCGCCTATCGCGAGATCAACTACCGCGCCGTGCGCCTGCTGGAGCCCGGCGGCCTCTTGATCACCTGCTCCTGCTCCGGCCGCGTCACACCCGAGCTCTTCGGCGAAGTCGTCGCCTGGGCGGCGCAGGAAGCGAAGCGCCCTCTGCAGCTGCTCGAGCGACGGGGCGCGGGCCGCGACCACCCTTCACTGATCGGCGTGCCTGAGACAGAGTATTTGAAAGCGTGGTTCCTGCTCGCGCCGTAAAAGCGGGCTTCGGGCTTCGGGCCCGCTCCGTAAAGGCTGGCTTCGGGCTTCGGGAAAAGCCAGCAACTTCGTGGATCTGCTCGAAGACCCTCTTGGGCGGAGTCCAACCCCACTCCTGTTCGAGCAGCGAGATCTTCTCGACGTCCTGCCGGATGGCCTGCCACTCCGATTCCGGCAGCGCGCAGAACGCCGCCACGCCCTGCGGGTCGAGCTGCGTCCCCGCCACACGCCGCATCTCCGTCACTGCGGCGTCGTGCGCCTGCGCCTTGCGGTAGGGCCGATCGGAGGTGATGGCGTCGTAGGTGTCGGCCACCGCAAAGAGCCGCGCGCCGAGGACGATCTGCTCGCCCTTGAGCGCCGCCGGATAGCCCTTCCCGTCGAAGCGCTCCTGGTGCTGCAGCACGATCACCGAAGCATCGCGCAGGAACTCGATGCGCTGCAGCAGCGCCCAGCCGAGCCGCGGGTGCTCGCGCATCTCGACCCATTCGTCGGTGTCGAGCGGCCCCGGCTTGAGCAGCACCGCATCGCGCACGCCGATCTTGCCGATGTCGTGGAGGAGCGCGCCCATCTCGATGGTGCGCAGGATGTGCTCGTCGTTGATGCCCAGCTGCTGGGCGAGGCGCTTGGTGAACCGCGACACGCGCTGCGAGTGCCACTGCGTCTCCGTGTCGCGGTAGTCGAGCACCGCCACCATGCCGTCGAGCAGGTTGGTGGTGCGCTCCTCGACCAGCGCTTCGAGCCCCTTGTTCAGCGCCGCCAGCTCCGCGTTCTGCGACTGCACGATGGCCGTCAGCTGCCGGTTGCGCTCGCGCAGGGCATAGGTGTCGAAGGCCTGCCGCACGGTGCCGAGCAGCTCCACGCGGTTCCAGGGCTTGGCGAGGATGCGGAAGATCTCGCCGTTGTTCACCGCATCGACCGCCGCGCTGAAGTCGTGCGCGGCGGTGAGCAGGATGCGGATGGTCTCGGGCTGCAGCGCCTTGGCCTGCGCCAGGAACTCCGCGCCGGTCATGCCCGGCATCATGTAGTCGGCGGAGAGGACCTGGAAGGGCTTCTCGCGCAAGCGCTCCAGCGCCTCGGCAGGATCGGCGCAGGCAGTGACCTGGTATCCAGCCGCCTCGAAGGTGCGCTGCAAGGCGTGAAGGATGGGCCCCTCGTCGTCCACCACCAAGAGGCGTTCGACTTCTTCCATTTACTTATCTCCGGGTCCCTGCGCAGCTTACCAAAATCTGCTCGCGCCCCGCATGGCTTTCGCTCTCGAAGCAGTTAATAAAGGTGCTCCGGAGGAAGCCCATGTCGGATACGCCGCCTTTACTGGTCGAGCCTCGCTGGCTCTCGCAGCACCCGGAGGTGCGCATCGCCGACCTGCGCTCGATCGTCGCCAGGCGTCCTCCCTCCGGGGCTTCGCGACCGGCGACGCAGACGGAGCCGGCTCCTCCCAGCCCGCCTGCGCGGCAGAAATACGACGAGGGCCACATACCCTCCGCGGTGTTCGTCGACCTCGATCGCGACCTCGCGCAACCGGGCGGGCCGGGGCGGCATCCGTTTCCGACCGAGGAGGCTTTCGCCCGCCTGCTCGGGCAGCTGGGCATCGGACCGCGGACGCACGTCGTCGTCTACGACGACGCGAGCGGCTCGATCGCCGCGCGGCTGTGGTTCATGCTGCGCGTGCATGGCCACGAGCGCGCGTCGCTGCTCGACGGCGGGCTCAAGGCCTGGGTCGAAGCGGGGCTGCCGCTGTCCAAAGAGGAACCCCGCGTCGCGCCCGTGCCGCCACCCGCGCTGAAGCTCGATCGATCGCGCGTTCTCGATCGGTCGCAGGTGGAGAAGCGCGGGAAAGCGGCGCTGCTCGATGCGCGCGCGCCGGAGCGATACCGCGGCGAGATCGAGCCCATCGACGAGCGGGCGGGCCACATCCCAGGCGCGCTCAATGCGCCCTTCGCGGCCAACCTGACCGCAGCCCAGCGCTTCCGTCCGCCGGCCGAGCTGCGTAAGTTATACGAAGTATACGGAAGCGACGTCATCGTCTCCTGCGGCAGCGGCGTCACCGCCTGCCACGACGCCTTCGCCATCGAGCTGGCCGGCCTTCCGCCCGCGCGTCTCTACGTCGGATCGTGGAGCGACTGGAGCAGCGATCCGTCGCGACCCATTGCTACCGGGGCCGCTCCGGGTTAGCAGAGGGCCCCATGCTCATCCTCGCCTTGCTGCTCGCCCTGTCCCCGGCCGAGAAGATCGCCGCCGCACGCATCACGCCGGCCGGGATCTCTGGCCACCTGCGCTTCCTCTCCGACGACCAGCTCGAAGGCCGAAAGCCGGGCCAGCCCGGCGACGAGCTGGCCATCAAGTACCTCGCCAGCCAGCTCGAGACGATGGGCTACCAGCCCGCGGGCGACAAGGGCAGCTTCCTGCAGGCGGTGCCGATGGTGGAGCTGCACGCCGACGTCCCGAAGGACATCACCTTCAAGAAGACAGGGCAGAGCACGGGCGACCAGGCCGTGACGCTGCATACGGGCGGCGGTAGCACAGCGGACATGGTGGTCGAGCCCAACGCGCACATCGACCATGCCGCGGTCAAGGACGCGCCGCTCGTCTTCGTCGGCTACGGCATCACCGCGCCCGAGTACGGCTGGGACGACTACAAGGACCTCGACGTGCGCGGGAAGATCGTCCTCATCATGAACTTCAACCCGCCCTTCAAGGGCGAGGGCGTGCGCCTGTGGTACGGGCGCTGGCCGTACAAATACCAGAATGCATCGAAGCACGGCGCCGCCGGCGCGATCGTCATCCACACCACGCCGAGCGCGGGTTATCCCTGGCAAGTGCTGGCGAACTCCGCGAACGGAACGCACCAGGACCTGCCGCCGTCGGACGACGATCCCAAGAACATGCAGTTCCAGGCCTGGGCCACGGAAGCGGCGTCGATGCAGATCGCAAAGCTCGGTGGCGGCGATCTCGATCAGCTCCGCAAGGCCGCCGACGAGAAGGGCTTCAAGGCGCAACCGCTCGGAGTCACGCTCTCGCTGTCGATGCAGGTTTCGCAGAAGCAGATCCAGACGGCCAACGTGGTCGGCCTCTTGCCGGGCACCGATCCGAAGCTGAAGCAGGAGGCGGTGCTCTACACTGCGCACCACGATCATCTGGGGCGGATCCCGACGGCGCCGGGCGTGGACGGCATCTTCAACGGCGCGCTCGACAACGCCTCCGGCTGCGCGACCGTGCTGGCCATCGCGCAGGCGGCCACCTTCGCGCGGCCGAAGCGGTCGATCCTGGTCGCTTTCGTCACTGCCGAGGAGCAGGGCCTGCTCGGCTCGGAGTGGATGGCGCGGCATCCGCCCATCCCGGCCAACCAGATCGCGGCTGACATCAACCTCGACAGCGTCAACCGCTGGGGGAAGACCACCGATCTGGGCGAGCTGGGGCTCGGCAAGTCCAGCGCCGACGCGGTGGTGAAGAAGGTCGCCGCCGAGCAGGGCCGCACCGTGCATGGCGACCCATTCCCCGACCGCGGCGCGTTCTACCGCTCGGACATGTTCTCCTTCGCGCGCGTCGGCGTCCCGCCGGTGGCGGTCAAAGGCGGACCGGACTACGCCGGCCAGCCCAAGGGCTGGGGCGAGCAGCAACAGGTGGACTTCGAGCACAAGCATTACCACCAGCCGTCCGACGAGTACCACGGCGACTGGGACCTCTCGGGCGACGTGCAGGACGCGCAGCTGCAGCTGGTGGTGGGCCTGCGCCTCGCCAACGCGCCGTCGCTGCCGCAGTGGGTGCCGGGCGACGAGTTCGAAGGAGCGCGGAAAGCGGGTACGCGGTAGGATCGCTCTCGTGACCTGGACGCGACCGCGCATCGCCCTCGTCGCCTGCGCCACGGCCTCCGCGCTGGCGATGCTCTACGTCGGGTTCTTCCAGATCGGCTGGCTCTCGCACCTCGCCTGTCCGGGGTTCGGCAGCGGGTGCGAGTCGGTGGCGCTGGCGAGCTTCGCGAATCCGCTCGGGCTCGCCGACGGGCTGCTCGGCGCGGCGCTCTGCGGGCTCATCGCCGCGGTGGCGCAGCTCAAGGGCAAGGAAGCAGCGGCGACGCTGGTGGTGCTCGCTTTCGCCAACCTGTTCGCCAACGTGGTCGGCCTGTTCGATATGCGGAAGCTCGGCGCCTTCTGCCTGTGGCGCACGTTCAGCGCCATCCTCTCTTTGCCCATCGCCGTGCTGGCGCTCTTCTGCGCGAGCACCTCAGAGCTCGGCAGCGGCGCCGATCTTCCGCCGGTTGCGCCAGCTGACCGCGGCGAGCAGCGCTAGCAGCGGCACCGCCGTCAGCACGGTCACGAGGTCGAAGTCGCGGACCACCGCGGGCTGCGCCGAGAGCGGCAGCGCGCGGCCGCTCCAGAACTCGTCGAAGGTGCCGATGGCGAGGTAGCGCTTCAGGGTCAGCCCGAAGAACAAGAGCCAGAGGAGCAGCATGCCCACAGCCAGCAGCAGGGCAGCGCGCTTCTTGCCCTGCGCGATGAAGCGGTGAGCGAGGTACGCGCCCAAAGCTCCGCTGCCGATCAGGCCGGCGAGGAAGAACGGATACCAGGCGGCGGTGGGGAGGCGCTTCGGATCCACCAGGTAGCAGAGCATCCACGCCGGGTACTTGAAGGCGTGCACGCCGAAGCAGAGCCCCATCCAGCCCCCGACGCACGCGCCCACCAGCACCGAGCGGCGCAGCGGTCTTCCCGCCGCGATGGAGCGCGCGGCGAAGAGCGTGAAGATGACGCCCAGCGCGATGACGCAGGGCGGATCGATGACCACGGTGGCGAGCAGCATGTCAGCCTCTCCGGGCGAGGTCGCGGGCGATGCCGGTGGCGAGCGCGAGGATGGTGATCTGGGGATTGACGCCCAGCGCGGTGGGGAACAACGAGCCATCGGCGACGAAAAGGTTCTGCACCTCGTGCGTCTCGCCGGTGGGCTTGCACACGCCGCGCCTCGCATCGGCGCTCATGCGGCAGGTGCCCTGCGGATGGCTGCCGTACGGGTTCAGCTTCTGCGCCGGGAGATCGTCGGGGAGCTGCGCCAGCGCTTCGTCGAGGCTGCGCGACGGCTCCATGGTTGGATTCATCAGCGGCCAGACGGTGTGCGCGCCGGCAGCGAAGTAGATGCGCGCCATCTCGCGCGCGCCCTTGATGAAGAGCGTGCGGTCGGAGTCGGCCAGCTCGTAGGCGATGTCGGGGAGCCGGCCGTCGCCCTGGAAGCGCACGCTGCCCTGCGCGCGGTCGCGGATCATGCAGCCGGCGGAAGCGGCGTGCTTGAGCTTGCGCAGGTTCATCTGCCCGAGCGGAAGCGAGGCCCAGAAGAGCTCCGGCGTGCCGGTGAAGGTCTCGAGGATCGCGTCCTCCATGTGCACGAAGTAGCCCTGGGTGACGCCGTCCCAGTAGCGGATCTCCTCCTCGAAGAGCGCGGCCGCGGGCTGGCCGGGGTGGACGTGGAGGTTCCGGCCCAATTCGCCGCTGCCGCCGCAGAGCTCGTTGCGCTGGAGGATCTGCGGCGTGCCCAACGCACCGGCGCAGAGGAAGACGCGGGGCGCGTCGACGTGGACGATGCCGGTCGCGACCTCGCCTTGGTCGAGGATCTCCGCGGTCACGCCCCGGACCGCGCCCTTCTCGACGAGCAGGTCGCGGACCCGGACTTCGCTGTAGACCTCGGCGCCCTGCGCGATCGCGGTGGGCAATAGATTCTTGTCCACCGAGCCCTTGCCGCCGATGGGGCAGCCGAGCTGGCAGACTCCACAGCCGACGCAGCCGGGAGCATTGCGGGAGATGAAGTCGCCGGCGAGGCCCAGCTTCTCGGCACCTCGTTTGAACACCAGCGAATTCTTGCGGGCGATCTCGGGGCCGATCTTCTGCACTTCGAGGGCCTTCTCGACCTCTGCGAAGAGCGGCGCCATGCGCTCGGGCGACCAAGGCGAGCCGAAGTCGCGCTCCCATTCGCGCAACACCTGGTCCGGAGCGCGGAAGCAGATGGCGCTGTTGACGAAGGTGCTGCCGCCGACCGCGCGGCCCGCCACCAGCGGCACCAGGACCTTGCCCTTCCCGACCATGAGGCCGCGGCCGGAATAGAGGTGGCGGAAGGCCCACGACGGCTTCGACACCAAATCCGCAGGCGCGAACGAGCGGCCCTCCTCGAGGACGACGACCTTGAGCCCCGACTTCGACAGTTCCGCCGCCACGGCAGCGCCACCTGCGCCGGAGCCCACCACCGCGACGTCGGCCGCAAGCTTCGCGCCGGGCTTGAGATCGGCCGCTGCGTGGAGTCGGCCCGGAGGCATCTGGAACGATCTCATGACCCTTTTGTAACGGCTACAGTCGTAGTCGCTAAGCCGGCGGCTTCAACTGCGTAGCCCCTAAGCCACCTCCGGTGGCCGGGGCTAATTCTCCGCGCCCGACGGCGTGCAACCCAGCTTCCAGCCGCAGGCGGCGCGCGCGGCGGCCGATTCGAAGTACGCCATGCCGACCTGGAAGCGCACCGAGAGCAGCGCCGCCGCCCAGAGGTACGGCTTCTTCTCCCAGCTCTTGATGCAGGCGGTGCGCGTCTTCCCGTCGAGGCGCGAGAAGCGGCCGAAGAAGCGCGGCAAGGGCGCGTACTCCAGCGCGCGCAGGCCGGTCTTGAAGAGATGCCGCGTCTCGGGGTGGAGATCGCCGACGGCCGCGTCGAGGCGGCCGAGCACGTCGGCCTCTTCCGGCGAAGGCCCTTCGGAGAACATCGTCTGCGCGAGCGCGAGGGCAGCGGCGGCTTCCGTTTCGGTGAGCCACCGCCGTCCGCGCGCCGGCGAGAAGGGGGCGAAGAGCGCGACGCCAGAGGTCGCGCCCAGCGCGGCGACACCGGCGCCGCCGATGAGGAATGCCCTTCTCCCGATCCGTCCCATGTCTGCTTTTTCTACGCCTTCCACCGGGCGATCAAGTCGGATCTCCGGCCGATGAGCCAGGAGCAACTGCGCACCGCGGAGGCACGGGGGTTGTCGGGCGAGCCGTTACGGTTCCTGCGGGGCCTTGCCGGGGACGTCGGACTCGATGAAGACCTTGAGCAAGTCTGAGTCGACTTCGCCGCGCTTCGCCTCGTCCAGGAGGATGTCGTACGCCTTGTCCTTCGGCACCGCGCGCTTGTACGGCCGGTCGGAGGCGGTGAGCGCATCGTAGATGTCGCTGATGGTCATCATCCGCGTCGGCAGCGCGATCTCCGACTCCTTCAACGCCCGCGGATAGCCGCGGCCGGTCAGCTTCTCGTGGTGCCCGTAGGCGATGCCCGGCACGTTGCGCAGCGTCCTGGTCCACGGGATCTGCGCGAGGAAGCGGTAGGTGTGCGTGACGTGCGACTCGATCTCGCGCCGCTCCTCCTCGAGGGCCCCACATAGCTGCCCTTGGCGATGACGTCCAGCCGCTCGAAGCTGCCCTCGGCGAGGATGGTGGGCCGGTTGCAGGAGACGACGAACTCGAACATCGACGACAGCTCCTTGCGGCGCGCCCCGAGGCGCTTGTCGATCTCCGCCACCCGCGCGCGCCCCTCGCCTGGCGGATGGCGCAGGAGCGCGTCCACCTTCTCTCGCTCGGCGAGAAGCTCCTCCTGCGTGTAGATGGTCTCGAAGCGCCCGCGCAGGTTCTCGAGCTCCAGCGGCTCGAGCTTGTTGGCCTTGACCAGCACGTTCTCGCGCACGCCCACCTTGCCGAAGTCGTGCAGCAGCGCCGCGTAGCGCAGCTCCTGCCGCTCCTGCCCGTTGAGCGAGGAGCCCTTCCAGCGGCCCGCCGAAGCGCCCGCGCGCGGCAGCATGTCGCCGAGCCCGACGGAGAGGCGCGCCACGCGGCCGGAATGGCCGGCGGTGGTCGGATCGCGCGACTCGATGGCCACCACGCTCGCGCGCACGAAGCCTTCGAAGAGCTGCTCGATCTCGTGGTGCAGGAGCGCGTTGTTGACCGCCGCCGCCGCCTGCCCGCCCAGCGCGGAGAGCAGCTCTTCGTCCTCCCCGTTGAACGGCTTTCCGTCGAGGCGGTTGAGCGCCTGCAGGACGCCGACCACCTCGCCCTCGACCGATCGCATGGGGATGCAGAGGATGCTGCGCGTCTTGTAGCCGGTCTGCTTGTCCACCGTCTTGTTGAAGCGCGGGTCCTTGTACGCGTCGGGGATGTTCACCGAGCTGTTGGTCTGCGCCACCGCGCCGGCGATGCCGCGGCCCATCGGGAAGCGGATCTCCTTGGTGCCGACGCCCTGCGCGACCTTGCTCCACAGCTCGCCGCGCTCGTGGTCGACGAGGAAGAGGCTGCAACGGTCGGCCTCCACCACGCGGGAGGCGGCGCTGACGATCAGCTGCAGCAGCCGATCGAGGTCGCGCTCGGCGACCAGCGCCTTCGCGACCTCGAGGATTCCTCCGAGCTTCTCGACCCGCTGGCGAAGCTTTTCCACAGGGCGCGCAGTATACCAGCCGTGCCCGCAGGGGACACAAAAGCGCCAACACATGCCGACGGCGGGAGCCGCAGAGGCATTTGGCACGGGGTGCGGATGGTGTCCCCGATCGAGCCCGATCAGAGGGCGAGCAAGCGGCGGGCCTCGTCGGCGCGCTCGGGCTCGACGTAGAGGCGGGCCAGGGTGGCGGCCTCGGCGTAGCGCTCGTAGAGCGGCGTGTACTCGCCGATCGGCACTTCGCCGCGCGGCGACCTCACCCACAGCGTGGCCTCTTTGCCGTAGTGCGAGAGCACGCCGCGGCTGACGGTGGTGAAAGCGTCGATGCCCGCCTCGTGCAGCGCCTTCTCGCGCTCCTCCAGCTCCTCCGGCGCCGCGCCGCCCAGGAAGGGGCCTTGCTCGATGAG
>WNFI01011087.1_pt1 | contig 17958 bp, 17 predicted proteins | sample 5400471 | NCBI WGS metagenome assembly WNFI01 (sample SAMN13153348, study PRJNA577476) | soil metagenome | isolation source: 100 cm saprolite on Douglas fir-dominated hillslope | place: USA:California | collected 2013-09-17 | reverse complement strand
CCGACGACGCAATCGGCGGTACGGACACGCTTGACCTTGACCATGCCATCGCGCTCGCCGGAACGATATTCGCATTCGAGCCGTTTGGCGATTACGCCGTCGAGTCCAGTGGCCGCGCCCTCTTGCAGCCAGCGTTTAGCAACCCGCGCATCCGTAGTTGCGGGCGAGAGCTGGATCGTTTTTGTTTTTCGAGGAAGGTTTCGTTTGGCAAACTCCTGAAGCTCCATGCGGCGGCGCGAGAGTGGTTCCACCGTAAGCAGCCGGCTGCGTTCCGCAACCAGCAGATCGAAGACGATATATGTTGCCGGCGTCGCCCGCGAGAGCTTCTGGATCCGGCTGGCCGCAGGGTGGATGCGCTGCAGCAGCGCGTCAAAATCCAGATGCCCATCGCGGCTGATGACAATTTCACCATCCAGCACGAACTTGCGCGCCGGCAGCTGCGCGAGCGCGTCCACCAGTTCAGGAAAGTAGCGGCCCAGCGGCTGTCCCGCTTTTGATTGCAACACCACTTCGTCGCCGTCGCGAAAAGCAAGACAGCGAAAGCCGTCCCACTTAGGTTCATAGAGCCAGCCGGGACTATCTGGAATCTGCTCCACCGACTTCGCCTCAGCCGGAGGATATGGCGGCACGATCGGCAGCTTCAGCCGGGGAAACTCATGACCCAGCGCTTCCGCAGGAATGGCGCCCGCCTCAATCCTCGCTCGTTTAGCAGTTCGCGGCACTGCTAATTGTGATGCAGCCTGCTTGCCGGAAGGCGGGATGGAGAGGACTGCTTAAGGAGTCCCAGGGAATCGTTAGCGACAGAGGAATTGCGGCCGCCGCGAATTCACGCGGCAGCCTGAATGGAAGTTAGAGCTTCTCGTAGAATTCGCAGGCCGAACACGAAATGTAGATACCGCCGGGAATGTTGCGCTCGCGGTCTTTTATGCGCTTCACGATGCGGGTAGCTTTGCCGCACTTGGGGCAATCGGTGCTCTTGGAAGTGTCCATGACCTTCTTGCGGTCGGCGGTTTTGGCGATCTTTGCCATTTGTATCTTCTCCTGATTTTGACGTCCCTGTTCTCACACGACAATCCGCGATAAGACACTGGGACAAGCTGTAATGGGATGCGGAACTTCGAGCAGAAAAGGCCGGAACCGTCGGCTGCCTGGACCGCAATTACTATTTTACACTGGCCCGGCTCCGGTGTCCTCGTAAGCGCCTGGACAGTGTGCTCGCGATGGGTTATCAATCAAACATGAAGAAACTCATACTGACTCTATTGTTCATAATGGCCGTAAGCGCTTTTGCGGCTGATTCTGCGGTGAAGGGCTACCTCGTGGATGTCGCTTGCGCCAGCGAAGAAGGCCAGACTCCTGGCTTCGGCGCCAAACACAGCAAAGGCTGCTTGCAAATGCCGGACTGCGAGAGAAGCGGCTACGCCGTGTTGACCGAAGACAAGAAAGTCATCCGGTTCGACAAAGACGGTAACGATCAAGCCAAAAAGTTTATTGCCGCTCTCACAAAGAAAACGGACATCCGGGTTGTAGTGACCGGCACGATGAGTGGCGACCAGATCAACGTAAGCAAGATCGAGCTGCAATGATCCAAAAGATTTATTGGGTAAATGGGTAATTTGGTAATTGGGAAAATTCATTGGCCCTTTCGATTCTCAATTACCCAATTACCAAATTACCCACTTACCCAATCCGGTTTGACCCTTCCTATCCTCTCTGTTAGGTTGTAAAGTTTCCCTGAGCGGGTACTTTGCAGTCCTGCGCTTCCCATCCCGCTCGCCGGAAACGATTCCCACCAGAAAGCGAGTTTATGCCGGTTTTCAAATTCAGCGGAGTGGATTTCATCGGGCTGGATGCCCTGCTCACAGACGACGAGCGCCTGGTGCGTGACACGACACGCCGCTTCGTGGAAGAGAACGTTGTCCCCATCATTGAGCAGTGCAACCGTGACGCGCGTTTTCCCAAAGAGCTGATTCAGCCCATGGCGAAACTTGGCTTCTTCGGCGCCAGCCTGAAGGGTTACGGATGCGCCGGAATGTCCCCTGTGGAATCTGGTCTGGTCACGCAGGAACTCGAGCGCGGCGACAGCGGCATCCGCTCCTTCGCCAGCGTGCAGACTTCGCTAGTGATGTATCCGATTTACACGTTCGGCAGCGAGGAGCAGAAGAACAAATGGCTTCCCGCCATGGCCAAGGGTGAAAAGATGGGATGCTTTGGCTTGACCGAGCCTGACTTCGGCTCCAACCCCAGCGGTATGAGAACGCGCGCCAAGAAAGTCGGCAACGAGTACGTTTTGAACGGCGAGAAGATGTGGATCACCTCCGGCTCAATTGCCGACGTTGCTGTGATCTGGGCTAAATCAGAAGAGCACAACAACCGGATTCGCGGCTTCCTTGTGGAAACCGACCGGCCCGGCTTCAAGGCTGAAGATATTCACGGCAAGTGGTCTTTGCGCGCCTCGATCACATCAGGCTTGTCGCTACAGGACGTTCACATTCCCGCGGAGAACCTTCTCCCCGGGACTGACGGCCTCAAGTCGCCGCTTGCGTGCCTGAACCAGGCGCGCTTTGGGATTGGCTGGGGCGTGATCGGCGCCGCCATGTCCTGCTATGACACGGCCCTGCAATATTCAAAAGTTCGCAAGCAGTTCCGCGAGCAGCCAATTGCATCTCATCAACTCGTCCAGGAGAAGCTCGCCTGGATGGTCACGGAGATCACCAAGGCGCAGCTACTGGCTTTGCAAGTCGGCAGGCTGAAAGAAGCCGGCAAAGTGGGCCATCAACATATATCCATGTTGAAGCGCAATAATGTTTGGATGGCCCTTGAGTGCGCGCGCATGGCGCGCGACATTCTCGGCGGCAACGGTATCGCAGACGATTATCCGGTCATCCGCCACATGATGAACCTGGAGACGGTCAAGACTTACGAAGGCACGCATGACATTCATACGCTGGTCATCGGCGAACACATCACCGGGATCAGCGCGTTCTAGCCGGCCAAAATCTGAAACACCGGAGACGCATATGGCGACTCACGTGATAGAAAAAACCGCAGTACGGAAGCCTGAGACGGCGCTGGAGTTTGAACTGGCGCTGGAGTTCGTTCGCGTTGTGGAAGAAGCCGCGATCGCTTCTGCGCACACCATGGGCCTGGGCGACCGCCACAAGGCCGATAAAGTCGCCACGGAAGCGATGCGCAAATGTATGGACACTGTGCCTATGCGCGGGACCATCGTGATCGGCGAAGGTGAGCGCGATGAAGCTCCCATGCTGTATATCGGCGAGCAAGTGGGAGCGGGCTGGGGTGACGGAGCTGCGTTTCCACAAGTTGATATCGCGGTTGACCCGCTCGAAGGCACGAACCTCTGCGCGACAGGAGCGCCGGGTGCGATCACCGTGCTTGCTGCATCGGAAAAAGGCGGCTTGCTCAACGCGCCGGATTGCTACATGGAAAAGCTTGTCGTTGGTCCTTCATGCAAAGGCGCTGTTGATCTTGATGCGCCGGTGGCTGACAACCTGAAAGCCGTCGCCAAGCGACTGGACCGTGACGTAAGAGATTTGACAGTCGTGGTGCTGGACCGCCCGCGCCACCAGAAAATCATTGACGACATTCGTAAAGCCGGAGCACGCATCCGACTGATTACCGACGGCGATCTCTCAGCCGGAATTGCCGCGGCAGTGATCGGGACTGGTGTTCACGTTGTGATGGGGACAGGCGGTGCGCCGGAAGGCGTAATCACCGCCGCCGCAATGCGTTGCCTGAATGGAGAGATGGTCGCACGCCTGGTCATCGACACGCCCGAACTGGAGGAGCGAATCGCAAAAATGGGCATCAAGGACAAACGGAAAATCTACACCGAGAAGGACCTGGCTCCTGGAAACCACCTGATCTTCGCCGCCACTGGCGTGACCGACGGCGCGCTCATGAAGGGCACACGCTTCTTCGGCGAAGGCACTCGCACGTCCTCGCTTGTTATGACCCGTCAGAGCCGAAAAGTGCGCTTCGTAGAAAGCATTCACCTGGCCAAGCGCCCGGACGTGAAAGTGAGATTCGCGTAGGTTTTTGCTTGTAATGGGTCTTGTTCTTTATCCAGAAGCCTTTTCTGAAATCCCGAAGCGCAGCGAGGGATCCATATAGCCACCAAAATCTATGGGTGCACTTCCCGGAGAAGCGGCGTCGCGAGGGTAGGGATCCCTCGCTTCGCTTCGGGATATAAAGAAGTAACGGCTATTTCGGCAATCTCGGCATTGGCGGCCACTCTTTCGCAGTTCCCTGATAGAGATATTTCGCGACCTCATACCGCCGCGTTCCGTCATGCACCGCGTAGCGCCGCGGATGCTCCGCCGACCCCGACCACATGGACACGCCGGCAAACGCGCCATCTTTACGCAGGACGTAATAGAACATGCTGACGTAGGCGAGCTTCGTCATGTCGTTGTTGTAGTTGCGCGCAATGCGTCGCAGCGCGTCGAGTCCCGCTTCTTCCGGCGACATGCCGTGACGCATGTTTTCAACGATCGTATGCGCGCCGGCGACTTTGATGTTTTCTTCGCCGCTGCCGGTCGCGCCCGCGGCGCCTATATCCTGATCGCAATAGCACCCGGCGCCGATGATGGGCGAGTCGCCACAGCGTCCTGGAATTTTCCACGCTAGTCCGCTGGTCGTGGTCACGCTCGACATTTCGCCTTTTTCGTTCAGCGCGGAGCAATTGATTGTTCCAGTCGGTGGATTGAGCACTTTGTGAATCGCGTCCATGCGCTCGGCTGGCGGGATGCCAATGTCAGCAGCCGCGGCGTACATTTTCTGTACGTACTCGGGTTGATCACGCAACTCGCTGGTGCCGAGCGGCGCCGGCGGTTTCCAGCTCGGATCGGCCATTCCGGCCCCCCACCAATCCTGATTGGAGTGCGTCTCTTTCCACAATTGCCAGATTCTGCGGGAGCGCTCCGTCAGCAAGTTTTCTTTGGGGAAGCCCATCAACAGGCCAAAGCGGGCCGCTCCATCGCCTACCAGCATCACATGGCCAGTGTGCTCCATCACAGTTTTCGCGAGGGAGGCCACGTTCTTGATGTCATGCACACCGCCCACCGAGCCCGCGCGGCGCGTGGGACCATGCATGCAGCAGGCATCGAGTTCAACCACGCACTCTTCATTGGGCAGGCCGCCGAGACCAACGCTGTCATCGTTGGGATCATTCTCCGGTCCGCTGACAACGGTGATCGCAGCATCGAGCGTATCAGCGCCTTGCGTGAGCCGTTGATAGCCGGCGTCAATATGGTTGTAGCCGTTCGCGGCGCAGATGATCACGTTCTTGCTGCCCGCTGCGGGACGCGCCGTTGCACCGGCTGATCCTGCCTGCGTATTCGTGGACTTTGTAACCTGGGCAGCGGCCAGTGACGCCGATGTGACAGCCAGTCCGGAGAGAAAATCTCTGCGTTTCATAGGGGCCTCGTTTGATCAAAGAGTTGAAACGCAGAAGGATACCACCTGCAACACTTACTAGCTACTGGCGTGAGCAGAGCCTGCAAACATCAGGCTGCGCGACCTTCGACCAGAAAAGCCATTGCCTGGCGCAATGCGTCGTCACCCACGTGGGCTACAGCGAACGGCGGATCCGGCATCCGTCGCCAGACCCCATTTTCCTGGATGTAGATAGAAACGTAGTACGGAATGTCCAGATTCGAATACGAGTGCCACAATTCCAGACGGTAAAGCATTTCGCGAATGATGACCAGACCAGTGCGTTGCAACTCCCAGGCCTCGTTGATGCCGGCGAAGCTGCGGAAATCTTCGAATGCATTCTCTTTAGACATGGCAATGTCTCCGACGTTAATTTACACCGCGACTTTTCCCGCCGTGTTCTGGTCGGCGCGGAATCGCAGCAGTGCACCGACGTGGCCGGCCCTTTCCAGTTCGGGATCGCCATCCACAAATTGAATGTCAGCTCCGTTGCGGATCGCCAGATCAACCAGCGCGTCAGACACGTCAGACAAATTGCGCGTCTGTTGTCCGCACACGGCGCAATCGCGGACCATGCGCGTATCCAGATGGCGGCAGTTGGAACACTCCACGGCTTCGGCCTTGAAATCGCGGCTGACTACCAAGGTTTGCACTTCCTGCCGCTCCAACGCAGTCAGCACATGACGAAGACCAAGCGCACCTTGGAGATGCGGCTCCAGCTCCGGCCATGCATCGTCATGGCAGCCGATCAGGAGAGCGTCAAGGTTGTCGCGATTCATCAGTGCCTGCACCGATTCCGCAAACCACTTGAAGTGGACCATCACTTCATTCTCTTTGTGGCGCTCGCGATGTCCTGCCTCATAGCCGCTATAGCCGTCGCTGCGGCCAATGTGCGGCAGCTCTCCAAATTCCAGGTCCGGTTTTTGCGAAATGCTCTCCTCACGCAGCTCAAAGAGCCGCGCCTTCTGCTTGTTGACCAGGGCAACACATACGCGCCGAAGATTAGAGAGCGCCGCAACCAGCGGCTTGAGATGGAAACGCGAGTTGATCGTGAGTTGTGACTGTCCCAGCCGAGGAGCTACGTCCAATTCGCGCCAAATCCCATGCTCGCGACAGGCGAATATCACTTTGCCCCGGGAGTGATTTCCATGCAGGCCCTCCGCCACTGCCATGACCCTTTGCAGATCTTCACGCAATGCCACGTGATTGCCATTCCGCTCCGCGTTGCGCAGGGCTTCCCGCGCCAGATCTTTCAGCAAAATGGATTCTTCGCGGTGCGACTTGTCCTGCGGCGTACGCGGCTGGAAGTAAAAACTGATGGCACATCCTGACGGCGAATCAAGCTGGGAAAGATGACGAATCTCCTCACGTGTAATCATGCGGCGGTATCTCCTTTTTTTGTCTTTGTCAGGCGACGCGTGAACGTCCGAGGAGCGAACGCTTCAGGTCGTTTTGCGGAGGCAATTTGCGTTCCACCTGCTGGCGCGCTTTGCGGATAGCTTGGCGGACCTGCTCGGGAGGCCTTCCCACCAGCCGCGAAATTTCATCGACGGTAAAACCTTCCAGGGCATACAGCACAAAAGCTTCGCGGTCCAGTGAGCTCACCTCGCGCAGCACCGCATCGAGCTGGCCCACCATCTCTTCTGTGGCCACAAGTTGTTCCGGCGATGGCTCGCCCAGGTTCCCAATCAGAATCTCCTCAGGCGGCGCTTCGTCCGGTGGAAGATGCCGCAAGACGTTGTCCACGTCGCCGACCACGTTCTCCGTTCCTGCCGGATCGTCGAGGGAAAGGTTGCCAATGTCCGAACTCGCGCGAACAAGACGCCTTACTGCCTGCAACGCCAGACGCTGAAACCATCGGTCGCTTGGCAGCAGAGCAGCCCTGCCGTTCTCATGGGAAAGCGCACTCAGGACTGCTTCATCCATTACTTCCTCCGGCGTGATCTGATCCCTTCTGAGCTCTCCAGCAGAAATGCGGTACTGTAATTCGTGTTCGATGAAACTTTTCAAGGCAGTCAGGTTGGTGCTGAGCCACTTCTCCAGTTCGCCATTTTGCGGCGCTTGGTCTCCCTGAGCTTCGTGCGATGTTGCACTCACAGCGGGCATCTCAGGCGGTTCCACCTCGAGAACACCCTGAACGCGTTTATGCCGCCAGCGTCTGCGCAGCAGCTCTTTATGTTTGGAAATCTGAGAAAGCAGGTCAGCAAAAGCAGACTTGATGATGGTGAGCAGGTTGGCGCCGGACTGCTGCGCCGCGACCTGTCCCGTCGGCAGTCGCAGGTTGAGTGACACGCTGTACCGCTGTCCACTCTCCTGATCGATCAAAGCATGGAAATGCACCATGTCTGGCTTGAACACCCGTAACCGCCGTTGCAATTTTTGGATGTGGGTTTGTATTTCGCGTGCAATGTCCGGGGTCTTGCCTGCTTTAAAGCTGACGTGAACATTCATGTGCGCCTCGGCTGGTCCGGGAGCAGATCCCTAAAGAAGGTCTCCGAAGGCCCTCACTCTGTTGCAGATTCTACACCTGCTGTATCAGACGCAACGGGAAAATTGCGCGTTGTATTTCGACGATGAGAAAAGCTGGGGAACACCTCAACACAGAGGAACGGAGGAAACAGAGTTGTTGAAAATTGCCAGAATTGCCAAAATCGCCGAAATTGCCAAAATTGAAAAGCGCAGAGAGTTCTCAAGCCGGTGAAGAATTCAAAATTACCCGATTACCCGATTTTGGCAATTACCAATCTTTTAAACGGAGATCGCAAATGACGTCTCAGTGCGCGTTACCGGACGATACATGGTGTCGCGCTCGACCGGTTCGCGGCCGGCCTCGGTGATCAGGCGAATGAGTTCCTGGCGGCGCAGTCCCTGAGGTGTCGTTGCACCGGCGTCATGGTAGATCTTTTCTTCAATCACGGTTCCGTCAATGTCGTCCGCGCCAAAGCGCAGCGAAATCTGCGCGATCTTGGGGGACATCATCTGCCAGTACGCCTTGATGTGCGGGAAATTATCGAGCACTAGGCGGCCAATGGCGATCTGTTTCAAGTCGAGCATGCCCGTTGTCGGGAAGAGGTGCTGCAACGGCGTGTTTGCAGGATGGAAGGCCAGAGGAATGTAAGTCTGGAAGCCGTGTGTCTCGTCTTGCAGATTGCGCAGGCGAACCAGATGATCGGCGCGATCTTCTTCATTCTCAATGTGGCCATAGAGCATGGTCGCATTCGACTTCAGCCCGACTTTGTGCGCGGTGCGGGCCGTATCGAGCCACTGGTCACCGTCAATCTTGTGGTCGCAGATCACGCGGCGCACGCGCTCATTGAAGATTTCAGCTCCGCCGCCGGGCAGTGAATCCAGTCCTGCGGCTTTGAGCTGCTTCAGTGTCTCTTCAATTGAGAGCTTGCCGCGCTTGGCCAGAAACGCAATCTCCACCATGGTCAACGCTTTGAGATGGACCTGTGGGAAGCGCTCCTTCAGTCCGGAGATCAGATCGAGGTAGTACTGGAACGGCAGGTCCGGGTGCAGGCCGCCGACAATGTGAAATTCCGTTACAGCTTCCGTGTATCCGGAAGCCGCCGTCTCAAAAGCTTCTTCCAGCGCCATGGTGTAGGCACCGGGAGCGTCTTTCTTGCGTCCAAAAGCGCAGAGACGGCACGCCGCCACGCAGACATTCGTCGGGTTGATGTGGCGATTGACGTTGAAGTACGCCACATTGCCATTCATGCGCTCGCGCACCTGGTTGGCCAGCCATCCCATGGCGAGAATGTCCGAGGAGCGATACAGCGTGGTTGCATCGTCCAGACTCAGCCGTTCGCGGGCAAAGACCTTTTCGGCTATCGGCTTAAGACGAGCGTCGTCAGTCTGAAAACCGTGGCGGGGCGCGTTGGAAATAGCTGTAGCCATGGATTACTTAATAATAACGGAAGTCAGCGAAGGATTGCCAAAATTGCCAGGATTGCCAGCATCGCCGAAATTGTCAGAGGCAAACATTTCAACCCTGGCAATCACGGCGATTTTGGCAATTCTTGGCAATTCCTATTGCACCTTCACCTTAGCCTGGTACTTGCCGTTCGCAGTGACGTTAACAACCTCACCTGATGGAAGGTACGGCTTCAGCACTATGGGATTGGCCCACTCCAGTTCCCAGCCATTCTCGATCGCCAGCACCGTATATTTGCCAGGCAGGACGGTAGCCAGCGTGAACGTGCCATCACTGTCGCTCTGGTCACGACGAAACAGCGGCGCGTTGTTGGCTGGATCGTCGGGAACCAACACGATCATGACGCCGGCCGCAGGCTTGCCGTCACGCAGGGCTGTGCCTTCAATTCGTCCCACACCCTGCGTCAGCATGACTGCAAGTTTCACCGGGGCGGAGCCTTTGATCGTGATCGTGCGTCCGCTCGAGCTTGCGCCGGTCGCGGCAATGCCTTTCACAAAGCTGTCAGCCATATTGGCAACTATGACGTCATAGCTTCCAGGTTGTACTCCGCCCTTCCACTCAAACTCGCCCTTGGCCGAAATTTGGGTGGAGAGAACTTCGCGCGTCTTCCGGTTTCGCAGTTGCACGAATCCGTGCGGAAGCAGGCTGCTGTTATTGTCAAAGCTCACGGCGCCCGCGACCGCTGCTGCAGATGTCTCGTCTTCCGCACTCAGTTCAGTGTCGCTGGAGACATCAATCATGCGGACGGAATGACCGGTGTCACTCGCAGGGGCTTGTGTCATCACGTCGAGTTTGTACGGACCCGGCGCAAGACCTGAGACGACCATGGTGTTTTGATCCACAAACGTGGTGCTGACCGGCATATTGACCGTAAAGTCGCCCCCAACAAGTTGGGTAACGGTGGCAGATCTGCCTTTGCCGGGTTCTAATGGGTTGGAACTCTTGAGGACGAGATGAAGCGCCGGCACAGGCTGCAATGTCATGTCGGCTACAAAGTGGCTTCCTGTCTCCAGAACAATTGGCGTTGCAGCGCCCAGGTCCGAAGCGCCGAAATAGAAAGTGAGAGGAAAGGCGAGATCCAAAGGCGATCTGCTTTCCGTATTCACGTTGGCCGCTTGCTGGGGCGACAGTTGCTGTCTGACGGCATCGTCAACCACATGACGGACATTCGGAAGATTGCGAACGATCCCCTGCGTATACCACGGCTGCGCCGAGACCACCATATAGAACTTACCCGGCGGAAGGTGCGCGAAGTGAAATGAGCCTTCGTCGTCGGTGTTCGTACGGCGTTGCAGGTTCGTGCCCGGACCTGTTGCCGTGTTGCCGACGCGAAAGAAAAAAACCTGAGCGTTGGCTACAGGATCACCATGATCATCGGTAATTTTGCCCCGAACGGTAGCCTCAGGACGCAGCCGGAAAACAAGGCCGGTTGATTCCAGGTCGGGGCCAACAGCGATGGAGGTCGAATACTGATCGTGCTGCTCGAAAGATTGCGACAGGTGTCCGCGGCGCTGCGCGCTCAGCGTGTATTTGTTCTTGATCAGTTCAGCAAAGGCAAAGCGGCCGTCATTGCCTGTGATCATGGTGCGAAAGTCGTCGCGCTTGCTAACCGGCGCAATCGCAACCACAGTGTGGCCCAGCGGCGCGCCTGTGACGGAGTCGACCACGGTACCGCTGATGCTGAATCGTGCCGCCGGGAGCGCGGTTGGGGCAGCCGGGGCAGCGGTTGGCTCTTGCGCAGACAGACCCACTGCCAGGGCCAATACCAGAAAAAAACGAAAGCGCCGCATCATTCTCCTGTATGCACCACGTCGAGTGAGACCTTGGTCTGCCCATTGGGAGCAAGGTTGATCTGGACGGCCTTGGAAGCGTATTGCGCCAGCACCTCGGGGTTCATGTATTCCAGTTGCTCCACCGAGTCAACGGCGAACATCCGGTAGCCACCTGGCGCCAGCCCGGGGAGGCTGGCGTTGCCTCCATAGCCATAGATCAATCTCGGCGCCTGCATCGGCGCCGAATCCTGTATGACCAGCACCGCGGCACGTAGCAGAGTGTCCTCGGAACGCAGAGCCATGGTCAGAGTTGCCATATCGTCGCGCAAGACTATTTCAATCGGAGGCACCGGCGCTCCCCTCGCGAGCACCAGTTCTTCGCGCATCAAGTCCGCGCTTCCGCAATGTGCTGATTGCACGTAAGTGTTCGTGGACACGTTCACCGCCACGCGGTACTTTCCCGGGGAAAGATTACGCAGGAGGAACGTGGCCGGGTCTCCCGTGGCCTCCATTCCTGGGTAAAAGTCTGGCTGCCAGATACGGTCGGAGTGAAACGACAAGTTCACCGGGATGAATCCCTTGCCCACAGACTCAAGCTCAGGGTGCGCATGCGAAAATTCATTGCGCACCACAACCTGCAACTCCAGCGAAGGCTCAAGCACAATACGAACGCCAGTCACGTTGGCTGTGACATTGATGGTAGTGTCCGCCGAGAGTTGATGCCCAGTGCTGTCCTGTGCCATGGCTTTGATGGTGTACACGCCGGCCGGCACTGCCCTCATTGCGAACGTTCCGGCTTGTGCATTGGTTCGCATGCCTAAGTTGGTCTGGTCTCCGGAAGCGTCCAGCGCAAATACTGACAGGCCCTGCCCCTGCGCGTAACCAGTGATTGAACCGGTGACATCAAAGACCCGCTCCAGCGTGGCGCTGAATTCCAGATGCGCGGTTGCACCGGCGGCGAGATCGATAGGCGTAGCGGAGGCAATGTCTAGCGCAGCGGGATAGTAGATGTTGACGGGATAGCCAAGTTTGGGCTTCGAGCTGTCGAAGAGCGTGAACGAGGTGGCCCGTGGCTGCACGGCAACGTAGTAGCTGCCGGCCGGAAGGTTGGCGATGCGAAAGTTTCCTTCTTCATCGGTGGCTTTCTGCTGCACTACCTCCCGTATTTTGCGGCCGCCTCGCACGGTCATGCGAAATACGCGGACAATGGTGCTCTCTAGCGCTTCACCGTTGCTATCCGCGACATGCCCGGCCAGCACGCTTTGCGGGAACATCTTAAGCGTCACTGGCTCCGTGTGCGCGTCAACCGTCACCATGGACTTCAGCGCCACCACGCCGCCACGATTACCGTCCGGCGCCAGAAAGCCAGGCTTTTGTACGGCGAAGTTTGCCTGGCCCTGCGGTAGTCCGTCGAATTGAAAACGGCCGTCCGGACCAGTCATTACTACGCGCTGGGCCGGAGACAGAAGCTGTACCAGAGCCCGCGGCAGGGGGTCTCCTGTAAGCGCGTTGATTACGGTGCCTTCCAACTTGAAGTCGCCCGGTTGAGACTGAGAGATGCCGTAGCTGTGAAAAGACGAAAACGTTTGCGCCCTGAGCGCACCGCCGCCTGGCGCCAGACCAACCAGGAAAACCAGGATCAAATATCGATGACGAAACATACGCCTAACTATTGAGGGCACCCAAAAGGTATCGCAAAGCAAGAGCCGCTGCAACCGATAAGCGGCGGGTCAACTGCTTCAAGAATAGAACGCTGCTTTCCTGGAATCCTGCGCGTGACCTGAACCCGTGTTGGGCTTTATGACGTTTGCTTTTCCGGCGCAGTCTTGGCTCCGCAATATGGACAGTTGGTCCACCCAGGCTCGACCGCCCGCTTGCATTCTGGACAAGCGGAGGAAAGTAGCGCGCCGCACTTCGTGCAGAAGGCATAGTTAGTACGCCCCGGCGCTCCACATGCTCTGCACGGAACCAGACACGGGTCGGGCATCACCATTGACGTAGCCGATCAACAGCACGTACAAAAACAAGGAAATGGGTATGCCGAGCCCAAACAGGAGCTGACACACGGTCGGCCAGTGACTCAGCTTTGGATCGTTGGGAATAGCAACTCCCAACAACACGGCGGCCAGGCAGGCATATGCCAAGGCAGCAATCACCCAGGCCGTGCGCGGGATTACACGAAGCTCTTCAGTAAAGCGGCTCATATAGTTCTCCTCTCGTGCCGGCTATGCAGTCCCAACAATCCGGCAGCGATGCCGGAAGTGAACCATGCCAATACCAGATACCAATTCACCCAGACGCCTATACGGCTCGCCGACAGATCGAGCCAGTTGGCGAGACCATTGCCGGCCATGTGCAGCAACGGAACACTGGCCAGCGTGACGATCCATGCAAACAGGATCAATCCCGCCAACAGCAATTGGTTGCGCCAAAGTTCGACTTTGCGGACCTTCGCAGTTTCCAGGCTCGCGCGTGTGCGCGCCACCAGCCCGGCTGGCGCGTGCAGCGTAGGCAGGTCAGCCAAACCGCCGGCGATCTCGCTCCACATCTGAAACTCTCTGCTGCACTCCGCGCATGAAGGCAGGTGCTCTTCTACCCTCCGCTGCTCACTCGGGTCCAGCGCACCTGCAGCAGCCAGACTCAATATCCCGCGAATCGTGTTGTGTTCGTTTGTAGTCAGTTCTTTCACAGTTAATTCCTTGTCGCCAGTTTCTCTGTCATGATCTGCCGCAAGCTCAGGAGCGCGCGATGCAACCGCGTCTTTACCGTAGCCAGCGGAATGTTCATGACTTCGGCCATCTCTTGCAATTTCATCTCTTCTTCAAAGCGCAGGGTGATGACTTCACGGTGCGCCATGGACAACCCTTCCATCACCGAAGCAAGCAGCACGGCGCGCTCACGGACAAGCATCGCGTCCAGTGCGCCCGCGTCTTCGCTCTCGAGCCTCGCGGCGGGCGTTTCACCCGAAGGCAGGGCCTCGTCAAGACTCTCCGGACGATATCGCCGCAGATAGTCGATCGCCAGGTTGTGGGCGAGCGAAAACAGCCAGGCTTCAAAACTTCTCTGCGGATCATAGCAATCGCGTCGAGGTCCCCACTGCGCAGCCGGGCTAATTCGTTCTCAATGGTCACGGGAGTTCCTAACGCTGCCGCCATGAATCCGCCCATCATATCTTCACTGTTCTGTATACGAACGAGGAGGGAAAAGGATTCATCCCGCGGGAACGACCTAGTGGCGCGTATGGATGAGGAGGTCGGCAGCTACAAAGGCGAAGAAGACAACGGCAATCACGCCATTCATGGTGAAGAAGGCGGCGTTGAGTTTGCTCAGGTCGCGGGCGGAGACCAGCGAGTGCTCATACAGCAACAGGAGGGCAACAGCGGCAACGCCGGCAAAAGCAATCTTGCCCAAGCCAAACGCCGGAACCAGCATCACCAGCAATCCGAGCATTAGCAGGTGAAGCGTACGGGCCAGGATGAGTGCGCGGCCGACGCCATACGCCTGCGGGATGGAATTCAGTGAATTTTGGCGATCAAAATCAATGTCCTGGCAAGCGTAGATCACGTCAAAGCCGCCGACCCAAAATGTAACCGCCGCCGTCAGCAGAAGGATGCGGACGTCCAGCGATCCTCGCACCGCGATCCACGCCGCCGCGGGAGCGATCCCCAGCGCAAATCCCAGCACCACGTGCGAAAGACGAGTGAACCGCTTGGTATAGGAATAAAGAAGCACGACCGCCAGCGCCACGGGCGAAAGATAAAGAGTAAGCCGGTTCAAGCGCGACGCGCCCAGCACGAAAACCAGGCACGAGATGGCTACGAACAATCCAACAAAGCGTTGCGAGAGCACACCGGCGGGAATCGCCCGGTTCGCAGTACGGGGATTGGCCGCGTCAATGCGCGCGTCAGCGAGACGGTTAAACGCCATGGCTGCTGACCGTGCCGCCACCATGCACACGATGATCCAGCCAACCTGTGTCCACGCAGGCATTCCGCCCGCAGCTAGCATGGCGCCGCAGAGAGCAAACGGAAGCGCAAAGATCGAGTGCTCCCACTTGATCATCTCCAGCGTGGTCTTGATGTTGGTGAAAAGAGGCACTGGATAGTTTAAATCAGGAGAAGGCGGAGATTGGTAATTGCCAAAATCGCCGTAATTGCCAAAATTGAAAATTGCGAAAAGCGTCGAAGCCGCTCGGTTCCGATTCCCCGATTACTCAATTTTGGCAATTACGGCGATTTTGGCAATTCTGGCAATCTATTCCCGAAATCCCTGCTCGCCAATCAGCGGAACAAACCGGCAGGATTCCAGCGACGTGACCTTGATTCCGTCTGGCCATCGGCGCGCGAGCTGCAGGATCTGGTGTTGTGCTTCGCCTACGGGAATCACCAGTCTTCCGCCGGGCGCGAGTTGGTCTAAGAGTGCCTGAGGGATGTGCGGCGCGGCGGCTGACACGATGATGGCGTCAAACGGCCCCGACTGCGGTAATCCAAGCGAGCCATCGCCGGCAACGACGGTTGTGTTGGCGTATCCCATGCGCTGTAGCCGCTCGCGCGCAGAGTCAGCCAGACTTGGATAGCGCTCGACCGCAAAAACGTCACGCGCCAGTTCCGCCAGCAAAGCAGTTTGATAACCGGAGCCTGCGCCGATCTCCAGCACGCGGTCTTCAGGCTTGATCTCCGCCGCTTGCAGCATGGCGGCAATCATGTAGGGCTGGGAGGTGGTCTGCTGCTCGCCGATAGCAATGGGATGGTCCGCATACGACGAGGCCCGGTCTTGCGGAGAGACAAACTCTTCGCGCGGGACCTTGCTCATGACGGAGAGCACGCGCTCATCGCAGATACCGCGCCGGCGAAGCTGGTGCTCCACCATGGCCGCACGCTGCGCATCAAGTGAGATCGCGGGATTTCCGTTGCTGCTCATTTCTTCCGCTGACGGAAGTGTATGTCGAAACCCAGGATTCCGTTCTGGTCGCGCACAGCCACCACGGACAGGTTGCGATTGATGTTGTACTCCACCTGGATCACCTGCTGCGACTGTGACTGCGCCAGGTTCGTGAGATAGGTCAGCGTCAGATTGTTATTGACCTGCTGCTCGATGGTGACGCGCGTGTTGGGATTGTTTTCCGGGCCGCCGGCTTGGGGATCGATCTTGATGCGGCTGACTCCGAAAATCTTCTGTACGCGGCTGGTGGTGGCGCCGCTCAGCGCTTCGTCGAGCACCACAGCCGACGGCGCATCCAGCGGCTGCGTAGTCCGCGTGGTGTAAACGCTCTCCTGTCGCGTGCGGCCGAATGCCAGCAGCGCAATGATGTCTCCGCTGGGCAGCGGCGGATCAGAGCGATAGGTCACGTTGAGCCGGTCAAACGATCCATGGAAACCAATCGTGATCTCATAATCGCGAACTCGCGCCGCCATCTCTACGTCAATCACCGGCTGTATGACCAGAGGATTGTTGAACGTTACGTCGCCCCGCTGCAGGCGATACCGCGTGCCATTGAAAAAGATGTCGCCTTCGGCAATGTTAACTCGCCCCAGTACACCGGGGTTGGCCACAGTCCCGCGAATACGGAGATTGGCGTCGCCGGAGAGCTTGGCCAGTGACGTTTCCACGCGCAACTCCGGCGTTGACAGAACGCGGATGTCGAGCCGCATATTGTCGAGAAAAGGATTTTGCGTGGACGAAGCCATCGCGCTCTTGCTGCGAGCCAGGTACTGCACAAAATCAAAATGCGGACTCATGGCAAAGCGCAGGATGGTGATGTCTCCGCTGAGCAACGAACTTTGCGCTGATCCTGTATAGCGCAGCCGCGCATCAGCCGATGCGCTGATCCCCGGCGGATAGCGCAGACGCACGTCTTTGCCCGTGGCGGTTGATCTGGCTCAGGCCATTCGGCAGGCCTTCTAATGAAACCGCGCCGTTCTTGATGTCCATGCCGCCGCGCATCTGGGGCTGGTTCACAGTGCCGCCCAGGTTCAGGGTGAATGTAGCCATTCCGCTTGAAGCCATTCCCGGGTTGTACCCCTGGAACAACCGCAGATCGGTACGGCCTTCAGCGTGCAAGTCCAGTGCGCGTGGACCGTCAAGCTGCGCAGCTCCTCTTATTGAGAGATCGGTGTCTTCGCCGCTCAGATGCAACTGGTCCACGTGAACGACTTTGTTCGCGACCGAAAAGCGAATGGGCCCGCTGTTTTGCATCTTGATGTTTTCCACGTCGGCGGAAAGCTGGTTGATGGTACCCGCGATCGTGAGCTCGTTCATGGAGCGAAGCGGTCCGCGGACGTCAATGGTCCCGGCCATGGTGGAGTGTCCGGTGAGACGCCCTTGAAAGTAAGCGCGGATAATGGGGTCAATATCGAAGCGCTCGAACTTCAGCGTAAGCTGCGCCGGAAAATTGTCGCGCAGGTGGATGTTGCCATCGAGCAAGAGCGACGCATTTTGAAAATTTGAGCGCGCGCGCAACGTCATATCGGCGCCCTTGGTTTCAACGCTGGCATGAAGATCGCCAACTTGTTCTCCGTTCCACACAAGCTGGCGAAAATCCGCTTCACCATCGATTACCGGCGCGGCAGTTGTCCCGGAACCGGTGGCGTGAAACCCGGCTTTCCCGGTCATGGCAAAGCGCTCAGGAATAACCCGGCGAAAATCCGCCAGCTCAATGTTTGTTCCCTTCACATTGAATTGAAACGCCGTGCTGGCAAAGTTGTAGGCGGCCGAGCCCGTCATCTGCGAGCCGTTGTGCGTCAGCAGAATGTTGGAGAAATGCGTATCGCTGCCGTTGAAGTTCATGTCGGCGCG
>WNFI01660631.1_pt1 | contig 17960 bp, 14 predicted proteins | sample 5400471 | NCBI WGS metagenome assembly WNFI01 (sample SAMN13153348, study PRJNA577476) | soil metagenome | isolation source: 100 cm saprolite on Douglas fir-dominated hillslope | place: USA:California | collected 2013-09-17 | reverse complement strand
ACGACAGGATCATTACGGTTTCCAAAGCGGTGCAACGAGACGCAAGCCGCAACGACATTGATCCGAAGAAGTTTATTACTGTTTACAACGGCGTGAATGGCGAGTCCTTGGCCTTGCCGGGTCTGGACGGTGCGGCGCTGCGCCGGGAGGCGGGAATTCCCCCGGATGCGAGAGTGATTGCCGTCGTGGGTCTGGCGCCCATCAAGCGTCCCGACATCCTGGTAAAGGCGCTGCCCAAGATTACCGCCGCGGTCCCCTCGGCGTACTTTTTGTTCGTAGGTGAACTCTCTGCTTCCGATGCTGCGTATAGCGCCGCGCTCCGGCGCGCGATCGAAGAGTCAGGTTCGAAGGACCGTGTAATTTGGTGGGGTTTCGAATGTCAAATCGGGCGAGTTTACGCAATATCGGACATCCTGGTCCACTGCAATCGCAATGAGCCCTTGGCCCGCTGCATGATAGAGGCTTTATCCATTGGTTTGCCGGTGATCGGTCCGGACGGGGGCGGTTCGTCTGAAGTGGTCGAGCACGGACGCAATGGATTGCTCTACACCCCGGACTCGCCCGATCATTTAGCCGAGGCGGTGGTGCGAATTCTTACCGACGATGCGCTTCGCGAAAACATGCGATATGGCGCGCGCCTCAGTGCAGCACGGTTTACCGTCCAGGGACATGTGACGCGAGTGCAGGATCTCTACCGTGAGTTATTGGCTGCCGACGATAAGCCGGCAGTGTATGCAACAACAGTTCCGATCACAAACAGTGTGAGTGCTGTCACTTCATAAATCGCAACATAGCCTGCCGTTGCTCGCTCTTCTAAAAAACGCTGCGTAAGAAGTATCCGATGAAAACAATCTTGGCAACGATGGACAGAGTCCTGCATCGGGTTGTGCCAGCAGCTCGGCAAGATGTTTCTGAAGATCACGTCGATTGCACCAGAAACGACACGTCGCAGTTGCTGCAGATGTTGTATTCGATTCGTTGCGATTGGTGGCGTGCTGAAAAGGCTGATTATTACAGCATGCTGTTCTCCTGGTTTGCTGGCTTGGCCGTGGACGAGAAGAGTGCCGGACCTTATCCCGCCCATCCGGATGAGCAACTCGCGATGGACTCACGTGACCTTGCGAGCGGCCCAGAGTCGTTGCGTGGAACGATGATTTCGCCATGCGGCAGCACTCGAAACCTGGAAACAAGCAACTATCTCAGCATCGAGCGATAGCGATTCTGCCTTGCGCTGATGACGGATTTCTCAGAGCAGCGCGAAATAAAGCCAGGTACATACATGCTAAGTTCGAGGGTTGCGGAACACCAATATGCTGCATAGAGAACCATCGGAACTCCAGCGATCTTTAGAGAGGGCCAATGACCGCCGCACCCTCCCGCTCGCTCTCGGTTTACCCGCTCCAGAGATGTTGCCGAATCGCGAACTCGGCGAAGCTGCTTCGATTGTGCTGCCCGACCGGCCTCAAGCCCTGCAATATGGATTTCCCGAATCGGGTCTGAAGAACCATATCGTCGAACTCATGCGAAGACGCGGCGTCATCTGCGCTGAGGATGAGATCTTTATCACCAGCGGCGCGCAGCAGGCGCTGAGTCTGCTCGCACAACTTTTTCTATCCGAGGCAGGAAGTTCAGTTGCCTGGGAAGACGTTGTCTATCCTGGGTTGCGCCAGGCAATTGATCCGTTCGCGCCGCGCCGCATCCGGGTGCAGAAGGACGTCTCTGGTTGCTTTGATTTCTCGAATGTCGTTGCCTCATTGGATCGTCACCGACGGCCAGCCTTCTTCTACACCATGTCAGTAGGACACAATCCACTCTCGCTCGATATGACTGCACAACAACAACGAGCGCTTGTTGGTGTGGCGCGCGAACTCGAGCTGCCGATCATTGAAGATGACGTGTATGGCTTCCTGCAGTACGACGGAGCACAGTATCCGCCATTGAAGGCCCTTGATTCCGACAATGTGTTCTATGTGGGATCGTTTTCGAAAATAGTCTCGCCCGCTCTTCGCGTAGGATGGATCGCCGCGCCGACCAAGGTCATGCGGACGCTCGCCGTTCTCAAGGAGGGTAGCGATATCAATACCGCAACCCTCTCACAACGCATCCTTTGCTCCTATCTTGACTCCTGTTCATTGGCGGATCGGATTGAATCGTTACGGGATCATTATCGGAAAAGGCGGGACAAGATGGAAATGGCCCTGCGGCGTCACTTTCGTTTCCCGGTGCAGTGGCGTCGGCCCAGCTCAGGATTTTTCTTTTGGGTGGAGAGCGAGGTATTCGAAGATACCGAAGCTTTGCTCGAGAAGACGCTCGCGCGCGGATCCTCATTCGTTCCCGGACGCGCGTTTGCAACGGCACAGACTTCCCCCTACAACACGGCAATGCGGCTTTCATTCTCCAGTTGCTCTATCGGGTTGATTGACGAAGCCGTGCAAAAAGTCGCGGCGGCATGCGAAGAAATGTCCAGCCGCAGATACTTCAGTACCCACCCCTGAGGAATCTCCGTGCTCTGCGACGGGGCATCTCGGTGACCTGATAAAGAGTATATGAGGTATTCCAAATATGACATTTTCCACAAGACGGTCCAGTTGGCTCCCGTTTGACGATCCTGTTCGGGATCCTTTGTCCACTCTCTTCTGCTTTCCGTTTGCCGGAGGTGGCGCCTCTGCCTATCGAAATTGGATCGGCCAATTCTCGCCGGAGATCCGAGTCTGTCCGGTGCAATTGCCTGGGCGCGAAAGTCGTTTTGCAGAGCGTCCGTTCACGGATATGGCGGTCCTGGCTGACAATGCTGCTGAAGAGTTAGTCCCGCATATCCAGTCACCTTTTATTCTATTTGGCCACAGCATGGGCGCGGTGTTGGCGTTTGAAGTGGCCCGTTGCCTGCGCACAAGAGGAGCTCCGGAACCGGCACTCCTTGTTGTAGCCAGCCGTCTAGCGCCGCAGTTACCGATTAGGGACAACATTCTGTTCAATCTTCCCGATTCGGTGTTAGTAGAAAAATTACGACGGCTCGGCGGCAGTCCAAAATCGATTCTTGATGATCCGGAGATGATGGCTGCTCTGCTGCCCTGTATTCGGGCCGATTTTCAGGTTGTCGAAACGTATACCTATCAACCCGCTGAGCCGCTGTCCTGTCCGATTCTTGCGTTGGCCGGGTCAGAAGACCCGGACGTGGGATCAGCGGAACTGGACCCATGGGGCGAACAAACAACGGGAGAGTTCTGGCGCCTGATCCTACCGGGAGACCACTTTGTGATTCTGAGCTCGCCTACGGAGGTGATCCAAACCGTGCGGGAGCGTGCCAGAAAGATCTTGGCGGTCGCGAAGTTGAAACCTCCTGATCAACACTCAGTTGACCAAGCTGCGACCGCCGCCGAGGCGCTATGAGCATTTTTACCGGCTTACTGCAGCGGAAATAGATAAGATCCAATCCTAGCCAGCAACGGAGAATATAAGATGGAACAAGTTTATCTTCGATCAAACATTCAAGTAGAACCATTGATTGACAGATGGTACGCATGGGCTCATCTGATTCCACCCACGACGTCAGCACGGAACCTCACTGAGCGGCATCTTCGCATCATGCAGTCGTACGTCTCGGCGCCTCAGGTGCACGCAAACGCGGTAAAGAATCCGAAAATGCGAGGAGGCCCTTTCATCGACTATGGCGGCAAGCGCGTGGACGAAATCCAATCCCTCATCGAACAGACATTAACCAAGCGTGCCAACCTGGTGGCTTTGTCAAAGGCGCTGGAAGAGCTGGATCGGATGCTGCAAACCAGTTGCAAGGGAGAATCCTTGCGCGAGGTCTATAGCCGGGTCCCCGATCTGCTCAAGGGATACGTCGAACTCATATATGACCTCAATTGCAATCCTTCATATCGCGTACTCGAACCTCTCCTCTATCGCAGCGATCTGTACAACCCCGATGGTCAGAGCTTGACTTTATCTGAAATCAACGGCGATGACCGCCCATTCATTTTAAGCACACCGCGGTTATCCGGGCCTGGACTGCTCAATTTGAAGCTGCCGTTCCATGACGAGTCAATCGACGAATTGTTTGCGGCCAAGCGAGATGCAAAGCCCTTTTCAAACCTTCTCGAACGCTGCGGTGTAGCCCAGGCCGATGAACAGCTGTTTCGGGCTTTCTTTGCATCTGAGCCGAGTCGCAAGTATTCGTCTTACAAGGGTGACGGCGTGCGCTGGCGATATTTCGGCCATGCATGCATCCTTCTCGAAACGCGGACGCTGAGCATCCTCTTTGATCCTATCCTCAGCTACACGTATGAATCTGGCTTGTCCCGGTACACCTATGATGACCTTCCTGACAAGATTGATTTTGTGCTAATCACCCACAACCACCAGGACCACATTTTGCTGGAAACACTCTTGCAGTTGCGCCACAAGATAGGCACGATCCTGGTTCCCCGCGGAGGCGGACCACTCCAAGACCCGAACCTCAAGCTGACACTCGAAAAGATCGGGTTCGCCAGCGTTGTAGAACTTGGAGAAATGGAGACCCTAAAGTTGGATTGCGGTTCTTTAAGGGGACTGCCATTCTTTGGAGAACATGCTGACCTTGACATTCGGACCAAGCTCGCCTACCTGATAGAGCTAAAGGGACACAAGCTCCTGTTCGCGGCAGATTCATGCAATGTTGAGCCTGCACTTTATCGTCATCTGCATAAGGAAATTGGCGACATTCGCGCGTTGTTTGTGGGTATGGAGTGCGATGGCGCTCCGTTAAGTTGGCTCTACGGGCCGCTGCTGTCGCAACGTATCGACCGCGCCTTCGATGAATCACGCCGTTTGAGCGGCTCGAATTTCGCACAGGCGGTGGAGATTGTGCGCGCCCTCAAGTGTAGCGAAGTCTTTGTTTATGCTATGGGACAGGAACCCTGGCTCAGTCATATTACGAGCCTCAAATACACGCCCGAGTCAAATCCAATCGTTCAGTCAACTCAGTTGCTGGAGCATTGTCAGCGAGAGGGCCTGGTTGCCGAAAGGCTCTTTGGTGAACGCGAAATGTTGCTGAATTGAGGTGGTGGTCCACCCTGGCATTTTCCTTCCTAAACTGTGGGACATAGGATCGGATCATTCCTGGAATGAATAACATTTTTTGAGGCCTGCAATAGTTTGCCAGACATTCTGGTTGCAGGCCGTGGCCGGTGAGATGGCTGTATCAAATACTCAGGGAGTAGATCATTGAATATACTTGGAATATCGGCGCTTTTTCACGATGCTGCGGCATGCTTGTTGCAGGACGGCGTGTTGGTGGCTGCAGCACAGGAAGAGCGCTTCTCGCGCAACAAACACGACCCCTCCATGCCTAAAAGGGCTGTCCGATATTGCCTTGAGCACGCCGGGCTTTCCATGCGCGACATCGATTCCATCGCCTACTATGAAAGCCCGCAGAAAAAGCTGGAGCGGCAGATCTGGTCGGCTCTTCCGGAATTGACGCGCGAGAAATGCATGAAGCTATGGCAACGGGCGACTCAACCGATTTCTGAGATAAGGGAGATTCTTGGTTACGATGGTCCTGTCGAAGTGGTTGAGCATCATGCGTCTCATGCTGCAAGCGCATTCTATTTCTCGGGATACGATGAGGCAGCGATTCTGACTGTCGACGGAGTTGGCGAGTGGACCACAACCAGCTACGGCAAAGCAAACGGGAGAGGTGTTGAGATGCTCGAAGAGGTCGAATATCCACATTCCATCGGCCTATGCTACAGCGCGTTGACTTCCTACCTGGGATTTTCGGTAAATGACGGAGAATATAAAGTGATGGGACTCGCGCCCTACGGTCAGCCGACATTTGTTCCGGAAATACAGAAATTGCTCCTGGTCGAAGATCGTGGTCAGTTCCGTCTAAACGGACGCTACTTTGAGTTCAACAGTGAGAAGCGGATGTATTCCGACGAGTTGGTGAAGCTACTTGGCCAACCGCCGCGACAACGAGGGTCTGAGATATTGCAGTTCCATAGAGATGTTGCGCGGAGTCTCCAGTACGTGCTCGAAGAGGTGTTGCTGGCGAAAGCCCGGCATCTATATGAAATGACGACGTGTCCCAATCTGTGTATGGCTGGCGGAGTAGCCTTGAACTGCGTGGCCAATGCCAGAATTCTGACAGACGGCCCATTTGAACGCATGTTCGTGCAACCAGGTGCTGGAGATGCCGGGGCTTGCTTGGGGGCGGCTGCTGTCGTGCACAAACGGCGGAGTGAGGGTTGGTTTCCGCAGCAGGCTATGGTGAGCGCTTGCCTAGGGAGCTCGTTTTCAGCGGATGAGATATTCAAGGTGCTCTCCTCCACATCCATTCGATTTGTTGACTACCGCGGGCAGGAGCCAGCCCTGCTTCAAGCCGTTGCGAAAATGCTTATGGCCGGCAAGATTATAGGCTGGTTTCAGGGTCCAATGGAATTTGGGCCCAGAGCGCTGGGTTCGCGATCCATCCTCGCCGATCCTCGGGACCCCACGATGCGCGATCGAATCAATGCTCGCGTGAAAATGCGCGAAGACTTTCGACCCTTCGCTCCTGCTGTACTTGAGTCAAGGGCGGCAGAGTACTTCCATCTTGATCATGCATCGCCATTCATGCTTGAAACGTGCCAGGTGAAGGCCGGACTGGGATTACCGGCGACCACGCATGTTGACGGTTCGGCGAGGGTCCAGACCGTTAATGAATCCAGCCGCAGCCGCTTCGCACGACTAATTGATATCTTCGGTCGGGCCACTGGTTGTCCTATTTTGCTAAATACATCTTTTAACATGCGCGATGAGCCGATTGTCTGCACTCCCGTGGATGCGCTGCTTTCTTTTACCAGGTGCGGCCTGGATGCCCTTGCTCTTGAGGATTTTGTGATTGATCGTTCCGGTCTAACTGAAGCCTGGCACGTACAGTGCCGGCGTATCCCCGTGCGCCATCAGTCAGGGCTTAGCGACCAAGTCTATAGATTGGTGTAGAAAAAAATATGATCAAGTCCGTCGATGCTGCCAGGCTCTTCGCGCAGGCGTTAGCAGCGAAATTGGTCGAAGCGCGCGATGTTGAAGAGGCAGAAAGAGTCATTGATGAAGTGATGAAGGACTGCTCGTGCAGCTTCGGGGGCGTCCCTGCGCACGAACATGAGGCATCGGGCGGCGCTGATGCGTTCAAAGGTCCTGCTATCCGGGCTCCCCAAGCCGGATCATTCCATGAGACATCTCAGAGCGAAGAGTCTAATGCGTCAAAGAAACCAGAAGGACCAACCCGCGTTGGCGTATGGGTTTATCAAACGGATGATTCAGGTGAGTGCTTCGTTCGGGTGAATTCGCTGGATCCTCACCGTTTGTGGGCCGAAGCAGAACGTATTCCAGCAAAAGGTCCTAAGAAGCGCGTTGTCCTGCTCGGAGAGTCTGTTGCGCGGGGCTTTCTCTACGACCCGGATTTCAATTGCGCCATGGCTTTGGATCATCTTCTCCGGGCCGCAACAGGTTCAAGTGATATCGAGGTGGTTGACCTTGCTCAAAATGGCATGGTCCACTCTGAACTTCTGGAAATAGCCGAGAAAGCGGTCGCGCTCCAACCCGATGCTTATTTGGTGTTTGCCGGCAACAATTGGCAGACGGCGTTGCGATTATCTCCACAGACGATAGCCAAGAACCTGCGGGAGACACCCACCTGGTACGATTCGGCCGTTCCCCCGGCACGGAGTGAGGAAGTCGTGCAAGCCCTGGTTGCCCGACTGGCGGAGATTTCTGCACGACATTCCATCCCAGTCCTATTTGTGATTCCTGAGTTTAACGCCTTAGACTGGCAAAGCTATTCCGGATGGCGCGACCCATTAACGGTTGGTGATAGAGGTAGAGCGTGGCGGAGTCTGCGCTCGGAAGCGGAAAAAGCTGCAAAGGCTGGCGACTACCGGCGTCTAGAGCCGCTTGCCCGGTCCATGATCGAAGCAGGATACGGTAACCCCGGCGCTTACGAGTGGGCAGCAATCTGCGCTTACAGGGAAGGAAATCGTCAGAGAGCCCGCGGGCTTATTGATCAGGCCGGAGAAGTTGGTTTGCGTCTCCCTTTTTTTACTCCGCCGCGCTGTTGTGGAAGCGTACGCGAAGCGTTACGCGCTCACTGTCGGGCTTTTGGAATCACCGTGGTAGATCTGTCCTCGAATTTCTCGGAATTCTTGGATGGCGCATTACCAGATCGCACGCTATTCCTGGATTTCTGTCATATGACGGCGAAAGGTATTTGGTTGGCAATGGCTTCTGCTGCAGAATTCCTCCTGCCCTTGTTTGGAAAACCGGCGCGGTCCTGGCGGGAACTGAACAGTTTGCAGCTCCCGGTGGACCCGCTGGTGAATGCGCAAGCGCACTATCTCCTGGCCGATTCGGTAGCGAGAAAGCTTCATGCCGTCATGTGCAAGAGCTTTGAGGAACTGGTTACGAAACGCGCGGCCTTTCCCGCTGTATTCTCCTTTGTCAGCGACGACTTCAGTCAGGAAAAGCAACTCCACCTACCAGCGCTTCAGTCTCTTGTCGAGGTCCTCGGAGCAGAGGGCGGGCCACAAATCGCGGACACCTTGCTCACGGAACATGGATTAAACGGCAAGGAAACGAATCTGCTTGCCGCCACATACTCCGATACCTTCGGGGCTCGATCCGATTACGGCTGGTGGACAAGGGAAGGGTATCTCTGCAGTCGTGAACCCGATTCGCGCTTCCACTTGTTTTGTACTAATTCCGATGCGGTGTGCCTCAAACTGGTCTGTCGTTTGCGCCATTTGCCCATGGAAAGGCAATTGCTTTCCCTCGAGGTGAATGGCCGCCTGCTGCGGCAAGTGGCCGTGTCAACTCGCTTAACGGAGCATGTCATTACTATATCTTCGGATTACATAGAGCCTGGGTACAATTCTCTAGTGTTGCAATGGCCTGAACCTTCACTGATCTCTGGGGAACAGCTTGAGGAGTTGGTTCAAGAACTGGAGAACTCAAATAACGACCACTTGTGGGGTCCCCGTCTGTATTGTGTTTATGGTGAAGTTCATGCCTTATATGCTCGAGCCATCGGCCAACAGGGATCTGAACCAGTGGTCGAAACGGGGGATGCCCTCCTAAGTTTACCGTCCGCTGCTTCTGATGGCTAGACTTCTTCAGCTAGTTCAAAAATTATCATCCGGTAAATCAATTCTCCGCGCATGAGCCGCGGCAAAATTCTAATGTGCGGAATCACAGGCATTCTGGAATGTGGAGCATCGCGCTCGACGGCGGCCCGCCTCGAAGCCACCGTTTTGAGAATGGCCAACGGATTAAGGCATCGTGGCCCTGATGGGGCGGGTGCCTGGGTCGATGCCAGCATTGGTATCGGGCTCGGGCACCGCCGCCTGGCGATCATCGATCTCTCCGAGCGGAGCCACCAACCTATGGGGTCCCAATGTGGGCGATACGTTGTTTCGTTTAACGGTGAAATTTACAACTTTCGGGTGCTGCGCGCCGAATTGGAATCCTGCGGGCACCGCTTCTTTGGCGCCTCGGATTGCGAGGTTTTGCTCTCGGCCTTTACGCAATGGGGCGTCGAAGCTGCTCTGCAGCGCTTCAATGGGATGTTCGCGTTCGCGGTGTGGGATCGCCAGCTGCGCCGCCTCCATCTTGTCAGGGATCGTTTCGGCGAAAAACCGCTGTACTATGGATTGGTGAATGGCGTTTTTCTCTTCGGCTCCGAACTGAAGGCGCTACGGCTGCATCCAGAGTTCAAGGGGAAAGTGGACCGGAAGAGCCTCCGGCTGTTCTTGCGCTACGGATATGTTCCAACGCCCCACTCGATTTACGATGGTGTTTACAAACTGTCCCCATCCACTATCCTCACGGTCGATAGCTCTCGTTCGTTGAACCTTCAGGTCAGGCAGTATTGGTGCCCCCGGCAGGTCGCGCAGATAGCTGCCCGCAAGAGCTTTACCGGCTCGCTATCTGACGCCGCTGAAGCTGCAGGCTGCCTTCTCTCCGACTCGGTTCGTTTGCGGACGGTAGCTGATGTGCCTGTTGGCGCATTCTTGTCGGGTGGAATCGATTCGTCGCTGATCGTGGCTTTAATGCAGGCCGGCAGTGGTGACAGAGTCAAGACTTTCACGGTCGGCTTTGGCCAGAGGTATTTTGACGAATCAAAGCAGGCCCGCAGGGTGGCGGAGATCCTCGGCACGGACCATGTTGAACAGCAAGTCTCAGCGGAGCAGGCTCTCGCGGCAGTTCTTCAGCTGTCGCATCTTTATGACGAGCCTTTTGCCGATTCTTCTCAGATACCAACTTACCTCGTATCCACTCTCGCGCGCGAGTCCGTCACAGTGAGTCTTTCGGGAGATGGTGGAGACGAGATTTTTGGGGGATACGACCACTATAGAAGCATCGCCGCCACATGGCGGTCTTGGCAGCATCTTTCAGCTGGCAAACGACAAGAGCTCGTAGATTACCTTTCCGGGCTTGCATCTGCTCGTGATTGGAATGGCTCCAGACTCTACCAGATACAGGGGCCAGCAGGTATGCAGTTGCAGATTCCAGGGTCGCAATTGAAAACGCTTGCCGATGCTCTTCCCAGGCTGCAACTTGAATCTGTCCTCAGTCTCGTCAGAACCATGCCGGAAGCTGAGCTGTTGCTCGTGGACCAAGAGGGGAATTCCGGTCCATCACTTGATATCGCTGACTGCGTTCACATCGAGGACGAATACGGCCGAATGATGTACCGCGACGCAGTCACCTATCTTCCTGACGACATATTGGCCAAGGTAGACCGAGCCAGCATGAGCGTGGGCCTGGAAGTGCGTGCTCCCTTTCTGGATCACCGCGTTTACGAACTTGCCTGGACACTTCCCCCAGCGATGAAGGTCGGAAGCAGCATGGGTAAGGTAGTGCTTCGCCGCCTTCTTGAGCGGTATTTCCCCACCGCCATGATGCAGGGGCCAAAACTGGGTTTTCGAGCGCCCATTCAGACCTGGCTGCGCGGGCATTTCCGTCCCTGGGCGGAAGACCTGCTCGATCAACGCAGGCTCGCTGAAGACGGATTCCTAGATTCTGAACGGGTGAGAAGGATCTGGGCAGAGCATCTGGAGGGGCGTACAGATCAACATACGCTGACGCTATGGGCCGTATTGATTTTTCAGCAATGGCTGCACTCCTAAAGAGAGCTGGAGCGCGCAGGGTGCGCTAGCACTCTGCCAAACGCAGTCATGTAAAATTTACGGAAACGAGAGGGGGCACGGTGCTTGGCGTCAAAGTTGATCCGGCGTCGAGCGATATCGCTTCTGGTAACTTTGAGGTTGCCACGGGACGTGTCCGCCTGGCCGGCCAACTCACTCTCAATTACGAGAGAGTGAATTGTATCGCGGACATCAATCTAGAAACGCTTGACGGCGAAGGCTATCTTGAGCCAGTTCCCGCGCCCGTTGCGGAGGCCTAGCTAGGCTGGAGTGCTGCACACAAGCGCAGTTTATTCTCGTGCCCTTGCCGCGAGAATCTGCTTGCTGAGGACAATCCAGCACTGCGCTTTCTAGTGTGCGAAAAGCGCCTTTGGCGAACGTGTACCCTTCCGACGTGCGCCGTGGTCCTCCTTTTCGATGTCATGAACTTCAAGCTGGGTTTTGGCAGAGCGACCGCACACCATGGAGAGTTGTTCCAGGGCCAGGTCGAAGATGAGTACGGCCGATTGCGCCGGTGCCTTGTGAGCCTCCCTTGCAATCGTCTCTACTCAGAGGCCGTGTTTTCCCCTGATATCTCAGGAACGTTGGTGGTTTGTCCGGATAGCAAAGAGAAGACCAGGCGCGTGGCTGAGCTGACGCGTGCCTATTTCAGCCTGGGCCATATCGGGGGTCGGATTGTTACGACCAGCAACATCATCGAGGGCAAGGGCTACGGCAGTTCTACCGCCGATTGTGTAGCCACCGTGAGGGCGATCGCGGATGCTCTACACTGCAGCCTTACCCCGCAAGAAACTGCTAAGCTTGTTGTTGACGCCGAAACCGCAAGCGACAACATTATGTTTGCCCACGCAGTGTTGTTCGCTCAGCGAGAGGGCATCGTGCTGGAGGATTTTGAGCAGTCGATTCCGGCGCTGGAAGTGATCGGGATTGATACCGATCGTCACGGCATCGTGGATACACTGGCCTACCCTCCGGCCGAGTATGACTGGCAGGAAATCCAGACCTTTAGAGTCTTACTCGGTGCATTGCGACGCGCCATTCGTGCTCAAGACAAGAGCTTGCTTGGCCGCGTCGCGACTGCCAGCGCCAGAGTTAACGAGCGATTCCTGCCTAAGTACCTGTTCGACGAAATCCTTGAACTGTCCAACAGAATAGGCGCTCTCGGGATCGCAGTGGCACATTCCGGAACAGTACTCAGTATCTTGCTGGACCCAGATGACGAATCCGTCGAACACAAAGTGGATATTCTGATACTGGAACTTGACACCCTCGGTTTTCGAGATCTCTTCCGCTTCCGAACAGATTGTTTGCAACCGCAAATATCTGCTTCGGTGTGAGTTGCGTGATTTGTATGGCTGGCGTGAGCGCTGGGCGGGAGGCCAGCTTTCCATCACAATGGCAGTCCGCACAGAGTCCCTTATCAACATCTGCCGCTTAAGCCTCACATTCACTTTTCGCAGAGACGGCTAGCTAGCGGAGTGTTCATGATCTATGAGATTCGATCTTGCTAAAAGCATTCTCGCTTCATACCTTCCGCAGCTAGTAACGCTCGAAGAGAACCTTACTGCGGCGGTATTTCCTCTGATGAAGATTTATCCAGCAGACTTCTGCATTCGGAGGGCTGTGCAGCAGGGCTTGGTCGAGCGCGATACGCTCGTCATAGAAAGCTCGTCGGGAACCATGGCGCTTGGCCTTGCTATTGTCTGTAACTGCTACGGGTATAAGCTGGCCATTGTCAGTGACAGCGCTTGCGACCAGGACCTGCGGCGCCGGCTAGAGGACTTGGGAGCCCGGGTAGAGATTGTTACCAAAGCCGCTGAGCCGGGCGGGTATCAGAGAGCGCGCCTTGACCGTTTGCACGAAATCCGCTCCACGGCGAGGGACAGCTGGTGGGTTAACCAATACGACAACGAGTCAAACCCAGGCGCGTATGCCGCCTTCGCCAGCCAACTGGTAGAGTCTCTGGGCCGCATTGATTGTCTGGTCGGAGCAATAGGCTCCGGTGGATCCGTGTGCGGCACGGCCGCGGGCCTGCGTAAACTCTTTCCGGAAATGAAAGTCATCGGCGTGGACACGCCGGGCAGCGTCTTGTTTGGACAAGAAGACAAGCCGCGCATTCTGCGCGGCCTGGGCAATAGCCTGCTCCCCAAGAACCTCAACCACTCGGCCTTCGACGAGGTTCATTGGGTGACGGGCGCTGAAGCCTACACGGCAACCCGTCTTCTGCACCGGCAAACCACGCTCTTTTGTGGCGGTACCAGCGGAGCATGTTGGCTGGTTGCGCGATACTGGGCCTTGCGTCATCCCCGTTCCCGCGTCGTGTGTATCTTTCCAGATCAGGGACACAGGTACATAAGGAGCATCTATGATGACGAGTACTTGCTTCAACACAACCTTTGGCTAGCAGAGTTACCTGAGGGTCCGGCGGAAGTGATGAGTCCGCGCTCGGCGAGCGATTCCTGGTCATATCTGACTTGGGGACGCCGTTCCTATCAACGCGTAGTGGGTGAGAGCTCAGTCTCTTTTGCGGCAACATTCTGATGACTCGTCCCTGGCTAATCTTAGTTGAAAGCAATACGAGTGGTACTGGTGCACTCTTCGTCGCGGCCGCCAGGGATTCCGGCTACACTCCGGTTCTGATCACTGATGATCCGCTACGATATCCATACGTGCGGACTGAAGCCATTGAATGCATCCGGGAAGATACCGGCGATATGGCAGCGCTGTGCATGCGTATTAAGCAGCTCGCAGCCCAAGAAAAGGTTGCAGGTGTGTACTCGAGTTCAGAATACTTCATAGAAACGGCGGCGCGGTTAGCCCGTTGTCTGGGGCTAGAAGGGCCGGATCCAGCAGCAATTGCCAGATGCCGCGACAAGCGTCGGCAACGAGAGTGCTTGCGCGGCAGCGGCGTTCCCGTCCCAGCCTTCTTCCGCGCTCGATCGATCGGCGAAGCGGGTGATGCCTTGCGGTGTTTGCGGCTGCCGGTGGTTGTGAAGCCTACTTACGGAAGCGGCAGCGTGGGAGTACGGCTCTGTTACAGTGAACAGGAGGTGCGATCACATGGCGGGCGACTATTGGGCCGTCGCGCGAATGAGCGCGGTCTGACGCTCCCGCAGGAGATCCTTATTGAGGAGTTTGTTGTAGGCAACGAGTACTCCGTAGAGACGTTTGGCCGCTTGATCCTCGGAATTACAAGAAAGCACGTCAGTCCGCCGCCCCTGTTTGTTGAAACCGGCCACGATTTCCCAGCGTGTTTGGATCACGATGCCGAACGCGCGATAAGCAACACGGCGCTGGACGCACTCTGTGTCATGGAAATGAACTGGGGGCCAACCCATGTCGAACTTGTCATGACAGATCGAGGGCCGGTGATTATAGAGATCAATCCCCGGCTTGCCGGTGGCTTCATTCCTGAGCTTGTCCGCCAGGCCACGGGAATCGACCTGATTCGCCAAACGGTGTTGGCGGCCGCAGGACAAGAAGTGGAACTGAATGCGGAACGCAGCGCCTATGCTTCCATTCGGTTTGTGTTGGCGCCCGGCGATGGAGTGGTGGCAAAAATAGGCGGGGTGGATCAGGCCGAAGAGGTCGCGGGCGTGACCCAAGTACAGATGTATCGTTCACCCAATGATCATGTAGCAGTCCACGGCGATTTTCGCGATCGAATTGGGCACGTCATAGCTTCAGGGACGGTTCGAGAGAATGTCTGCAGTGCCGTTGATCGCGCAAGAAATGCGATCAATGTGAGGCTCATCTAACAAGAGGTGCATGGGCTGGTGAACCATGTCACGTGGGCAGCAAGTGCTCCAGATATCAGCCCCGCCATAACAAGACGGCGGTCACTAACCATCTGACTGATTCACTCTGAGGAATCTAAGAACCTCGTGGAAAACACTGGAAGATTAAAAAGAGGGCTGGTGCCGGCTGCCAGGCGAATTCTCATCGAAAGGGATATTGATGGTCAGATCGATCGCGATCTTTGCTACATCGCGAGGGTGGACCAGGCTCATACCATCATGCTCGCCGAATGCGGGATCATTCGCCAAGACCAGGCAGCCCGGCTCCTGCGGGCCATTCAGCAACTCCAACGAGATCGCTTTCTGCCAGTGCGGAAGCAGCCGTTCACCAGAGGTTTGGATTTCGCGTACGAAGACTACTTGATTGCAACGGAAGGCGTGAGCGTGGGGGGTGTGTTGCACACCGGCAGGTCTCGGAATGACGTGAATGCCACCACGTTGAAACTACGGCTGCGCCAGCCGTACCTCGATGTCTTGCGTGAGGGGCTCCGCCTACAAGTTGTTTTTAGAAGCCGGCGGTAGCATGCAGACCTGTCCGCTGGGAGCAAACTCAGTCGCAGGAAACTCTTTGCCTATCAATCCTGGCCGGACGGCGCAGTTGCTCGGCTTCGAAACGCGGGTAGCCAACTCCTTCGATGCTGTCGCTTCCCGAGATCTCGTGCTTAGATTGCTGGCCGCATTGTCCATCTTTGGGGTGACGCTGAGCAGGCTGGCAACAGATTTGTCGTTGTGGGCCACCGCTGAATTTGACTTTCTCAAGCTGCCGGACGAAAAAAGCGCAATCCTTTTCTACTCGAGCACGTGGAGGGCCGCAGCGCCGGAGCCCTGGAGGCCTTCGTAGCCTCCGCAGCAGCTATGCGATGCACGCCATTTACAAATTCGATTGCTGTGGGTACTGCAAGGTGTGTCGCCGATTTGGAGGGCCCTGCAAGATCTCTGGGATGTAACACGCTTGACCCGTCTTGTGGTGGCGGGCGCCCAACCAAACGCAGAAGCAATGTGTCGCAGAGCCGATCGTGGTTTTACGACGGCCATGGCCCTCGCGTCAAGGCTTGTTGTAGATGCGGGCATGGATTTCCGGAGTGCTCACCGGTTCATCATGTGAGGTGGGCGGCGATCCTGGAGCGAGATCGCAGCAACAATGCCAGCGAGGACTGCGCCGTGGGTGGCATTGCCTGTTGCAGCAGATACATTCGAGAGTGAAACGATGGAAGGCCGCCGAGTCAGCATTGGATCGTGCAGTTGGCGAGCTTTGTAATGATCAGATCATGATCCGATATTAAGATTGCATTCCATCTCTCTTTAGTGGTGACCATCTGTTGAACCCATATTTGATTTAAGGCTCAGTTGCGGGCAGCGGCTTCATGTCCGATTTGTCGCAATCTGGATGCTGCAGCGGAGGCGCTTCCTAAGTCATTCTCTAGCCAGTAGTCACTGCAATTATCTACCCGACGGGCTGATCTATGGGAGATGCCCGGTAAGTTACTTCACTGATCGAACAAAGAAATTCCAATCACAAGGAAGGCGATATGATACCCAAGCTCAAAGTCAACTCATGCGATGTGTCGACGAAAGAGTTAGTACTCGGATTCGACCACGTTCAACTCTATGTCGGCAATGCTTACCAGGCCGCGCGCTACTTCGAAACGGACTTTGGTTTCGAGCCATTAGAGCGCGCAGGGCTGGACACGGGTTCTGCAGATACCGTGTCCTATTTATTAGGGAACGGCAATGTGCGCATCATAGTTACCAGCGCAACGCGGGCATGCCCGGTCGCAGACTACGTTCACAAGCATGGCGACAGTGTAACGGACGTTGCTTTTGCCGTCGAAGACGTGGATGTTGTCTACGAACGAGCGGTGAAAAATGGCGCCAAAGCAGTCATGGAACCCGCGGCTTTAAAGCTTGGTACGCACGAGATACGCAAAGCAATTGTCGGTACGCCCGGAGAGTTAGTGCATTCTCTCGTGCAATCCTCGGATTCTCGAGCTGTCGGACTGCCGAACGGACGCAAACTGGATCGCGCATACGATGGAAGGACCGGGGGCTTCGAGAAGATCGATCACACTGCTCTGGCGGTGGGACAAGGGGAACTGGATTCGTGGGTTGCCTTCTATGAGTCGGCATTCGGATTTCAGGTCAGGCACGAAGAGATCACGTCAACTGGGATGACCGCCATGAGATCAAAAGTGGTCGAAAATTCTTCCCGTACTGTTAAGTTCCCAATTGTGGAGCCTGCACCCAGCCGTAAGGCTTCGCAGGTGGAAGAGTTTGTTCAGTTCCACAAAGGCGCTGGCGTCCAACATCTAGCGGTTCTGTGCGACGACATCTGCCAGACCGTCCAGATGCTGCGCACTCGCGGCGTGCAGTTCTTGAACGTTCCCGATACCTACTACGACATGTTATCTGATCGTATTGGAGAAGTCGGCGATCAACTCAAACAGCTTAGAGAGAGCCGGGTTCTGCTTGATCGCGACGAATGGGGCGACCTGTTGCAGACGTTCAGCACGCCCGTGACCGGACGGCCGACGCTGTTCTTCGAATTGATCCAACGAAATGGTGGGCGCGGATTTGGGAGTGGCAATATTCGCGCTTTATTTGAGGCCGTTGAGCGCGAACAGGCTGCGCGCGCCGGATGGTGATTTCACAGACTTGCGATTCGTCCGCTGAGCGCCGCCAGAATATCTGAACGAGTCGACCCGCGCCCGCATGCTCGGCAAAGCAAAAGAGCTCAATGCTATTCCATATTGAGGAATCGGATCCAGTTCGGATCGAGCAGGAGAGTAACTTTCCGCTGTCGTACGCGCAACAGCGGCTGTGGTTTATCGACCAGTTAGAGCCGGAAAGCGCGGCGTACAACATGCCGCTGGCGGTGCGGCTGGAAGGTGAGTTGAAAGTAGAAGCGGTGGGGCGGGCGTTGGCGGAGGTGGTGAGGCGGCACGAGGTGCTGCGAACGCGGTTTGTGCTGCGGGAGGGGCAAGCGGCGCAGGTGATCGAG